>Ga0136615_10001037_pt1 | contig 13117 bp, 12 predicted proteins | sample AntDrymUQ2882206_2_FD_106647 | JGI IMG/M metagenome (GOLD analysis project Ga0136615, IMG submission 106647) | Polar desert sand microbial communities from Dry Valleys, Antarctica - metaG UQ288 (22.06) | ecosystem: Environmental > Terrestrial > Soil > Desert | place: Antarctica: Dry Valley...
ACACGGCCACCCACCGAGGCGCGACCCGTCGCGAGGTAGACCCCGTGCTCGTCCCAGGCGCGAAACCCACCGGCCCACCGGCCGGGCGCATCCATGGCCCCGAGCCGCGTCTCCTCACGACCGACGTGACGCACCAAGTCGATCCTGCCGTCCACGAGGACCCACCAGAAGTCGGCGGGCTCACCCTCTCGGAACAGCTCGTCGCCGGGGGCGAACGACACCCCGGCGCCCACGGCGATCAGCTCGAGCAGCTGGTCGTCGCCCAGCCCGTCGAACAGGCCGAGCGGGCGCAGATCGCTGAGGTGCATCACATCGTCGCCAGGTAGCGGTGCACGAGGGACAACAAGGCGCCTTCACCGACGGCCGATGCCACGCGCTTCATGGGGTCCAGTCTCACCTCGCCGAGGTGCATCACATCGTCGCCAGGTAGCGGTGCACGAGGTACACGGACATGGCGCCTTCACCGACGGCCGACGCCACTCGTTTCATGGAGTCCAGTCTGACGTCACCGGCCGCGAACACCCCGGGCACGCTGGTCTCCAGGACGAAGGGGGCTCGGGTCAGGGGCCATGACGCCGGCTGCGAGTAAGCGAGGAGGTCGTGTCCGGTGATGACGAACCCCTTCTCGTCGCGGACCACATCGGCGCCGAGCCAATCGGTCCGGGGTGACGCTCCGATGAACACGAACAGCCAGCTCGTCCACACCTCCTCCTCCTCGCACGAGTCGCGATCGGCCAGCATGATGGCCTCCAGATGGCCGTCACCGCGAGCCCCCACCACCTCGCTGCGGAACCTCACCTCGATGTTCTCGGCTGCTCGGATGCGGGCGACGAGGTAGAGGGACATCGTGTTCTCGAGCTCTCCCCCACGAACCAGCAACACCACGCGCTTAGCGTAACGAGCCAGGTTCAGCGCCGCCTGGCCGGCCGAGTTCGCGGCGCCGACGATGTACACCTCGTCACCCTGGCACTGGGTCGCCTCGCTCGCGGTTGCGCCGTAGTACACGCCGCGACCCGAGAGTTCCTCGAGCCCGGGCGCATCGAGCCTCCGGTACGACACTCCCGTCGCCACGAGTAAGGCACGCGCTTCCAGCTCTTCCGAGTCGCCGAAGCGCACCGCTCGTACCGGCCCGCGCGTCTCGAGCGCCACCACGTCGCGAGCCAGAACCATCTCCGCCCCGAAGCGCGCAGCCTGGGCGACGGCACGGTGCGTGAGGTCGGCGCCGGACAGGCCCTTCGGGAAGCCAAGGTAGTTTTCGATCGATGCGCTCTGGCCGGCCTGTCCACCAGGCGCCTCTCGTTCCGCCACGACGGTCCGCAAACCTTCGGACGCGGCGTACACCGCGGCTGCGAGCCCTGCGGGACCGCCGCCGACAATGCACAGGTCGTAGAGCGGTTGCTCGGCGCGGGTGCGCAGGCCGAGAGCTCCGGCAAGGTCGAGCGTCGACGGGGACCGGAGGGGTTCGCCGTCGGGCACGAGTACCAACGGGAGGTCGTCGACCTGGGCGTGCGCGAGCCCCTGGAGCCGCTGGGCCTCGTCGTCCCGATCGACGTCGAGCCACCGATAGGGCACGTGGTTGCGCGCGAGGAAGGTCTTGAGCTCGTGGCTGCGCTCGGACCAGCGGTGCCCGACCACCTGAACGTCTCCGCTGTCCTGCGGGTGCGCCCTTTGCCAGTCGCTCAACAAGTCGTCGATTACGGGGTACAGGCGCTCAGCCGGTGGATCCCATGGCTTTAGCAGGTAGTAGTCGAGGCCGATGTCGTTGATCGCCTTGATAGCGACGTCCGTGTCGGCGTACGCGGTGAGCAGAAGGAACTTGGCGTCGGGCGCGTGACTCCGGGCCTGATCGAGCATCTCGATGCCCGACATCTCCGGCATCCGTTGATCGGTGGCGATCAGTGCGACCGCTCGGGCTCGCAGCGCCAGCTCGGCGAGAACGCCGAGGGCCGCAGCGCCCGACGTCGCCCGGACGATGCGGTAGACGGATCCGTACTTGGCTCGCAGGTCACGCGTGATCGCCTGCGACACCACCGGATCGTCGTCGACTGTCAAGATTGTCGGTTTCGTCATGAGCACAGCCTTCGGGCGATGTCGGCGCAGCGTACCGTCGCGTCTGCCCACATAGGGACCGAACGAAGAGGTCGGACTGCACACGGGCCTCCTGCGTCGACGTGGGGCGCGGGCCGTCGAGCGTGGTTGGTTTGGCTGACGATGTCGCCGCCGCCACGCCGGCCGTCACCGCGCGGCTCCGTAGAATGGACCGGGATGATCGACTCCTTGATCGACTACTGGAGAATCGCGGAGCCCTATCAACGTTTCCTCTACCGGCTCTCGGCCTTGTTCTTGGGCAGCGCCGCCTTGCATGCCGCCGTCTTTGTGCTCGACGACCGGCCCTGGGAAGGCCCGTTGTCGTGGCGCAAGCCGCTGCTGTTCTCGTTGTCGTTCGCTTTGGTGTGCGCGTCCTTGGCCTGGGTCATGACCTTTTTGCCCCGCAGCCAGAGGGCAGGCTGGCTCCTGCTCGGCTCATTCGGGTTTGCCAGCTTCGGAGAGACCGCGCTTATCTCGTTGCAGGCATGGCGCGGCGTGGCCTCGCACTTCAACTCCGCCACGGTTTTCGACGAGGTCGTATTCGCCACAATGGGCCTGTTGATCGCGGTGGTGGTTGTAGACATCGTCATCATTACGCTGTGGAGCTTGAAGTCGCTCGACGCCCCGGCGAGCTTTGCGCTGGCAATCAAGTCCGGTGTCGTCCTGATGGTGGTAGGACAGGGCCTCGGGGGGCTGTTGATTCGGGAGGGAATGCGCCAGGAGGAGCTCGGGCCGGTCACGTCTCCGTTGGTCTTCGGGCAGGACGGCATCCTCAACCTCTCGCACGCCGCCGCCCTGCACGCTCTGCAGCTGCTGCCGGCGCTCGCCTGGCTGCTCAGCTTCTCCGGGCGCACCGAAAGCCGGCGGACGAGGATCGTCGGCGTCGCCGCCTGCGGCTATGCCGGGCTGGTATTGCTCAGCGGGCTGCAAGCCCTAGGGGGCCGGGCTCCGTTTGATCCATCGGGGCTGGGTGCGGTCGTACTTGTGCTGAGCGCATCTGCGGTCCTGGCGGCTTCTGCTATCGCTCTGGTTGGCGTCATACCCCGCCTTTCGATGAGCCGCTGACGAGCCGCGATGCGGCTCCCCCCCCTCGTCCTCGGGGATAGGGTGAGCGGCCGAGGCCGACATGACGGGTGCAGGGAGGTGCAAGTGGGCGGCATGGTCCCGGAGGATCTGTACGAGCTTCAGTGGGCGTCCGACCCACGCCTCTCTCCGGACGGCCGGCTGGTGTCCTTCACCGTCTCGGGTCTCGACCGCGCCTCGAACGACTACAAGAGCCGTATCTGGCTGACCGCAGCGGACGGCTCCGGCAACCCCCTTCCCTTCACCTCGGGCGACAAGCAGGACGGGGCCGGACGCTGGTCACCGGACGGCTCTCAGCTTGCCTTTGTCTCCGACCGGGACACGAAGTCGAGCCAGGTCTTCGTCATCCCGGCGGCGGGGGGAGAAGCCCGCAGGATCACCGATCTGCCCGAGGATGTAGCGCAGGCGGCGTGGTCACCGGACGGGTCCTCCATCGCCTTCTCGGCGCGCGTACGTGACGCCGCCTATGAGGAGACGGACGAGGGCAAACGAGCACCTCGCCGCTTCCGGCGGCTGCAGTTCAAGTTGGACTCCGTCGGCTGGACGGGCGACCGCAGGGGGCACCTCTTTGTGGTGCCCGCAGATGGCTCCGAGCCACCCCGGCAGATCACCTCGGGAGACTTCGAGGACTCGGACCCCTCCTGGTCTGCCGATGGGGCACGCATGGTGTTCTGCTCGGCCCGGGATGACGACTGGGACGTCAGCTTCGTGCGCGACCTCTACGAGGTCGATGTCTCCGGGGGCGAGCCGCGACGACTTACGGAGATAGGAGGCACGACCGGCTCCCCCCAGTGGTCGCCGGACGGCTCCCGCATCGCGTTCTACCTCTATCCCGCCGTTGAAGACGATCCCCGCCACACTCAGGTCGCAGTCTTAGAAGTAGCGAGCGGCGACATACGCATACTCACGGATTCCCTGGATCTCCAATGCTCCCCTTATCCCGAGGTTCGGGAGCCCTTATGGGACGGCGACTCGATCCTCTTTGGAGTCGAGAAGGGCGGCAACCTCCATCTCTATAGAGTCGCAGCGGACGGCTCCGGCAAGCCCGAGGCGGTCCTCGAGGGCGAGCACTACGTCGGCGGCTACGACACCAGAGCGGGCATTCTGGTTCATACCTCGTCGGTCGGCACAAGGCCCTACGAGCTCTTTTGTGGCGACCGGGCTCTCACCGAAGTTACGTCCGCGTTCCTCGCCGGGCGCAGCCTGAGCCCCGCCGAGCGTTACACGGCTATCTCTGCGGATGGCTCCGAGGTCGATGCGTGGATCATGCGGCCGCCGGATTTCGACGCGGACAAGAGGTATCCGGTCCTGCTCAACATCCACGGAGGCCCGTTCGCGCAGTACGGCAACGGCTTCTTCGACGAGTTCCACGTCTACACCGCGGCGGGGTACGTAGTGCTGTTCTCGAACCCCCGTGGCTCGTCCGGCTACTCCGAGGAATGGGGGAGGGCGATCCGGGGGCCGGGGAAGTTAGGGGGAGGCTGGGGGTCGGTCGACTACGAGGACGTGATGGCGGTGGTCGACACCGCACTCGAGCGCTTCAGCTTCTGCGACTCAGAGCGCCTCGGCGTTCTGGGGGGTTCTTACGGAGGCTACTTGACGTCGTGGATTGTCTCCCACACCGGCCGGTTCAAGGCGGCGTGCTCCGAGAGGGCTGTGAACGACTTCTACACGACGTGGGGGTCGAGTGATTTTGGCTGGGACTTCAAGGGCTACACGGGCTCGTACCTGTTCGAGGACCGTGACGCCTACCTTGCGATCTCGCCCCACATTTATGCGCACGATATCCACACGCCGCTTCTGATCCTCCATTCGGAGAACGATCTGCGCTGCCACATCGAGCAGGGCGAACAGCTGTTCACCACCCTGCGCCTCCTCGATCGAGACGTCGAGATGGTGAGATTCCCGAGCGAGTCGCACGAGCTCAGCCGCTCCGGCTCGCCGGTCCATCGTGTGATGCGCTTCGAGGTCATCCTGGAGTGGTTCGCCCGCTACCTGTGACATAGCGGTTTCTTCGAGCGCCACTCTCTGGCGAATGGCTTGACTGGTTAACTTTGGCCTGAAAAGGACCGTATAGGTCGTTTCTGGGACAAACCTAGTCGGTTATGAGCCGCTCCGCACCTTTAGGTTGCCACGGCCACGTACTTGTTCGCCAGGTACTCCTCGATCCCCTCAGCCCCTCCTTCGCGCCCGAAGCCCGAGTGCTTGACGCCACCGAAGGGGGCCGCAGGGTTCGAGACCAAGCCCTGGTTGAGCCCGACCATCCCGGTCTCAAGCCCCTCGACGACTCTGAGGGCGCGGTCGAAATCGCGCGTGTAGACGTAGGCGACGAGCCCGAACTCGCTGTCGTTGGCCCAGCGGATCGCCTCCTCCTCTTCGGCGAAACCGATCACCGGGGCCACCGGTCCGAAGATCTCCTTGCGCAGGCACTGCGCGTCCTCGGGCACCTGCGCTAGCACGGTGGGCTCGTAGAAGTAACCAGGGCCTTCAACGCGGCCCCCTCCCACGATCGCCTTGGCCCCCCTGCCGACGGCGTCGTCGACGAGGTCCGATACGATCGAGCGTTGCTTGTCATCGATCAGCGGCCCGACATCCACTCCCTCCTTTGTGCCACGCCCCACCGTGAGCGCGCCCATGGCCTCGCCGAGTCGCTCGGTGAAGTCGTCGGCCACCGATTCGTGGACGTGGAAGCGGTTGGCGGCGACACACGATTCGCCGATGTTGCGCATCTTGGCGATCATCGCCCCCTTCACCGCAGCCTCGAGGTCGGCGTCCTCGAACACCAAGAAGGGTGCGTTGCCGCCGAGCTCCATCGACAAGCGGAGGAGATTCTCAGAAGCCTGAGCCATCAGTTTCTGTCCGACCTCAGTCGATCCCGTGAACGACAGCTTGCGAGAGCGGCGGTCCTCGATCAGAGGGCCCATGATGGGGCCGGAGCTCGAGCTCGTCACGACGTTGAATACGCCCGGCGGGAGTCCGGCCTCTTCGAGGATGCCGGCGAGCGCCAGCATCGAAAAGGGTGTCAGTTGGGCGGGCTTCATTACCATGGTGCAGCCGGCGGCGATCGCAGGGCCGATCTTGCGAGTCCCCATCGCTATGGGAAAGTTCCACGGCGTGATCAGCAGGCAGGGACCCACCGGCTGCTTCATGGTCAGGAGCCGGCCCTGCCCGGTGGGCGCGGTGGAGTAGCGGCCGCTGATGCGCACCGCTTCCTCGGAGAACCAGCGCAAGAACTCGGAGCCGTAGGTGACCTCGGCTTGCGACTCCTTGAGCGGCTTTCCCATCTCGAGCGTCAGGAGGAGGGCAAGCTCCTCGATGCGCTCGTTCATGAGCTCGAAGGCCCGTCTCAGGATCTCGCCCCGCTCTCGCGGCGGGTGATGCGCCCACTCCCGTTGGACTTCCACCGCGGCGTCGAGCGCGGCCACGGCGTCTTCGGGAGTGGCGTCCGCCACCTCGCCCAGCACCTCCCCGGTCGAGGGATCCTCTACCTTCAGAGTGGCACCTGATGAAGCCCCGCGCCACTTGCCCCCGATGTAAAGCTGGTTGGGCGTCTTGTCGATGAGATCCTGCTCCGCCTTTTCCATCCTTGCTCCCTCCCGCATCCTCTGATTCCTTATCTCTTCGTCATCTCCTCGCCGATGCTCCCACGATAACCATTTGTCTTCCTCCTTCCTTGCGCCCCATGGATCGCCCGACTCTAGGACCGCTTGTTTGGCGACTGCCCTTCGTGGAAACGATCATAGGGACGACAAAAGGCCCGGTTCAGGCTGGGCGCTATCCGAAAGGAGCACAACAATGCCGTGGGATGAGTTAAAGGCGCGTAACTTCCCCGCCTTCTCGAAGGAGTTGCAGGGGATCTCCAAGCAGACAATGGAGGACCACTACAAGCTTTACGAAGGGTATGTCAAGAAGTCCAACGAGTGCCGCAAGCTCCTCAGCGAGATCGACTACGACGAGGCGGAGGGAAACCAAGTCTACTCGCACCTTCGCTCAGTTTCGATCGACTACACCTTTGCCCTGCTCGGCTTCAAGAACCACGAGCTCTACTTCGGGCACCTCGGTGGCAACGGCGGCGACCCCCAGGGTCGCTTTGCCGAGCTCATCGACCAGGAGTACAACGGCGTGGCGAAGTGGCAGAGCGCGGTTAAAAAGGCCGCCTCGGCAGCACGAGGCTGGGTCATGGTCGGTTATGACCTCAATGATGGCTCGCTGTTCAACTACATCATGGACACCCAGAACTTGTGGGCCGTCTACAACATGGTCCCAGTACTCGGGATCGACGTCTACGAGCACGCCTACGCGGCGGACTTCGGCGCGACTCCCGACGGCCGCAAGAACTACGTCGAGGCGTTCTTTGCCAACCTCGATTGGGACCACGTCAACCGCCAGCTCACCCAGGCGGAGGCGGCGCGTAGCGGCGCCACCGAGAGCGGCGCCACCGAGTAAAGCTTCCCGGTCGAAGTCGAGGTCTCGGGACAGGATCATGGGCGCACCAATGGCCCCTAGTTTGATGAGCGTTGGTCTATGGGGTGCGGGTACGTACCCGCACCCCATAAAAACCGGCGCTGCTCGGCGATGAGGTCGAGGTCTGCTAATCAGGTTGCGGAATGCGGCCGCGGGGCTGCGACAGGGTGGCCTGTTGGACTTGGCCGCCTACTACGAAGCACATCAAGAGGAGCTCGATAGTGGATCTCGAAGAAGCTAAGAAGAATCTCGAGGAAGAGCGACGGCGGCTGTCGGGCGCCCGCGCCGATCTCGAGCCGGAGGTCGAGCAGGAGCCGGCGGGGGGCGAGGCGGGTTCGGAGTTGTCATCCGTCGATCAGCACCCGGCCGAGCAGGCGACCGAGACGTTCGAGCGGGAGAAGGATCTCTCGATTCTCGAGTCCACCGACGAACAGTTGCGGGACATCGAGCGCGCCTTCGCCCGTATCGAGGACGAAACCTACGGCTCCTGCGAGGTCTGCGGCCGTCCTATAGGCGACGAGCGACTCCGGGCCAAGCCTTCTGCCCGGCTGTGTATCGACCACCAGCGCGAAGCCGAGCGAGATCTCAGGCCAGGTTTGTCCGCAGGAAATCCAGGGTCTTGACCCACGACTCCCTTGTTGCGTCGGCGTCGTAGGTGCCGAACCGGTCGGTGTCGTTGAAGAACGCGTGACCCTTTCCTTCGTAGAACTCGAAGCGGACATCGACCCCGGCGTCCTTCATCTCCTGCTCCAGGGCCTTGGCGTCCTCCACCGAGACGAACTCGTCGGCGGTCCCGAAGTGCCCCAGCACGGGTGCCTCGATCTTTGAGAAGTCGGGCTTGCCGTGGGGCATGAGGTAGTAGTAGGAGACTGCCGCCGCCACCCTGGGATTAGCGCTCGCCGCCCACACCGAAAGCCCGCCGCCGAGGCAGAACCCCAGCGAGCCGACCCCACGTCCTTCGGTTGCCTCGTGCTGGGCGAGGTAGTCGACTGCGCCCCGCATGTCGCGCTCGGCCTGGTCCATTGACATCGCCATCATCTTTTGCTCGGCTTCGCCGGGCTGGGTCGTAGTCTCTCCCCTGTACAGGTCGGGAGCCATGGCCACGAAGCCCTCGGCCGCCAAGCGGTCGCAGACATCGCAGATGTGGTCCTCGAGCCCCCACCACTCTTGCAATACGAGGACGGGGGCGCCGGTGCCGGAGGTCGGCGTGGCAAGGTAGCCGGGGGCGGTGGAACCGTTGGACGGGAACTGGACTCGAGGCATTGGTTTTTCCTTTCGCGGGGACTACAAGGAAGTGTCGGAAGCTCTTGGAGGGCATGGTCTCAGCCCGGATAGGGGAAGGTCACCGGCAATCTATCAGGAGGCCCCAGGCTAGGAGGACTAGTCAGGGTTGGGAGAACGAGGGTAGGAGAAATAAGTGACAGGAAAAGATGAAGAGGAGCGCTGGGCGGGTCGCGCCGAAGAGCGCTCCGAGCAAAAGCAGAACTCTTTGGTGCATGTGGCGCCTCATCCGGACGAGCGCCGGGAAACCGACGAGCGCGCCGACGAGCGCGTCGATGTAATCGAGCCGGACGGATCCCGCTCGCCGCGCATACCGAGGGGGCCGGAAGGTGCCTGAATCCTACGGGCGCCGCAGCGGCCGCCCACTATGCAGAGAGAAAGGTGCAACGTGACAGAGTTCGGTTACAAGATCTCATCCGAGGAGCACGGCCCCCAGGCGCTCGTTGCCAACGCCCGCCGGGCAGAGGAGGTGGGCTTCAGCTTTGCTACGATCTCGGATCATTTCCATCCCTGGGTCACCGCGCAAGGCCACAGCCCCTTCGTGTGGTCTGTCCTCGGAGGGATCGCACAGGTTACCCAACGGATCGACATAGTGACCGGGGTCACCTGCCCCAGTGTGCGCATCCATCCCGCCATCGTCGCCCACGCCGCCGCCACCGCCGGCGTCATGTTGGAGGGCCGCTTCGTTTTAGGGGTGGGCTCCGGCGAGAACCTCAACGAGCACATACTCGGCGACCGTTGGCCGGAGGCACCCGTTCGCCTGGAGATGCTCGAGGAGGCGGTCGAGGTCATCAGACTGCTTTGGGGAGGCGGTCAGAAGAGCCACCATGGTCGCCACTACACGGTTGAGAACGCTCGTATCTTTGATCTTCCGGAGCGCCCCATCCCGATCATGGTGGCGGGCAGCGGCAAGTTATCCACGACGCTGGCGGGGAGGATCGGGGACGGCTTCGTGGGTTTGGCCCCCGACGCCGAGATGCTGAAGACGTTCGACGACTCCGGCGGTGCGGGAAAGCCCCACTACGGCGAAGTCAACGTTTGTTGGGCGGCAGATAAAGAGCAGGCTCGCCGCACGGTCATGGAGTACTGGCCGGTCGCAGGCGTTGAGGGTCAACTCATGCAGGAGCTGCCGGTTCCGGCTCTCTTCGAACAGGCGACGTCGATGGTGCCTGAGGACGATGTGGTTGCCACCATCGTGTGCGGCCCGGACGACCAGGAACACATCGAGGGCATCAAGAAGTTCGTCGAGGCGGGTTTCGACCACGTGTGGATACACCAGATCGGGCCGGATCAAGAGGGGTTTTTCCGTTTCTACCAGGACAGAGTTTTGCCCAAGCTGAGATGAGAGGAAAGACAAATGGCTTTTCGAGATGTTAGTGCAGCGCTGGTCAAGGGCGTAGCGGCCGGCGCGGTCGGGACCGGGGTGATGACCGGTTACCAGATGGCGCAAACGAAGCTGCAGGGCGGCGCGCCCAGCACGACCCCGGCGGATGCGGTCGAGAAGACGTTCCCAGTCTCGACCAGCGGCAAGCAGGAGAAGATGCGGCTGGCCAGCCTCACTCATTGGGGCTACGGGACTGCGTGGGGGGCAGTGCGCGGCCTCCTCGGCGCCACCGGCATGAGCGGCACGGCGGCATCGACGGTGTTCTTCGGTCTGGTGTGGGGCTCGGCGCTTACGATGCTGCCCGCCCTCGACCTTGCGCCCAAGCCTCAGGAGTGGGGACCGAAGGCTCTCGGCGAGGACGCGCTGATGCACGGCATCTACGCGACTGCAGTGGGTCTCGCCTACGAGGCGATGTCCTAGCGGCGCCGGCCACCGGCAGAGGTCGTAGAGGAGGTCGGGACCGACTCCAGCACTCCATCTCTACCCGGCAGGGGCGTGGAAGACCGAGAGGAAGGGCGCGGGACCCGGAGGCGCGGCGGCGGGAACGGGTACCCGAGTATTGCGAGGACCCATCGAGCGAGCTTGGCGATGATCGCCTCCGACTCGCTGACCCACTCGAACATGCGTTCGATAATAGAAATTCGCTGTGGCACACTTTGGTGGAGGCAGCCCCCAATGCTGAGCGGGGTGTTCAGAAGGGTACGCGACCCGCCGATATCGGGGTATGGAAAGACGAGAGTTCCTTCAGCGCGGCTTGGTCCTCGCCGCAGCCGGAGCCGGCTCGGCGGTGGTGGGTTCTCGCGTCGCCGAAGCGGCCACGACCCTCTACTCGGACGCCTTCCGTAGGGCAAAAACGACCAAGGGTTGGGGCAAGAGTTGGTACAGCCCTCGTTACGAGATGCCCTGGGGCATCTCCTCACACAAGGGTTACTTCGTCTTGGACCCCGAGGGAAACGCCGATCCGCTGAACCCCAGTCCGGTCCTGGTGCTGAACAAGGACGTGCGCGACGTCGACATCATCGCCAAGATCTACTCCCGTAACAAGGACGCACGCTTCGGGCTGGTGGCCCGATACGTCAACTACGGGGATTTCTACGCCTGCTACGTCGACCGCAACCACGTGCGGCTGTCGCGCTTCACGATGAGGGGCGAGCAGGTCTTGGACAAGGCTCAGATCCCCGAGCAGACAGACACGGGTTTCATGATCCGCTTCCACGTGTCCGGCGGCGACAAGACCGCTCTTAAGGCGAAGGTGTGGCGGGCCGGAAGGGTTCAGCCGCGCAACTGGACGGTGTCGAAGACTCACACCGACTCCGCGCTCGCCAAGGCTGCTCCATACGGTTGTGTGTTCCTCCACGACGCCGCCAAGAAGTGGACGGCGACTATGGAGATCTCCAAGTTCAAGGCGACCTCCTCGCAGACGAAGCAGCCTTCCGCCCCTTACTCGGTTTTCTCCTACGCGGGGCGGTTCACGACCGATCAGGGTCTGCGCGCCCGCGTGGTGGCGCGCACGACGGTCCCGGCGAAGGTGCGTTTCGAGTGGAGCACTCAGTTGAACTTCGCTAACTCCCACTCGAGCGATGCATCCGGCTACGTCAAGCGGGCCTCGGTCGCCAAGGGCTGGCTCGCGAACCTGCCGGCAAACTCACTCGTCTACTGGCGCGCGGTCGCAACCACAGGGGCCGGAGGACAAGCGAGCAGCCCGGTCCACACCCTTCGTACTCCGCCCGCCGCGGGCCAGAAGATCACGCTTGCGTTCGGGTCCTGCACCGACTTCAATGTCCCCAACCCCTCCTTCGAACGGGCTGCAGCGCGCGGGGCCGACTTCTTCGTGCATCTCGGTGACTTCGGATATGCGGCCTTCGGGACGCGCTCCGCAGTATCCCGCAGTGCGGGGAGTTACCAGGACCGCTGGACGCGTATGTTGGCATCCTCCAACATCGCGAGCATGACCAAGAAAGGGTTCTGGATTGGTTGTCAGGACGACCAGGACTACGGCCGGGGAGATGCCTGGAGCGGCGATTACGCAAAGTGGACGGTATCGGCTTGGGACCAGCTCTCGGGCAACCTCGATCAACGCTATTTCGCCGTGCGCTACGGAGACGCTCATCTGTTCTTCACGGACTCGTGCCGTTTCTCCGACAGCCGGGATTCCGATACCGGGGACTCGATGCTCGGTGCCAAGCAGAAGGCGTGGCTCAAGAATGCCATGCTTAATTCGAAGGCGCCTGTGCTGGTCTTGTTCATGCCGCGCCAGCTGAGCCATGTGAAGAACAATTTCAAGAATGAGTACGACGAGCTCGTGGGCTTCTTCAAGGGGCGCGTCAGGGATGGACACGCGGTGCTGATCTGCTCGGGCAACTCTCACCTGCAGTACATGGGACAGCATCCCTCCGCGTACACGCAGGAAGAGGCCTACGAGTTCTGTTCTTCGGGCACGGACCGGGCCGGGCAGCGGAGCAAACCTACGAACGCCATCAAGAACCGTGAGGACGGCATCAACGCGTTCGGCCTTGTCGAGATCGACAGGGCCAACAACACATTGAACCTGAAGTCGATCGGCTCCGACACCGGCAACGTCATCCTGGAAAAGACTCACTCGATTTAGGGGGCCGAGTCAGGTCCCGGCCCTCTATCTCGGGGAAAAAATGTCCACGGTTCGCGTTTGACCACCGGTTCCGGTGGTTAGATGTCTACGGTTCGCTTCTGCCACCAGGTCGGGGCCGCCGGCCCCCTGCTCGGGCACAATGGTGGGCTTACGAGATAGGAGCTCACCACGACCCGTTTCTTGATCGACACCGACACCGCCGGCGACGA
>Ga0136615_10001038_pt1 | contig 13109 bp, 12 predicted proteins | sample AntDrymUQ2882206_2_FD_106647 | JGI IMG/M metagenome (GOLD analysis project Ga0136615, IMG submission 106647) | Polar desert sand microbial communities from Dry Valleys, Antarctica - metaG UQ288 (22.06) | ecosystem: Environmental > Terrestrial > Soil > Desert | place: Antarctica: Dry Valley...
CAAGCTCGTCGAGGCCGAGGAGCGCCGGCGCAAGGAGGAGATCGCGCGCGAGCGCGGCGAGGCACAGGACGTGAACTTCGGCTCGCAGATCCGCTCCTACGTCCTGCACCCGTACACCATGGTCAAGGACCACCGCACGGACTTCGAGGTCGGCAACGCGAACGGCGTGCTCGACGGCGACCTCGACGGCTTCGTGCACGCCTACCTGATGCAGAGCTCGAAGGCGGGATAATGGCGCTCGCTGACGAGCCCCGCACGGGCGTGATCCACTCCGAGCAGCCCACCACGCCCTACCTCGACGCCGTCTGGGGCTACGCCTTCCGCGGCTCGACGCGCTTCCATGTCCCCGGCCACAAGGGCGGCGCCGGCGCCGATCCGGCGCTGCGCACGGCGCTTGGCGCGACCGCCCTGATGGTCGACGTGCCCGCCGACATCCACGGCATCGACCTCGGGCCCGCGCCGACGCCCTACCAGCGGGCGGAGGAGCTGGCCGCCGAGGCGCACGGGGCGGCCCGCAGCTGGTTCCTGACCAACGGCGCCACGCAGGGCAACCACGCGCTGGCGCTGGCGCTGGCCCCGCTCGGCGCCGCGATCGTGGTGCAGCGCAACTCGCACGCCAGCGTCGTCGACGGCCTCGTGCTCTCGGGCGGCGTGCCGACGTACGTCGCGCCGGAGTACGAGCACGAGCTGGGGATGGCCCACGGCGTCACGCCCGCGGCGCTCGAGGCGGCGCTGGCCCACGCGGGCGCGCCGCGGGCGGCGTTCATCGTCTCCCCGACCTACTACGGCATGGCGGCCGACGTCGCCGGCTGCGCGGCGGTCTGCCACGCGGCGGGCGTGCCGCTGGTCGTCGACCAGGCGTGGGGCCCGCACTTCGGCTTCCATCCGGACGTGCCGGCCAGCGCGATGGCGCTCGGCGCGGACGCAGTGATCACTTCGACGCACAAGATCGTCGGCTCGCTCACCCAGTCGGCGATGCTGCACGTCGCGCCGAGCGGCAGGATCGACCTCGCCACCGTGGCGAAGATGGTCCGCCTCACGCGCTCGACGTCGCCGTCCGCGCTGCTGATGGCGTCGCTGGACGCCGCGCGGCGCCAGCTGGCCGTCCACGGCGACGCGCTGCTCGCCCGCACGATGGCGGCGGGCGACCGGGCCCGCGCGGCGCTCGACGCGGTGCCTGGCGTGCGCGTGATCGGCCCGGAGCTCGTCGGCCGCCCCGGCGTCGCCGCGTGGGACCCGATGCGGATCGTGATCGACGTGCGCGCCACCGGCTGCACGGGCTACGAGGTCGCCGAGGGCCTGCGCGAGGCGTTCGACGTCCACGTCGAGCTCGCGACGCACGCGACGATGGTGCTGATCCTCGGCCTCGGCCAGCCGCCGGAGGACCTCGAGCGCTTCGCGCACGACTTCGGCGCCGTCGTGCGGCGGATCGGGCGCCCGGGCGAGGCGGCCGCGCTGGTGCGCGCCCCAGGCGCGCTGGAGAACGAGGTGGTCGTGCCGCCGCGCGAGGCGTTCCTCGGCGCCGCCGAGACCGTGGCCGTCGACGATGCGATCGGGCGCGTCTCGGCCGAGTCGATCGCGGGGTACCCGCCCGGCATCCCGGCGCTGCTGCCCGGGGAGCGGATCACCACCGAGCTCGTGGCCTACCTGCGCGAGCTCAAGGCTTCCGGCGCCCGGCTGCACGGCGCCTCGGACCCGGAGTTCCGGACGGTCGGGGTGCTGCTGCCGTAGGGACCGGCTATTATGGTCGGCGTGACCAATAAAACGCTGACCGACCTGGTGGAGCGCGCGCTGGCCGAGGACGTCGGCGACGGCGACGTCACGACCGCCGCCACCGTGGACGCAAGCAAGCGGGCCGTCGCGACGATCACCCAGAAGGCCCCCGGCGTGATCTCCGGGTTGGCCGTGGCGGAGGCGGTGTTCCTGGCCCTGGACCCCGGCGCGCGGCTCGAGCGGCTCGGCCCCGAGGCGACGTGGCGCGACGCCCCGGCCCCGGTGCTGCGCGTCGAGGGCGCGGCCCGAGCGCTGCTGACCGCCGCGCGCACGGCGTTGAACTTCCTCGGCCGGCTCTCCGGCGTCGCCACGCTGACGGCCGCAGTAGTCCACGCCGTCGAGGCGGCGGGCGGCGGCGCGCGCGTGCTCGACACGCGCAAGACGACCCCGGGGCTGCGCGCGCTCGAGAAGCGGGCGGTCGTCGACGGCGGCGGCGTGAACCACCGCGCCGGGCTGTACGACTTCGTGCTCGTCAAGGAGAACCACGCCGCCCTGGCCGGCGGGGTCGGCGAGGCGGTGCGGCGCGCCCGTGCGGCCCGTCCCGACCTTCCGCTCGCGGTCGAGGTGCGCGATCCCGACGATATCGACGCGGCGCTCGCCGCCGGCGCGCCGCGGCTGCTGCTCGACAACATGACGCCGGACGAAGTGGCCGCCGCCGTGGCCCGGGTCGACGGTCGCGCCGAGCTCGAGGCGTCGGGCGGGCTCACGCCCGAGACCGTTCCTGTCTACTCGACCATAAAGGGGCTACACTACCTCTCGATCGGCGCCCTCACCCATTCCGCGCCGAGCCTCGACCTCTCCCTCCTGCTCGAGATCTCCCCATGACCCTGCTCTCGCTCGACAACATCCCCGCCATGCAGGCCGAGGTGCGCGCGCTCGCGGCCGAGCGCGGCGCGGTGATCCTCGCCCACAACTACCAGCTGCCCGAGGTCCAGGACGTCGCCCACTACGTCGGCGATTCGCTCGGCCTCTCGCAGCAGGCCGCGGCCACTGCGGAGGACGTGATCGCGTTCTGCGGCGTGCACTTCATGGCCGAGACGGCGTCGATCCTCTCGCCCGAGAAGACCGTGCTGCTGCCCGACATGGACGCCGGCTGCTCGCTCGCGGATTCCATCACGGCCGACCAACTGCGCGCCTGGAAGGCGAAGCACCCGGGCGCCGTGGTCGTGATGTACGTCAACACCACGGCCGAGGTCAAGGCGGAGACCGACTACTGCGTCACCTCCTCCAACGCGGTCGCGGTGGTCGAGCACATCTACCGCGAGCACGGCGACGACACCGAGATCCTGTTCGGCCCGGACATGTTCCTCGGGGCCTACGTGGAGAAGGTGGTCGGCCGCCCGATGCATGTGTGGGACGGCGAGTGCCACGTCCACGCCGGCATCCGGCCGCGCGACATCGCCGCCAAGCGCGCCGCGTACCCAGGCGCCGACTTCCTCATCCACCCCGAGTGCGGCTGCTCGACGTCGGTGATGGAGTACGTCGCGGCGGGGGACGTCGCGGCCGAGGGCGTGCACATGCTCTCGACCGGCGGTATGCTCGCCTACGCGCAGAGCGCCCGCCCGGGCACCACGGCGATCATGGCCACCGAGGTCGGCATGCTCCACCCGCTGCAGATGGCGGCGCCCGACGTCGACTTCGTGGCCGCCAACGAGGCCGCGAGCTGCCGCTTCATGAAGATGATCACGCTGCCGAAGCTGCGCGACGCGCTGCGTGAGGGCGCGCCGGTGGTGCGGGTGCCGGCGGCGATCGGCGAGCGCGCGCGCGTGCCGATCGAGCGCATGGTCGCGATCGCGCCGTAGCGCGTCAGCGGTCGATGCGGATGCTGATGTCGCCCGCGCTCGTCCGCGCGCGCAGGATCCGCCGCGAGGCCGGATCGGTGCGGACGTCGGCGCTGCTGACGTCGCCCGCGCCCGCGCCCGCGCCGGCGTCGAGGCGGTAGATCGCGTCGGGCACGACCAGCTCGATGTCGCCGGCGCTGCTCCCGGCGTCGAGCCGGTCGGCCGGCTCCCGCAGGGCGACGTTCACGTCGCCCGCGCTCGAGCGCACCCGCACGCGCGCGGCGCGCACGCCGCCGGCGTCGACGTCCCCGGCGCTGCTGGACAGGTCCAGGGCCGGTGCGCTGGCGCCGCTCGCCGTGATGTCGCCCGCCGACGAGTGCAGCACGACCGGCGCCGTGCTGCGCAGGTCCCGCACGTCGATGTCCCCCGCGCCGGTCCGCGCGCGCACCGTCGTGCCGGCCGGCACCCTGAGGTCGAAGCGCACCCGGCACTGGCCGGTGAACAGGAACGCGCAGGAGGCGGAGAGCCGCAGCGTGCCGTCGCCCTGCTGCACGATCCGGTGCTCGGGCGCCCGGAGACCCTCGGTGATGCGGGCGGCGACCTCGACCCGCCCGCCCGCCGGCGCGCTGGTGAGCCGGATGTCGGCCCCGCCCTCGACGACCAGCGCGCCGACGCCGGCGTAGCTCGTGCGCTCGACCGTGGTGGTGCGCGCGGCGAGATCGAGCAGGGTGAACGCGCCATGCGCGACGAGCGCCAGCGCGAGCACGCCGGCGGCGACCGCGAGCGCCCGGCGGAGGGGCCGCGGCGTGCGGTACGGCGAGGACGGTGGCGGCGGGCTGGGCTCGGTGAGCGTCGACATCAGACTCCGAGGTAGGTGAGGACGGCGAGCACGCGCCGGTGGTGCTGGTCGGTCTCCGGCAGGCCGAGCTTGGTGAACACCTTGCGCACGTGCTTCTCCACGGCGCTGTGGCTGATCTCCAGACGGTCGACGATGGCCCCGTTGCTGTGGCCCTCGGCCATCAGCGCGAGCACCTCCGTCTCGCGCGCGGTGAGGCCGTCGAGCGGCCGCTCGCGTGGGCGGCCGAGAAGCTGGGCGACGACCTCCGGGTCGATCACCGTCCCGCCCGCCCCGACGCGCTCGGCGGCCGCGACGAAGTCCTGCACGTCGGCGACGCGATCCTTGAGCAGGTAGCCGATGCCGCGCGCGCCACTCGACAGCAGGTCGGACGCGTAGCGCTCCTCGACGTACTGGCTGAGGATCAGGATCGCCGCATCCGGCCGCCGCCGGCGCGCCTCGACCGCGGCGCGGACGCCCTCGTCGGTCTGGGTGGGCGGCATCCGCACGTCGACGATCGCGAGGTCGGGGCGGTGCTCGCCCAGGGCCTCCAGCAGCGCGTCGCCGTCGCCGACGCCGGCGACGACCTCGTGGCCGCCGTCGGCCAGCAGGGAGGCGAGGCCCTCGCGCAGCAGCACGAGGTCCTCCGCGATCACGACGCGCATGGCAGCCGGGCGACGATCGAGGTCGGACCGCCCGCGGGGCTCGCGACGTCCAGCGTGCCGTCGAGCGCCTCGACGCGCTGCGCGAGGCCCTCGAGCCCCGAGCCCGGGACACGCCGCGCCCCGCCGTGCCCGTCGTCGGCGACCGCGAGCACGAGCGTGTCGCCGTCGCGGCGCAGCTCGACGTCGACGCGCCGAGCGCCGGAGTGACGCCCGACGTTGGTGAGCGCCTCGGCGACGACGTAGTAGGCGGCGGTCTCGACCGCGGGCGACAGGCGGCCCTCGAGGCGGCTGCGGATCGCGACGGGGACGCTGGCGCGCTCGGCGAGCCCGGACAGCGCGGCGTCGAGGCCGCGGTCCGTCAGGACGGAGGGATGGATGCCGCGGACGAGGTCGCGCAACTCGCGCATTGCGCGCTTGGACTCCTCGTGCGCGCCGGCGAGCAGGGCGTCGACCGCCTCCGGGTCGCTCGGCAGCTTGGCCCGGGCGCGCCCGATCTCCATGCCGATGTAGGCGAGCCGGTGCTGCGCGCCGTCGTGCAGGTCGCGCTCGATCCGGCGCAGGCGCGCGTCCGCCGACTCGACGGCGCCCGAGCGGGTCGCCTCGAGGGAGCTGATGCGCTCGGTCATCTCCGTCCGCTCGTCGGACGCCAGCAGGGCTTCCGCCAGCGCGCCGCAGCCGGCGGCCAGGGCGCGCGTGCCGAGCGCGGCAAGCCCCGCGAGCGCGAGGCCGCCGGCCATCGTGCCGGCCAGCGCGAGCGGGACGGCGTCGTCGAGCAGCGAGCCGGCGGGCGCCCAGGTCGCCGCGGCCGGGGCGAGCAGCGCGGCCAGCGCGGCGGACCAGAGCCCGATCGCGAGCGCGCCGGCGAGGATGCCCACCGGCCCGAGCAGCAGCATGTAGCCGAGGTCGCGCCACGTCGTGCGGTCGCGGAGGGGCGCGGCCCAGCGGTCGAGGTGGCGCCGCGAGGCGGCGGTCGCGCGGCGCGGGCGCGGGATCGGCGCGCCGAGGACGAGCGCGGCGCGCTGGCGCTCGGTGTCGGCGCCCCAGCGCCACAGCAGCAGGGTGATGGCCAGGACCGGGATGCCGACGGTCACGATCGCGGTCCCGACGCCGACCGCGATCAGCGTGACGAGCGCCGTCAGCCAGGCGATCCCGAGCGGCAGCCCGGTCGCGACGTAGAGGAAGTCGCGCCAGCCGCGGGAGAGGACGATCGCCATGCCCGACACGCTAGGCACCGGGGGTGCCTCCGGCCAGGCGGGGAGCCGGTGGAGCCGGGTGGGGCTCGCCTCACCCCGGCACGTCTCAGGCCGGCTCGGGCAGCAGCTCCAGGCCGTGGTCGGCGGTCTCGCGCACCAGCGCCAGCGAGTCGCGCTTGCGCTCGAACTCCGCCGGCGTGTAGCAGTGCACGTCGGCGGGGGCGCCCATCTCGTAGGCGTCCCAGAGCGACCCGGTCTGGTAGACGCGCTCGAGCCACGGCACGCCGTCGAAGTGCTCGGAGACGAAGACCACGACGTACTCGGGCCCGCGCTCGCGCTGCGACGGCGCGCCCTGCATGTCGGCGACGCGCGCGCCCCCCAGCAGCGCCCGCTGGGCGGGCCACCGGTCGGTCACCCGCTGCACGTAGCGCTCGAGCTCACGGCGGTTGAGGACTGCCTCCGTCACCCGGCCGCATCATGGCGCACCGGCACGCTGCGGCGCAATCTCCGGCCGCCCGCGATAACCCCCGGTTCACACTGCGTTGGCCTGGATCCACCGATCATCGTGGATGCCTCGGCACTGGGCTGCCCATACGGCGGCGGGGCGCCGCGAGAATCGGTGGATTCAGGCTCAGGCGAACTCCTCCACGTCGTGCGGCCCGACGCACGCCACCGACGCATCCTCCGAGATCCCGCGGGCGACGTCGGCGACCTGCTCGAACGTCACGTCGTCGAGCACGGTGATCGCCGCGTCGGGGTCGACCTCCTGCCCGTAGACCACGGTCTGGGACGCGGCGTGGCGCGCCACCGCCCCGGAGTTCTCGAACGCGAGCACGCGGCGGCCGGCGGCGTAGGCCCGGGCGCGCTCGACCTCCTCCTCGCGCGGGCCGTCAGTGCGCAGCTCCGTGACGATCTCGCGCATGCGCGCGTAGGCCTCGGCGCACTTGCCCGACTCCAGACCGGCCGACAGCTGCAGGATCGGGACGTCGGCGAACGAGTGGTCGACGGAGTAGACCGAGTAGGCCAGGCCGCGCTGCTCGCGGATCTCGTCGAACAGGCGCGAGCCCATCGAGCCGCCCAGCAGCGTGCCGTAGACGGCCAGCGCGGCGCGCTCGCGCTGGTCGCGCGGGTCGATGTCCGGGCGGTAGGAGATGCGCAGGTGCGACTGGTTGGAGTCGCGCTGCTCGACGAGCGTCTGGGGCGTGAACGCGGGCGCGGACTCGTAGGCGCCGTCGGCCTGGATCGAGGGGAAGCGCCCGAACGTCTCGGCGAGCTCCTGGTTCTCGGGCACGTCGGACAGGTTCCCGACCAGGAACGCGCCGCCGCGCGCCCCGGCCCACTGGCGCCGGCGGAAGGCGACGATCGCGTCGCGCGAGAACTCCCGCAGGTGCTCCTCGGGCCCGAGCACGGGCCGGCCGAGCGGGTGGTCGCCGAACGCCGCGCGGTCGATCAGGTGCTCTGCGACGACCGAGGGCTGGTCGTTGGCCCGCGCGATCTCCTGGATCACGACGCCGCGCTCGCGGTCGAGCTCCTCCTGATCGAGCTTCGGGCGGCCGACGAAGTCGGTCAGCAGGTCGATCGCCTCCCCGACCACCTCGGCGCGGCACGTGATGTGGAACGCGACCAGGTCGTGCGAGGTGTAGGCGTTGAGCACGGCGCCCATCCGCTCCGCCGTCTCGTTGACCTTGCGGTAGTCGTCGTACTTCTCGCCGCCCTTGAACACGAGGTGCTCGAGGAAGTGGGCCATCCCGTTCTCCTCGGGCCGCTCGGTGCGCGCGCCGGCCTCGAAGGCGACGAGCACGGTGACCGCACGGGTGCCGGGCAGGTCGACCCGGTAGAGGGGCAGCCCGTTGGGCAGCGTCGAGGAGTGGATCTTGGCCATGGCCGCCAAGCCTACCGAGGGCAACATTCCTTGCACGAGGGCTGCCCGGGGCCCCGGCCAATACCCTTGCGGACCAGCATGGCCGCCACCGAACGCCACATCCGCCGGCGCCGCGAGGCCGCGGAGCCCGCCCAGCCGCGCCAGCGCGTCGTCGGCGACCCGGTGCCCGGCGCGGTCGTCGACTTCCGCTCCGTGTCGAAGAAGTACCCGAGCGGCGACCTCGGCCTCGAGGACGCCACCTTCGCGGTGCACCCCGGCGAGTTCGTGTTCCTGGTCGGGTCCACCGGCTCGGGCAAGTCGACGATCATGCGGCTGCTGATCAAGGAGATCGAGCCCTCGTACGGCTCGATCGCGGTGGCGGGCCGCGACCTGTCGGAGATCACCCGGGCCAAGATCCCCTACTACCGGCGCAACCTCGGGGTCGTGTTCCAGGACTTCAAGCTGCTGCCGAACCGGACCGTGCACGACAACGTCGCCTACGCGCTGCAGGTCACGGGCGGCTCGCGCCGCGACGTGCGCGAGAAGGTGCCCGACATCCTGCGCCTCACCGGCCTCTCGACCAAGCTGCACTCCTATCCCGACCAGCTCTCCGGCGGCGAGCAGCAGCGCGTCTCGGTGGCGCGCGCGTTCGTCAACCATCCGCCCCTGCTGCTGGCCGACGAGCCGACCGGCAACCTCGATCCTGAGACGTCCGTCGGGATCATGCAGCTGCTGTACCGGATCAACCGCACCGGCACCACGGTCGTCGTCGCGACGCACGACAAGGCGATGGTCGACCGCATGCGCCGGCGCGTGATCGAGGTCTCGCATGGGCGCATCGTCCGCGACGAGCGCACCGGCGGCTACTCGGCGGAGTCGACCGGCGAGTTCGGCGCTCTCTGGCGGGAGGGGCTCGAGTGAGGTTCGGCTTCTTCTTTCGTGAGGCGCTGCGTGCCCTGCGCCGCAACGCCGTGCCGTCGTTCGCGGCGGTCGCCACGGTGCTCGTCACGGTCCTCGTGCTGGGCGTCTTCATCCCCGTCGTGCAGGCGACGACGGGGGCGGCGAACGAGATCCGCGCGAAGGTGCTGGTCGACGTGTACCTGAAGCCGGACGCCACGCAGGCGGACATCGACCGTGTCCGCCGGATCATCGAGGACGAGACGCCCGGCGTCGGGCGGGTCGAGTTCATCTCCAAGCAGCAGGCGATCCAGGCCCAGCGCGAGGAGGGGATGGGGGAGTACTTCGACCTCCTCGGCTCCAACCCGCTGCCCGACCTGCTGCGCGTCACGCCGGAGCGCCCGGATGCGATCGTCGAGGTGCGCGACTCGCTCGCGCCGATGTCGCCGTCGGGTGCGCGGACCGTCGTCGACGCGTCGATCGACGAGGTCAAGGACCGCAAGGACAACACGGACAAGCTGCTCTCCGCGACGCGCGTGGTGAAGCTCACGATGGGCCTGCTCGCCGGCCTGCTGGCGATCGCCGCCGTCCTGCTGATCGCCAACACGATCCGCCTCTCCATGTACGCGCGGCGGCGCGAGGTCGAGGTGATGAAGCTGGTCGGCGCGACGGACTGGTTCATCCGCTGGCCGTTCGTGATCGAGGGCGTGCTGGTCGGCGCGCTCGGCGGGATCACGGCGATCCTGCTGCTCGCCGTGGTGAAGGTCTCGCTCGTCGACCCGCTGGCGGCCGACTTCGCGCTGATCGCCGCGCCGGAGACGATGAACTTCGGGTTGCTCGTGGCGCTGCTGCTGGGCGCGGCGATCGGGGTCTCCGCGTTGGGCTCCGGAGTGTCGCTGCGCCGCTTCCTGCGCGTCTGAGCGGGCGTTTAGCGCACCGGGCTAGGGTGACCCGCGTGCGCCGCCACCGCCGTTCGCCCACGCCGCTGCTCGCCGTCCTGCTGCCCATCTGCCTCGTGCTCGGCGTGTGGCTCGGCGGGCATCCAGACAACCTGCCCGGCTTCGCGCGCGACGCGCTGGTCGGCGACTCCGAGGGCCGGCTCTACGACGAGGCGCTCGACATGATCGCGGAGAACTACTACCGCCCGGTCGACAAGGACGACCTGCTCGACGCCGGGCTCACCGCCGGGATCGAGTCGCTCGACGACCGCTTCTCCGCGTACTTCGACCCGAAGGCCTACAAGGAGTTCGAGGAGGCCACCGACGGCGCCTTCGAGGGCGTCGGCATGAACGTGGCCGAGGTCGAGCGCGGGCTGCGCGTCGTCACCGTGTTCGACGGCTCGCCGGCGGCGCGCGGCGGCATCCGCGCCGGTGACGTGATCACCGCGGTGGACGGCGGCTCGCTGGCCGGCAAGACGTCCGAGCAGGCGACCACGCTGATCAAGGGCCGCGCGGGCACGGCGGTCATGCTCACCGTGGTCACCGGAAAGGCTCCGGCGCGTGACGTGAAGCTGCGGCGGGCGCGCGTCGACGTGCCGGTGGTGGAAGCGGCGATGGAGCGGTCGGGCGGCGCCAAGGTCGCGCACGTGCGGCTCGCGGGGTTCACCTCGGGCGCGCACGGCGAGCTGCGCCAGGCGATCGACGAGCTGCTCGGCAAGGGCGCCGAGGGGGTGGTGCTCGACCTGCGCGACAACGGCGGCGGCCTGCTCAACGAGGCGGTCCTCGTGTCTAGCATCTTCATCGGGGAGGGCACGATCGTCTCGACCAAGGGCCGCGCCCGACCACGCCGCGCGTTCGAGGCGAGCGGCAACCCGATCGACTCCGACGTCCCGGTCGTCGTGCTCGTCAACCGCCAGTCGGCGTCTGCGTCGGAGATCGTCACGGGCGCCCTGCAGGACCGCGACCGGGCCGAGGTGATCGGCACGCGCACGTTCGGGAAGGGCGTCTTCCAGGAGGTCCGCCGCCTCTCCAACGGCGGTGCCCTCGACATCACGGTCGGCGAGTACTACACGCCCGAGGGGCGCAACCTGGGCGGCGGCGGCGTCGAGCAGGGCGCCGGCCTCCGGCCCGACGTGCGTGCGGAGGACGACGCCGAGACGAAGCGGCGCGACGAGGCGCTCGAGGTCGCCGTCCGGGCGGTCGCGCAAGAGGGGACGTGACGCAGCGCGGCGGCGGTGGGGTGGCGCGCGACGGCGCCGCTCCGGTGGTCGCCGTGCTCGAGCGCCGCGGGCGCTTCCTGACCGCCGAGCCGTTCTTCGCCCGCGGCCGGCGCATGAACGTCGACCGGCCCCGTGCCGGCCAGCGCGCGGGCGTGGGCGACCTCGTGCTGGTCGCGCCCTCCGGCCCGCGCGCCGGCCACGGCCGGGTGCTCGCCCGCCTGGGCCGCCCGGACGTCGCGCGCGACGTGCTCGAGGGGCTGATGATCGACCGCGGGCTGCGCCGCCGCTTCGACCCGCTCGTGGAGCGCGAGGCGCGAGCGGCCGCCGAGCGGGTGCCGCACGACGTCGCGCGCCGTGACCTGCGCGACCTGCCGACGTTCACGATCGATCCGCCCACGGCGCGCGACTTCGACGACGCGGTCAGCGCCGAGCGGCTCGGCGACGACGTCGTGCGCGTGTGGGTCCACATCGCCGACGTGGCCGCCCACGTGCCGCCGGGCTCGGCCGTCGATCGCGAAGCCCATCGGCGCGCCACCAGCGTCTACGTCCCCGGCAAGGTCGAGCCGATGCTGCCCGAGGCGCTGTCGAACGAGGCCTGCTCGCTGGTGCCGGGGCAGGACCGCCTCGCCGTCACGGTCGAGCTCGACTTGAAGGGCGCCGACGTCATGCGCACCGCCTTCCACCGGTCGCTGATCCGGTCGGACAAACGGCTGGACTACCCGTGGGTCGACCGCATCTTCGCCGGCGCCGAGCGGGCCGAGGCGCCGTGGGCCGAGCCGCTGGAGGCGGCCCGCGCAGCGGCGGCAGCGCTCGACGCCGCCCGCGCCGCCCGCGGCGCGCTGGTCGTCGCGTCGGCCGAGCCCGAGTTCCGCTTCTCGCCCGACGGGCACGTGACCGGGCAGGAGGCGAGCCAGCAAACCGAGTCGCACACGCTGATCGAGCACCTGATGATCGCCGCGAACGAGGCGGTGGCGGGGCTGCTCGAGGCGCGCAAGCTGCCGGCGCTCTACCGCGTCCACGACCGGCCCGAGCCAGCGCGGGTCGAGCACCTCGTCGCGCAGCTCGCGGCGCTCGACGTGCCCACGCCGCCGCTTCCCGAGGCGATGACGCCGCAGCAGGCCGGAGAGCTGGTCGGGGAGATCTCGCGCCGGGTCGACGCGCACGTGCGTCGCACGGGCCGCGGGCGGATGGCGCTCACCTCGCTCGTCCTCCGCTCGCTCAAGCAGGCCCTGTACTCGCCGCGCAACTCCGGCCACCACGGGCTGCAGTCGCCGCGCTACTGCCACTTCACCTCGCCGATCCGGCGCTACCCCGACCTGATCTGCCACCGCGCGCTGCTGGCCGCGATCGGGGCGGGGGAGGAGCCGCCGGCCGCGTCCGCGATGGAGGGGGCGGGGGAGTGGTGCTCGCTGCGCGAGCGCGACGCCGCCGCGATCGAGCGCAGCGCCGACGACGTGGCCCGCTCCTTCCTGCTCGAAGCCGAGCTGTTCGAGCGCGGGTGGGAGGCGGAGTGGCCCGGCGAGGTGATCGGGCTGATCGGGGCCGGGGCGTTCGTGGCGTTCGGCGACGGCCACGAGGGCCTGCTGCCGGTGCGGCGCCTGCGCGGCGACTGGTGGGAGCTCGACCCGCTCGAGGTGATGCTCGTCGGCGCCCAGTCGGGCAAGGCGATCCGGCTCGGCGACCCGGTCGTGGTGCAGGTCGCGCGGGTCGACGCGCCGCGCGGGCGCGCCGACCTCGCCCCCGTAGAGTTGTAGACCTCCGATGCCCGACGTCGCGACCAACAAGCAAGCCGCCTACCGGTACCACCTGACGGAGAAGTGGGAGGCCGGCCTCGTGCTCACCGGCACGGAGGTCAAGTCGCTGCGCGGCGGCAAGGCGCAGCTCAAGGACGGCTATGCGCACGTGCGCGACGGCGAGGTCTGGCTGCACAACGTGCACATCCCGCC
>Ga0136615_10001039_pt1 | contig 13105 bp, 10 predicted proteins | sample AntDrymUQ2882206_2_FD_106647 | JGI IMG/M metagenome (GOLD analysis project Ga0136615, IMG submission 106647) | Polar desert sand microbial communities from Dry Valleys, Antarctica - metaG UQ288 (22.06) | ecosystem: Environmental > Terrestrial > Soil > Desert | place: Antarctica: Dry Valley...
GACACCGCCTTGCCGGCGAAGTCCGCGATCGAGGTGATGCCGGCATCTGCTCGCACGAACACCTGGGTGTAGTTGGTGTAGATCCTCGCCAGCGCCTGGATTGCCAACGGCTCGTCGAAGCCGGCGCTGCCGTTGACCGCGTCCGCGGCGGTGTCGGCCAACGTGAAACCGATGTCGCTGTCGCCAGCGCATACCAGTTGGATGTTCTCCGCCGAGGCGTTGGTCGCCTCCGCGGTGGCCTCGGTCCCCTCCACGTTGTCGGTGATCACCTGAGCCATCCCGCCGCCCAGGATGTAGTAGACGCCGGTCGTGTTTCCGGTCGCTATCGACACCCGACCGCCGCCGGCTGGCTCGGCGCAGCCGGCCGCCGCGCCGTTCCCGTTGTCCTCATCACCGCCGCCCCCCGCAGCTGTACATCCGGTCACGGCCAGTACGCCGGCCGCGAGCACCACAAATCCACGCGCGGACACAGTTCTCATCGGGAGACCTCCTCAGGAGTGACCCGCTCGTCGGCGGCGCGTCGCGTCCGCCGGGTCAGCAGGTGAACGGCGATCCCGGCAGAGAGCACACCGAGACCGATGAATACGGGAAGCGGTTCGAGGTAGAGCAGTAGCAGCGCGGCGATCAGACACAGCACCCGCTCCGGCGAGCCGGCCGGTCCCAACAGCCACTTCCCGGTGACCACCGCCAGCGCAGCCACGGCCACAGCGGAGATCAGCGTCGCGAGCAAGATCTGGCCCAGGGAGCCCTCCAGCAGCAGCGCCCGACCCGCGGGCGTCAGTACGAACGCAAACGGCACCAGGAACGCCGGCAGCGTGTACTTGCCCGCCATCAGCATCGTCCGGAACGGGTTGCCGCCGGTGATCGCGGCCGCAGCCACCGCCGCGAGCGCCGTCGGCGGGCTGACCTCCGACAGCACAGCGAAGTAGAAGATGAACATGTACGCCGCGGGGCGGTCCACGCCGAGCGAGGTCAGCGCCGGGGCGATGATCACCGCCGCGATGATGAACGATGCGGTCACCGGAACTGCGAGGCCAAGCAGCAGGACCGCGATCCCGGCGAACGCGGCGGTGAAGATCAACTGCGCCGTCGCGTTGTCCGTGATCAGCGACGACAGGTCGACGATGATCGACGACAGGTCCAGGCCCAAGCCGGTGAGTGTCAGCACGCCGACGATCAGGCCGGCCGCTGCCGTCGTCGCTGCCACCGGCAGGACGCCGGTCGCGCCCTTGGTCAGCGCGTCGAAGATCCGCGGCGGCGTCATCCGATGTCGCCGGTCCAGAAAGGACAGTGCGAGAGCCAGCGCCGTGGCGTAAACCACGGCACGGAAGGCCGACTGCTCCAGAGCGAGCAGCACCACGATGACGATCAGCGAACTGAAGTGGTATCCGAAGCGGGCCAACAGCCGCCAGAACGGCTGCCGGTCCATGTCGACCTCGCACACCTCGAAGCGCCGGGCGTCCATCTCGATCGCCAGCAGGATTCCGAGGTAGTACAGCAGCGTCGGGATGAGGGCGTATCCCAGAACGCTCAGGTACGACACCCGGAGCAGCTCGGCGATGATGAACGCGGCCGCGCCAAGGGTCGGCGGCGACAGAATCGCGCCGATACCGGCGGCGGCCAGCATCCCGCCCGCCGCGTCCCTCGGGTAGCCGGCGCGCTGCAGGATCGGCCAGGAGACGGTGCCGAGGCTGACCGCTGTCGCCGTACTGGAGCCCGACACGGTGCCGAGCAGGAAGCCGGCGGTTGTGACGGTCCGTCCGGGCGCCGCCCGGGACCTGCGGAACGCGGCCATGCTGAGGTCGAGGAAGAACTTGCCTGCGCCTGACAGTTCGAGGACCGCGCCGTAGATCGTGAACAGGATGATGTACGTCGCCGCAACGTCCAGCGGTACGCCGTAGATGCCCTCCGTGCCCATGGCGAACTGAGAGACGAGCCGGGTGGAGCCGTAGCCGCGGTGACCGATCAGCCAGCCGTTCGGGATCACCGCCCCGAAGTATGCGTAGGCGATGAACAGCAGGCAGATGACCGGCAGCACCGGCCCGACCGTCCGCCAGGTCGCCACCAGCACCAACAGCACGAGGCTCAGGCCGCAGACCACGTCGATGATGAACGGCCGGAAGCTGCGCGACAGGTACTCGTCGAACCCGCCCAGCAGCGGCCACAGGGTCACGAACAACGCGACGCCCGCCAGCAGCCAATCCAGCGGCGTCGGGTTTTCGGATCCTCCGGACGTGCTGCGGAACAACCGGAGCACCGGCCGATACAGCAGGAACGTCAAGGCCAATACGACGGCAAGGAAGACGATCCGGTAGCGAAGCACCGCAACCGGGAAGAAGACGTTCCACAGCGCGTACGCCGACAGTCCCGCGGCGACGACGCTGACCACGATCGCCACCGGACCGCTCAACGTCCGGGCCGGTCGTTCGGCGTCCGCCTCGGCGACTACCACATCGTTCCGGGCCGGGTCCGCACTCATCGTCGTTGATTCTGCCGGGTATTCATCAGGCGCGCGAAACGCGACTCAAGCCTCAGCCGTTGAACGGCACCTCACTGCGCCAATGGTCGCCGGCCTTCGGCGCGCCCGCCACCAGCTCGGCGAACGCGTCCGCGATCCGGTCCGGGTCGAACGGCGTACCGGCGGCGATCGTGCCGTTGACCGTGAGCGAGGCGGCGCGGATACCCCGCCCACGCAGGTCCTGATCCAGCACCAGCATCAGGTTTCGCAGCGCCGCCTTCTGTACGCCGAGGCTCGCGGCCGACGTCATCGGGTGGTCCGCGCTGCCCCCACCGGTGGCCAGCACCAGACCACCCGCCTGCATGAACGGCAATGCGGCGGACACCGATGTGAGCAGGCTGGCGGTCCCGACCGACAGATCGGCGAGCAGATCGGTCGCATTCAGTGCGCTGGCGGCAGCCGACCGGAACGCCACGGCGTTGTGGTGCAGTACGTCGATCTGCCCCGAGAAGTCACCGAACCGGGTGACCGCGGCGGCCAGCTGGTCGGAGTCGGCGACGTCCACGGCTGTCCAGCCAGTGGTGATGTCCTCCGCTTGCAGCGCCTCGCCCAGCTCGGTGAGGCGCTGCTCGTTGCGGGCGACCAGTGCGATGGCGAAGCCGGCTCGGCCGAGCTTTCGGGCTACTGCTGCGCCGAGTCCGGGGCCCGCCCCGACGATGACGGCCACCCGGCTCTCCATGGGCGTGGACAGTACGGGAGCACGTCGTCGGGTTCAGCGCTGCGCCTGCCGTACGCCGCGCCCCTCATGCCACGACTCGACCAGCAGGTGTCCCTCACCCACCCGTACGACGACAACCTCAGCCAGGTCGAGCCGGAACAGCTCGAACGAGCCCGGCGCGGCCTGCTCCTCCGGCGGGGCATCGGCGGATAGCGCCGCGGCAACAGCAGCGACGACGGCCGGATCGGTGACCTCATGGGCGGTCCCCGCGACCTTCGCGTCCCCAGCGGCATCCGGGCTGGTCCGCCACACCTCCGGGTCGTCCGAGCCGCTGTGCAGCGCGTACCGGGGATCGCGGCGCAGATCGGCGAACCGGAGTGCTCCGGGCATCCCGGCCAGCCACAACTCGCCGTCGTACGACGCCAGCTCGGTGCCGCAGATCCGGGGCGAACCATCTCGCCGCAACGTCGCCACGGTCTTGTGACCGTGCGCATCCAAGGCGCGCCTGGCCCGCTCAGCCAACTCCGGCGCCTCGGCCTGGAACGCCGCCCACGAAGCCATGGCGACATAATGGCATCCGCATCGGACATCCTCAGCCGGCCTGCAGGTAGCCCCGTCGTACGGCGGCGGCAAGGCCCTCGGCAGGGAACGGCCAGCGGTCGCCGCCCTCGCCGAGCGCGGCCTCGACGGGTACGCCGGCCGCATGCAGGTCACGGATCAGGTCCGCGACAGCGCGCAGATCCGCGAGTTGAGCCGCCACGAAACCTGAGTCGACGGTGGTCCCATGACCTGGTACGACGACGGTGTCGTCGCCGAGGCGACCGGTCAGCGCACTGACCGTCGCGGGCCACTCCAGCGGGAAGCAGTCCGGGGCGTACATCGGCGGGCCGGACTCCTCGATCAGATCACCGACCAGCCAGGTGTCAACGGCACGGACGTGCAGCAGCAGGTCGTTGTCGGTGTGCCCGCGTCCCAGATGCAGCAGCTCCACCGAGCGGTCCCCGAGATCGATGCTGGCTCGTTCGGCGACCAGCTCGGTGGGTGGGGTGATGATGACCTCCGCCCACTCCGCCGACCGTTCGGTGTCGGTTTCAACGAAGTCAGCCAGTTTCGGCGTCTCGTACTCCAACAGGTGCGCCGGCGCCCGCTCGTGACCGTAGATCGGCGCACCGAGGTCGGAGTCCGGACCGAAGCGGTAGTTGCCGAACGAGTGATCGAAGTGCGCGTGCGTGTTCACGACCCAGCGCACCGGCAGCGCGCCCAGGGAAGTCAGGTCCCGCCGGAGCTGGTCCGCCTCGCGATGCGACGACCGGGTGTCGACCACCAGCAAGCCGTCGGCGCCGCGAACCACCGTCACGTTGACGTCGTACGGCTGGTACCGGCCCACGAAGATGCCGTCGGCGACCTCGGCCCACCGGGTCACCCGACCTCCACGTCGGAGCGGTTCGCGGCGGAGACCGCCTCGGCACTCAACGCCAGACCCACCACGCCAGTCTGGCACGCACGCATCGGCGTACCGGCAGTTGCGACACGCCCGTGCAGGGCTGCGCAAGGCTCGACACAGACGGAACAGAGCGGCAGTCTGCATCCAGTCGGTCATCGGCACGGCTCACAGAGGAGAGCGCGATGGCAGAAGGCACCCGCGACGACGTCGACGAGACCACCGACTCCGACGGCAACCCCAGCCTCAAGCGGGTGATGGGCCCGGGACTGCTGCTGCTCTTCATCATCGGCGACATCCTGGGCACCGGCATCTATGCCCTCACCGGTCAGGTGGCCGCCGAGGTCGGCGGAGTGGTCTGGCTGCCGTTCGTCGTCGCCTTTGTGGTGGCGCTGATCACCGCGTTCAGCTACCTGGAACTCGTCACGAAGTACCCCAAGGCCGCCGGCGCCGCGCTCTACACGCACAAGGCATTCGGCCTCCACTTCGTCACGTTCATCGTCGCGTTCGCCGTGATGAGTTCCGGCATCACGTCGGCGTCAACCGCCTCCCGAGCCTTCGCGTCGAACTTCGCCGAAGCCTTCGACCTCGACCTCGGCGAAGGCATCCTGGTCACGATCGTCGCCTTGGCGTTCATGACCCTCGTCGCCCTCATCAACCTCCGCGGCGTCGGCGAGAGCGTCAAGACCAACGTCGTACTCACCTGCATCGAGCTGTCCGGCCTGCTCCTCATCATCTTCATCGGTCTCTTTGCGCTCGGCGTCGGCGACGGCGACTTCTCGCGGGTCACCGACATCGACACCGGCGACAACTCGCTGATCGGCGGCGTGCTCGTCGCGACGACGCTGGCGTTCTTCGCGATGGTCGGCTTCGAGGATTCGGTGAACATGGCCGAGGAGTGCAAGCGGCCCACCAAGATCTTCCCCAAGGTGCTGCTCACCGGCCTGATCGCCACCGGCCTCATCTACGTCCTGGTGTCGATCTCGGCCATCGCGCTCGTGCCGGTCGACCAGCTCTCCGAAGGCGACACCCCGCTGCTGCAGGTGGTCGAGGCCGGCGCGCCGGGCTTCCCGATCGGCATCTTCGCGTTCATCACGATGTTCGCGGTGGCTAACTCCGCACTGATCAACATGCTGATGGCCAGCCGGCTCGTCTACGGCATGAGCCGGGAGCGCGTCCTCCCCTCACCGCTCGGTCGGGTCCACCCCTCTCGTCGTACGCCGTACATCGCGATCATCTTCACCACGCTGCTGGCCTTTGGGCTCATATCGTTCGTGGGCGAGGTCCCAGCCCTTGGCGGTACGACGTCCCTGCTGCTGCTCGCCGTCTTCACCGTCGTCAACATCGCGGTGCTCGTGCTGCGCAAGGACGAGGTCGAGCACGACCACTTCCGGGCGCCCACGTTTCTGCCCGTCATCGGGGCGGTGACATGCGCGTTCCTGACCACACCTTTCACCGGGCGACCGGGCGTGCAGTATGCCATCGCCGGCGTGCTGCTGGTCATCGGTGTTGCCCTGTGGCGTGCTCACCGTCATCGTCAACAAGCGCACCGGACAGGCCGCCGGCGACGTCGACCCGGCGAACCTCGGCGGCGGCGGACCGGTGAACTGACCGATTCGTGCTCTTCACCCGAGCAGTCCTCGACGGCATCGCCGCCGGCAGCGTCACGTTGGCGTTCCGGCGCTGGGACGTGCCCCAGGTCAAGGCCGGCTCCCGGCTACGCACCCGGGTCGGCGTCGTCGGCTTCGATGAGGTGGTCCAAATCGGGCCCGACGAGGTCACCGACGAGGACGCGGTGCGGGCGGGCGAGGTGTCCCGAACGGCGGTGCTCGAACGATTCCCCTGCCGACAGGACCGGCCGCTCTGGCGGGTTAGGTTGCGGCTGGCCGGTCCCGACCCGCGAATAGCGCTGCGGCACAGCGCGGCACTGACGGCGGAGGAGATCGCCGAACTCGATCGGCGGTTGCAACGCCTTGATCGGTTCGGCAGGCACGGCCCATGGACCGCCGTCACGCTCCGGACAATCCAGCAGCATCCGGGCACGCGGGCCGCCGATCTCGCCGCATCGCTCGGCCGGGAGACTCAGCCGTTCAAGATCGATGTCCGCAAGCTCAAGGAACTCGGGCTGACCGAGAGCCTGGACGTGGGCTATCGGCTGTCACCCCGCGGTACGGCGCACCTCGGCTTGCGCGGTGATGCCGAGCCAAGGCCTCAACGGGACGGCCGTTAGAGCCGAATTCTCAGCTTCCCTTCATCTTCGTGTGGTCATCCTGCCGGTATGCGAGTTTTGCTCGTCGAGGACGACGTACGGATGGCTGCCGCCATGCACCGGGCGCTGCGAGGAGCAGGGGTTGTGGCCGACGTCGCCGCCACGAGCGACGACGCCCTGTGGATGGCGCGGGCCGCGAGCTACGACGCCGTGGTGCTCGACGTGATGCTGCCGGATGTCGACGGTTTCGAGACCTGCCGTTTGCTGCGCGCCGACGGCGTCTGACTGAAACCACACTGTTAACGACATCGAGGTTGAGGGAACCGCCGCGGCCGTCCGGGCGTCAGACCGCCACGATCCCCGTGGAGGTGCCCGATGTCCGCACACACTCAGACTCGCTCTCGAACATGCAGCATCCGACGACTCGCGGTCAGGGCGGGGATTGCCGCCGCCCTCGGGCTCGGTCTCGTCGTCGTCGTCCCGGGCGGCCTCGGCTCGGACCGGGCGAGCGCCGCACCGTTGACGCCGTTCGAGGACTGCGACCAGCTGGCCGAGTGGTTCGCCGACTCCGCCCGGCCTTTCGTTGGCCCGTACGGATTCCAGGGTTGGCCGGTGGGTGTCCCGGGACCGGTTCCTGTTGATGTCGCCACAGCCGGTGTCGAGGAGGCGACGGGGGCCGCGCCAACCGGCACCAACGTCCAGGAGGTCGGCGTCGACGAGCCGGACCTGGTCAAGACCGACGGCAACCGCGTCGTCGCAGTCGGCAACGACCGGCTCTCCGTGGTCGACGTCTCCGCCACCGCTCCGCGGCTTGTCGGAGACCTTCAGCTGGCCGTCGGACATGTCGAGGAGCTGCTGCTGGTCGGTGACCGGGCGTTGATCTTCGGCAGCAGCCGGGACAACCCGAGCGGCAGGCTCGGCGCCATCCTGACCCTCGTCGACCTGTCCGACCCCACCCGACCGACCGTGCAGCGCACAGATGTGATCGACGGCAGCTACCTGTCGGCCCGGGAGCACGACGGCGCCGTCCGGATCGTGCTGAGCGACAGCCCCGACCTGCCGTTCGTGTCCTCTGCCGGCCGCTCCGAGGAGGTCGCGATCGCCCAGAACCGTGCGATCGCCGACGCCGCCCCGGCGCAGGCCTGGTTGCCGCAGCGGGTCGTCCGCGACGCCGCGGGTGATGTGGTACAGCGCGGCCCGCTGCTGGACTGCGGCCAGGTCAGCCACCCGGAGGAGGAGGCCGGGGTCGGCGTACTGACCGTCCTGACGTTGGACCTGGGGGCTGCGGACGCGCCGATGTTCGAGCCGGTGGCCGTGGCAGCCGACGGCGACATGGTCTATGCCTCCCCCGATCGGCTGTACGTGGCCACGACCCGTGGCGGCTGGGGCTTCCCGCAGCCGCTGGACTCGGTCCCCTCGTGGCTGCCCGGCCAGCAGGCCGCCCCGGTGACCACCCAGCTGCACGGCTTCGACATCAGCGACCCCGAGGAGACGGCGTACCTCGCCTCGGGGTCGGTCGACGGCTGGTTGCTCGGCCGATGGGCGCTGAGCGCGGAGGACGGTTTCCTCCGGGTGGCGACCACGCGCGACGGCGTAGCCGTTGAGACCGGCACGGACAGCGCAGTGACCGTCCTGGCCGAGGACGGCGACGAACTCACCGTTGTCGGATCGGTTGGCGGCTTGGGCCGAGGCGAGGAGATCCGCGCGGTGCGCTGGCTCGGTGACCTGGCGACGGTTGTCACGTTCCGGCAGACCGATCCGCTGTACACCGTCGACCTGTCCGATCCGACTGCTCCGAAGGTGCTGGGTGAGCTGAAGGTGACCGGATACTCGGCGTACCTGCATCCGCTGGGAGACGGGCTGCTCCTCGGCGTGGGGCAGGAGGGGACCGAGACCGGGCAGATCACCGGTGCCAAGATCGCCACCTTCGACCTGCGGGATTTGGCGCGCCCGTCCGTCCTGGACTTCGTCGTCGAGCCGACTGCCTCGGCCGACGTGGAAGCTGACTCCCGGGCTTTCACGTACCTGCCGGAGCAGCGCCTCGCGGTGACTCCGGTCGCCACCGATCGCGGCAGCGTGCTGTGGTCGGTTTCGATCGGCTCGGACGGATCGGTGAGTACGGCGGGGCAGTGGTCCCCGCGCGACGCCTGGCTGTCCCGGGCGATCCCGGTCGACGGTGGCCGGATGGCCGCCATCACCGAGGGCCCCAACGGGATCGTCCTCACCGTGCTGGCGTTGGGCGATCTGCGTCCGATCGGCTCCGTGCAGCTGGGTTGATCCTCACCCAGTCAGGTGGCGATCGAGGCCGTACGCCGGGACCGCAGCCACCGGACGAGCAGACCGCCCCAGGACACCGCGACGACGACCCCCACAGCGAGGCGCACCTCGGTGATCCGGTCGCCGGGATAGATGATCCCGGTCAGGTAGGTGTCGATGAAGCCGTTGGCCAACTCCGGCTGGCCCGCTGCTGCGCGGAACCAGTTCTCGAGATACGTCAATGGACACAGCCATTCGAAGGCGACGATAGCGATTCCCCACCCGACCGTCGCGACGTGCGCCACGAGGACCCGTGGCCAGCGCCAAGCCAGGAAACCGCCGACCACGAGGAAGACCAGAAACCCGAAATGCAAGGTCACCACAGCGTCGGCCAGCAGTCCCGCCATCACTCCTCCTCAACAGCCAGGGTATCCGTGGTGGGCGGCCCGAGTTGACAACCTGACTGCACCTGCGCACAGCGGTTCTGCACGGCGAATGGGCCGCGCGCGGCTAACGTGATCGCCATGTTGGGGCTTCCGGACACCATCCGCGCCTGCCTGTTCGACCTCGACGGGGTGCTCACCCAGACCGCCAAGGTGCACCAGGCGGCCTGGCGGCGGACCTTCGACGACTTCATGCGCCAGCGCGACCCCGACAGCTTCCAGCCATTCACCGACGCCGACTACAACGAGTACGTCGACGGCAAACCGCGGCGTGACGGCGTACGGGACTTCCTGGCGTCTCGGGACATCCAGCTGTCTGAGGGCGACCCTGACGACCCGCCGGACGCGGACACCGTCGCCGGCGTCGGCAACCGCAAGAACGAGCTGTTGCTCCGGGAGATCGACGAGCACGGCGTGGACGTCTACGAGGGGTCAGTGCGCTACGCCCGGGCGGCCAGGGATGCCGGGCTGCTCTCGGCAGTCGTCACCGCCAGCGCCAACGGAGAGCAGGTCATCGCGGCCGCCGGGTACGCCGATCTGATCACGGCCCGGATCGACGGGGTGGTCGCCGCCAGGGATGGCCTCAAGGGCAAGCCGGCCCCTGACACGTTCCTGGCCGGCGCCAGGGCATTGGGGGTGGAGGCGGCGCAGGCCGCCGTGTTCGAGGACGCGCTGGCGGGCGTCGCCGCCGGGCGGGCCGGCAACTTCGGCTATGTGATCGGCGTGGACCGCGTCGGGCAGGCCGCAGCGCTCAAGCAGCGTGGCGCGGACATCGTCGTACAGGACCTCGACGAACTGCTGGAGCGGTCGTGACCGAGCGCAGGCGGCTGCGTCTCGGACCCCCCGAGGGCCGTGAGGGGCGGCGGGTGAGTGACGACCCGGAGTTCCCGGTCGAGCCGTGGGCGCTGCGCGAGACGTCGCTGAACCGGGACGCGCTCGCCGTCACCGAGTCGGTCTTCGCCCTCGCCAACGGCCACATCGGGATGCGCGGCACCCTGGACGAGGGCGAGCCGCGCTCTGTCCCCGGCACCTATCTCAACGGCTTCTACGAGGAGCGGCCACTCCCGCACGCCGAAGCCGGCTACGGCTTCCCGGAGTCGGGGCAGACGGTCGTCAACGTCACCGACGGCAAGCTGATCCGGCTGCTCGTCGTCGACTCCCCGCTCGACCTCAACTACGGCACCGTCCTGTCGCACGAGCGGGTTCTCGACCTGCGCTCCGGTCTGCTGGTACGCCGAACCGATTGGACCTCGCCGAACGGTCACACCGTGCGAGTGACCTCCCAGCGGATGGTGTCGTTCACCCGCAGGTCGATCGCCGCGATCTGCTACGAGGTTGAGGCGCTGGACGCGGACCTGTACGTCGCGGTGCAGTCAGACCTGCTGGCGAACGATCCGCTGAGCGACGGCTTGCCGTCGGACCCACGAGCGGCGGCCGCCCTCAAGTCGCCGCTGCGGGCCGAACTGGCCGACTGCCGGAGCCTCAGTGCTGTTCTCGTGCACCGAACCGAACGCAGCGGGCTGCGGATGGCCGCCGGCATGGACCACACGTACGACGTACCGGAGAAGGTCGACATCACGCTGGAGGCAGCCGGTGACCTGGCCCGCCTCGCGATCGCGGCGCGGCTGCCCAAAGGAAGCCGGTTGCGGCTGGTGAAGTTCCTCGCCTACGGCTGGTCGAGCCGGCGGTCTGCGTCGGCCCTGCGCGATCAGGTGGAGGGCGGCCTGGCGACGGCCAAACTGGCCGGCTGGGACATCCTCGCGCAGGAACAGCGGGAGTTCCTGGATGGGCACTGGGGCAGCGCCGACGTCGAGATCGACGGCGATCCGGAGCTGCAGCAGGCGGTGCGGGTCGCGATGTTCCACGTGCTGCAGGCCGGCGTACGGGCCGAGCAGCAGCCCATCCCCGCCAAGGGTCTGACCGGTCCGGGCTACGACGGGCACACGTTCTGGGACAGCGAGACCTTCGTCCTGCCGGTGCTCACCTACACCGCGCCGGACGCCGTCCGAGATGCGCTGCAATGGCGGCACTCCATTCTCGACATGGCGCGGGAACGGGCGCGGGTGCTCAGGCAGGCCGGAGCGGCGTTCCCGTGGCGAACCATCCATGGCGAGGAATGCTCGGGATACTGGCCGGCCGGCACCGCCGCCTTCCACATCAATGCCGACATCGCCGACGCCACCGTCCGGTACCTGAACGCCACCGGCGACGAGGTCTTCGATGCCGCGTACGGCGCCGAGCTGCTCGTCGAAACCGCCCGGCTCTGGGCGTCGCTGGGGCACTTCAACGGCGACGGCCGGTTCCGGATCACCGGAGTGACCGGCCCGGATGAGTACACCGCGATCGTCGATGACAATCTCTTCACCGATCTGATGGCCCAGCGCAACCTGCGTGCCGCCGCGGCGGCCGCCGAGCGTCAGCCGGAGGTCGCCGAGCGTCTCGACGTGACCGACGAGGAGGTCGCGCTGTGGCGCCGGGCAGCCGAGGCGATATGGACACCGCTCGATGAAGGCCTCGGGGTGCACCCGCAGTCGGAAGGGTTCACTCACCACGCGGAGTGGGACTTCGAGGGGACACCGCCCTCGTCGTACCCGTTGCTGTTGCACTACCCCTACTTCGAGATCTACCGCAAGCAGGTCATCAAGCAGGCCGATCTGGTGCTTGCCATGCACCTCCGGGGGGACGCCTTCAGGCCGGACGAAAAGGCTCGTAACTTCGCCTATTACGAGGCACGCACGGTCCGGGATTCGTCCCTGTCCGCCGCAACGCAGGCCGTCATCGCCGCCGAGGTGGGACACCTGCAGCTTGCCTACGACTACTGGGCCGAGGCGGCGCTGGGCGACCTGCACAACCTGCACCACAACAGCGGCCACGGGCTGCACATCGCCTCGCTGGCCGGTGCCTGGACGTGCGCGGTGGCCGGGTTCGGCGGGATGCGCGACCACGATGGCCGGCTCACGTTCGCACCCCGACTGCCACCGGGCCTGACCCGGCTGAGTTTCCGACTGCTCTTCCGTGGCCGCTCGCTGCGGGTGGAGGTCGGCCGGACCGAAGCGGCGTATGTGCTGGCCGGCGGTGAAGCGTTGGTGACCAGCCACCACGGTGAGGAGATCACGGTGACCGTAGATGCGCCGGTGACGATGGCGATTCCGGCCGCGCCGGACCTGGAACCGGTCAGCCAGCCGCACGGCAAGGCCCCACACCACCGGCGTCCCCAGTCGGAGGACTAGCCGCCCGGCCGGCTCGTCTACGCGTGGGAGCTGATCCCGACTCCACCGCGGGTATCGGCGCCGAAGCGGTCCTTCTCCGCGGCGATGTCCAACGGGGCGAGCCGGCTGCGGGAGTCAAGGATCTCCTGGTTGAGCAGTTCGGCCGGGACCAGCCAGGACACCTCGAACTCGATGCCGTCGGGGTCCTTGGCGTACAGCGCCTTGGTGGTGCCGTGGTCGGTGGCGCCGGCCAACGCCCCGAGTTCCTGCAGGCGCCCGGCGATCCGCTCCAGCTCGGCGAGGGTGTCGACCTCCCAGGCCAGGTGGTACAGCCCTACGGCGCCACGACCGGCCTGCGACGGCGCCGCCGC
>Ga0136615_10001040_pt1 | contig 13101 bp, 21 predicted proteins | sample AntDrymUQ2882206_2_FD_106647 | JGI IMG/M metagenome (GOLD analysis project Ga0136615, IMG submission 106647) | Polar desert sand microbial communities from Dry Valleys, Antarctica - metaG UQ288 (22.06) | ecosystem: Environmental > Terrestrial > Soil > Desert | place: Antarctica: Dry Valley...
CAAACTGGGTAGTCGCTGGAACATCGAGCTGCCGGATGCAGGGTGCCCCGCGCGCATTCGATGAGGGAGGTTGCCACATGATTGCCGGCTCCTTATCCCGCCGCGAGATGTCACGCGCACTGGGGATCCTGTATGCCTTCGGCGGCAGCCTCGCCCTCGTCTGGACGACCCTGCCTCATCAGCCCGACCGCGGCGACGCTGTTGCTGTGACGATGGCATTCCTCGCCATCGCCATCGCCATCGCCTTGGTGATCGGTGCCGACCGCGCCTCAGCACTGGTTCTGCATGGGGCGATCGGGGTCGTCCAGCTGGTGATCGCCGTCGGATATCTCGCGGAGGGTGAGCCGTATGGCGATGGCCGCTTGTTCTTCATCTGGGCCACCCCTTGGGCATGCCTGTACTTCGGCGTCAAGGCGGCCGCCGCACACACGCTGTGGACCGCGGCAGTTTTCGCTACATCACTGCTGCTCATGCCCGCCGAGACTCACCACATGGCGGCAGGGGTCTACCTGATCACGATGGGAACGGTGACCGCGACGGCGTGTCTCGTGAGCTGGGTAGCGCACAAACTTCATGCTGCTGTCGCAGCCCAGCGGCACCTAGCCCTGCGCGACCCGCTCACCGGCCTGCCGAACCGGTCGATGCTGGCCCTGCGAGCCGCGGACGCCGTGAGGATATATGCCGAGCGGGGCGGCACCTTGGCCATGATGGTCATCGATCTCGACAGGTTCAAGCTGGTCAACGACACCTACGGCCACACCTTGGGAGATCGTCTGCTCAAGGAGGTAGCGCCAAGACTCACCAACGCGGTGCGTGCGTCCGACCTCGTCGTGCGCCTAGGCGGTGACGAGTTCGGGATCTTGATCTACGACGCCGACGCGACGTTCGATGTCGGTGCCCTGGCAGGACGGGTTTCCGCGGCCTGGGCGGACCCGGTCTTGTTGGGCAGCATGGCCGCTCACACCGGAGCCAGCATGGGGATCGCCGTTGCCACGTCGCCGGCCGACAGCGCCGAGTCCCTCCTGCGCGATGCGGACGCTGCCATGTATGTCGCCAAGAGGACAGATCCTGGAGGCTGGTTGCTGTTCGACGACCGGATGCGTGAGGGCATGGCCGAGCGTCTGCAGCTCGAACATCTCCTCAGCGGGGCCATCGAAAACGACGAGCTGCACCTCGTCTACCAGCCCATCGTCGACCTCCGACGAGCGCAGATCTGCCACGCGGAGGCGCTGCTGCGTTGGGACACGCCCGTTCGGGGGCCCGTCTCGCCTGCGCTGTTCGTTCCGCTGGCCGAGGAGACCGGACTCATCTTTCCGCTCGGCCGATGGGAGCTTCAGACCGCGTTGGCGCAGCTTGCCCGCTGGAGAGCCGCACAGATTGTCCCCGAAGGGTTTGTGCTGACGGCCAACATCTCGGCTCGGGAGCTCAAAGCCGGCTTCAGCAGCCAAGTCGCCACGATGTTGGACGACGCCGGGGTGCCCGGCAGTGCCCTGGGCTTGGAGATCACCGAGACAGCTCTCCTCAACGACCCCGTCACAGCGGCGAGGGAGACCATTGAACTCCGAGCGCTTGGTGTCCGATGGCTGCTCGATGATTTCGGCACCGGCTACTCTTCGTTGGCGCACCTCCACAACTTCCCCCTCGACGCGATCAAGCTGGACCGAAGCTTCCTGTCCGAGGTCCACCGGCCCATCGTCGAGGCTGTCGTGGCACTCGGTGCGAAGCTGGGGCTGACCGTCGTCGCAGAAGGCATCGAAACGGCGAAGCAGGCCGAAGCCCTTTCAGAGCTCGGCTGCATATGGGGCCAAGGGAACTTCTTCTGGCGGCCGATGTCCTCGACGGAGCTCGAGGCGCAGTTAGCCGCTCAGGCGGCGACAACGAGCGAGCGCCAGGGATCGAGACCGCCCGCGTTTGCTGCGACTCCCGTAGCAAGCGCGGCGCGTCTCACGTAGTACGACGGTGGGTGCGCCTCGTGCACGCAGCTAACCGACCGCCACGGACCGTGGCACAACCGTGACTCAACTTCGTACTCCATGGCCAGTATGGCCTCCCGCTGATCCAGCAGTGATCCTCGAGGCAAACGCGAAACTCTGCGTTTGGGCGTGACGATCCATGTGGTGGTCACGTCTGTACCTTGACGAACAAGTGCTTCAAGACGAAAGGATCACATTGTGACCGAACAGAGCAGCGCCTCGACCGACACGGGCGCCGAGGTTTCGCAGCGGGAAAGCGTCCTCGTGACTCAGCACGGCAAGACGTCCATCGCGGACTCCGTCGTGGCGAAGATCGCCGGAGTCGCCACCCGCGACGTGTCAGGCGTCTATGCCCTGGGCGGCGGCGCATCGCGAGCCGTAGGTGCGATCCGTGAACGCATCCCGGGCAGCCGGACGAATCACTCACAGGGTGTCACGGTTGAGGTTGGCGAGCGCCAAGCCGCAATCGACCTCGAGCTGGTCGCCGAGTACGGCGTGGCCCTGGCTGACCTCGCCGCGGCGATTCGCCGCAACGTCATCTCCTCGGTCGAGCGCATGACCAGCCTCGAGGTGGCCGAAGTGAACATCGCGGTCTCGGACTTGCACCTGCCGGATCAGAGCGAAGACACGGACGACGAGCCGGCCCGCGTTCAGTGACAGAGCAACCCATCTCCGATGCGCCGCCTGGAAAGTCACCAGGGGACGCTGTCCGAGGGGCTCAGGAACTTCATCTCGCCGACTCCGTGGCGGCGGCTGTGCTGCTCGTACCGGGAGTATCCCGCCTCCACCCAGGCATGTTCGGCGAGGTCGCGACCTATCTGCCCGGCCGCAGGGTCATAGGGGTGCAGATCCGTGATGACGTCACCGCAATTCACGTGGTCCTCGAATGGGGTTACGACATCGCTGACGCGACTGATCACATCCGTAGTACCACCGCGCCGTTGGTTGGCACCCCGGTCGACATCACGGTTCAAGACCTCGCCGAGCCAACGGACTCCATCTAGGAGCTATCTCGTGGCCTCACAGTCGGACGAATACCAGTCGTGGCGTCAGGCACGCCGCACGGTCGCGCGTCAGCATCACCCCGACCTAGGCGGCGACCCTGTCCTGTTCATGCAGTTGCTGCGTGAGGTGGACCACCGGTTCGGTGTCTCGGCTGGCAGCAGTTCACCAGACCACCCAACAGCTCGTGTTGGGGCCACGAGCGCGGGCCGACGGATCGGCCGAGCGACCAGGCGGGCACGTCGCCGGGTTCGGCACGGCACCCGCTGGGCACGCGGGCGTCTCCCGCGCCGATTCCCCGGTGCACGCCGCTACTACGACCTGTGACATCCACCGACTGAACGCTTCAAACAACACAGGAGAGAACATGACAACATCGACGATCGGCCTTCTGGCTGGCCTTCTGCTCGGCATCGCCGCCGCTGCCGGGGGGTTCAGTGGCTTCCTGATCGCTCTCGTACTTGGCATCATCGGGTACGCCGCTGGGGGACAGTATGACGGCGAGCTCGACCTGAGCGCCGTGTTGGGACGCCGACGTGGCTGACCCCAGCCTTGGCGATGAGGGCACGCGAGGCGGTCTGACGATCGCCGACCGAGTGATCGACAAGATCGCATCGCACACAGCCTCGTCGGTTGCTGGCGTCGTCGATTCCGGGTCCGCTCTCGGCAAGGTCGTCGGGCGCCGGCTCCCTCGTGCCACTAGCGAGGTGCGCGGTCAGCACGCCCGCATCCACGTGGAAGTCGCAGTGCAGTGGCCACTGGCCCTCAGCGAGATCGCCGCACAGGTGCGCTCCACCGTTTCACAAGCCGTGACCGACCTCGCTGGACTTCACGTACCCGCCGTCGACGTCACGGTCGCCCGCGTCGACAGGGCCACCCCGACTGTCACGAGGAGAGCAGAGTGAGCCAACCAACCCCGCCCGAGCACATACCGGACGCTGAGACACTGGACGCGGCCAAGGTGCCGGTAGCCAGCGGAATCTTGCCGCTCCTCGGCGTCATCTGGGCACTCGCCCTGATATGCCTGGGTGTCGCGCTCATCCGTGAGGTGCTCGTCCACGCGAACGCTGTCTCCGGATCGCTCTGGGTCGCCAAGACAGTCACGTACCTGAACGATCGTCCGCCGATGGACTGGATGGTGCCCGCCGGAGTTGCCGCCGCGCTGCTCGGTATTGCACTCGTGGTGCTCGCGCTGCGGCCCCGTGCGCGAAAGGAGCTCGCAGTCAGCGCACGAACGGGAGTCTTCCTGACGACCGCGAGCATCCGACGCCTCGCCGAGTCTGCCGCAGCCGATGTCGATGGTGTCGACACGACGTCGGTCAGTGCCAGCAGAAGCAAGGTCGTCGTCGACGTCACGACACTGAGCGCCGACTCGGCCGACACGAAGTCCCGCATCGAGCGCGCCGTCCAGGCCGCTTTGGCGTCGCTCACCTCGCAGCCGACTATCAAGGTGAAAGTCCAATCAGTAGGAGGCGGCTCATGACTCGGACCACCTGGACGCTCGACCGGGCAGCCACATTCATTGTGGGCCTGGCCCTCATCGCCGCCGGAGCGATCGCTTTCGTATGGCGAGTCGACATCTGGACAGCACTGCCTCAAAGGTCAGACACGGCTTGGGCGACGGACCTGATCGCCACCGACTGGTGGCCTTGGGCAGTCGGAGCTGCCAGCCTCTGCTCGCTGTTGCTTGGGCTTCGCTGGCTCTGGGCTCACCTGCCAGGGCGTGGCATCAGGGAGCTCAACCTTCCCGGAACCGGTGACCAGGGCCGACTACGGTTTGATGCCAAGAACGCCGCTTCGACCGCCGCAGACGTATTCGCTTCGCTCCCGTCAGTCCGCTCGGCCAAGGGAACCGTCAAGCGTGACCGAGGTCAGCTCGTCGTCGACCTGAGAGCCACGGTCGACCCCCGGGCCGATCTCAGCGACCTCGCCGACAGCGCCGACCAGATCATCGCTGACCTCGCTCACGTGATGGGTCGCCAAGACCTCTACGGCCGAGTGCACCTCGTCGTCAAGTCCGGTGACTCCACCATCGCGCGGGTGCGTTAATCGAACCCACCACCTGAGGAGCGGCAAACGGTCTTCGTGGCGAGCGTCGCCAATGTCAGCTCCTCACCTTCCTGCGCAGCGCGTCGGGCTTGTGGACGGCGGTGCCATCGCTCTTGTCGCTTCGGACCAGGTACTGCGGCTCGTCCTTGGACGCGTCGACTGTGCGGCCGCCGGCCTCGGTGCGTGACGTGATCTTCTGCTCGACCACCCCTGTCGCCGTACTCCCGTGACTGTTCCACTCCACCTGGTCACCCTCGCGGAAGCTCTCAGACATTGACATCCCCTCTATTCGGCGTCGATCCGGACATGGCTGACGATCATCGGATGGTCGGTCGTCCTGCTGACCAACGGACTCCGGTCAGCCCGGTAGTCGGTGAACGTGACACCAGCCGAGCCGAAGATCCAGTCGATACCGATCGGGCGGGGAGGCCGGGAAGATCCGCTGTTGCTTCCACCGTTGGCCGCGATCATCGGAGCCCGGCCAGTCATCGTGCAGAATCCCTCCTCCCGCTCGTTCAGGTCCGCGGTCAGGAACACCGGGAAACCGGTGTCGCGGTTGAGGCGATTGACCAGCGCGACCTCTCGAAGGAGGGCGCTCCTGCGCGCTCCATCCGAGTTCGGATGGCGACGGGTGCTCGCGGGGTTGTGGAAGTTCGTGAAGTAGGCGTTCACTCCCGTGGTCCGGTGACGCAGCAGCACGACGGGCATCGGCATCGTATTCCCATTGAAGTAGGGGATCTCGATGGTGTGGGCCCGCACCATGTCCCACATGTCCGTACGCCAGGCGATCGAGTTCTGCGTGGCCTGGCCGCCGGCGCTGGACCCGGGATAGAGGTCGAACGTCCCGCCCCGGATACGCATGAAGGCGCGTGCCTGATCGAGCTGAAGCTCCTGGAACCCAACGACATCGACCCCGTGGCGGGTGAGCAGGCTGGCGGCCCAGCCCATGCGCGTCCCCCCCGGCGCCATCTGCGGCTTCGTACCACCCGGTGCGGTGTGACTGCTGCCGAGGACGTTGAAGGAGCTGACCTCGAACTCGAGCGAGGAACGATTGGCGGCTGGGGACCGGGACGGCGGGGTGAGCGACGTGGTGTCACGCAGCCCGGAGAGCGGCGGAGGTTTCGACACCGGCAACGCTGCAGCGGATGGAGAGGACTCGACGGGGTTCGAGGTGAGCTCCGGACTATCGGTCGCGGATCGCACCGCAGGACCAAGGACGAAGAGCAAGGCGGTGACGATGCCTGTCGCCGAGAGAGCCACCGGGCCGCGCTTCCATCTCATCCCTGCAAGATATCCCGTACGCTCTCGCCGTCATGAATCAGCCTCGATGCACGTGCGCCGTGAGGCGCTGACGATTTGAGTGGAGGTGAGAGACCTGCGCCGCCGTCCCTGTCGTAGCAGGGTGGTGGAGCTGAGGGCAGCCTGCTCCGGGAGATGCCGGAGCGGGAGAGAGCAGTCACGACTGCGGACCACCGGCGCCGGCCACCCCCTGACCACCCAGCCGCTCGGCGCAACCGAACTCTCACGTGAAACGACCTGACAGCAAGGTCAGGCCCTCAGCCACGCCCGAGAACCACCGCAGAACACCCGGCTTGCGTTATCGATCGAGTCTCATGGACGGCGTGTGATGAATACATACTCACTGCTGTCATCGTCGAACTGATCTCCATCGAATCCACCGTAGAGAGCCTCGATCTTGAGACCCGCAGAATCAATGAGTCCCAACCACTCGTTCTTCGTCGCCCACCAGAGGGAGCTCGTACTGCCGTCGTCGAGAACAAGGTCGATCCGGTTTGTCCCCACGGCGTACCGGATGGTGTGAGGCGGCATCAGTCCGTCATCCTGACGTTGTCCGTCCAGGCGTACCGCGAGTTGGTGGTCGAAGGCGAAAGCGTTCCATGCGTCGCCCGCCCGGCCGGAGCGTAGCGGCGACACGCTCAAAGGTTCGGCGGCGGTCGACCCAACTGGGCAGGTGGAGGAGCGATCGAGCCGGACAGTAGATCAGCGCGGCGGGCTCTTCCAGATCAAAGTCGCGCATGTCGCCAAGGTGGAGATCCAGTTCTACGCCTGCCTCGGTGGCACCTATCCGCGCCTGCTCAAGCATCGCTGGCGAAGAGTCGATTCCGATGACGCGGCGACCAGTCTGGCGTGCAACCGGGATGGCGACACGACCGTTCCCGACCGCAAGCTCGACGAGCAAACCGTCGGCTTCTGTGGCGAGCCCGACGTAGAACGGCACGTCTTCGGTAACATGGGCCGTCCAGTCCGCATACCGGACTGCGAACGCCTCCGGCCAACTCATCTCTCAACACTATGGCCACCTACCCGCCCCACCCCAAACTGCGCCACCTCAAACTGACCCACTACCGAACACCTCAGCGGCCACAACGGCTCAACCCGACCCCTCCGGGCCGAGGATGAGTCACAACGGCGCGCTTCGGCGCTGACGTCAGCGCACATGCTCTGACCCCGGCTCGCCGATACTTGGGGACGCATCCGGTGCAAAGTCACTCCCGGTGCGATGTCGCACGCACTCATGAGCGCCGCGGGAATCGAGTTGAGGGGCGGCCGAGCTCAGGCTCCCGTTTTGCCAGAGGATGTGGATGACCATGGCTGCGGTGATCACGCCGAGGGTGCCCAACCCGAGGTCGCCCAACGTGTCGGCGTAGGCGTGCTGGCGCTCGGATGAGCCACCGATGAAGGCGAAGTACTCGGCGATCTCCCACATGACTGCCGACGTGACCCCGAAGGCGAGGGCCCGGTCCAGGGTCGCGGCGAGGGTCGAGCTTCGGTGCAGGGTCAGCAGGATCACTGCGGCCGCCAGGAGCCCGGTGTTCATGAAGTGCATCCAGTCGTCGAACCACACGATCGTGTCGTAGAGGTCCATCCGATTGCCAAGGATGTCGCTGAAGCAGGTGATGGTCACCAATAGGTCGGCGAGCCACGGGAACGATGCGCGGTCACGCCAGGCCACCCACCAGATGACGGGCACGGTGAACGCCAGCACCGGGTACGCGACTGTGCGCAGCCCGGCCGCCTCGCCTTCCATGTTGCCGAGCTCCGGATACAGCAGAGCGGCGGCGAGGAGCGCGAGCAGACCGGCCTTGGCGCTCACATCCAGGCGTCGGACCAGTAAGGGCGTGGGGTGCCGGAGAGCGAGCGCGACGTCGGTCATGATTCCGAATGCTAGCCCCAAGCGCGTCGCGCAGGGTCGGTGACGTGCGTCCGGAGCAGAACCGTGTCGGAAAGGGCAGGAGCGGTACGGCCGGATCACTCCAAGCTAAGCCGCATCTCCCTCTCCGGGGGTGGCGATGGTCAAGTCCAGTGTCGTGGTGGATGAAAGTCGTCACGGCCGTGGACATGAACCCATGCAAGATGCGTCCGTCCGAAGTGATGCGGTCCTCAAGGACAGGGCCCGTCAGGCAGTCACCGTCGCGACGATCGCTGACGTGACCAGCAAAGCGACGGAAGCTGTGAGCACCCACCTGCCCGAAGGGCGGCGGGCCGCCACCATCGCGTAGAGCGCACATGCGAGCGATGCGCCCGCAGGGATGGCAATCGACTGCCCACGCTCCGCATCGGCGATGGCTGCTGGGGTCCCCTCAATATGGAAGCCGAGCGTGATGGTCCACATCAGCACCCCCAGGTCGACGACTATGAGGAGACCGGCCAGGGCTCGCCCTGTGGAACTGTTCATTTCACCTGCGCTTTGTCGGGAGGTGACCCTGGTAGTGGATCGCCGGACGGGCACATTCTCAGCTGTCGCTTGCCAGCGTGATGGGACCACCTCCTTGCCATGAGCATGGGCCACCTGGAGGTGTGGGTGAGTCTCACAGGGCCTCGCCTTCGTCGTCAATGTTCCGCCGGTCAGGCCGGTCTGGTCGTCGGTAAAACGGCCCTTCGATGATTGGCTCCCGTCGCCTAGAGCATCCGGACGCGGATCGTCCGTCATTGGGCGTACGGTGCTCGGCATGGCTACAGCACGCTTCCCAAGCATCGGTATCGACTGTCCCGATCCGGGAGCTCTCGCGCTGGTGCTCTCGGGAGTCTGATTTGCGGGTTCACCGATTCTCAGACGTTGAAGCGGAACGATTCCGCCGTGAATTGGTGGTTGTTGGTCGTCGCTGGTGATCACCGGAAAGTGCCGTCTGACCTGCGCAAACACTGATTTGACGACGATGGGCGTTGCTGGCCGATGGCGGTCTCGGCGGGATCTTTTGCGGACTGTTTGCGGACTGCTCAGGCATTGGGGTGCGGCAACCTCGCCGTGGGCGGCCGCCTCCTGGGCGCTACCTGGTGGAAGAACACGATCGTGTCGTCGATCTCGTCGATCTGGACCCACGACCAGAAGCCAGGGCGGCCCGCGACGTGACCGCACCCACCTTGATCCGCGGATTGCTAGCGGGAAGGCGCGCGAAGTTCCGCTCGTGGTCGTCCTCCATGTTGAGGTCGGCGTCGATGTCGATCTGGATCATCGCGGCCTCCTCTCGGGCCACGCCACGCGGAGCAGACTTCCGCGCACTCCTTCGTCCATGTTGCATCAACCCCTGTTTCCCGGTTGCCCCAGCCCGAAGTAGAGCTCGATCCGGTCCGTCGTCCACGTCGGCACTCCGGTGCCGAAGAAGTCTCGATCCTCGGTCCAGACGGGGCACTCGATGACCAAAGCAGATGCGAGGACGGGCCAGTCGTCAGGATCTCGGGATTCGATGCGCGAGAGAGCGTCGGCCTTCCGATGTTCGTAGAGCTCTTCGGGCACCGACACCACGACTGCCCTGAGCTGTTCAAGGAACGCCAGTGCGTCGTCGATCTCGACCGCACGGTCATGCTTGGCGAGAATGTCTGGCAGGTAGCGCTCGGCGTCCCCGTACGCCACCTCCGGAGCGAAGAACTCGGCGTGCTCCGCATGGTCGGTGATGATCATTTTGACGCGTGCGCCGAGGACTGCACGGATCAGGATGTTGGCGTCGAGGACGACCCGAGAGCCAGAAGCCACTACTTGCTGGCCTTGCGCCGAAGCTGCTTGAACTCCTCGACCATCACGTCGACCTCTGACTCCTCGACTTGCAGCAGAGCGTCGAGCTTCTCCCCGGCAGCCTTGAGCTTGGCCACTTCGGCGGCCCGGTCGCCCCTCGTGGGGATGAAGTAGCCGACCGTCTGCCCGTGGCGAGTCACAGCGATCGCCGCATCAGCGTCGATGTACTCCGCAAGACCGGCGCGGAACTCGCGGATCCCGACCTTGGTCGCAGTCATAGGTCACCTCGATTGTGTATCTGTGTGTACACACTAGCAGGCATGGCAGAACCCGCCCTCACAGCACACTTCGTCGGTGCCGAAGGGTGGCAGCTAGCAAGCTGCAACACTGGTTCCGCTCAGCGCGAGTTGTAGTTTTTGCTGCGCCGGTTCCATGAAACTAACGTACTGATTGATTTTGATGAGCGCTACGCTGCCCGCATGGCCGGCACACGTCAGGACTGGCGGCTCGGCCTGCAGCGTCTCGCGTTCAGCCAAGCCGGCTACGTCACGGCCGCGCAGGCTCGCAACCTGGGCTACAGCTATCAGGCGCAGAAGTACCAGGTCGACAGTGGCAACTGGCTCCGCGTCGACCGCGGCCTGTTCCGGCTACCCGATTGGCCCCCGGCTCCGGAGGATCAGTGGGTGCGCTGGACGCTGTGGAGCAATGGCCGCGGCGTTGTGTCCCACGATTCGGCGGCGCTCGTCCACGATCTCGGCGAGCTCGATCCGCGCCGCGTGCACCTGTCGGTTCCTGTCGAGTTCCGGGCCGTCGACCCGGCAGTCGTGACCCACCCGACCGAACTACTCACCAAGGACGTCCTCGACCACGGGGCCTGGCGAGTGACTACTCCCCTGCGCACCCTGCTCGATCTCGCGCGGCGACACCACGCAGGAGCAGGTCACCGCCGCCGTCGCAGCCGCCCTCGAACAGGGGCTGACGACCGTCCGACGGATCCGCACCCGTTCCGACGGGGCCGGCGACCGGGCCGCGCTCCGGATCGAGCGGGCGCTCGGGTCAGCGGCCAAGCCTTAGTAGCGAACGATCGCGTCGAGATCTTCCTCAACGCCTGGATGAAAGATCAGGCGGCGATCTGTCACTTCCAGCGGGCGCCCATCCGGGCATCCAACTCTTCCCAGGTCAATCCGATGGACGGGTCCGCCTGAAGCTCGGCAGCCCCGGACCGGATCAGCGCCTTCTGTTCCTCGGCCACCTCGATCTCGGACCGATCCACGGTGCTCTCGATGTATTCGATCAAGTCGAATCGCTCATCGAGAGTCATCGCCTCGATGGCTGACTGCAGAGCGGGACTCACCATGGCTCAGGGCTAGCTAGGCGGCCGGCGGCCTGGGTGGAGGGGCCACGGAACAGCTGACGCTCGGTGCGGACCCTGCGAGATCAAGAGTCCAACCGTCAGCCCCAGAAGATCGGGTCGCCGCTGGTCTCGATGTAGTCGAGCAGCGCCTGGACGTTCTTGGTAGGGCGCTTGCGCTTGTACTCGTGGAACTTCAGGTGCCGGTCGCGCCAGTAGATCGCCCACTGGCCGGTGGCTTTGGTGTAGCGCAGCCGGGCGATCGGGAACCTCGTGTGCTCGCCGACGCCGTCCCAGGGCGGGCGCACCTCGACGATGTCGACGTAGCGGTCGGCAACGTCGGCCTCCACCTTGAGCTCGGGCCACAGGTGCTCCGGCACGCGGCCGCAGGCCCACGCACGGATACGGTGCAGGTCGGTCTTCGGAAGCGTCACGTCAGACCAGCGCGAAGTAGCTGGAGACTGCGATCGTCTCGAACGCGACGGCGCTGCCGGGCGCTCGGCTCGTCGAAACTCACGGGGTCACACCCCGGGCCACGGCAGCCTCGAAGAGCTCGCGAGCCACTTGCTCGGCCTTCTCGCCTGCGGCCGCACCGACCGGCTTGGCTTTATAGCGGTCCTGGTTGCGAGCCCGGGTTCTCGCAGTCGCGGGAGGACGATGCTTGGGTTGCCACCTACCTCCCGAACGGATCTCACGACAGCGACGTCGAGCCGCTCGTGCTTGTCCGGGAGTACTACGGCGCCGCGGAGACCGAGTACGAGATCGACCAGCAGTTCAGGCTGTTCCACAACCTGCGTTACGACCCTGAGGCAAGAACCTTCGTCAAGATGAACGAGGACGGCACCCAGACCCTGGCGGTGCGGTTCGACGGCGAGAAGATCGAGATCCGCACCGCCCTCCTGAAGCGGTACATCGCGGCGCGCGGGATGGACCTGTTGCTGTTCATTGACTCGAAGGTCTACTCCGACGCTCCGCCGGTATCGGACGAGACGCAGAACTTCACCACAGGGAACGTGGGCGGAGACCTGGTTTTCTTCGAAAACCGATGGGGCTCCTCTGGCGCGTACGGCAGCAGGTACTGCGCCACCAAGCTCATCGAGCACGGCCCGGTCACCTCGTGCGGCATCTGGCCGTACGAGGAGGTGGACGATCACTTCCCTGAATTCCTCATCGGGGAGAACGAGCACGGCACGTCGGTCAGATTCTCGTGCAATCCCGACTTGCTCTCCAACTACTTTGGGAAGAACCCGGATGCGCCGCACTATCTGACACCTGTCCATTTCCGCCGGGAGGTCCTCCAGAAGTACTACGACAACCCGGAGATCTACTCGGTGGAGGACGGCTACCTGCGGTGCGCGTCTCTGTGGGGCGTCCAGATCGACAACGATCACGACGACCGCGTGCTCATGTTCCTGGGGGGGACATCGGTCGTGATCTGCCGGCGGCGGAGCGGGACCACTGGCGCGCTTACATGATCGTCCCCGACGCAGCGATGAGCGAAACGAACATCGACGCTCGTTCCTGGCACAGGCCACGAACGCATGGGCGGCGAGGTACGGCTGGCCGCTGTTCCGGGAGCGAAGGAGAGCGACGTCTACCTCCTCCAGCAACTTCGCCTGCCACTCAACGACGGCCAGAACGAATTCGAGGACGCGCTGATGGTGCTCGCCAAACTGATGAGCGACGCGCTGAACGAGGGGCCAATCGGTAGGGCGCTAGCCACGAAGGTCCCTGACGAGAAGGGCATCTCCAAG
>Ga0136615_10001041_pt1 | contig 13079 bp, 13 predicted proteins | sample AntDrymUQ2882206_2_FD_106647 | JGI IMG/M metagenome (GOLD analysis project Ga0136615, IMG submission 106647) | Polar desert sand microbial communities from Dry Valleys, Antarctica - metaG UQ288 (22.06) | ecosystem: Environmental > Terrestrial > Soil > Desert | place: Antarctica: Dry Valley...
CGCTTCGCTCGGCCGACGGGCTCGTGGTGGTCCTGCACGGCGCCGGGCACGCGCCACCCGCCTTCCTCGCGGCCGCCCGCGCCGCGGCCGCACGCGTCCCGGTGGTCGCCTGCGTGCGCCCCGAGTCCGGCCGCATCCTGCGCGCCACCTACGGCTTCGCCGGCGCGGAGGGCGAGGTGCGCGCCGCCGGGCTCATCCTCGCGCCCGCGCTCTCGCCCGCGGCGGCGCGCATCACGCTCATGGCCTGCCTCGGCGCCGGCTACAGCCGGGTCGCCACCGCGGCGGTGTTCGTGCCTGCCGACCCCTAGCGCCTCCTGAGCGCGCCGGGCTTGTGCACCGCGGCGCCGCCCGACGTGTCGCTCTTGACCTCGTCCCCAGCGATCGTTCACGCTCCGGTCACCCGCCGTTGTCCGGACGGTCACAAAAGCGAGTCGTCTGCAGGGGAAACTCGTCGCAACATGACGCGATCGAGCTCTGTCTCCCGAGTCGACCTGCACTGCCACTCGACCGCCTCGGCGGTCGCCAAGCTCGGCGTCCAGGGCGCGCTTGGCCTACCCGAGTGCGCCACGCCGTCCGAGGAGGTCTACGCGCTCGCGAAGCGGCGCGGGATGGACTTCGTGACGATCACCGACCACGACACGATCGACGGCGCCCTCGCGATCGCCGACCGGCCGGACGTGTTCGTCTCGGAGGAGCTGACGGCCGGCTTCCGCGGCGAGCCGCAGCAGGTCCACGTGCTGTGCCTGGGCATCACGCCCGACGACCACGCTTGGCTGCAAGCGCACCGTGGCGACGTCGAGGTCGTCGCCGCCTACCTGCACGAGCACGGGATCACGTGCGCGCTCGCGCACCCGTTCTTCGCGGTCGCGGCGCCGCTCACGGCCCGCCACCGGCGGCGGCTCGCCGAGCTGTTCGCGGTCTGGGAGGTCCGCAACGGGGCGCGCGACGCCGAGCTCAACCTTCCGGCCGAGGTCTACATCGAGACGCGCGGGGGCACCGGGGTGGGCGGCAGCGACGACCACGCCGGGATCGACGTCGGCCGCACCTACTCGGAGACGCCGCGCGCGGCGACGCCCGCGGACTTCCTGGCGCACGTGCGCGCCGGCCGCGTGCAGGCCTGCGGCGACCACGGCAGCGCGGCGCGGTGGGCCCACACCGCGATGGCCCTGACGGCGCGGGCGCTCGGGACCGGGCCGGCGGACGCCGTGCCGGACCCGGCCGCCGTCCTGCGGATGGTCGAGCGCGTGCTGGGCGAGGCCGGCCCGGGTGAGGAGGATCTCGGCCCCGACGACGCCCGCGCGCTGCTGCGCGCGTGGCTCGCGGCGGTCGACCTGCCGGAGGGCGACCTGATCGCGCTGGGGCAGGCCGACGGCTTCACCCACGCCGATCTGTACCGCCGCGCGCGGCGCAGCCACGAGCGCCGGCTGCACGCGGCGGTGAGCAGGACGACGGTCACGTCGCAGGCCGGGTTCGAGGCCGCCGCGCTCGCGCTGTTCGAGGCCTGCGTGCCGGCGATCCCGTACGCGCCCGCGACCGCCTTCCTCGGGCGCGAGAAGCGCCGGCTCGCCCCGCGGACGCACGAGCCGGTGCGGGTCGCGCTCGTCGCCGACGGCGTCGGCAGCATGCACGGGGTCACGCGCAGCCTCGACGAGATCCGCCGGCGCGGCATCCCCGGGTTCGAGGTCGACGTGATCGGCACCGACGCGGACGTCGACCGTCGCCTCGCGGCCGTCGCCGAGGTCGAGGTCCCCTTCTATCGGGGCCTGCGGGTCGGGGTTCCCGGCCTGCCCGCGGTGGTCGACGCGCTGGCCGAGGGCCGCTACGGCCTGGTGCACGTCTGCGCGCCGGGACCCGCCGGCGTGGCCGGCGCGCTCACCGCCCGCATGCTCGGGCTGCCGCTGGCCGCCTCCTATCACACGGAGCTGACCGCGTACGCCCGCCTGCGTTCCGACGACCCGCGCGTGGCGGCCGGGATGGAGCTCGCGCTCGGCGCGTTCTACGGCCACCCCGCCGTGGTCCTCTCCCCCTCGGCGGCGGCCGACGACCGGCTCCGCGAGCTCGGCGTCTCGCCCGACCGGATCGGGCGCTGGGATCGCGGCGTCGACACCGGCCGCTTCTCCCCCTCCCGGCGCGACCCCGAGCGCCTCGCGCCCGATCGCGTCCACGTCCTCTACGCCGGCCGGCTGGCGCGGGAGAAGGGCGTCGACCTGCTGGCCGACGCGTTCCTCGCCGCACGGACGCGCGATCCCCGGCTGCACCTGCTGCTCGCCGGCGGCGGGCCGGAGGAGGAGCGGCTGCGCGCGCGGCTCGGCAGCGCCGCGACGTTCCTCGGATGGCTGGCGGACGACGCGCTCGCCGTCGCCTACGCGTCGGCCGACCTGTTCCTCTTCTGCTCGGCGACCGACACGTTCGGCCAGGTCGTGCTCGAAGCCCAGGCGTCCGGGCTGCCGGTGGTGGCGGTACGCGCCGGGGGTCCGGCCGAGCTGGTCGCCGACGGGCGCAACGGACTGCTGTGCCCCCCGCGCGCCGAGGCGCTCGCCGGCGCGCTGGCCGGACTGGCCGGCTCGCGCGCGATGCGCGAGCGGCTGGCGCGCGGCGGGCTCGCGACGGTCCGCGAGCGCACGTGGGAGGCGGCGCTCGGCCGCCTGGCGACGGGCTGGCGGCGCGCGCTGGGCGCGGAGCCGTCCGCGCTGCGGGGCGCGGCATGACGCGGCGCATCGCGGTGGCGATCCACGACGTCGAGCCCGCGACGTTCGAGCGCTGTGCGCTGATCCGCGACTGGCTGTCCGACCACGGCGTCGACCGCGCCACCCTGCTCGTGATCCCGGCGCCGGACCTGCACCCCTTCTTCCAGCGGCGCCCGGACCTCGCTGCCTGGCTGCTCGACTGCCGGGACCGCGGCGACGCGATCGCCCAGCACGGCTTCCAGCACCGCCGCTCGGGCGCGACCGGGCGGTTCGGGCGGCGCAACCCCGACGCCGAGTTCGGCGGCCTCGACCCCCAGGCCACGCACGCCAGCATCGACTCCGGCCGCCGCATGCTCGCGCTCGCCGGCGTCGAGCCACGCGGCTTCGTCGCCCCGGCGTACGCCTACACGCCGGCGCTGCGACGCGAGCTGGCGGCGGACTTCGACTGGTGGGCGACGCTGCTGCGCCTGGTGGGACGCGAGCGGGCGGCGCTCGCGCCGGCGTTCTCGCTGCGCAGCTCCGTCCTCGCGCCCCTTCGGGCTCCGCATCGGGGCGCTGGCCGCCGGCGGGCTGCTGCGGCTCGACCTGCACCCCGCCGACTTCGACCGCCCGCAGCACGTGCTGGCGCTCGAGGCCGTCCTGCGCAGCGCCGGGCGCCGCACCCCGGTCACCTACGACGAGCTCTGCTGAGCCGTTTGACGCGGCCACGTTTGGGGGTAGCGGCCATCTCGTGAAGGTGCTGGTCCTCACGCCCGAGCCCGTCGACGCCGACATGCTGCGCTCCGCGCTCGGCCCGGAGGTCGAGGGGGCCGAGGTGCTCGTCATCTCGCCGGCGACGAACCAGTCCAAGCTCGCGTTCTGGGTTTCGGATCCCGACGAGGCGATCGCGGAGGCGGAGACCGCGCAAGTGGAGACCGTCGAGCGGCTGGAGGAGGCCGGCATCGACGCCACCGGAGACACGGGCGAGAGCGAGCCCGCGGTCGCGCTCCAGGATGCCCTGGCCACGTTCCCGGCGGATCGGATCGTGGTCTTCTCCCACCCCGAGGGCGACCGCGACTACCGCGAGGACGAGGGCCTCGCCGAGACCGAAGCGCGCTTCGGCATCCCGGTCACGCACGCCGTCATCGGCCGCTGATGGGACCGCCGGTCGACGCCGGTTCGACAGGTTGACCAATAGACAAATTGGTTCTTGTCCTGTTCGTCGGGCGCCGGTAAGGTCGCGCTCCGGATGGACTCGCCCCCCGACGTCACGCGCATCGGGCGCTTCGGCAAGCAGGCGCCCGCGCCGAGCTTCCGTGAGCGCACCGCTCGCGACGGAACCAACTCCGTCGCCGCCAGCCAGGCGCGCGCGGCGCACCGTCGCGAGGCGCGGCGCGACGAGCAGGCGGTCGCCGCCTGGCTGCGCGAGCTGTCCGGGCGCACTCGCTGACATTCCCCAGTTTTCGCCGTCGCGCCACGGGTAGCGGAACCTGTGATGCCGTCGTGGCATCCTCGCCGCAGACGCAACGAACCCGCCCCGCCGCCCGCAGGAGGCACCGCATGCCCGACACCCCGCTGACCCAGCTCTCCGATCACGGCCAGAGCGTGTGGATCGACTTCCTCTCGCGCCCGTTCGTGCAGGACGGCGACCTCGAGGCGCTCGTGCGCGAGGGCGTCGACGGCGTCACGTCGAATCCGACCATCTTCCAGTCCGCGATCGCCGAGGGCGACGCCTACGACGAGCAGCTCCGTGAGGTGCTCAAGACCGAGACGGAGCCCAAGGAGATCTTCCTCGCGCTCGCCGTCGAGGACATCCGGGGCGCCTGCGACATCCTGCGTGCCGAGTGGGATCGGGCGGGCGAGAACGCGCGCGACGGCTGGGTCTCGCTCGAGGTCGACCCGAACCTGGCGCACGACACGGACCGCACCATCGCGGAGGCCAAGCGGCTGCACGAGCTCGTCGACCGACCCAACCTCTTCATCAAGATCCCGGCGACGAAGGCCGGACTGCCGGCGATCGAGGAGACCGTCGCGGCCGGCATCCCGGTGAACGTCACGCTGATCTTCTCGCTGGACCGCCACCGCGAGGTCGCCGAGGCCTACATCCGGGGCGTGCAGCGCCTGGCCGACGACGGAGGGGACCTCAGCCGGATGGCGTCGGTCGCCTCGTTCTTCGTCTCGCGCGTCGACACGGAGGCCGACCGCCGGCTCGACGAGGTCGGCGGCCATGACGAGCTGAAGGGCACGCTGGCGATCGCGAACGCCAAGCTCGCCTACGAGACCTACAAGGAGCTCTTCGCCGGCGACGCCTGGGAGTCGCTCAAGGCGAAGGGCGCGTCGGCGCAGCGCTGCCTGTGGGCGTCCACCTCCACGAAGAACCCGGAGTACCGCGACGTGATCTACGTCGAGGAGCTGATCGGGCGCGACACCGTCAACACGATGCCGCGCGAGACGGTCGAGGCGTTCCTCGACCACGGCAAGCTGCGCGACTCGCTCGAAGAGGACGTCGACGGCGCCCGCCGCACGCTGGAGGCGTTCAAGGCCGCCGGCATCGACTACGACGACGTGGTGGAGACGCTCGAGCGCGAGGGCGTGGAGAAGTTCGCCAAGTCCTTCCAGCAGCTGTTCGCGGACGTCGAGGCCAAGCGCGACGACATGGTCACGGCATGAGCAGCGAACGCTGGAGCGAGCTCGGGCAGCAGCTGCGCGTGGACTCGATCCGCATCAGCGCGACGGCGGGCTCCGGGCACCCGACCTCATCGATGTCGGCCGCCGACCTGATGGCGGTCCTGCTCGACGGCGGCTACCTGCGGCTCGACACGGACGATCTCGACAACCCGGCCAACGACCACCTGATCTTCTCCAAGGGCCACGCCTCGCCGCTGTACTACTCCGTGCTCAAGGCGGCGGGGATCGTGGACGACGAGGAGTTCGCGACCTTCCGCAAGCTCGGCTCGCGGCTCGAGGGGCACCCGACCCCGCGCATCCCGCCCACGGACGTGGCGACCGGCTCGCTCGGACAGGGGCTCCCGATCGCGGTCGGGGTGGCGCTGACCGGGAAGAAGCTCGACCGCCTGCCCTACCGCGTGTGGTGCCTGTGCGGCGACTCGGAGATGGCCGAGGGGTCGATGTGGGAGGCGTTCGAGCACGCCGCCTTCGCCGGCCTCGACAACCTGACCGCAATCATCGACGTGAACCGTCTGGGCCAGACCCGCGAGACGATGGTCGGCTGGGACCTCGACCGCTACAAGCGCCGGGCCGAGGCGTTCGGCTGGCACGCGATCACGATCGACGGCCACGACGTGGACGCGATCGGCGCGGCGTTCGAGGAAGCCGTCCAGACCACCGGCAAGCCGACCGTGGTGATCGCCCAGACGAAGAAGGGCAAGGGCGTCGCGGCGGTGGAGGACCTGCCCGACAAGCACGGCAAGCCGCTCGACGATCCCGACGCGGCGATCGAGGAGCTCGGCGGCGAACGCGACCTGCACGTCAGGCTCGCGGCGCCGGAGGCGGGTGAGCCGCACGTGTTCAGCGCCCCCGGCGGGAAGCTGCCGACGTGGGACCTGGGCGAGCAGGAGGCGACGCGCAAGGCGTACGGCGAGGCGCTCACCGCGCTCGGCGCGATGCGCGGCGACGTCGTCGCGCTCGACGGCGAGGTCTCCAACTCTACCCACTCGGAGATGTTCCGCGAGGCCCACGAGGACCGCTACTTCGAGATGTTCATCGCCGAGCAGCAGCTGGTCGCCACGGCGGTCGGGATGCAGGTGCGCGGGTGGGTGCCGTTCGCCTCGACGTTCGCGGCGTTCCTCTCGCGCGCGTACGACTTCGTCCGCATGGGGGCGATCTCGCGCGCGAACCTGCGCCTCTCGGGTTCGCACGCCGGCGTGTCGATCGGCGAGGACGGCCCGTCGCAGATGGCGCTGGAGGACATGGCGTCGTTCCGGGCGATCCACGGCTCCACGGTCCTGCACCCCTCCGATGCCAACCAGACCGCCCGGCTGGTCGCGGCGATGGCCGACCGCGAGGGGATCCAGTTCATCCGGACGCTGCGCGGGAAGACCGAGGTGCGCACGGCGCCCGACGAGGACGTGACGATCGGCGGCTCGCGCGTCGTGCGCGAGGGAGACGACGTCGCGATCGTGGCCTGCGGCATCACCGTCGACCAGGCCGCCGAGGCGGCCGAGACGCTCGCCGCCGACGGGATCTCCGCGCTCGTGCTCGACTGCTACTCGGTCAAGCCGATCGACGTCGAGGCGGTGCAGGCGGCGAGCCGGTGCGGCGCCATCGTCACCGTCGAGGACCACTGGCCCGAGGGCGGGCTCGGCGACGCGGTGCTCGAGGCGCTGGCCGAGTCCGACGACCGCCCGCCGGTGCGCAAGCTCGCCGTGCGCGAGATGCCGACGTCGGGCACGCCGGACGAGCTGCTGCACGCAGCCGGGATCGACGCCGAGGGGATCGCGGGCGCGGCGCGGGCGCTGGCGCGGGAGAAGGTCTAGTGGTCCGTCTCGTGACCATCGGCCCGAAAGGGCGTGCGGCGGCGCCGACAGGCAAGGACGCAGACCCGCAGGAATCCCTCTGGGATTTCAAGTGGTCGAGGACTCAGCCTGTCGGTGATCGACGTGCGTCATTTGGGGTCGATGGTTGCGAGACGGGGCACTAGAGCGCCCAGCCGCCGGACTCCGGCAGCGTCGCCGGGCCGCCCTGGAACGGGATGCAGTCGTCGGGCTCGACGTCGCCGGCGTACGCCTCGGCGTCGTCGCGCGGCACGTAGCCCAGCGCCGGCGGCAGGTCCCACCAGCCGCGCGTGTTCGCCGAGACGCCGTAGACCGCGAGGAAGCCGTCGACCGGGCCGGTGAGCGCGGCGCGTACGAGCCGGCGCGCGTCGTCGTGGCTGAGCCAGGTGGAGAGGTCGCGGGTCGTGCGCGGGCGCGCCGCGAACGTGCCGATCCGCAGCGCGACGACCTCGAGCCCGAAGCGGTCGGCGTACATGCGGCCGAGCGCCTCGGAGAACGCCTTGGTCGCCGCGTAGAGCCCGTCCGGACGCGGCGTCGCGCCGCCGTCGAGTCGCTCACCCACCCGGTAGAAGCCCGTCGCGCGGCCCGAGCTGGCCGCCACCACGCGCCGCACGTCGGCTCGCCGCGCTGCCTCGTAGACGTGGAACGCGCCGTGCAGGTTGGGGCCGGCGAGCACGTCGAACGCGGCCTCGTCGGGCACCGCGCCGAGGTGCACGATCGCCTCGCACCCCCGCGCGAGCCCGTCCCACGGCGCCGGATCGGCCAGGTCGGCCGGCACGAAGCGCTCACCCGCCGCGAGCTCGGCCGGCTCCCCCCGGTCGGTGAGCACCACCTCGGCTGCCAGCTCGCGGAGCACGGGGCGCACCGCGCCGGCGATCCCGCCCGCGGCGCCGGTCAGCAGCAGGCGCTTCATCCCGGCAGCTCCTGCTCGAGCGCGAGCACGGCCGCGAAGCCGTCGCCGTGCGCCGCCACGCGCGCGAGGACCTCGTCGCTGGTGAACGCGAGCTCGTCGGGATCGCGCGAGCGCAACACCCCCTCGACCTCGTCCCAGGTCACGGGCGCCGACACCGTCGGCCGGTCGCGCGCGCGCAGCGAGTAGACGCTGACGGTGGTCTTGTGCTCGTCGTTCTGGCTCCAGTCGATCAGCACCTTGCCGGGGCGCAGGTCCTTGCGCATCTCGGAGACGACGAGCTCGGGATGGCGGCGCTCGAGCACCTGCGAGACGCCGCGTGCGAACGTCTTCGTGGTTTCGTACGTCGCCGGCGTGTTGAGCGGCACGTAGAGCTGCATACCCTTCGAGCCCGAGGTCTTCGGGAACGCGACGAGGCCGAAGTGGTCGAAGGCGTCGCGCAGCCGGCACGCCACCTCCGCGCACTCGACGATCGTCGCCGGCGGTCCCGGGTCGAGGTCGAACGCGAGCATCGTCGGGGCCTTCGGCGTCGCGGCGTGCGCCAGCGGCGTGTGCAGCTCCAGGTCTGCGAGGTTGGCGAGCCACACGATCGTGGCGAGGTCCTCGACCACGCAGTACTCGATGTCGCGCCCGTTGTGGCGCGACCACACCCGCGCGGTGCGCACCCAGTCGGGCCGATGGCGCGGGCACTGCTTCTCGTAGAAGTAGTCGCCGTCGACGCCGTTGGGATAGCGCTTGAGCGTGAGGTGACGATCGCGCAGGTGCGGCAGCAGCACCGGGGAGATGCGCGTGTAGTAGTCGATCACCTCGCCCTTGGTGAAGCCGATGGCGGGATAGAAGACCTTGTCGAGGTTGGAGAGGGAGAGCGTGCGGCCCTCGACCTCGACCTCGACGCGCTTGGACGGCGGCACGCCGCAGACGGTATCTAGTCCGCTTCCAGGTCCTCGACGGGCTTGCCGCGGCCGAAGAAGTCCCACACCTCGACCACGTTGCCCTCCGGGTCCTCGACGTACAGCGAGCGGTCGCCGCCGTCGTGGCGCTCGGGGCCGCGCGGGCCGGCGCCCGCGGACTCGAGCCGCTGCGCGAGCGCGTCGAGGCCGCCGGGACGGGCGGAGAACGCGAAGTGCACGTGGCGCCCGCCGCGATCGCCGTACTCCTTCTCCCCCGGCGCCCAGAGGCCCAGGCGGGCGTGCTCGCCGACGGACAGCCAGATCCGGTCGTCCTCGCGGGCGAGGACGTCCAGGCCGAAGCCCTCGACGTAGAAGCGTTCGAGCGCGGCGAGGTCGCGCGTCTCGAGGGTCAGCTCGGCGAAGCCGTCGGTCAGCGCGCGCATGGTTCACGCTGCCTTACCCGCGGGTAGGCGACCGGCATGCCTCTGACGCTCGAGATCCCCCAGCCGTCCGACCCCGTCGGCCCCGTCGTGCCGGACGCCCCCTCGGTGCCCGCCGACCCGGTCCCGGGCCCCGAGGCGCCCGACACGCCCGTCGGGCCCGACGCGCCGGAGCCGAACGATCCGCTGCCGCCGGCGCCGGACGGGCCCGACGTGCCGTCGCGGGACCCTGGCGGTCCTGAGACCGTCTAGTTGACCGCGCCCTTCGCGGCGGACACCGGCTTCACGTTCGCCGATCCGTTCGCGATCGGCCTGCTGTTCGTTGGCGTCGCCGTGTTCGCGGCGGTTGGCGCGCTCTCGCACCAGCACGAGCGGGCGTTCTCGGCCAGCCTGATCTACCTCGTGCTCGGCGCCGCGGCCGCCGCGGTGATCGCCGCCTCCGGCGTCGGCTGGGTCGATCCGGTCCAGGACGCCGAGCTGATCGACCACCTGACGGAGATCGCGGTCGTCATCGCCCTGTTCTCCGCCGGGTTGAAGCTCGACCGGCCGCTCACCCGGAGCGCGTGGGGGTCGACGGCCCGCCTGCTGCTCGTCGCGATGCCGGTGACGATCGGCCTCGTCGCCCTGCTCGGCTCCCAGCTGCTCGGCCTGTCGGCGGCCGCGGCCCTGCTGCTCGGCGCCATCCTCGCGCCCACCGACCCGGTGCTCGCGGGCGACATCGGCGTCGGGCCGCCCGGCCACGAGGACGAGCACGAGCCGAACTTCGCCCTGACGTCGGAGGCCGGGCTCAACGACGGGCTGGCGTTCCCGTTCGTCCTGCTCGCGATCTTCCTCGCCGCCGAGACCGGCGCGGGCTGGGTCGGGGAGTGGCTGCTCGCCGACGTGCTCTACGCGGTCGCGGGCGGCGTCGCGATCGGCGCCGCCGTCGGTCTCGCGGCCGCGTGGAGCGTCAAGCGCCTGCGCGACCGCGACCTGCTGGCCCCCGCGTTCGACGGGTACCACGCGCTCGCCACCGTGCTGGTGATCTACGGCCTCGCCGAGGTGGCGGGCACCTACGGCTTCCTGGCGGCCTTCGCCGGCGGGATCGCCTTCCGCCGCTACGAGCACGACCACGAGGTCAACGCACGCGTGCACGAGGGCGCCGAGCTGACCGAGAAGCTGCTCGAGCTGTCGGTGATCCTCCTGTTCGGCTCGCTGCTCACACTGACCGGGCTCGGGCTGCCGGGCTGGGAGGGATGGCTGCTCGCGGCGCTGGTGATCGTGGCCGTGCGCCCGCTGGCGTGCGTCGTCGCGCTGGCCGGCTCCCGCGTGGAGCACCCGAGCGAGAAGACGTTCGTCGCGTGGTTCGGGGTGCGCGGCGTCGGCTCGCTGTTCTACCTGGCGGCCGCGGTGCAGGCCGGCGTCCTCGACCGCGACGAGCGCGACCTCCTGGTCTGGACAACGATCGCCTGCGTCCTGCTCTCGATCGTCGTCCACGGGATCTCCGCCGGCCCGTTCATGCGCCGCGTGATCACGCCGCGCCAGCAGGCCGCCGACCGGCGCGAGCACGAAGACGTCGACTCGGTGATCAGGCGGCCAGCTGCTCGATCCGGCTCGAGTCGCGCTCGTTGAGCAGGTCGAGCACCGCCGCCTCGAGCTCGGGCTGGTGGATCGGCAGCTCGCCGGGCTGCAGCCCGGCGGCGACGCGCTCGACCGCCGGCCCGATCGTCCGGCCGGCCGCGTAGGCGTCGAACACGCGTGGATCGATGTAGGAGGCGCGGCACACCGCGGGCGTGTTGCCGAGGTAGCCGGCGACCTCCTTGATCGCCCGGTTCACGGCCGCCTTGCGCGCGGTCTTCGTGCTCGCCGCCCCGCCCGACACCCCCAGCGCCACCGCGGCGAGCGCGGTCGCGTTCCAGGTGCGGAAGTCCTTGGCGGAGAAGTCGGCGCCCGTCGCCACCTTGAGGTAGGCGTTGATGTCCTCCGAGCGCACGTCGAGCCAGCGGCGGCCCTGCTTGTAGGCCAGCAGCTCCGGCCCGCCGCCGCGCCGGCGCTTGAGCGCGCCGACGATCTCGTGCACGCGCTCGTCGACCACGCCCTTGTGCAGGCGCTGGCCGCTCTTGGCCGGGTAGTCGAACACCATCACCCCGCCCGGCTCGAGCGTGACGTGCGTCTTGCGCATCGTGGCCAGGCCGTAGGACTCGTTCTCGACGGCGTACTCCTCCGAGCCGATGCGGAAGAAGCCGCGCTCGAGCAGGCGCACGGCGCAGGCGAGCACGCACGTCCGGTCCAGCGACCCGCAGTCGTTGAGATCGCCCAGCACCCGCTCCCGCAGCACGGGCAGCGCCCTGGCGAAGCGCACCATCTCCTCGAACTTGTCGTTGTCGCGGCGCAGGCGCCAGGCGTCGTGGTAGCGGTACTGCTTGCGCCCGGCGGCGTCGGTCCCCGTCGCCTGCAGGTGCCCGTGCGGGTAGGGGCAGATCCAGACGTCCTGCCACGCGGGCGGGATGGCCAGCTCGGAGATCCGGGTCAGGATCTCCGGCTCGTCGACCCGGTTGCCCTCGTCGTCCTCGTAGCTGAAGCCGCGGCCGCGGCGCTTCCGGCGGATGCCGGGACCGGAGCAGTCCGCACGGCGCAGGCGGGGAGGCATGGACGCATCGTTCCCATCGCGCGGGGCTTTATGCGTCCGCAAGTCACCCGCCACGGGTTTGCGCTCGCACCCGGCGCGGCACAACGAATTGCGTGAGGTACGAGGTCGACCTGGCACGCGATCCGGACTCCCCCGCGGAGGCGCGGCGGGCGCTCGGCGAGATCTCGGACCACCTCTCCCCGCGCCGGCTCGAGGACGCGCGGCTGCTCGTCTCGGAGCTCGTGACGAACGCGATCCGGCACGCGGGGCTCGGTCACGACGAGCAGATCAAGCTGGTGGTCATGACCCGCGCGGGCATGCTGCGGATCGAGGTCTGCGATCCCGGCCATGGCTTCGACTTGGTCGAGCCCCTGCCCGACCCCGCGCGGCCGTCCGGCTGGGGCCTCTACCTGGTGCGTGAGCTGTCGGACCGCTGGGGCGTGGAGCGCCACCCCGAGACGCGCGTCTGGTTCGAGCTCGACCGCGCGGCGGTCTAGCTCTTCGCCGTCGCCTTCCTGCGCGGCGTCGATCTCTTGCCGACGCCCTTGCCGTTGCTCTCGGGCTTGTCGCCCTTGACCGCCGCGAGGCTCGCCTCCAGCGCCGCCATCAGATCGGGCACCTTCTTGGGCGCCGGCGCTTCCGGCTGCACGGCGATCTCCTCGCCCGACGCCTTGCGGTCGATCATCTCGAGCACCTTCTCGCGGTACTCGTCGTGGTACTTCTCCGGCTCGAAGTCCGAGGACAGCGAGTCGATCAGCTGCTGGGCCATCTTCAGCTCGCGATCGGAGGCCTTGAGCTCCTTGCCCTCCGGCAGGTCCTCGATCTCGTCGGTGGGCACGACCTCGTCGTGGAAGAGCATCGTCTCCATCAGCAGCACGTCGCCGCTGGGGCGGATCGCGACGAGCTGCTCCTTGGAGCGGATCACCACGCGCGCGATGGCGACCTTGCCGGCCTTCTCCATCGCTCCCAGCAGGAGCCCGTAGGCCTTCGTCGCGCCCTTGTCCGGGACGAGGTAGTACGGGTGGTCGTAGTAGACGGGGTCGATCTCCTC
>Ga0136615_10001042_pt1 | contig 13074 bp, 14 predicted proteins | sample AntDrymUQ2882206_2_FD_106647 | JGI IMG/M metagenome (GOLD analysis project Ga0136615, IMG submission 106647) | Polar desert sand microbial communities from Dry Valleys, Antarctica - metaG UQ288 (22.06) | ecosystem: Environmental > Terrestrial > Soil > Desert | place: Antarctica: Dry Valley...
CCCACGGCCGCCCAGCGCCAGCGCGTCCCGCGACCGACGACAGACATCACTCTCCTCACGTACGCGGGGTCCGATGGGTTCCCGTCGAGCGCCCCAAGCTGTTGACCGTACGCGGACCGCGCCCCCGGGTCCCTTCCCGAGCGAGTCCCGGAACGATCACGTCCGCCACTGGCATCACCGGCCCGGGCGGTCTGGTCGGCAGGCATGCTGGTGGCGTGCCTCGCCGTCGTACACCGCCGCGATCCCAGGCCGCCCCGGTGGCCGCTGCCGCGGCGCAGACGATCACGATCCAGGCGCCCTCGATGGGTCGGGTGCGGATCCTCGCTCAGCGCTGGGTCGACCTCACGTTCCTGCACTGGCGGGTGGACCCGGCGACGGTCGCGCCGCTGCTCCCGCCGGGCACGCAGCCGGATGTCCACGACGGATCGAGCTGGGTCGGGCTCATCCCGTTCCGGCTTCTTGGCGCGGGCTTCGGCCGAGGGCCTGCGGTGCCGTGGGTCGGCTCGTTCGCCGAGACCAACGTCCGGCTCTACTCGGTTGACTCGACCGGGCGGCGAGGTGTGGTGTTCCGGTCGCTCGAGGCCGAGCGGCTGCTGACCGTGCTCGGTGCCCGACTCGTCTTCGGGCTGCCGTACAAGTGGGCGCGCATGCGGGTCGTCCGGTCCGCCGACGTGATCGAGTACACGACCTCCCGTCGGTGGCCGGGTCCGCGCGGGGTCGGCGGGCGTGTCGTCGTACGAGTCGGAGACCTCACCGCCGGGCGGGATCCGGTCGCCGAGTTCCTGACTGCCCGGTGGGGGCTGCACACCACCGTGCTCGGCCGGACGATCTACGTCCCCAACGAGCACGAGACCTGGCCGTTGCATGCGGCCACGCTCCTGCATCTCGACGACAGCCTGGTCGCCGCTGCCGGCTTCCCCGCGCTGGTCGCCCGCCCGCCGGACTCCGTGCTCTGGTCCGCCGGCGTCCGGACGACGTTCGGCCTCCCGCAGGACGCCCGCCGGGCCCGAGCCGGTGAGAGCTCCGCCAGCTGCACTTGCATCCCGTACCCAGGTACGGGGTTACCGTCCTCGCATGACTGAGACCTCGCCCAGGTCGCTGATCCCCGACTCGTGCACGCTGCCCACCGCCGAGCAACCACTGCGTATCGCCGAGTTCGACGACCTGTACCGCACCGGCGTGCAAGGCGTCCGCCGGATCCACGCCACGCGCCTGGAGCTCGACCTCGTGCCAGAGCCGGCGGTCGCCGGCCAGGCTGCGATGCTCGCCGCCCGGGAGAACGCGTGCTGCTCGTTCTTCACGTTCACGCTCACCGTTCGTGACGGGGCGGTCGTGCTCAGGGTCGAGACGCCGGAGGCGCACGCAGACGTCATGGCGGCGGTCGCCGACCGCGCCGAGAGCCTGGTCGGCCGACTGGCGGGCCGGCCGACGTGAACGGCACGCTGCGGTCCGGCGAGGTCGCCGCGGAAGCCGGCGTCAACCCGGAGACACTGCGGTACTACGAGCGGCGCGGACTCCTCGAGGCGCCGCATCGCAGCCCCGGCGGTCACCGGCTCTACCCGGTGGAGGCGGTCACCGTGCTCCGGGTGATCAAGGCAGCGCAGCGTCTTGGCTTCACCCTCGCCGAGGTGGCCGATCTGCTCGCCGCCGGGACGCACCGGCACGGCCGCCGACCCGACGCGGGACTCCAGGCTCGCGCCGCGGCCAAGCTGGCCGAGGTGGACACGAAGATCGCGCACCTCCAGGCCGTACGAGGAACCCTGCTCGAGGCGCTGGACGCCGGCTGCGACGACCTCATCGCCTGCGCGGCCAGCGACTGCTGCCCCCTCCCGCTCGCGGCACTTGCGTCCACCTCGGCCAGGTAAACCAAGCTCGGCTCGACCGTCAGCCGAGCGGGCGGAGGACGAAGACACCCCAGCCGAGGTACCGACGGACGTAGGCGAGGTGGGACCGGCGGGCGTCGTCACGGAACGTCCGGACGGCGGGAGCCCGGGCGTCGGCCGGGTTCGCCCGAAGCCACTCGGCGAGCGTCCACCACTGCGAGGCGGCGTAGCGGTCCCAGCTGTCGCCGTCGGCGAGCACCATCTCGACGAGGTCGTACCCGGCCTGCTCGAAGCGCTCGCCGGTCCCGGCCAGCGTCGTGAACAGCGCCGGTGCCGCGTCGACCGCGTCGAGCGCCTCAGCCGGCGGGTCCTCGGTCCAGTAGGGCTCCCCCACGAGCACGACGCCGTCGGGACGCACCGACTGGCGAAGCAGGTCGAGCGTCCCGGGCAACCCGTCGGCGATCCAGGACGCCCCGATGCAGGCCACCACGTCGTAGGGCTCACCGCCGGTGACGTACCTGCCGGCATCACCCTGCTCGAAGCTCACCCGGTCGCTGACACCGAGCTCGATCGCCCGGGCCCGGGCGGCGGCGAGGAACACGTCGCTGAGGTCGACCCCGTGGCCGCTCGAGCCGAGCTCGGCCGCCCAGGTCGAGAGCAGCGCGCCCTTGCCGCAGGCCAGATCGAGCATCCGGGTGCCCGGGCCGATGCGCGCGACCTCCCCGACCAGCGCGAGCTTGGCCGGCGTGAACGGGTTCAGGATGTCGTGGCCTGCCTCGGCCAGCTCGTGCATCTCCAAGGACATGCCGCCAACTCTTCGTCGGCGCGGCAGGTCGACGCAACCGCATACCCGGCGGTCGGCCCGCGCGGCGCCACCCCGGAGCCGAGCGTCAGCCGCTGCGCGGGTCGGCCGCTGCGCGGGTCAGCCGCTGCCGCGGGTCGAGGCGCGCGCGGTTGGCCGCGGCCCGCCCGGCGGCCCAGCCCGCTCCGTTGGAGTAGGTCGTGCGGCGCTCACGCACCCGGGGGAACGTGAGGTCGAACGCGGCCTCCACCTCTTCCGTCCTTCGGCGCAGGGCCGGCACCAGCGCGTCGCGACGGGCCGACGTCGAGGCCGCCTCGTCGGTCGCCGTGGCGAGCCGCTCACCGATCCGTGACGCGTACGCGATGAGGAAGGCCCGGCGGAACGACGCCGTACGTGACGAGGCGTCCCGGCGGCCGCGATCGACGTGCCCGAGCATCGCCGCGGTCGCCTGCACCAGGAGCGACGTCACCATGAGCTCGACCGCCTCGAGGTCGCTCGGGTCGCCGACCACGGTGACGAACCCGAAGCCTTCCGACACCGCCGAACGGCACCGGTTCGCCTTGCCCACCGCGTCGACGAGCATCGCCTTCGCGAGCACGTACGGCGCATCGATCCACAGGCGCCGGGCACGGATGTCCGGCGCGCTCGCCGGGTCGACCGTCTCGGTCACGAGCCGCTCGAGCGCGTACCGGCTGATCAGCTCCTGCGCCTTGCCCGACAACGCCTCCGCCTCGCCCGGGAAATCGGTGGACTCCGCTTTCGCCAGCAGCGCGCGGACCTTCGCGAGCCGCTGGGCGTCGGATGCGTCGACCGACTGCGGGACCGCGGGCAGGACGCGGCCCGGCGGTGGGAGCACGGTTGCGATCGTCGGCAGCATCGTGAGCGCGGCGCCGAGGGCGAGGCCGTGCTCGAGGCCGCGGACGTTGTGCAGGTCGGAGGGGAAGGACGGTCCGAGGTCGCCCAGCTCGTCGAACCAGCCGGGGTGGATTCGGTCGCGCGGGTGCCGGTCGAGCTCGTCACGGACCAGGCAGACCAACATCGGGGTGTGCCGCTCGTCGGCCCGGCGGCGGACGAGCTGGGCCAGGTCGGCCGGCGTCCAGCCGCCCTGCGTCGCCCGCCCGATCGCGGCGGCGAGACGGGCGCCCAGAAGCTCTGCCACGAGCCGCGGGGCGACCGGGCTGTCGAAGCCGCTGAGCAACCGGGCGTAGACCGAGGCTGCCTCCCGGCCGCCCAGGATCTCGATCAGCACGCGGTCGATCAGCTGATCGGCGATCGCTCGCTCTCCGGGCAGCGGACCGGGCACGCGCATACCGACCATCGTGCCGCGCACCGGGGACGCTTGCGACCGGCTGTCCACAGCTGGTCGACCGCGCGCGACCTCCCTGCTGCGCCGCAGCCCCAGCCGGGTCGAGCGCGGGACTCGACGCCGGCGGGGAAATTACTTGTCGACGGCTAGCCGTGGGCCATATCGACGAAGCGGGAGTAGTGCCCCTGGAAGGCCACAGTGATGCCGCTGTGGGTCGGGCCGTTGCGGTGCTTGGCGAGGATCAGGTCGGCCTCTCCCGCGCGGGGGGACTCCTTCTCGTACATGTCCTCGCGATGCAGCAAGATCACCATGTCCGCATCTTGTTCGAGGCTGCCGCTTTCGCGTAGATCGCTCAGCATCGGTCGTTTGTCCGTTCGTTGCTCTGCCCCTCGGTTGAGCTGGCAGACCGCGATCACGGGCAGGTCGAGCTCTTTCGCGAGCAGTTTCATCGAGCGGGAGAACTCCGAGACCTCGACCTGACGGCTCTCGACACGTTTGCCGCTGGTCATGAGCTGGAGGTAGTCGACGATCACGAGGCGCAGGTCGTGGCGCTGCTTGAGCCGCCGGCACTTCGCGCGGATCTCCATCATCGACATGTTCGGCGAGTCATCGATGTACAGCGGGGCCCCGGACACCTCTCCCATGCGCCGCGCGAGCTTGGTCCAGTCGTCGTCCGAGAGGCCGCCAGAGCGCATCTTGTGCAGCAGCACCTTCGCCTCGGCCGACAGCAACCGCATCGTGATCTCGTTGCGGCTCATCTCCAGCGAGAAGATCACCGACGCGAGCCCGTGCTTGATCGACGCGGATCGAGCGACGTCCAGGGCGAACGTCGAGTTGTGAGTGGGGATCATGGACCGGGTGGCCAGGTAAAGATGATCGGCGTTGTCGACCTGGACGCATCGCACCGGCACGCTCGGCACCGGGAGAGCGCTCGTGATGAACCGGCTCCCTCGACGGGTGAACTGCCGCTGACCGCGCTCCTTGTGAACGAGCCGCTTGCGAGTGAGCCGGAAGACGTCGTCGTCCGTACTGAACCCGAGTGTGTACGCGATCGAGGACGCCTCGGTGTGACCGCGCACGCGGCGCCGGCTCAGCATGCAGCGGTAGCCCAGGCTGACCACGAGCTCGAGGGCCTCCTTCGCCAGTCGCGCATTCGTCAGCGTGAGCTGGACCTCACCAGTTGGCGCGACCGTGCCGTCGGTGTCGAGCAGGCCGGCCAGGAGCGCTCGCCGCTGCTCCTCCGAGGCGCGCAGGTACGAGGACGGGATGTGCTTGTTGCCGAGGACTCCGATCGTGCGCAACTGGGCCTGAAGAGTTCCATGGTGTAGTCGGCAGGCCATACACAGCCGACACCCTGAGCTCGGAGCACCGCAGTCTGGGCACGTTGGCGCCGGCATCGGCGCCGAGACCCCCGAGGCGCGACCACCACATGATCGGCCACATGACTTGACCTGCGAGGTCATCGGGACGAACGAACTGCCGCAGACGACGCAGGCCCGAGGCGCTATGGGTGGGCGAGGCAGGCGCAGCTGGTAGGTGACTGGCGTCACCGACCGAGTTTCGAGGCCCGCTGCCTCGAGCAGCATGATCAGCTCCGGGTGGGCGGTGGTGATCCGGGAACTCGCAGAAGCGCCGTCGCCGAGCCAGCAGCCCAGCACGTACGGCGCGACGAGGAGCTGGGTCCTCGGGAGATCGAGCGGCTTGGTGGTTGCCACGTCATGGTTGAGCCGCCGGTCTGCGGTCCGGCATCGCAGCGTCGCGGCGATCTCCTCGGATGTCCGAACTTCGCCCTGCGGTGGACGACGGGTCCCGGAGCGCACCGCCTCCTGCTGGGCGGCCCGTCGATCCTTGCGGGTCGTCGTGAGCCATTGGTGCCCGGCGTCAGCAACGACCCGAGCTCGGTCCGAGAACGTGATCTCGTAGCAAGGTCGGCCATGCATCGTCGCTGTCGCTGCGACAACACGAGTGGGCCGGCCGTCTGCCCCGATCAACTCGTCGCCGACAGCAACCTCGCCCATCGTCGTCCAGCCGGTCGGCGTCGGTAGCGGAGTGTCGAGCGCGAGCGCCTTGCCCATCGCGGGCCTTCCGGCGACGATGATCATCTGACCGGGGTGCAGGCCGTTCGTCACGCTGTCGAGGTCGGCGAAGCCGGTCGGGACGCCGACCAGCGTGCCGTCGTGGGAGTCGATCGCCTCGATCTCGTCGAGGGTGCCCTGCATGATCGCCGCGAGCGGCTGGTAGTCCTCGCTGGTCCGGCGCTCGGTCACCTGGTAGATCTCCGCCTGCGCCCGGTCCACCACGTCGTCGACCTCGCCGTCGCCGGCGTACCCGAGCTGGGTGATCCGTGTGCCCGCCTCGACCAGCCGGCGCAGGATCGCCTGCTCGCGCACGATGCGGGCGTAGTAGCCGGCGTTCGCTGCGGTCGGCACCGAGGCGATGAGCGTGTGCAGGTACGGCGCGCCTCCCACCCGACCGATCTCGCCGCGCTTGGTCAGCTCGGCGGAGATGGTGACCGGGTCGGCCGGCTCGCCGCGGCCGTACAGATCGATGATCGCCTCGTACACCGTCTCGTGCGCGGGACGGTAGAAGTCGCTCCCCCGGATCACCTCGACGACGTCGGCGATCGCGTCCTTGCTCAGGAGCATCCCGCCCAGGACGCTCTGCTCGGCGACGATGTCCTGCGGCGGCATCCGCTCGAACTCAGCACCCGGCCGTTCCCTCGGCAGCTCGGCAACGCTCACTCCGAGCACCCCTCTCCTCCAGCCGTACGCCGCACGGTCCTGGCTCCCACAACATCGAACGCATGTTCGAAACCAGTGCAGCAGACGCCCCCGACAGTTCCCACCAGCGAGGGAGCGCCCCGGCGTTGACCGGCGGCGACCCGCTGACGTTAGGGGGTCGCGCGGGGCAGAAGATAGGTCGCCATGCACAGCCCCTGTGCGGCACCTGGGGATAGCGCCACCAGCAGTGTGGAGGGCCTGTGCACAAGCCTGGGGAATCTGTGGAAAGTCTCCGCCCGCACCCAGCCTGACCTGCGACGATGGTACGCGCGCCAGTGGACGCGAGAAATATCTGCTCCGCTCCCGCGAGTCGTCGCGACGCGCCGGTGGTGGTCGATCAGGGGGTGGTCGGACCCTGCCCGGTCGGCCCCCGGGGCGCCGCTACCCTGCCGACGATGGCACGCACGGGACGGACCGACGACCGGCGCTGGTCCTGGCGCAGCCCGCACGATCGGGAGATCCTCCGGCTTGCCGTGCCAGCCCTCGGCGCGCTCGTGGCGGAGCCGTTGTTCCTGCTCGCCGACACCGCCATCGTGGGTCATCTCGGTACGTCGTCGCTGGCCGGGCTCGGGGTCGCCGGAGCCGCCCTGACCACAGTCGTCAACCTGTGCGTCTTCCTCGCGTACGGGACCACGGCCGCGGTCGCGCGTCAGCTCGGCGCCGGTGACCTGCGCACTGCGCTCGCCCAGGGCGTGGACGGGCTGTGGCTCGCCGCGCTGATCGGCGTGGTCGCCGCTGCCGGGACCGGTCTTCTCGCCGCCCAGATCGTGGGTGCGCTCGGCGCCTCGCCCTCGGTGGCGCCGCTGGCTCAGACGTTCCTCGCTGTCTCCGCGGCCGGGATCCCGGCAATGCTCGTCGTCCTCGCGGCGACCGGCGTGCTCCGCGGGCTGCAGGACACCCGGACACCGCTCGTGGTGTTCGTCGCCGGCGCGGTCGCCAACGTCGTCCTCAACGTCGCGCTGGTCTACGGCGCCGGTCTCGGCATCGCGGGCTCGGCGCTCGGCACCGTGATCACGCAGTGGTGCATGGCGGCCGTCCTCGCCGCCGTGGTGGTCCGCGGAGCTCGACGGCATGAGGCGTCACTGCGCCCGGACCGGCGCGGCATCCTCGCCGCCGCCCACGCCGGCGTCCCGCTGGTGGTGCGCACGCTCACGCTTCGGGCGGCGCTGCTCGCCACCACGTACGTCGCTACCCAGCAGGGCGACGTGTCGGTGGCCGCGCACCAGGTCGCGTTCACGCTGTGGACGTTCCTCGCGTTCGTCCTCGACTCGATCGCGATCGCCGGGCAGGCGATCACCGGACGCGCGCTCGGCGCGTCGGACATCGACGGCACTCGCCGAGCGACCCGGCGGATGATCACCTGGGGGCTGGTCGTCGGCGCGGTCGCCGGGGCGCTGCTCGCGCTCGGCCGGCCGTTCCTCTTGCCGCTGTTCTCGTCGGATCCTGCCGTACAGGCCGCACTCGGCGACGTCCTGCTCGTGGCGGCGCTGCTGCAACCGATCAGCGGGGTCGTGTTCGTGCTCGATGGTGTCCTCATCGGTGCCGGTGACGGGCGGTTCCTCGCGGTGGCTGGCGTCGTCACGCTCATGGTGTTCCTGCCGCTGGCCGCACTGGTGATGGCCACCGACGGCGGCCTGGTCGCGCTCTGGCTCGCCTTTGGTGCCTTCATGCTGGCGCGCATGGCGACCCTGCTGTGGCGCGAGCGTGGCACCGCGTGGCTGGTCACCGGGGCAACCTCAGGTCGAACCTCACGCGACGTCGGGGGGCGGCGTCCGGCGTAAGGGGCCACGCCGGGCGTTTGGCGGCAGTCGCGCTACGTTTCTGCGGTGGCCCGGCGACCGCTCGCGGAGATCATCGACCCGGGCTGGGCCGACGCGCTGGAACCGGTCGCCGGCGACATCGAGGCGATGGGCGACTTCCTGCGCACCGAGATCGCGGCCGGGAGGTCCTACCTGCCCGCCGGCGACAAGGTGCTCCGTGCCTTCACCACACCACTCGACACCGTCCGCGTCCTCGTCGTCGGACAGGACCCGTACCCGACCCCGGGTCACCCGATCGGACTCTCGTTCTCCGTGGACGCGGCGGTCCGACCGCTCCCGCCGTCCTTGATCAACATGTTCAAGGAGCTCATGGCCGACAGCGGTGTCGCGGCACCCACGAGTGGCGACCTGTCGCCGTGGGCCGAGCGTGGCGTTCTGCTGCTGAACCGGGTGCTCACGGTGCGACCCGGGGCGTCCGCGTCGCATCGCGGCAAGGGCTGGGAGGCCGTCACCGAGCAGGCGGTCCGGGCCCTCGTCGCCCGCGGTGGACCCCTCGTCGCCGTCCTGTGGGGCCGCGACGCTCAGTCCCTCAAGCCGATTCTCGGTGCCGTCCCGTACGTCGAGAGCGTCCACCCGAGCCCGCTCTCGGCCTCGCGCGGTTTCTTCGGCTCCAAGCCTTACACGCGCGTCAACGATCTGCTCACCGCGCAGGGCGCCGACCCGATCGACTGGTCCCTGCCCTGACCCGCTAGGAGGCGACGACCTCGAGCGAGATCTTGGCCGAGACCTCGGAGTGGACGCGGACGGTCACCACGTGGGTGCCGACGGACTTGATCGGCTCGGCGATCTCGATCCGGCGGCGATCGATCTCCGGGCCGCCCGCAGCGCGCACGGCCTCGACGACGTCGGCCGGGGTGACCGAGCCGAACAGCCGGCCGCTCTCGCCCGAGCGGGCCTGCAGCCGTACGGCGAGTCCTTCGAGCTGGGTCTTGATCGCGGTGGCACCGTCGACACCGCGGACCTCGCGGACCTCGCGGGCGCGTCGGATCGTCGACACCTGCTTCTCGCCGCCCCGGGTCCAGCGCATGCCGTACCCGCGCGGGACGAGGAAGTTCCGGGCGTAGCCGTCCTTGACGTCGACGATGTCACCTGGGCCACCGAGACCGGCGACTTCCTGCGTGAGGATGAGCTTCATGTCGGGCACAGGTCCTTTCGGAGCGGTAGCAGCTCAGCGAGCAGTGCTGGTGTAGGGCAGCAGCGCCATCTCGCGGCTGTTCTTCACGGCGACCGCGACGTCGCGCTGGTGCTGCGTGCAGTTGCCGCTGACCCGACGCGCGCGGATCTTGCCCCGGTCGGAGATGAACTTCCGCAGCATCGCGGAGTCTTTGTAGTCGATGTACTGCGTCTTCTCCTTGCAGAAGACGCAGACCTTCTTCTTCGGCTTGCGGATCACGGCCTTGGCCATGGTTGGGTGCTCCTGGTTCTCGAAGTTTCAGTGGAACGCGGTCAAGCGGTCAGAACGGCGGCTCGTCAGGCTGCTGGTTCCAGCCGCCGCCGCTCCCGCCGCCGGGTGCCGGTTGACCGCCGGCAGGGGCAGCCGGTGTCGCCCACGGGTCGTCGGACTGCCCACCGCCCCCACCGGTGTTCCCGCCCTGGCCGAAGCCGCCGCCGGACCGGCTGGTCTTGGTGACCTTTGCGGTGGCGCTGCGCAGGCTCGGGCCGACCTCGTCGACGTCGATCTCGAACACCGTGCGCTTCTCGCCCTCGCGGGTCTCGTACGAGCGCTGCTTGAGCCGCCCCTGGACGATCACCCGCGAGCCGCGGGTCAGGGACTCGGCCACGTTCTCGCCGAGCTGGCGCCAGGCCGAGCAGGTGAGGAACAGCGTCTCGCCGTCCTTCCACTCGCCGCTCGCGCGGTCGTACGTCCGCGGGGTCGACGCGATCCGGAAGCTCGCCACGGCCGCTCCCGACGGCGTGAACCGCAGCTCCGGATCGTCGACGAGGTTGCCGATCAACGTGATGACGGTCTCGCCTGCCATCGCAGTCCTTCCTTGTCCTCGCGCCTGCTCGTTCGGGTGTGGTGTCCGGCTCGTCGCGGGTCGGTTACCTGATGTCGGGACGGACGATCTTGGTCCGCAGTACGACCTCGGACAGGTTGAGCTGGCGATCCAGCTCGGCGACGACGTCTGGTTCGGCGGTCAGGTCGACGACCGCGTAGATGCCCTCGGACTTCTTCAGGATCTCGTACGCCAGACGTCGACGACCCCAGACGTCGACCTTCTCCACGCTGCCGCCGCCGTTGCGGATGACACCGAGGTACTGGTCGAGGGAGGGCGCGATCGTGCGCTCCTCGAGATCGGGGTCGAGGATGACCATGAGCTCATAGCGACGCATGCGGGTACCCCACCTCCTTCGGACTGAACGGCCGCGGTCGATCCGCGGCAGGAGGGCACAACGTCGTACGAAGACCCGCCGTCGGCGCCTGCGAAGCGCAGCCGACGGCGATCTCGCACTCGGCCGGGTCCGGTGCACGGACGAGGTGCAGGTGCATCACGGGCACGGCCAGCCGATGACGATACCAGGCAGCGCGCACGCGATCGTCGGCTGTCCACAGCCCAGGGTGTGGCCCGCAGCCGTCGCGGTCAGCGCCGCTGGAAGACCGGCGGGTGCACGACGGGCTTGCCGCTGGCCCGCTCGACGATCTCGACCGCCACGCTGCGCAGCTTCAGGTTGCGGTTGTGCGAGGCCCGGCGGAGGACCACGAACGCCTCGTCGGCGTCGCACTTGCTTTGGCTCATGATGATGCCGAGCGCCTGGTCGATCACCGACCGCGAGCCCAGCGCCGTCCGCATCTGCTCGACGTGCGCCTCCTGGGCGACCAGCCGCGAGACGAGGCCGATCGCGCGCACGGCCCGATTGGCCATCGCCAGCGCGCGCTCTACCGCGGACTCGTCGAAGCCGTTCGGTTCGGACGAGTAGAAGTTGAGCGCAGCGCGGGCACCGCCGACGCCGAGCACCGGCACCGGGACGGACAACGACGAGCGGACTCCCTCGGCGAGCGCCCGCTCCCGCCAGGCGGGCCAGTCCACGTCGGTGTCGATGTCGGGGATCATGACGATCTCCTGGTGGCGCAGGGCGTGCAAGCAGGGCCCGGTGTCAAGCTCGTACTGGATCTCGTCGAGCTGGCTCGCGCGGGCGTCGCTCCACGCGGCTGACATCTGCTGGTCGCCCTGCTGGACCGTGATGCCGCAGGAGACGTCCTCGAGGCCCGGCGCGACCGAGTCTGCGGCCAGCAGCGCCAGGTCGGCCATGAACGCGTCGACGTCGCGGAGCTCGATGGGCGGTTCCTCGACGTTCGTCGGGACCGGTGCCGGGTGGGTCTTCACGGTGCTCCTCGCCGTGCCCGGGAGGGTAGGCACCTGGCGAGATCGTAGACGCCTCTTGCGTGTTGCAGGTCCGCCGTGATGTATTCATGGCACGTGGCCAAGCAGGGTGCCACTCCGTTCGACGAAAAGTCCGGAGTGCGCCTTGACCGTCACGGCTGAACGTCCACCCCGTTTCCACCCGCTCGCCGACGCCGATCGCGCCGAGCTCACCGCACAGCTGTTCCGACTCCGCGACCAAGCGGTCGACGAGACCACCCGAGACGCTGCAGTGGACCGGCTGGTGGCCCTCCACCTCCCGCTCGCCAGGTCCGCGGCCAACCGCTACCAGACCCACCGTGACGACCACGAGGACGTGTTCCAGGTCGCCTGCCTCGGGCTGGTCAAAGCCGTGGTGCGCTACGACCCGTCGGTCGGTGCCCCGTTCGGTGCGTTTGCCATCCCGACGATCACCGGCGAGGTCCGTCGGTACTTCCGCGACCACGCGTGGGACATCCGTCCGCCGCGGTGGATCCAGGAGATGCGCCCGGACGTCCAGCGCGCCGTCGAGCGGATGACGCAGGAGCTCGGCCGGCGACCGACGGTCCCCGAGGTCGCGGAGCGGCTGGAGACCGGCCCGAGCGAGGTGACCGAGGCCATCGGTGCGTTCACCAACTGCCTGAACGTGCACTCGCTCGACATGCCGAGCGACACCGAGGGCACGCTTGCCGTCCGGGACTCCCTCGGCGAGGAGGACCACGACCTGGAGACCGCGTCGGAGCGGCTCGCGCTGCGACCGCTCGTCGCGGCCCTCGACGACCGCGATCGGAGGATCATCGTGCTCCGCTTCGTCCGCGGCTACACGCAGCGGAGGATCGCCGACGAGGTCGGGCTCTCCCAGACCCAGGTCTGCCGGCTGCTCGACCGCATCCTGACCGACCTCCGCTCGAGTCTCGAGGAGCAGCCGAGCCCGACGCTGGTCTGAGGCTCGAGGCCGGCCGGGGCGGCGGGTTCCGCTACGCCGGCCGAGCTCGATCCGGTCCGTCCGATGTCCCGGTGCCGCCCGGACGGTCCGGGGGGCCGGTCGCGCCGACGATGTCGGCCGCGAGGAGCTCGGTCTCGAGGCGCTCGTGCTCGTGCACGAGCCCGCGCAGTGCGACCAGGATGTTGTCGAGCAGCAGCGGGTCACGCGCCGGCGTACGCAATCGGTCGGCCAGCTGATCCATGCCGCGCGTCGCCGC
>Ga0136615_10001044_pt1 | contig 13069 bp, 12 predicted proteins | sample AntDrymUQ2882206_2_FD_106647 | JGI IMG/M metagenome (GOLD analysis project Ga0136615, IMG submission 106647) | Polar desert sand microbial communities from Dry Valleys, Antarctica - metaG UQ288 (22.06) | ecosystem: Environmental > Terrestrial > Soil > Desert | place: Antarctica: Dry Valley...
AACCTCGGATGGCCCAAGCGCAGCATACCCCCACTCTCGCGTCCCTGGAAGAGGCGATCACGGTCCTGTTCTGCCTGGTGGACGACGCCTACGCGCTCCTCAACCCGAGATGGCGAAGCCACGAGTCGCTCAAGAAGCTCTCGGACTCGGAGGTTCTGACGCTGGCGCTCTTGCAGCAGCTTCGGGGATTGGAGAGCGAACGCTCCTTCCTGCGCGACACCCAGCGTTTCTTTGTCCACCTCTTCCCGGGCGTCGCGAGGATGCACCCCTCCTCGTTGCATCGGCGCGTGAGGCGGCTCCGGCGATTCTTGGAGCCCTTGCGCCGCTCGGTCCTGCCCGAGTTGGTCGGCGACCCCGAGGTCCTCCTCCTCGACTCGACGCTCTTGGAAGTATTGCGCCCGCGCCAGGTTGCGCAGTCGGCGGGCTGGGGAGCGCCCTCGACTGGCGCTGCTTGGGTGAGGTGGGGTTCGTTCGCCGTCTACGGGATGAAGCCGCACCTCCTCTGCGCCACCAACCGCGTGCCCGTCTCCTACGAACTGACCTCTGCCAACACCGCCGACGTGCTTCTCGTACGGGAGCTTTTGGCAGAGGCGGGCCTCGATGAGGACGGCGTCGCCCGCAGGCTCTTCGGGGACCTGGCCTACCGCAGCGGCGAGTTGGGGGAGGAGTTGGCCGGGCGCGGCATCTTGTTGGCGACCGAGAAGGCTGACCGGCGCCCGGCGGTCCGCCAGCAGGTGGAGGTGTGCTTCGCGACCCTCAAGAGAGTCTTCGGGATGGACGGCACGCTGGCAAAGACGCTCACCGGTTTGGCTACGAGGATCGCGGCGAAGGTGGCGGCCTACGCCTGTGGTCTGTACGTGAACCGGCTCCTCGGGAGGACGCGGGGACGCATCAAGGAGCTGTGGGCCTGACATCCTCGCAACACTCATCTAGAGCGGTTTGCAAAGTAACTGCAAACCGCTCTAAGGATCGCGACCGCACTAAACTGGATCGAGTTCCTCGCGGGGCTGCCCCCATTCGACGGACGACGGCGCCTCCCGCCACTGCTGCATGGTCTCGCCCGTGACCGGATCACGATCCGGAATAGGCAGGGTCATGATGCGTTTGATGGCGTCGCGCCTTTCGGCCTCGGACACATGCTCGTCTCTCATAAGATCCCAATCGCGCCCATCAGGATAGCCGCCGACCACCAGAATGTCGCTCGACCCGCCGATATAAGCGTGCGACACGCCGGCCGGCATCACGAGGACGTCACCCGCCGCCAAGCCCACCTCGGATCCACCCTCGCCGAACAGCCGCAGCGTCATCTGCCCGCGCGCGACGCCGAGTACCTCGTGCGACGTCGAATGGAAATGATAGTAGTCATAGATGCCAGGGTAGCGCCAGTTGTTCAGCCAGTTGTGCCGCCTGAAAATGACTTCGATAACGCTGGCGGGATCGATGTCCGGATCGGCCGTCACGGCGTCGCGGTATATGAGCACCGGCAGACGGCTATTGGGCACCATTCCATTGGGACTCGACCGCAGTGTTTCGAGACGGTAGCCATCTTCGGTCATTCCTGTGTACCTTTCCCTAACTTTTCCCGCCCCAAGAATATCCGTTCCGCGTCGAAGCTAAACATGTGCATTTCAAACTTCGCCGCCTTCTTCGTCAAGAAGGGCGAGATCCGCAACAAGACGGCGGAGCCTGGCGGCGTTTGATGTAGCGAAGGTCACGAATCGTAGGGCAGGATGCGAAAGTATTGCCCGTCACGTCCAGTGACCGTGCGGAAGTCGCGCTGATCGGTGGTGAGGATGTCGAATGCCTCATGCCGCTCAGCTAGTACGACGCACGAGGCGTCGGCGAGGTCGAAGGTCGTAAGGTCAGCGTAGCGGGAGAGCAGGGCGCGCGCCCGCGCCAGATCCTCGCCAGTGCATCGCTCAACCTCATAAGCCTCTTCGATCTCTTCGAGGGCGGCGAGCTCGCGCCTGCATCCGAGGCGGTCGAGGATGAAGTGATCCAACTCCGCCAGGACGATCGGGGAAACGACGAGGGGTCCGCTGGCAGCCTGGACGGCTTCGAGGAACAGTTCGTGGTCATCCTGGTCGCCATCGAAGACCGACAAGAGCCCGCCAGCGTCCACGATGAGCGTCAACGCTCGGAGCGGTAGACTTCTTCCTCCAGCCGCTTCGCCAGCGTGGGGTCTCCGCTGTGGAATAGCGCGCCACGCGGCTTACGCTTTTTTCTGGCGGAGCCGGACGGAGATGATGCCTTTTGTCGCGGCTGCTCCCGGCGTTCGTTGTGCTTTTCGGCTCGACTGGTCATCTTCGGCGCTCCCTTCGATCTCCCCACAGTCTACAACCTCCTGCCGGACTATCCTCGATCAAGCCTTCTCCGGGAGCTGGTCCTGCGGACCCCGGAGGACGAACCAGCGGGCGTGTTGCTGGAGCGCATCCGGTCGGGGCGCGGGGCGTTTGATCCAGGTTTCGTGCTCCATTCTCGCCGTAGACGAGCACCGAAGCTCCTCTGGCGGTGGTCAAGAGCCGGTTGTCGAAGGCCATGAAGTTCAAGCTCTCGAACCTTTCCGCGAGGCGCATCTTGAAATACGCTTTACGAAAAACGTTGGATAGTCTAAGGTACCGATGTTTGTGGCCGGGCAATTACGGAAGCTCTTCCCGCCCGGCGGCGATGGCGGCGAAACAAGATAGGAGGGGAACAAACACCGTGAGTAAAACCAGAAAAGTCCAGATCGCGGTCGTCATGGTGGGCGTATTGCTCGCCCTGGGCGCGGCCCCTGCTCTGGCTAAAGTCTTGGAGGGTGGTGGCGCGCAGACCCCGCCCGTGACCGAGCCGGGCGATGGATCGGCATACGGCTCCCGGACGGCTGGTTCGACGGATATGACGAGCTACCGCAACCCGACGGGACCTTGCGGCGGCTTCCGCATCTTCCAGAAGGCTATTGGCGCCAAATATCCGGGCAAGCCGTTCGGATACCTCAAAGTCTTCTACAGCAGCTCGACCGGGAAGAACTGCGCGAAGGCAGTCTCCTCGTCGAGGACGTTTGGCAAGGCGAAGCCGATGGCGGTTGGCCTCTACAAGTGCAGGACTTCTATTCCAAACCGCCGGTGCATCGTGATCGCCGACGCCGAGGACCGTCCCAGCCCTCCCGCTGACCTTCCGCGCTACGGCCGCTATGAGGAATACGCTGGCCCGGTGAGGGTTGAAGCGCGGGACCGCTGCATCGCGGCTATCGGGATAATCAAGTGGCAGGGCAAGAGGGGTTACGCCACGACACCCAATTACAATAAGAGTTCTTTCTGCGACTGATAACGCTATAGGGTCGCGGGTCGCATAGCCACGCGCGCCCGCCGAAACCGCCCGCCACCAACACCCGGCCCGGAAGAGCCTGACCGATTCAACAGGCTCCTCCGGGCCACTTCTTCGAACAGAACGCCGGACAGGGCCTGGAACTACGCCCACGTCCTGCGCGGCGCGAGAATGCAGCGAAGCCCGTCGGGAATAGGGAGAATCCGCCGGGCTCCGTCTATCCAGAAAATTTATGCGTTCGGGTTAGAGGCTCCGTCAATAGGCTGGCAATTTTTCGCACTTGGCGGCTCTCCGAACGATTGGACCGCCTCTTGTCCAGCCGTTGACACATTTGCTACTCGCCTATTGACGGAAGCTCTTAGCTGGGGATCTTGTCAAACGTATCCGGGTGCGGGCCGGTGCGGCCGTCCTCGCCCCGGTCGAGAGCGGAGATCTCGTCCACGTCGCCCGCCTCGAGCTCGAAGTCGAACAGCTCGAAGTTCTCCTGCATCCGGGACGGCGTCACCGACTTGGGGAACACGATGTCGCCGCGCTGGACGTGCCACCGCAAAACGACCTGCGCGGGGGTCTTGCCAACCTTCTCGGCGATCCGGGTGATGGTGGAGTCCTCCAGCACCCCGCCCTGCGCTATCGGCGACCATGCCTCGGTGGCGATCTCGTGCTCCCGCCCGTAGGCGCGCACCCGATCGTTGGTGAAGTAGGGGTGGACTTCGATCTGGTTCACCGAAGGCGCCGTGTCCGTCTCGGCGGCCAGACGCTCCAGGTGCTCGACCTGGAAGTTGGAGACACCGATCGAACGCGCGCGACCGTCGGCCTTGAACTCCTCGAGCGTCTTCCAGGTGGACACGAAGTCGCCGTCGTAGAGCGTGGGTAGCGGCCAGTGGATGAGAAACAAATCAACGTAGCCGGAGCCGAGATCCGCGAGAGTTGCGTCGAACGCCTTGCGGGCGTCATCGGGCTCATGAAAACTGTTGCTGAGCTTGCTGGTCACGAAGATGTCGGAGCGGTCGAGGCCGGAGGCGCGGATGCCCTCGCCGACCTCCTTCTCGTTGCCGTACATCTCCGCAGTGTCGATGTGCCGGTAGCCGATCCCGAGCGCCTCGCCCACCGCCTCCGCGGTATCTTCCGGCTCGATCTGGAAGACCCCGAAACCAAGCTGCGGGATGGTGTTGCCGTCGTTGAGGGCGATGCCCGGTATTGTACTCACTGTCATCCAGACTCCTTCGTCTATCGTAATCGCCTGCCGAACCGGGTTCGAGGTTACCCCGATCGGCCCACCGCAAAACTGCCGGGCGAAAGTGGCCTCCCGGAACATCCCGACCCTCTCATTCCGGCTGAGGGTCGCGCGGCGGTGATCCCGGATCGCCTACCTCCTCTTCCTCGAGATGGCCTTCGAGGGGAGCACCCTCCTGCACGAGGACAGCCCCATCCCGGATGGTTACGGCTGGACTAGCCTCGCTGGTACACCGTGCTCGGGGCCGATGGCAGGGCGACCAGCGAGAGCCAGACCTACGAGCGCGACAACTTCTGGGCAACTACCTCGAACAAACAACTCAACTTCCTCCAGCACGTCAAAAGCCTGCTGAAGATCGGCGGCACGGCGGCGGTCGTCGTCCCTGACAACGTGCTCTTCGAGGGCGGGGCCGGGGAGACCGTGCGGCGCAGGCTCCTGCGCGAGTACGACGTCCATACCCTGCTCAGGCTCCCCACGGGCATCTTCTACGCCCAGGGTGTCAAGGCGAACGTGCTCTTCTTCGAGCGCAAGCCCGCAAGCGAGACCCCGTGGACCCGGAAACTCTGGATCTACGACCTCCGCACCAACCAGCGCTTCACGCTCAAGCAGAATACCCTGAGCGCGTAGGCCCTCAAGGACTTCGTGGCCCGCTACAACGCCGGCGACCGGCGGAAGAGAGAAGAAACGGAACGTTTCCGGGCCTTTGGCTACGAAGAGCTGGCCGGCCGCGACAAGGCGAACCTCGACATTTTCTGGCTGCGGGACGAGAGCCTCGAAGGGTCCGAGGATCTGCAGCCGCCCGACGTCATAGCGGCGGAGATAGCGGAGAACCTGGAGGCGGCGCTGGAGCAATTCGGCGAGATCCACGCAGACCTGAGGCTCTCGCCGGGAACCTCCCGTAGAGCGTCACCCCGGCGTCCCTGCTACCTTACAGGGCATGTTGGTATCACGTTCGCGGCTTGCCGGGGACCTGGGGAACCTCGGGTTGGAACCGGGCGGGGTGGTCATGGTCCATTGCCGGATGTCCGCGCTCGGCCGAGTGGCCGGCGGCGCGGAGACCGTGGTGCGCGCCCTGCTCGATGCCGTGGGACCGGAAGGGACGCTCATGGCGTACACCGGCTGGCAGGATGAGCCGCCGGACGGCCTCGATAAACTGGACGAGGAGGAGCGCCGGATCTACGTCGAAGAGCACCCTGCCTACGACCCGCGCGTCGCCCTCTCCCGCCGCGACCACGGACGAATTCCCGAAGCCCTGAGGACCTGGCCCGGATCTCGCCACAGTGGGCATCCCGAAGCGGGCGTGGCGGCCCTCGGCCCGCTCGCCGAAGCCCTCACCGCAGAGCATCCATACGACGACGCCTACGGCATTGGCACGCCATATGCCCGGCTGGTCGAGCTAGGCGGCAGGGTCCTGGTCCTGGGCGCGCCACTGGACACTGTTACGCTCGTCCACCATGCGGAGGCGGTGGCCGGAATCCCCGGCAAGCGCCGCGTAAGCTACGGCATGCCCGTGATGGCAGGGAATTCTGGCGAGCGCGTGTGGCGGACCTTCTCGGACATAGACACTGCGGAAGGAGCCCTGCCCTACGAAGGCATCATCGGCGAAGAGGACTACGTCGGGTATCTCGCGCGTTCGGCGCTCGAAGCCGGGGCCGGGAAGAGCGGGCCGGCCGGAGGGGCCACCGCCCACCTGCTCGGCGCGCAACCGCTGGTGGAGCACGCGGTAGCCTGGATCGAGCGTAACTTCGCATCCGGGGGCTAGACGCAAGGCGGACAACCCGCGACAGAAAGGAGCATCGAGTCCACATGGCCGTACTGCGAGGGGGGCGCGTGCTGCTGCGCCCCGGCCGCCCCGAGGACGCCGAGAGGCTGGTTCGTATCCGGAACGAGCCCGAAGTAGCCCGGCGATGGGGCATCGCCGACATCGAGGAGGAGATCGGCGAGCAGTTCGTAGAGGCAGACGAAGGCTTCGTCGTCGAGGCCGACAGGGAGGTCATCGGCGCGATCCAGTACCACGAGGAGGATGACCCGATGTATCGTCACGCGGGCATGGACATCTTTCTCACCACATCCCGCCACGGCCAGGGATTGGGTAGCGAGGCGATCCGGATCCTCGCCCGCCATCTATTCGAGGAGCGCGGCCACCATCGCCTCACGATTGACCCGGCGGCCGACAATGCGCCCGCGATCCGCGCCTACGAACGCGTGGGCTTCCGCAGGGTCGGGATCATGCGCAAATATGAGCGCGGCCCTGACGGCGTCTGGTACGACGGGCTGCTAATGGACATGCTCGTGGAAGAGTTCCGCACCTGATTCCACCCTTCCACCGACCGTTCCTACAGCGGAGTTTATATAGGTTGATCTACCTCACTGGAGAGGGCCGGGTCAGCGGCCACGGCCCGTGCCCGAAGTTCCCCTGATACCTGAAACCTGAAGCCCGGCTTGCGGAAGGATCCACCTATTCAGGTGCCTCCCTGATAGAGGTGCTCGACGTCTCCCTCGAAGACCTCGACGATGCCGTCGTTCGTCCGGATCACGAGCGCCCCTCCGGGACCGAGGTCAACCGCCGCCCCTTCCACCACCTCCCCGAAGCGTTGCACACGGACGCGCCTGCCAAGAGTACAGTCGAGAGCGCGCCAGTCTTCGATGACGGCCCCGAAGTCGTGGAGCCGTCCCAGCTCGAAGTCGAGCTTCGTGAGCACGGTTTCGAGCAATTCGAGGATGTCCACGTCATGGCCCAGCTCGGAGCGCAGGGTGGCTGTCTTTCGCGGCTGGGCTTCCAGGTCTCGCGGGTCCACGTTGGCGTTTATGCCGACGCCGAGGACGATGAAGTTATTGGAGGCGTGGCCGCCGGTATTGGAGGCGTGGCCGCCGGACTCGGCTAGGATGCCGCATATCTTTCTTCCGCCTGCTCCGCCCACGAGGATGTCGTTGGGCCATTTGATGCGGGTGTTCACGCCCATTTCCCGAAGGGCCTTCGCCACGCCGACCGCGGCGGCCGGCGTGACGCGGGGGGCGAGGCGGAGCGGGAGATCCAACCTCAAAACGAGCGACATCCAGAGCCCGCCAGCCGGCGATCCCCAACTTCGCCCCAGCCTTCCCCGTCCTCCGGTCTGCACCTTCGAGACGACGAGTGTCCCATGCGGCGCGCCGGGGTCTGCGAGGGCCAGTTTCTTGGCGCGCTCCTGCGTGGATGCCAGCGTCTCATGCAGCTCGACCCGCCTAGCGAGCGGATTTTCGAGGGCCGTGATCCCCTCCCGGTTCAACATCGGGCCGTCACCCACGCCTGACCCGGAGGACGAAGACCGAAGTCGCTTCGCCAGACAGAACGATCACCGGCAGCATCACGCTCATCCGAGCCCGATCTCCTCCAGCGTAGCCATCTCCCCGAGAACACGGGCGGCAGCCTGCACGAGAGGCACCGCCAATAGACCGCCGGTACCTTCTCCCAGGCGCATCTCCAGGTCGAGGAGCGGGGCGAGATCGAGGTTCTCTAGAGCGATTCGGGAGCCGGGTTCCGTGGAGAGATGGCCGGCGATCATATATTCGACGGAAGCCGGAGCGAGCGCGTGGGCGACGAGCGCCGCGGAGCCGGAGACGACACCATCGAGGATGACGGGGACACCGTAGACGGCGCCGGTCAGGATCACGCCCGCGAGCGCCGCGTGCTCCAGGCCGCCAAGATCCGCGAGCGTGCCGAGGGAATCTCCGGGATCAGGGTCGTGGAGTTCGAGGGCTTCCTCTATCACCCTGACCTTGAGCTTTAGCGTAGCGTCGTCTATGCCGGTTCCATGTCCCGTCACCTCATCAGCGGCGCGACCGGTGAAGGCGGCGATGAGACACGCGGCGGGGGTGGTGTTGCCAATGCCCATATCGCCGGTGACGAGGAGGTCCACCCCGCCGCTGGAGATCAACTCCTCCGCCACCCCGGCCCCGGCGAGCATCGCCCGCGCGGCCTCCTCCCGCTCCATCGCCGATCCCCGGCTCAGGTCGCTCGTGCCGGGCCGGACCTTCGCCGTCCGCAGCATCGGATGCCGCTCCAGATCCGAGGCCACGCCCACGTCGAGCACGCTGATCCGCGCCCCTGCCGTCCTTGCGAGCGCGTTGACCGCCGCCCCCCCGGCGCAGAAGTTCCCGACCATCGCCGCCGTTACCTCCCGAGGCCACGGCGAGACGCCGCGCGCGAGAACTCCGTGGTCCCCGGCGCACACCACGACCGCAGGGGCCGACACGGACGGCGGGCACTCCCCGGCCATCCCAGCGAGCCTCGTCCCCAAATCCTCCAGACGGCCCAGACTCCCCGGCGGCTTGGCGAGCGCCCGTTGCCGCTCCCGCGCGGCCCGAATAGCGGAACCATCGGCGGGCTCCACGTCTTCGGCCAGCTCCCGCACGCGGTCTTCAAGGCTCATCCGCGTGCCTCAGTGATGGTGATGCCCGTGGTCGTCACCGTGGTCATGACCGGGCTCGTCGGGATGATAGTGGGGCGTGGCGGGGGCCCCGACCTTTTCTTCGAAGCCGGGCAGGGCGACGCGGTGGACGCACACGTCGCAGTTCATGCGGATGTCGCCCTCCACGGCCTCGCGGCGGCGGTCGAGTACGAGGTCAGCCACCTCCTCCGAAGGCCCGAAGTGGCCTGCGTAGCGAACCTCGACGCCGGGGTTCGCGGCGGCGAACGCCTCGCTCTGCTCCCGGATGCGCTCCTCCAGGACCCCGGTGAACAGGAAGTACGAGAACACCACGACGCGCCTGATGCCGAGCTTCCGCAGGCGTTCCAGGGCTTCCGGGACTTTCGGTGGGGCGAGGCTGACGAAGGCGGTCTCGACCATCGGGTAGGAGCGGCCCTCGAAGAGGAGGCGGGAGATCTTGCACATGTCCGAGTTGGCGTCCGGGTCGGAGGCGCCCCGTCCCACGACGAGGACGGCGGTCTCTTCTTTCTCGTCCTCGGGGACTACGGCGGAGATGCGACGGTCCATCAGCCCCAGAAGCTCGGGCCGGACGCCGAGGGCGCGCCCGTAGCGGAAGCGAACCTCCGGGTGGCTCATCCCCTCGCGCACCAGGGTCGCCGGGATGTCGTTCTTGGCGTGTCCGGCGGCGAGGAGCATCAGGGGGACGGCGGATACCTCACGGGCTCCGTTGCCGACCAAGCGATCCACGCACTCGGAGATCGGAGGTCGCGAAAGTTCGATGAACCCGCCTTCTACGTCCAGCTCTGGACTCCGTTTCCGCACCAGCGATACCAGGTCGTGGAACTCCTCTGCCCCACGCGGGTCGCGGCTGCCGTGGCCCACGATCAGGAGCGCCGGAACTTCCCCATTTCGCTCCTCGTTCCTCTTCGTTACGTACAAGGGCGCTCGCGGCATCAGTCCTCCTCGGATACAGGTTTCCTCAGCAACTCTCGTGATTTCGATCCCGATTCCATGCGCTCGCCAGACTCGCAAACTTCCCGGTGGGCTTCGGATGTTATCTTCCTGACCCTTCCAGATCCATAGCGTATCCCGTGGATTTCATCGTTCCTGGGCCGGACGCGGAGACCGGTCAAGTCTCGTTCGGGAGTATCGTAATGGGTTTGCGTATCGCTGAACAAATCCTCAGCGCCCTTCATCGCGGGTTACGGCGCCTTGCTCGAAATACAAGAGCGCGTTCAGCGCAGCCGCCGCGACCGCCGACCCGCCTTTGGGACCACGGTTCGCCACGGCGGGCGATCCACTCTCCAATAGTTTCTCCTTCGACTCCGCGGCCCCCACGAAACCGACGGGAAACCCGATCACGAGCGCGGGACGCGCATCCATGTCAATAAGCTCGAAGAGCGCCGTCGGAGCATTCCCGACGACCCAAACGCCCCCCGCCCCGGACTCCTCAGCCGCGAGCCGGAAACCCGCCGCCGAGCGCGTGATTCCCAGGTCCTCGGACATCTCCGCCGCGCGCGGATCGGAGACGAAGCAGAGAGTTTCGCGCGCCGTGATACCAGCAGCTACCATGTGTACGTCCGTCACGATGGGAGCGCCGCTATGCAGAGCTTCGAGCCCGGTTTCCAGGACATTCTCGTCAAGAACCAAAGACTTCGCGTACTCGGGGTCGGCGGAGGCGTGGATCACCCGCTCCGCCACCGCCCGCGAGAGTGGCCCCAGATGCGACAGGTCCACCAGCCCGCGCAAGATACGGTAGCTCTCGGCCTCTATGGGATGCACACGCCTCACACTTCCTCCACAACCTCGACGCAGGCTGCGACCGGGCAGACCTCGGCGCACTCCGCGCAGCCCGTGCAGCGGTCCTCCAGGACGACGAGGGGGGATGGGTAGTCGCGGGGCGCCGGGAGGATCGCGCGTTCCGGACAGGTGCGGATGCAGTTGCCGCAGCCCGCGCAGGCGTCCGTGACGGCGAAGACGCTCAAACTTCGTATCCCCGTGGCGTGACCATCCGGCCCGCTCGCGCCTCCGTGCGGGAACTGCCCACGATCACGGTGGTCAGCATGTCCACGCTCTCGGGACGCAAGGAGCCGAGGTCCGTCAGCGTGACGCTCTGTCCCGGACGATACGCCTCCCTGACGATGCCGACCGGCGTATCGGGAGAGCGATGCTGGAGCAGGGTCTCCCGCGCCTTCCCGAGTTGCCAGTCGCGGCCCTTCGAGCGTGGGTTGTAGAGGGCGATAACGAAGTCACCGATAGCCGCTGCCTCCAGGCGGTCTTCGATCACGGTCCACGGCGTCAGCAGATCGGAGAGGCTGATCGAAGCGTGGTCGTGCCCCAGCGGAGAACCGAGCAACGATGCCGCCGCCTGCGCCGCCGTGATACCGGGGACCATCATCACGTCCACGTCGTCACCGGCCAGCTCCAGCGCGGGCGAAGCCATCGCGTACACCCCAGCGTCACCACTCGACACAAGCGCCACACTCCCCCCGGCGCGAGCCTCATCCAGGGCCAGCCTCGCCCGCTCGACCTCCTCCCCGAGCGGCGGTGTCGAGGTTCGCGTGCCCGGACGCAAGAGATGGCGGACGCGGTCCACGTATTGTTCCAGGCCGACGACCAGCTCCGAGTGGGCCAGGGCGTCGCGGGCGAGGGGTGGGATCAGGGCCCCGTCCCCAGGCCCGAGCCCGACCAGAAACAGCCTGCCCCGCACCGGGAGCCGCCCCACCGCGACCGTCGCCATCGCGGACTTCCGTTTCTCGGCGACCAGCTCCGCGCCCTCAACCATCACCGCCGCCTCCGCCACACTCGGGGTGCCGACGGCTCGTTCCACCACCTCAGACGGGTTCGGTACCTCCATCGCCGCGAGGGCCGCGGCCGGATGGAAACGCGCCGGCGCACCGAGCGTCCGCGCCGCTTCTAGAAGCCCGGCCTCATCCGACTTCGCCTCTACGCTCGCCAGAGCGCCGACGCTCTTCCCGGAGAGCCCGGCTTCTTCCAGGGAGGAGCGGACGAGGGCCAGTATCTCTCCGCTCTCCGCGCCCCGGCTGCATCCCACGCCGACGACGAGGGACGGGGGGCGGTAGACGACCGAGGGGCGAGGCGCGTCGAGAAGCCGGTCGGTAACCAGGATCATGGGCGGCTTCGGCTCGTTCGTCCGCTCCACGTTCTCCGGCAAAGGGCCGAAAGGCCAGCGATGGTCCGAAATCAGGCTCACCCGCTCGCCAGAGACCATCGCGGCCCCAACCGCCGCGAGGTCAGAGTTCTCCTCGACCTCGAAGCCGAGATCCGCCCCGAGGGAATCCAGCGCCGGGGCGTTCAGGGCGTCGCTGGCGGTGGTGACGACGGGTTCCGCGCCCAGGGCGTCTCCCACCCGCCAGGCGAGCGTGTTGGCACCGCCAACCTTGCGATGCCCGCCGGTGAGCGCTACGGCGAACCTCCCCGCGTCGTCCACACAGACCACGCCGGGGTCGCCGCGCTTGTCCGCGAGCAGCGGCGCGATAAGCCGCACGGCGGCACCGGCGGCGAGGAAGAGGACGATCCCGTCGCACTCGGTCCACGCCCGCCGGAGGGAATCCTTCGGGCCATCCTCGTATAGACGGGTGTCGGGCCAGGCTTCCGCGAGATGGGCGGCGTTGCGGCGGCCGTTGGCGGTGGCGGCGACCAGCCCGATCACACGGAATCCTTTTGAGAACTTCGCAATTTGTTCTGGTCGGGAGTCGGGAGTCTGAGATGAAACTCTTCACCCCGATTCCGGATCACGGCTCCTCCCGACGAGAGCCCGACACGACGAAGACGGGCGATTCGGGGACGAGACGGTGCAGACTCCCGATGCCCTCGACCCGAGACGCCTGCAAACAGACCTCCTCGACCTCCAGGCCGCAACCTTCGAGGATCTCGCCGGCCGGCACGACCCGCTCCAACCCGATGAGCGTCAATACGACCGAGCGGAGCGTCCGCGCGGCGCAGAACTTGACGATCTCCTCGAACGCCCCGCCGGAGCCTCCGATGAACACGGCATCGGGGGCTGGTAGATCGCGGAGCGCATCGGGCGCATCGTCTTCGACTACCCGCGCGCTCACGCCGTGGCGGGCGGCATTCCGGCGGATGCGGGCGCAGCTTTCGG
>Ga0136615_10001047_pt1 | contig 13061 bp, 14 predicted proteins | sample AntDrymUQ2882206_2_FD_106647 | JGI IMG/M metagenome (GOLD analysis project Ga0136615, IMG submission 106647) | Polar desert sand microbial communities from Dry Valleys, Antarctica - metaG UQ288 (22.06) | ecosystem: Environmental > Terrestrial > Soil > Desert | place: Antarctica: Dry Valley...
CGACGCCGACGAGGCGGCTGAAGAGGGTGCTGGCGAGACCTCCGACGAGGCGGGCGACGCCGGGGCCGAGGACGCAGCGCCCGACGCAGACAGCACCACCGAGCCGCAGCCGGCCAAGGCCTGAACCACCCGCCAGCCGGCTGCGCTGGCAGCGAACGCGGCGCGCGGCGGGACGTTATGGCGACGGCACCGCGTTAGGGTCGGTGACAAGCAAGGCAGCAGGCTCCGCGGCTTCGCATGGGGCCACACCAGCCGAGAAAGCAGGGAGACGTGACGCAGCAGCACTTCGGCCGGTCCAACGTCGTCAACCGCAACAACGGGTTGATGACGCACTCCGACTCCGTGGCGGACCGGCTGCTCCGGCACCGCATCATCGTGCTCGGCCAGGCGGTCGACGACGAGATCGCCAACCACGTGTGGGAGCAGATGTTGCTGCTCGCGGCCGACGACCCGTCGGCGGACATCTCGCTGTACATCAACTCACCCGGCGGCTCGGTCACCGCAGGGATGGCGATCTTCGACACCATGCAGTCCATCGAGTGTGACGTGGCGACCTACGCGGTCGGTCTGGCGGCGTCGATGGGCCAGTTCCTGCTGTCCGCCGGCACCCGCGGCAAGCGCTACGCGCTGCCGCACGCGCGGATCCTCATGCACCAGGGCTCGGCCGGCATCGGCGGCACCGAGTCCGACATCGTCATCCAGGCGAAGCTCTACGCCTCGCAGAACCGTGAGCTGGCCGAGCTCACCGCCAGCCACACGGGTCAGTCGGTCGAGCGCATCATCACCGACTCCGACCGGGACCGGTGGTTCACCGCCGAGGAGGCCCTGGAGTACGGCTTCGTCGACCAGGTCGTCACCCGCGCCGGCCAACTGCCCGTCACGGACTAGCTGAACCCCCAGTCATTCGAGGAGACACACTCGTGACACCCGAGTTAAGCCCCCAGTCGCGCTACTACCTGCCGTCGTTCACCGAGCGCACGAGCTACGGGATGAAGGAATCCAACCCGTACAACAAGCTGTTCGAGGAGCGGATCATCTTCGTCGGCGTGCCGATGGACGACAGCTTCGCCAACGACGTGATGGCCCAGTTGCTGTGCCTGGAGTCCAACGACCCGGACCGCGACATCACCATGTACATCAACTCGCCCGGCGGGGAGATCACGGCGATGACCGCGATCTACGACACCATGCAGTACGTCCGGCCGGACATCTCGACGGTGTGCCTCGGCGTGGCGGCGTCCGCGGCGGCCGTGCTGCTGGCGGCCGGCACGCCCGGCAAGCGGCTGGCGGTGCCCAACGCCCGCATCCTGATCCACCAGCCCTCGGCGATGAGCAGCGGGCGGGCCCAGATCACCGACCTGGAGATCCAGGCTGCCGAGATCTCCCGGATCCGGCGGTTGATGGAGGAGATCCTGGCCAGGCACACCGGCCAGTCGGTCGAGCAGGTGCACACCGACATCGAGCGTGACAAGTTCCTCACCGCCGAGGGCGGCAAGGAGTACGGCATCGTCGACGACATCATCCAGAGCCGCAAGCTGTCGGCTGTCAAGTGAGCGTTGCGGGCCACCGGCTCCAGGCCGCCGGTGGCGCAGCTCGCCGACACGTCGCCGATTGGGGGGCGGTTTGCGCTCCCCGATCCGGCGCATTGACGGGTACGGTCACGCACAGGCGCGCCACCGCGGTGCGTCGGAGGGGATCCGGGGTTCGCACTCATGGCACGTATCGGTGACGGCGGCGACCTCCTCAAGTGCTCTTTCTGCGGGAAGAGCCAGAAGCAGGTCAAGAAGCTCATCGCCGGTCCCGGCGTGTACATCTGCGACGAGTGCATCGACCTGTGCAACGAGATCATCGAGGAAGAGCTGGCAGAGGCCGGTGAGGTAAAGCTCGACGAGCTGCCCAAGCCCGCCGAGATCCACGAGTTCCTCGACTCCTACGTGATCGGCCAGGACACCACCAAACGCACGCTGTCGGTTGCGGTCTACAACCACTACAAGCGCATCCAGGCCGGCGACAAGGGCCGCGGCACCGACGGCGGTGACGGTGTCGAGCTGGCGAAGTCCAACATTCTCATGCTCGGGCCGACCGGCTGTGGGAAGACCTACCTGGCGCAGACGCTGGCCAAGCTGCTCAACGTGCCGTTCGCGATCGCCGACGCCACCGCGCTGACCGAGGCCGGCTACGTCGGCGAGGACGTCGAGAACATCCTGCTCAAGCTGATCCAGGCCGCGGACTACGACGTCAAGCGGGCCGAGACCGGCATCATCTACATCGACGAGGTCGACAAGATCGCCCGCAAGAGCGAGAACCCGTCGATCACTCGCGACGTCTCCGGTGAGGGCGTCCAGCAGGCGTTGCTGAAGATCCTCGAGGGCACCACCGCCTCGGTCCCGCCGCAGGGCGGCCGCAAGCACCCGCACCAGGAGTTCATCCAGATCGACACGACGAACGTGCTGTTCATCGTGGCCGGCGCGTTCGCCGGCCTGGAGAAGATCATCGGCGACCGGGTGGGCCGGCGCGGGCTGGGCTTCGGCGCCGAGATCCGCTCCAAGAACGACCTGGAGACCACCGAGAACTTCACCGACGTCATGCCCGAGGACCTGATCAAGTTCGGCCTGATTCCGGAGTTCATCGGCCGGCTGCCGGTGGTGGCCTCGGTGTCCAGCCTGGACAAGGAAGCGCTGGTGCGCATCCTCACCGAACCGCGCAACGCGCTGGTCAAGCAGTACTGCAAGCTCTTCGAGATGGACGGCGTCGAGCTGGAGTTCTCCTCCGACGCGCTGGAGGCGGTGGCCGACCAGGCCATCCTGCGCGGCACCGGCGCTCGCGGCCTGCGGGCGATCATGGAGGAAGTGCTGCTGCCGGTGATGTACGACATCCCCAGCCGCGACGACGTGGCAAAGGTGCAGGTCAACGAGCAGACCGTGCGGGAGAACGTGAACCCGACGATCGTGCCGCGTCAGCCCGCCCGCCGTGAGCGCCGCGAGCGCTCTGCGTAGCAGGTCCGGGTAGCCCTGCCGATCTGCGGGGCGTAGCTGCCACCCCAAACCGCCATTTGGCTCCACAACGCGCCTCTGCTCGTACCCCCAACCGCCATTTGGCTCCAAACGGCGCTCAGCCGGGCAGGAACGACAGCCGCACGGTGCGCACGGGGTTGTCGACGTTGGTATCCACGAGGCACAGCGACTGCCACGTACCCAGTGCCAGGTGTCCGTCGAGCACCGGCACCGACAGCGACGGCGAGATCAAGGCCGGCAGCACGTGGTCTCGGCCGTGGCCGGGGGAGCCGTGCCGGTGCGTCCACCGACCGTCTCCTGGCAGCAGCTCGCGCAGGGCGGTGAGCAGGTCGGTGTCGCTGCCGGCGCCGGTCTCGATCACCGCGAGCCCAGCCGTGGCATGCGGTACCCACATGTTCAGCAGTCCGTCGCGGGCGTCGTGGCGTTGCAGGAACTCCGCTGCCGTGCGGGTCAGGTCGACCACGGCCTCGGACCGTCCGGTCGTGAGCTCGATCTCCTCGCTGTCCACCCCGGCCACGCTAGGCGATCTCGCTCACCCCGACTCGCGCCGCCTCACGGCCCATGATCGCCAGCTCAGTGGGTACCAGGGTCAGTTGAGACGCGTGGCGGCACTCAACTGGCGATCATGGAACGGCGAGCGGCGAGCGGCTTCCGGCTCAGAGCTGGCCGGGGAACGGGGGGATCACGGGCGTCTTGCCGGCGAGCTGCCGCCACCGCGCCGCACGAACTGTGTCGTCGGTGAGGGCCAGCACGGCGGCCTTGCGCAGGGCGGCGTCGGTGCTGCGCTCCAGCACCGACCGCCACGCCGCCGCGGTGTCGGACTCCGCGACGACGGCCAGCTCCAGCGCCGACGCCCGGTCGGTGACGGGTTGCGGCGTCCGGTACGCGGCCTCGGCCGGCACCGGCCGAACGCCGGCGGCGGTGAGCAGTGCCTCGATCTCGGTGCGCCGGGTGCGGTGGGCCGCCGCCCCCTCGATCGCCGGCCTGTCCAGGTCCGCGGGTAGGAAGGCCACGATCAGCGAGTAGCTCCACACCGCGGCGTGCTCGGCGGCCAGTGCGTCCTGCAACGCCGCCGCCGTGCTGGTGTCCTTGGCGACCTCCGAGGACGCGGCCAGCCCGGTCGACGGCGACAGCGGTGACGGCTGCGGGCTTGTCACCCGAGCACCGCGCGGTATCCGCCGCAGCACGCCGCGATCGAGCCGACCAGGCCGGCGCGGTGTCCCGGGAGCGATCCCACCACGTCCGCGGCTTGGCGCGCCGAGCTCGCGAGCGCCTGCAGCACCGCAGTCAGAGCGGCGTCCGGGCCGGCGTCGGCACGCGGCGCCGCGGGGGAGTCCGACGGCGGCGCGCTCGGTGCTGTGTAGTTCGAGTCGAGCCGGGCGATCTCGGTGTCCAGCGCGGCCGCATGCTCGCGGCGGGCCGCAACCGCCGGCGTGAGACGCCCCGCGAGCTGAGCAAACGTCCGGGCTGCCGTGTCGATCAGGGCGCCGTCGGCGCGGGCGGTGGCGGCCAGCGCCAGCAGCGGGTCGGGGTCGGAGCCGAACGCGCAGCCGCCGAGACCGCCGAGCAGGGCGGGCGCGGCGAGCCCGAGGGCCGCGGCGCACAGCACCCGGCGGCGGGTGATGGCGGGCGGCCGCCATGCGACACGATCGGGCGGACTCACGGCGGCTCATCCTGCCAGGCGGAGCTGGGCGCTGGGCGCGATACCCTGGGCCCTCCCCAACGTGTCGCGTCGCGCACACAGCGCCGTCGACGCGTCCGTTCCCGGCTACCGAGTACTCGAGGAGACCTGATGCCCAGCCCGCAGCCGGACCAGCTGGCTGCGCAGCTGCATCCGGTGATCTCCGATGTCGTCGGGCCTGCGGGGTATGACCTGGAGGAGATCGACGTGCGGCCGGCCGGGCGTCGGCGGTTGGTCCGGGTCGTCGTGGACTCCGACAGCGGCGTCGACCTCGACGAGATCGCCCGGCTCAGCCGGATGGTTGCCGCCGAGCTGGACGAGCAGGACGCGCTGCTGGGCGGGCCGTACACCCTCGAGGTGACCTCGCCGGGCGTCGACCGCCCGCTGCAGCTCGAGCGGCATTGGCGGCGGGCCCGGCACCGGCTGGTCGGCGTGCGGCTCAACGACTCCAGCACGCTGGAGGGCCGGGTGGGCGACGCGCGCGAGGACCGCGTGCAGCTGCTCGTCGACGGCGAGCTGCGCTGGGTGAGCTACGCCGACGTCGCCCATGCGGCGGTGCAGGTGGAGTTCCGGCCGCCACCGGCGCAAGATCTGCAGATACTCAACGGCATGCCGCCCGACGCGCCTGCCCCCTCGTCCCGGAAGGGATCGCGATGAACGTCGACATCGCCGCCCTGCGGGCGATCGAGCGCGACAAGGACATCCCGTTCGACACCGTGATCGACGCGATCGAGACCGCGTTGCTCACCGCCTACAAGCACACCGAGGGCCACGAGCAGCACGCGCGCATCGACATCGACCGCAAGTCGGGCCTGGTGCGGGTTTTCGCCCAGGAGATGAGCCAGGACGGCGACGTCGAGCGGGAGTGGGACGACACGCCGGAGGGCTTCGGCCGCATCGCCGCCACCACGGCCCGCCAGGTCATCGTGCAGCGGCTGCGCGACGCCGAGCACGAGCGCACCTACGGCGAGTTCTCCGCCAAGGAGGGCGAGATCGTGGCCGGTGTCGTCCAGCGAGACGTGCGGGCAAACGCCCGCGGCGTCGTCGTGGTCTCGCTTGGGCCCACAGAGGGCGTCATCCCGCCGGCCGAGCAGGTGCCCAACGAGGAGTACCCGCACGGCGAGCGGATCCGCTGCTACGTCGTCGGAGTGTCGCGGGGCGCGCGGGGCACCCAGATCACCCTCTCCCGCACGCACCCCAACCTGGTGCGCCGCCTGTTCGCGCTCGAGGTGCCCGAGCTCGTCGACGGCACCGTCGAGATCTGCGCGGTGGCCCGCGAGGCCGGGCACCGATCCAAGATCGCGGTGCGCTCCACGGTGGCGGGCGTCAACGCCAAAGGCGCGTGCATCGGTCCGATGGGCCAGCGGGTGCGCAACGTGATGAGCGAGCTGGCCGGCGAGAAGATCGACATCATCGACTGGTCGGACGACCCGGCGACGTTCGTCGGGAATGCACTGTCGCCGGCGAAGGTTGTGTCCGTGAGCGTCCTGGACGTCCGGACCAAGACCGCACGGGTCGTCGTGCCCGACTTCCAGCTCTCCCTCGCCATCGGCAAGGAGGGGCAGAACGCCAGGTTGGCGGCCCGACTCACCGGCTGGCGGATCGACATCCGCAGCGACCGCGCCGAGCCCGACCAGCCGCCTCCACCCCCGGAGTTCGGGGCCGAGTCCGGTGTGGTCGAGTCGAGCGACTGAGCGGCCAGGCGCTACACTCGGCAATGGCCCGTCGCCTGGCCTCGGCCCCCGCACGTAGTGCCTCGGATGAGCGTCGTCAGACAGCTCCCATCCGTACCTGTGTTGGGTGCCGCTCCCGGGTGCCGGTCACCGGGCTACTACGTGTCGTCGCGGTGGACGGGGTGCTCACTCCGGACCCACGACGTCGGTCGCCCGGTCGAGGTGCCTGGTTGCACCCCGACCCCGGATGCCTGAGCCGCGCTGAGCGGCGCACGGCGTTCCCGCGGACGCTTCGCGTCCCGGGTCCGTTGGACTCCGGCCCGGTGCGGCAGTATGTAGAGCAGCACGTGGAGAACACCGCGAGGCCCGGGATCCGCCCGAGCCACGAGGACGAAGGACAGGTCGACCCGTCATGAGCCAGTCGTGAAGCTCGCACCATGAACGTGCTTCGACACTAGAACGAGGTCGAGCGGGTATGCCGCCGGCCTCCTGGGACAGGGAGAGCAGTGGCAGGCAAGGCCCGCGTGCACGAGCTCGCGAAAGAGCTCGGTGTCACCAGCAAGCAAGTACTCGAGAAGCTCAAGGACATCGGCGAGTTCGTGAAGTCGCCGTCCTCGACTGTCGAGGCCCCCGTCGCGCGCAAGCTGCGCGAGGCATTCCCCGCTGACGCCGCAGGCGCAGCTTCGGCGCCAGCCCGTCGCAAGACCGCTGCGCGCCCCGCGACCACGGCCGCCGACAACGGCGCCCCGGACAACGGCGCGGTGGTGACCGCGCAGGACGGCACTGCGCCGGCCACCAACGGCGCCGCCTCGGTGACCTCGGTGGCCCCGGCCGAACAGGCCGCTGCCCCGCAGGCGCCGGCAGCGGCGGCACCCTCCGTCGCGCCGGACGCACCCAACGCACCGACCCGCGAGCCGTTCAGCTCGCCGTCGGCGGCACCGGTCCGCCCTGTGCAGGTACCACCGCCCAACGAGGTCGGCGAGGCGCCCGCGGTCGTCCCTCCGCGCCCGCAGGCTCCCAAGCCCGGCCCTCGTACCCCGCGGGTCGGCAACAACCCCTTCGGTGTCGGCTCCGGCGCGCCTGCGGTGCGCCCGCAGCCGGCCCGTCCTGGCGTACCCGGCGAGGACGAGCTGCTGCCCCCCCGTCCGGGAGCTCCGCGTGCGAGCGAGCCCGGCCGAGGCGGTCCGCGCCCGAACCCGGGCATGATGCCGCCGCGGCCCAACCCCGGCATGTTGCCCTCGCGGCCGGGCCGTGACCGGCCCGCAGGCCCCGGTGGACCCGGTGGCCCTGGTGGTCGTCCCGGTGGACCCGGTGGCGCCGGCGGCCCTGGCGGTCCCGGTGGTGGACGCGGCGGTCCCGGTGGCGGCTTCAGCGGCGGCGGCGGTCGTGGCGGCCCCGGCGGCGGCAGCGGCGGTGGTGGTGGTTACCGCGGCGGTCCCGGTGGTGGTGGTCCCGGCGGTGGTGGCGCACCGGCTGGTGGCGGCTTCCGTGGCGGCCCCGGCGGTGGACGGCCCGGCGGCGGTGGCCGCGGTCGCGGTGGAGCGGCTGGCGCCTTCGGTCGCCCAGGTGGTCCGGCGCGCAAGGGTCGCAAGTCCAAGCGGCAGAAGCGCCAGGAGTACGACGCCATGCAGGCGCCCAGCGTCGGCGGTGTGCGGCTTCCACAGGGCAAGGGCGAGACGATCCGGCTGCCCCGTGGCGCCTCGCTGACCGACTTCGCGGACAAGATCGGCGCCAACCCGGCGTCACTGGTGGAGGTGCTGTTCCACCTCGGCGAGATGGTCACCTCGACGCAGTCGGTGTCCGACGAGATCCTCGAGCTGCTCGGCACCGAGATGAAGTACCAGGTGCAGGTCGTCAGCCCGGAGGAAGAGGACCGCGAGCTGCTGGACAGCTTCTCCATCTCCTACGGCGAGGACGCCGGTGGCGAGGAAGACCTGGTCATCCGGCCGCCGGTGGTCACCGTCATGGGTCACGTCGACCACGGAAAGACCCGACTGCTGGACTCCATCAGGCGGGCGAACGTCATGGAGGGCGAGGCAGGCGGCATCACCCAGCACATCGGCGCCTACCAGGTGCTGACCGAGCTGGAGGGCATCGAGCGTCCGATCACCTTCATCGACACCCCGGGCCACGAGGCGTTCACGGCCATGCGTGCCCGCGGTGCCCAGGTCACCGACATCGCGGTCATCGTGGTGGCGGCCGACGACGGCGTGATGCCGCAGACCGTTGAGGCGATCAACCACGCGCAGGCGGCGACGGTGCCCATCGTGGTGGCCGTCAACAAGATCGACAAGGAGGGCGCCAACCCCTCCAAGATCCGCCAGCAGCTCACCGAGTACGGGCTGGTCGCCGAGGAGTACGGCGGCGACACGATGTTCGTCGACGTCTCGGCCAAGCAGGGCACCAACATCGACGCGCTGCTCGAGGCGATCCTGCTGACCGCCGACGCGGCGCTCGACCTGCGGGCAAACCCGAACATGGAGGCCCAGGGCGTCGCGATCGAGGCGCACCTGGACCGCGGTCGCGGTCCGGTGGCCACGGTGCTCGTGCAGCGCGGCACGCTCAAGGTCGGCGACTCGGTGGTGGCCGGCGATGCGTCCGGCCGGGTCCGCCGGATGCTCGACGAGCACGGCGACGACGTCGCCGCGGTGCTGCCCGCCCAGCCGGTTCAGGTGATCGGCTTCACCTCCGTACCTGGTGCCGGCGACACGTTCTTGGTCGTCGACGAGGACCGGGTGGCACGCCAGATCGCCGACCGGCGACGCGCGCGCGAGCGCAACGCCGAGCTGGCGTCGCGTCGCAAGCGGGTCAGCCTCGAGGACCTGGACGCCGCGCTCAAGGAGACCAGCCAGCTCAACCTGATCGTCAAGGGCGACAACTCCGGCACCGTGGAGGCGCTGGAGGATGCGCTGCTGAAGATCGAGGTCGGCGACGACGTCGAGCTGCGGGTCATCCACCGCGGCGTCGGTGCGATCACCGAGGGCGACATCAACCTCGCGATCGCGGACAACACGATCGTGCTCGGCTTCAACGTGCGGGCCGAGGGCAAGGCGACCGAGCTCGCGAACCGCGAGGGCGTGGAGATCCGGTACTACACGGTGATCTACCAGGCCATCGACGAGATCGAGCAGGCGCTGCGCGGCATGCTCAAGCCGGAGTACGAGGAGGTGGGTCTCGGCCGCGCCGAGGTCCGCGACGTGTTCCGCTCCTCCCGGGTCGGCGCGATCGCGGGTTGCCTGGTCACCTCCGGGGAGATCCGGCGCAACGCGAAGGCCCGGCTGCTGCGCGACAGCGTGGTGGTGGTCGAGAACCTCACGGTCAGCTCGTTGCGACGGTTCAAGGACGACGTGGTCGAGGTCCGGGAGGGCTACGAGTGCGGTCTGACCCTTGGCTCCTACAACGACATCAAGACCGGCGACGTGATCGAGACCTACGAGATGCGGGAGAAGCCCCGCGCGTAGGTCTCTCGACCGCCACTCGTGTGGCAGAACTTGCTCCCTGCGCATGTTCTGTCACACGAGTGCCGACTCGAACGGCTGGTGTCATGTACGTCGGGGCGCTTGAGCTGGACGTGTTGCTCGGCGATGTGCGCTCGCTCAAGCAGAAGCGCTCGCTCGTGAGGCCGGTGGTCGCGGAGCTGCGGCGCAGGTTCGAGGTGGCGGCCGCCGAGGCCGGTCACCTCGACCTGCACCGGCGGGCGTTGCTCGGGGTCAGCTGCGTCGCGGCTGACGCAGCGCACGTCGTCGAGCTGATGCAGCAGTGCGAGCGGCTGGTCGCCGGACGCCCGGAGCTGGAGTTGCTCTCGGCGCGGCATCGGGTAGTGGGTCCGGAGGACCTGTGACGGGAGGCGTGGCGTGGTTGATGAGGCGAGAGCTCGCAAGCTGAGCAAGCGGATAGCGCAGATCGTGGCCTCCGCGCTGGAGCACGAGGTGAAGGACCCACGGCTGGCGATGGTGACGATCACCGACGTCAAGCTGACCGGCGACCTGCACGACGCCACGGTCTTCTACACGGTGATCGGGGACACCGTGGATGCCGAGCCCGACATGGCGGGCGCTGCGGCTGCACTGGCCAGCGCCACCGGCGTGCTGCGCTCGAGGGTCGGCGCCGGGACCGGCGTCCGCTTCACACCGACGCTGACGTTCGTGCCCGACGTCGTGCCGGATGACGCAAAGCGGATGGAGGAGCTGCTCGCCAAGACCAGGGCAGCCGACGCCGAGCTGGCCCGTAAGGCCGCCGGTGCGCAGCCCGCCGGTGCCCCCGACCCGTACCGGGCCCCACCGGAGGACGAAGACTCCTAGTCGGGACTGAGCCGTTCGGAGTCAGTTGCCGGGCTCGTACTTGAACGAGATGGCTAGGCGCACGCGGAACCCCGTGACGCGGCCGTCCTCGATCGTCAGGTCCTGGCGCACCACCTCGGCGATGCGCAGGTCGCGCACGGTGGCGCCGGCGGTTTCCACTGCGCTGCGGGCGGCGGCCTCCCACGACTCGGCGCTGACGCCGATCACTTCGGTCACCCGGTAGACGCTGTCGGCCATGGTCTGCCCCTGTCGTTGGCGGAGCTTGCGGAGAGACAGCAACCTAGACCTCAGGGCACTTGCGGCGCACCCGAGCGCAGCTTGGCGAGCCGGGCCCGGGCCTGCTCCGCCCTGGTCGCGGAACCTTGCGCCACCCGGGCCGCGGCGCGCTGGTCGTTCCTGGCCTCGCGAATCGCCTTGGCCGCCGTGGTCTCCTGCTGCCGAGCCGCTTCCAGCGCCTCGGCGAGCTCGTCGACCTTGGCCCGGACGCCCCGGTGTCTCTGCTCGGCCGCCTCGACGGCCTCGTCGGCGGCCTGCTGCTTGGCGAGCGTCGCCTCGGCGTCCGCCTCGGCCTCGGCGACCGCCTGCTCGGCGTGGCGGATCTTCGGGTCCTGCCCGCCCGCCGGCCCCGGCTGGCGCGGCTGCGGCTTCGCGTCGGCGGGCACCGCCGGCCCGAACCCGGCGTAGCTCAACGACTTGGTCAGCCGGCCGCGCCGCAGGTCCTCCGCAGCCTCGGGGTCGGCCAGCGACGCCTCGAGGATGTCGGCCACCTCGCGCTCCACCGTGTCGCTGACCGGCTGCCCGGCCTGCTGGGCCAGCCCGCGCGCTGCCCGGCTCATCGCCGCCACCAGCTGGTGGCGCTGGGTGGACAGGCTGCGCAGCTGGTCGCCGTCCAGTGAGCGTTGGGCGTCACCGAGGGCGTTGCTGAGGTTCAGCAGCCCGTCCAGCTCGGCCGGACGCTGCCTCGCGAGCTGGTTGGCGACCCACGCCGCCTTCGTCGGGCGGCGCAACGCGCTGATCTGCTTGGCCAGGCCCGCGTCGCCGGCGGCCTTCGCGGCGGCGGCATGCTCGTCGCGCGCGCCGGTGAACTCCTCGGGCGGCAGCCCGTACAGCTCGTCGGCGATCTCCTCGAGTCCCACCCGCCCATTGTGCTGCCCGGCCGTACCGCCCCGGGCTGGGGCAGGCTGAACGGGTGCCAGCCGAGCCGCAGCGAGCCACACCGCGCGACGTGCTGTGGCTGGCCGCCCCGGCGCTGGCCGTGCTGGCCGCCGAGCCGCTCTACCTGCTCGTCGACACGGCCGTCGTGGGCCAGCTGGGGGCGGTGCCGCTGGCCGCGTTGGCCGTCGGCGGGATCCTGCTCGCGCAGGTGACGAGCCAGCTCACGTTCCTGTCCTACGGCACGACCGCGCGGACGGCCAGGCTCCACGGCGCCGGACGCCGGCCCGACGCGGTCGCCGAAGGCGTGCAGGCCACCTGGCTGGCGCTGGGTGTCGGCGTCGTCGTGCTGCTGCTCGGCCAGCTGCTCGCCCGGCCGATCGCGGCCGTGCTCGGCGACGGGGGAGCGGTAGCGCAGGGGGCGGTGGACTGGCTGCGGATCGCCCTGTTCGGCGCGCCCCTGATCCTGGTCACGCTCGCGGGCAACGGCTGGATGCGCGGCGTGCAGGACACCGCACGGCCGTTGCGGTACGTGCTGGTGGGCAACGGGCTCTCCGCGCTGGCGTGCCCGCTGCTCGTGCACTGGGCCGGGATGGGCCTGACGGGCTCGGCGGTGGCGAACGTCGGGGGGCAGGCGGCGTCGGCAGCGCTGTTCCTGCGCGCGCTGGTCCGCGAGCGGGTCGGGCTGCGGCCGGTGCCGAGCGTGCTGCGGGCGCAGCTGCGGCTGGGCCGTGACCTGGTGCTGCGCAGCCTGGCCTTCCAGGCCTGCTTCCTGTCCGCCGCCGCGGTGGCCGCCCGCTTCGGTGCGGCCACGCTGGCCGCCCACCAGATCGTGCTGCAGCTGTGGTTCCTGATGGTCATGGTGCTGGACTCGCTGGCGATCGCCGCCCAGGCGCTGGTCGGCGCCGCGCTCGGCGCGGGTGGCGCGGTCCGGGCCAGGGCGGTGGCGTGGCAGGTCACCCGGTACGGGCTGGGGCTGGGTTTGGTGGCGGGCGTGGTGTTCGCCGCGCTGGCCGACCCGTTGCCCCGGCTGTTCACCCCGGACGCCGCCGTGGTCGCCGCGGTGCCGGCGGCGTGGTGGTTCTTCGTGGCGCTGCAGCCGGTGGCCGGCGTGGTCTTCGCCCTGGACGGTGTGCTGCTCGGCGCCGGCGACGCGGCGTTCCTGCGGACGTCCACGCTGCTGGCCGCCGCGTTGGGGTTCCTGCCGCTGACCTGGGCTGCGCTGGTCTTCGACTGGGGC
>Ga0136615_10001049_pt1 | contig 13047 bp, 13 predicted proteins | sample AntDrymUQ2882206_2_FD_106647 | JGI IMG/M metagenome (GOLD analysis project Ga0136615, IMG submission 106647) | Polar desert sand microbial communities from Dry Valleys, Antarctica - metaG UQ288 (22.06) | ecosystem: Environmental > Terrestrial > Soil > Desert | place: Antarctica: Dry Valley...
CATGCGCACGGTGCCGGGGAGGCGGTCGACCCTCCGGACAGCGGTCAAGTCATGGAGCTCTTGGCCGTCATGCAGCTATCCGACAGCGGCCTCCCGATCGGCCGCTTTGCGCATTCGAACGGTCTCGAGCGCTGGATGACTGGAGCGGAAGGGGGTGATGACGCTAGGAGGACACCGGACGGTGGGCGGCGATCCACGAGGTCGCCCAGGTGGTGGGCGCGGGCGCCGCCATCTCGCCGTTCGCGGTCCAGACCGCCGTGCTCGTCAAGCTCGGTCGGGTCGCAGCGCTCGTGCCGCCGCTGGTCGTTGTCAGCCCAAGGGCCGGCCGCGACCCCGCGTTGCCGCAATCGCGGTTTCACCGGTAGGGCGGCCGCTGCTGCTGGCGCTCGCGGCGACCGGCACGGCTCCAGCCGTCGGCCTCGGCCTTGTCCTCGCAGCGCCGTGACGGGCAGCGCCGAGGACGTCAATCGGTCGGCGGCGCCTCGGGGAAGCGCGGCATCACGTCGGAGGCGATGCGCTCCAACAGCTCGAGGAGCTCGCCCGCGCTGCGGTAGACGGGCTTGAACTCGACGAGCTCGACGCCGGCGGCGGCATAATCGGCGAGGCGGTCGGCGACCGTCGCGATCGAGCCGACGAGATTGCGCTCGCGGAGGTGCTCGGGATCAAACCGCTCGCCGAGACTGGCGGCGGCGAGGCCGAGCGCGGCAGCGTCGCTGTCGGCGAGGGCGGTGAAGATGTTGAGTGCCAGCATCGGCGGCCGTCGGCGAGATTCCGCGGCTGCCAGCTCGCGAAGCCTGGTGGCGCCATCCGCGTACTCGCGCGGCGACATCGCCGTGGGCAACCACCCGTCGCCGTGCGCGAGGACCCGACGCATCGCCGCTTCGGAGTTGCCACCCACCAGAATCGGCGGTCCACCCACCTGGGCGGGCTTCGGGAACACTTCGATGGCGTCGAAGCACACGAACTCCCCGTCGGCGCTGGCGTTGGCATCGGTCCAGATCGATCGCATCGCCGCGAGCTGCTCGTTCACGAGCCGGCCACGCCCCGGGCGCACGCCGAACGTCGCGTTCTCCTTCTCGGCGTTGGCAGCGTGGGCGCCGAGCTTCAGCGGCTGCTCGGCATCCCCACGCCGCGATGCCGCGCCGATGCCGACGCCGAGGATCATGCGACCGCCCGACAGCGCGTCTATGGTCGCCACCTGCTTGGCGGCGAGCACCGTCTCGCGGATCGGCATCAGGAGGATGCCGGTCATCAAGCGCACCGTCGACGTGCTGCCGGCCACGTAGGCGAGCGTGGTCAACGCTTCGTACATATCGCGGTCATCGCCCCCACCGGTCGCGTCCGGGGCGCCGCACGCGACCCATGCCCCGTTGAAGACCACGTGGTCGTGGACGGAGACCGCCCAGAAGCCGAGCTCCTCGGCCGCTCGAGCGACGTCGACGATCGCCGCCGTCTCTGCGACCCGATTGGAAGTCGGGAGCCGGACCGCGAATCGCACACCGCGAGCGTACACATTTGGCGTCGAAGCTGGACCGTAGAACGCGCGGGGCCGGAGCCACGACCTGCGCACGGCCCCAGACGTTTCGCGAAATGTGCACAGTCAGGTTACGCTGCCCGACATGGACGGCCAAGGTTGCGATCGAGGAGCACTTCGTCACGCCCGAGCTCGAGGACACGATCTTCTCGAGCATCGGCTGGGCTCCCGACGAGTGGCGGAAGATGGCGGACCTCCTTCGAGAGACCGACGACGTCCGGCTCGCCGACATGGACGCCAGCGGCATCGAGGTGGCGGTCCTGTCGCTCGCCGCGCCGTGCATTCAAGACGTGGTCGACCCGGCCGAAGCCGTCCGCCGCGCTGTCGGCGCCAACGACGCCCTCGCCGACGTCGTCGCCGCGCCCGGATCGCTACGCGGCGTTCGCGGCGCTGCCGATGCAGGACCCTGCCGCCGCGGCCGACGAGCTCGAGCGGTGCGTCCGCGAGTTGTCCTTCAGGGGCGCGCTGGTCAACGGGTACAGCAGCGTCGGGGACCTCGAGACGGCGGCCTATTACGACGAGCCGCAGTACCTCCCCTTCTGGGAGCGCGTCGCGGCGCTCGGGGTCCCGTTGTATCTGCACCCCCGGAACCCGCTCCCGACCCAGCGACGGATGTACCGGGACCGAGAGGAGCTGCTCGGCCCGACCTGGGCGTTCACCGTCGAGACGGCGACGCACTCGCTGCGACTCATCACCAGCGGGTTGTTCGACCGGTTCCCGAACCTGACGGTGATCATCGGCCACATGGGTGAGCTGCTGCCGTTCGCGCTCGACCGGACCGGGCAGCGCCTGTCGCACATCCCCGGCACGGCGCTCGAGAAGCCGGCGCCACAGTATCTGCGCGACAACTTCTTCATCACGACGAGCGGCAACTTCCACACCCCCTCGCTGATCGGCGCCATGCTCGAGATCGGCGCCGACCGGATGCTCTTCGCCGCCGACTATCCGTTCGAGCGGACCGGCGATGCCGCCGGCTGGTTCGACGCCGTTCCCATCAGCGAAGCCGACCGGCAGAAGATCGGCCGCACGAACGCCCAGCAGCTGCTGGGCCTATGAGCGAGCGCCGGATGCCCCAGCCGCCCACGACGCCCGAGGACATCACCGCCGAGGCGGTGGCGAGCTTCGCCCGCACCGGAGACGCGCGCCTGCGCAAGCTGATGGAGGCCCTCACCAGACATCTTCACGCGTTCGCGATCGAGGTCGGACTCCGCGAAGAGGAGTGGCGGGCGGCCATCCGGGCCCTGACCGACACCGGCCACATCACCGACGCGCAGCGGCAGGAGTTCATCCTCTGGTCCGACACGCTTGGGCTCTCGATGCTCGTCGATGCGCTCGCGAACCGCGTCCCACCGGGCGCCACGGAGCCGACGATCCTGGGCCCGTTCTACGTCGGCGGCGCTCCCCTTCGAGACTACGGCGCAGACATCTCCGAGCAGCAGGCGGGAGTCCCGGCCTGGGTCCACGGGCGGGTGCTCGATCTCGACGGGAACCCCGTGGCGCACGCGGCGCTCGACGTCTGGCAGAACGGCGACGACCGGCTGTACGCGGTGCAAGACCCCGCCGCTCCCGACGATCACCTCCGCGGGCGCTTCACCGCTCGCGACGACGGCAGCTATGCGTTCGTGGCGGTCCGACCAACGCCCTACACCATCCCCGACGACGGGCCGGTCGGGCGGATGCTCGCGGCGACGGGTCGTCACCCGTGGCGGCCGGCGCACATCCACATGATCGTTCGCGCTTCGGGCTTCCGGTCGCTGACGACGCACATCTTCGACGCCGCCAGCCCGTACCTCGACGACGACGCGGTGTTCGCGGTCAAGCCCTCGCTCGCACGCGACTTCGTGTCGCGCGACGCCGACGATCCCGGCCGGCCGGCGGGCATCACCGGCGACTGGGTGTCGCTCGAGCTCGACCTGGTGCTCGCTCGGGGAGAGGATGCCCGCGAGGTCGTTGACCCGGGGCGCACGCACTTACGTGGTGCTCTCGGACCGGCGCACGCACGGGTAGAGCGATGGCCCCGTACGACATCGTCGTCGTCGGCTACGGACCCACCGGCATGGTGCTCTCCGCGCTGCTGGGGCGGGCGGGGCACCGGGTCGGGATCGCCGAGCGCTACAGCAGCCTCTATCACCTGCCGCGCGCCGCGTGCTTCGACGACGAGATCATGCGCACGTTCCAGAAGCTCGGCCGGACGGAGGAGATCGCGCGCGGCGCGGTCCCGCAGCACGATTACCAGTGGTGCAACGCAGGTGGCGAGCTGCTCGTCGACCTCACCTACGACGATCCCGGGCTGAGCGGCTGGCCGCAGCTGTACATGATGACCAGCCGCACCTCGAGGAGGTGCTTGATGCCACCGTGCGGCAGCAGCCGAGCGTCGAGGTGCTGCAGGGGACGCGCGTGGTCGGGATCGAGCAGGACACGGACCGGGTGCGCGTCGACGCGACCGGCGTCGACAACGAACACGTCCAGCTCGACGCCCGTTTCGTGATCGGGGCCGACGGCGGCGAGAGCTTCGTCCGGCGTTCGCTCGACATCGGGTCGAGCAGCTACGGATTCGAGGAGAACTGGCTCGTCTGCGACTTCCGCAAGAAGCGCGAGCTCGACGTCCCGACGTTCCGCCAGATCTGCGACCCGGCTCAGCCGACGTCGATCGTGCGCATCGGCCCGAATCATCAGCGCTTCTCGTTCATGCTCGCGCGAGACGCCCGGCGCGAGGAGGTGACCGATCCGGCGCGGGTGTGGGCGCGTGTGTCGCTACATCACCCTGGACGACGCTGCGCTCATCCGCGTCGCCAACTACACGTTCCGCTCTCGCATCGCTGATCGCTGGCGCGACGGTCGCGTCCTGCTGGCCGGAGACGCCGCCCACGAGATGCCGCCGTTCCTGGCGCAGGGCGTGCTCGGGGATCCGGGACGCGCACAACCTCGCCTGGAAGCTCGGCCTCGTCCTCGACGGCCTGGCGGCGCCGGCCGTCCTCGACACCTACCAGCCCGAGCGCGAGCCGCACGTCCGGGCGATCACCGAGAAGGCGATCGAGCTCGGGCGCGTGCAGACGCTGCGCGATCCGCAGGCCGCCCGCAAGCGCGACGCGGAGCTGCTGCGCCGCCGGGCGGAGCACCGCGAGCCCGAGAGCTCCGCTTCCCGCCCTACCGGGACGGGCTCGTCGCTTCACAGACGCCCGGCGCCGGCGAGCTGTTCGTGCAGGGCCACGTCCGCTCGTGCGACGGCGAAGGGCTCTTCGACGACGTCGTCGGCCACGGGATCGTGGCGGTGACCGCGAATCGAGACGCCGTGGGGGACGCCGGTGAGAAACGACTCGCGCGCTTCGCGGGGCTCGGCGGCACGGTCGCCCACATCGGTCCGCCGGGTTCGGACGCGGCGATCGAGGATCGCGACGGGGTCTACACCGCGTGGCTCGTCGACCGCGGCGCCGACACGGTCGTGGTACGCCCGGACTGGTACGTGTTCGGAACGGCGCGCGGCGCAGCGGGGCTCGGCACGCTCCTCGATGACCTCGAGCGCCGCATCGCGGCGTAGGCGCCGAAGCTCGTCACGGAGGTGGTGCGATCCCGGCTGCCGTGCGCTGCCGTTCTCGGCGGCCTGATCGTGCTGACCGCCCTCAACATGCGCACGGCGATTGCGAGCGTTCCGCCGTTGCTCGACGAGATCACCCGCGACGTGCCGCTCTCGACGGCGGCAGCGGGGCTGTTGACGACGCTTCCGCCGCTGTGCATGGCGGCCGGCGCGCCGCTGGCGCCAATCGCGGCGCGCCGACTCGGGCACGAGGCCGGCCTTGTCCTCGTCGCCGTGACGGTCGCCGCTGGCATCGCCGCGCGCATGCCGGGGGACGCGACGGCGCTCTTCCTCGGAACGCTGCTCTCCGGGCTCGGCATCGCGGTCGGCAACGTGCTGGTGCCGGCGATCATCAAGCGTGACTTCCCACACCGCGTCGGCGTAATGACCGGGCTGTACACGATGGCGCTCGCGACGAGTGCCGCGATCGCGGCGGCGCTCGTGGTGCCGATCGAGGAGGCGCTCGACACGGATTGGCGGCTGGCACTGGGCGTCTGGGCGTTTCCGGCGCTCCTCGTCGCGCTGGCGTGGCTTCCGCTCGCGGCCGTCGGCTCGCGCGCCGCCCGTCGCGCGCCGGCGCCCCCGCGGCCGTCGACCGCGCTGCTGAGCGACCGCGTCGCCGTCCATGTGACCCTGTTCATGGGCTTTCAATCGCTGGTGTTCTTCAGCGTCCTCTCGTGGCTGCCGGAGATGCTCAGAGACGCAGGCATCAGCCGCGTGTCCGCCGGGACGCTGCTGTCGGTCATGCTCGTCACCGGCATTCCCACGTGCCTCATCGTGCCGACGCTCGCCGCTAGGCGCCGCGATCAGCGGCCCGCGGTGATCGGGACGGTCGTGGCGCTCGCGGCAGGACTGATCGGGCTGTTGATCGCCCCGGACGCCGCCCCGGCGGTGTGGGTCGTGCTGACCGGGACGGCGCTGGGGTCGTTCCTCGGGCTCTCGTTCCTACTCTTCGGCGTCCGGACACGCGATGCCGTCGGCGCAGGCCGTCTGGCGGCGATGGCCCAGACCGTCGGGTTCTCCATCGCGGCGCTCGGCCCGCTGACTGTCGGTGCGCTGCGCGCCGCAAGCGGGGGGTGGACCGTCCCGCTCGTGTTCCTCCTCGTCGCCGCTTGACGCAGGCGCGCGGTCAGGCGTAGAGCCAGTCGGTCTCGGAGTAGTCCGCCGGCTGGCGCTGTCGCAGCAGGCGGTTGCGGACCGCTCGTCCGATCCCATCGAGGTGCCAGAGCTCCTCCCAATCGCGCGCCGTGCGCTGCACGCGCGCAGTCCGCGGGATGCGCACCGACTCGTACGCGAGGAAGGCCTCGTGCGCGTCGCGTTCCGGCGTGAGGTCTCGCGCCAGTTGCACGGCGTCCTCGAGCGCCTGACACGCCCCCTGGGCGAGATACTGCAGCATCGGCACCCGCTTGCTCGTCTCGAGCTCGATGCGTTGCTCGTCGCGGCACGCGCGCAGGAGCTCGGAGAGCAGGTCGTGGCGGTGCAGGACGATGTACGGTGCGCCGTAGCGCTCGAGGAGCGGCGATCCGGCGTCGAGCGACGTGATCTCGGTCCCGTCGACGGCATCCATGAGCCTCAGGCGTGCGGGCCGGACGGCGTGCCGCTCCACGCGTTGGAGGACGCCGAGATGCGCGAGCGCCCGTGTCGCATTCGGCGCCAGCTGCACGCCCGCGCCCACCTCGACGAACCGGGATGCCTGCTCGAGAACCCGGACGCGGTGTCCGCCCCTCGAGAGCGCGAGCGCGGTGGCGAGACCGCCGATTCCGCCCCCGGCTATCAACACCGGCGTGTGGGTGGCGCCGCTCACCGCGCCAGTCGCAGGGTGCGGATCAGCCACCGGGCAACGAGCGTGGCCACCATGTCCTCGTGCCCGGTGTACCAGTGGTCGCACCCCGCCGCCGCCACGACGTCACACGGTCCGGCGCATCGCTCGCTGAAGGCCTCAGCCGGGTACACGTCGGCACGCTCGAGCTCCCCGCGCACGAAGAGCGACGGACAGCGCACCTGCGGTGCGGCGGCGACGGTCTCCGGCGTGCGGTATGCGCGATCGACGAGGCTCGCGGCGCTGATGACCCGCCACCAGCCGGGGAGGAGCATGAGCTCGTCCGGACGACCGTCGGCCACCAGTCGCTCGGCCTCGACGAGCGCCTCCTCGTGGCGCTCCCCCGCGAGCAGCGGCGCGCCGTTGACCATGTTGGGCGGACCGACGCGGTCGTTCCTCGGGCCGCCGCGCTGCGCTGAGAGGAGCACGAGCGCGGCCGTCTCGGGATGTGCGGCGGCAAAGTGGGCAGCGAGCATGCCGCCGTTGCTGTGCCCCACGACGATCGGCTCGCCGAAGCCCTTCGCCGCCAGGAAGCCAGCCGCTGCGTCGTTGTCCTCGAGGCCCTCCTCCGTCGTCTGGAACGCCCCGCCGTCAACACGGCGACCGACGTGGTTGACGAGGATGTCGTGTCCCCGCCGGTTGAAAGCGAGGCACGCGAGCCCCGCTTCGGCCAGGCGGGGCGGCAGGAAGCGCGAGGGACCCGTGTAGAAGTTGCCCACGTTGCCGTGCATGAGCAGCGCGCCACCTTGCGCCAGCGCTGCGTCGGGCGTGTAGAGCGCGCCGTCCAGCGGATCGCCGCGCGTCTCGATGCGGACGAGCTCCGTCCTCATGAGCCCGAGGGCTGCCGATGACCGACGCCGCCCGTGCGGCTCAAAGCTCAACCGCGCGGTCGCCCGCGGCCTGACTGTCGATGTCCTCCGTCAGCATCGAGAACACGACGGCGATGTCCCGCTCACCGTGCCCGCGGGCGGCGGCTTCGTCGAACCTCCGCGCCGCGGCACGGAGGAACGGAAGGTCCGAGCCGGTCGCCTCGGCGAACGCGGTGATCACCGCGAGATCCTTGCGAAGCATGTCCACCGTCCCGCGCGGGCGGTAATCCCCGGCGGCCATCAGCGGGGCTCGGTGCTCCCAGATCCAGGAGGACCCCGGGGACTGCCCTACGACGTCCAGCAGCGTCTGGCGGTCCAGTCCGGCGCGAACGCCCAGCGCGACGGCCTCCGCGGTCGCGACCGTGTGCTCGGCGACCAGGACGTTGCAGACGAATTTCAGCTTCGAGCCGGCGCCGAATTCCCCGACGTAGACGACCTTCGACGAGAAGCTCTCGAGCACCGGCGCGCAGCGCTCAAACGCCGCGCGCTCGCCACTGGCCAGCGCCAGCGCCATACGGCCCGCGCTTCCCGGCGGCGGGGCGCCGCCGAGCGGGCAGTCGAGCAGCTCGATGCCCCGGCCAGCGAGCGCCTCCCTCACGCGCTCCTTGACGTCGAGCGGAAGGGTCCCGAGGTCGACGGCCACGCCCGGCGCGGGCTTCGCGTGCACGACCCCCCCGGAGCCGAAGACCGCGTTCTCGAGGGACGCCGGCGACGGCAGCGCGAACAGCACGACGTCGGCGCCCTCGGCGACCTCACGCGCCGACCCGACCCGCGTGCCGCCGAGCGCCTCGAACTCGGCGCTCGCTCCGCGCCGATACCCGATCACGGGCCAGCCGCCCGAGAGCAGGTGCCGCGCCGCGCCGAGCCCCACACCGCCCAGTCCGACGACGCCGACCACCGGCTTCCCGGCCGTCGCAGTCGCCCTGCCGGTGGCTGCGGCCTGTGGTTCGGACATCGGACGAAACCGCGCGCGCTAGTCGATCGAGAAGGTGCCGTCGGAGTACGTGATCCGGACGGAGACCGTCCCCTCGTTGAGCTCCCAAGGACGCACCTCGGCGGTGCGCAGACCCTTCTCGACGATCGGCTCACGCGCCATGAGCTCACCGGCGTCGGCGAGCGACTCGGCGCGCACGATGAACATGCCCTCGCCGGTATAGGTCTGTTCGTCGTCGCCCATGAACGGACCGGCGGCGAAGAGGCGGCCGTGGCGTTCCTGCTCGAACAGCCACTCGAAGTGGGCCGGCAGCATCGCGCCGATCTGCTCCGAGAGCTCGGAATCGAGCGGGCGGATTGGCCGGACCATCACGACGTAGAGCCGCTTGCGCAGGAGCCGCTCCAGCGTGGCACGCACGTCACCGCTGATGCTGTCTCTCAGATCTGCCATCTGGTCTTCTCCCGTTCGGCACGCTCGACACGGGCCGGCGCGGCTTGCCTGCGATGCGTGTGCGGCTCCCGATCAGCCGGCGCCGACGGTCCGCTTCGCGCGATCGGTGAACGAGATCGCCAAGGCGAGGAAGTCCTCGGCCGGCAGCGGTCCCCACATGTTCATCGTGCGCGGAGCGTCGGGCCAGTCGATGACCGGCCGGCCCGGTTCGTCGATGACGATCTCCATGTCGGTGTAGTGCTCGACGACCGCTCCCGCGGGGTCGAGGTGGTACGTGAAGATGTTGTCCCCCGGACCGTGCCGGCCGGGGCCCCAGACGAACCGGACGTCACGGGTGTCGAGGATGTCGCCGAGCCGGCCGAGGTCCGTGACGCTCTGGACCTGCCAGGCGTAGTGGTGGAACCCGTTCTTGCCCGGGGCGATCGCGAGCGAGTGGTGCAGCGCGTTGCACCGCATGAACACGAATCCGCCGCCGGGCGTGTGGATGACGTCCGAGGTCTTGAAGCCGAGGACGCGCTCGTTGAACTCCCGCGCCGCAGCGGTGTCCTCAGCGGTCGCGGTGAAGTGCCCGAACAGCTGCGGGCGCACGCCGGCGGCGTCGTAGCTCGCGTCGCCGGTGTCCATGCCGTGGTAGGCCTCATAGACGTGGCCCGCAGGGCTCGCGAAGCGAATCGCGTCGGCGACCCCCGTCTCGACCGGCTCGTCGAGGATCGGCACGATCTCGGATTCAAGCCGCTCTCGGAGACGCGCGAGGCCCTCCGCGCCAGCCACTTCGAACGCCATGTGGTCGACCGACGTCTCGTCACCGGCGATGAGCTCGAGCGTGTGATGCTCCGGACCGCACGTCAGGTAGACGGAGTCCCCGGCGCGCTCGACCTCCCGCAGACCCATGATCTGCGTGGCGTGCGCGACGCTTGCCTCGATGTCCGGCACTCGGAGCGCCAGATGGCCAGCACGGATAAACACGGGATCCTCCTCGATCCAGAAGCGGCAAGCGGAACGTATACATGCCTCCGTCCGGCAGGTCAACACTCATGGGCGACGCGACAGCGCCGCGCCCGCCGCGCGTGAGTCTGTATACACCACGGCGCTCGTGCGACCGCGGCTGCGGCCGTGTAGGGTCCGGCCGTGGAGGAGCAACTCCGCCGGCGTTCGGTTGGCGCCCCCGCGGCACGCTCTGCGCTGCTGACGATTCTCGGCGAGTACGTGGCGCCCGGTCACCGCACGGTCTACCGGGAGACGTTGGTGCGCGCCCTCGAGACCCTGGGCTACAAGCGTGACGCCGCCCGTCAGGCGGTGGCGCGCAGCGTTGCGGCGGCATGGTTGACGTCCTCTCGCGATGGTCGACGGTCGCGCATGGCCCTCACTCCCGCGACGCACGACATGCTCTCGGCAGGCTATCGCCGCATCTACCGGTTCGGCGAGCCGTGGACATGGAATGGGCGCTGGCTTCTGGTCATCGTCCGCGTCCGCGAGGACCGCCGGCAGATAAGAGACCGCCTGCGCACGAAGCTCGCCTGGGCGGGATTCGGATCGCTCGGCGGCGGCCTGTGGCTCTCACCGCATGCCGATCGCGAGTCCGAGGTGCGGGCGGCCGTGGACGGACACAGGGGCGCGGGCGTCATGGCCTTCTCGGCGCAGCAGCTCGATGGCATCGGCGACTCGGCTCGCGTCGTCGACGAGGCATGGCACCTCGAGGCCGTCGCCGATCAGTACGTCGCGTTCATCCGGGACTTCGAGCGCGTCGCGCCCGAGTCCGCCGAGCAGATGTTCGCGGCACAGACGGCCATGGTGCACGCGTGGCGGAAGTTTCCGTTCCTGGACCCGGACCTCCCGGACCCGCTGCTTCCCCCGCGCTGGCCCCGGGAGGAGGCGCTGGCGCTGTTTCGCGACCGTCACGAGCGGTGGCACGAGGCGGCGGAGACCTACTTCCGTTCGCTGACCGGGGGCGCTGACAGCGACGACCGCCGGTGATACGTTCTCCGCACGGTCGTGCAAGAGGTGTATCACGACGCCCTCACGGGGGCAGCTTCCGATGCTGAGGTGGGAGAGATGACGACGACGCACGGATCCATCGAGCAGTTGCGCAGCGACATGGCGCGCAACCACATGATCCCCCTCTGGGAGCTGGAGGCCGAGATCATGGGCCTGGTGCCGAAGCCGCGGACGCAGGCGTGGCTCTGGCGGTGGGAGGACCTCTACGACATCGCCGAGCGGGCGGGCGAGCTGGTTCCGGTCGAGCGCGGAGGCGATCGTCGCGCGATCGCCCTGGCCAACCCGGGGCAGGACGGCATGCCCTACGCGACTTCGACGCTGTGGGCGGCGGTCCAGTGGCTCAACGGCCACGAGGTGGCGCCGGCACACCGGCACACCTCCCAGGCGATCCGCTTCATCATCGACGGGGCGGGCTCGTACAGCACCGTCGAGGGGGACAAGGTCTTTCTCGAGCGGGGCGATCTCGTATTGACGCCGCCGTGGACGTGGCACGACCACGGCAGCGAGTCCGACGAGCGCGCGGTCTGGATGGACGCGCTCGACATCCCGCTCAACAACTTCCTCGACGCGCCGTTCTTCGAGAACTACCCGCGCGAGAGCCAGCCGGTCGACAAGCACCTCAACGGGTCGGTGCTCAAGTACGGCGTTGGGCAGATGCGCCCGGCGTGGGAGGAGCCCAAGCGCGACTACCCGCCTCTCATGACCTACAAGTGGGCGGACACCGAACGGGCGCTGACCAGCCTCGGCGAGGTGGACGCCGACCCGTTCGACGACGTGGCGCTCGAGTACACCAACCCGCACACCGGTGGGCCGGTGATGAAGTCGTTCAGCTGTGCGGTGCAGATGCTGCGGCCGGGTGTGCGCACCAGCGCGCACCGCCACACCGGCAGCTGGGTCTACCTCGCCTTCGAGGGCCACGGCGCGACGGTCATCGACGGCTTGCGCTTCGAGTGGGGACCCGGCGACATGTTCGTGTTGCCGAGTTGGGCGACGCACGAGCACCTCAACGCCTCCGAGGACGAGCGCGCGATCCTGTTCGCCGTCCACGACACGCCGCTGATGCGCCACCTCGACAAGTACCGAGTCCATCCGGCGCCGGAGCCGCACCAAGCAGTGACAGGCACGTTCGCGGCGGCCGAGGGGTTCACCGCCTGATGCGCCTCGCGACCCTCGCGACCGAGGAAGGGACGCGTGCGGTGATCGTGCGCGGCGAGGAGGCCGTGCCCGTCGACGGCTACGCCGACGTGGGCGCGCTTCTGCGCGACGGTGGCGGACTTGACGCAGCGCGAGCCGCCGAGCGTGACGGGTCGGCCCTGCGGCTGCAGCACGACCGGCTCCTGCGCCCGGTGCTCCAGCCGGGCGCCGTCGTCTGCGTCGGCCTGAACTACCGCACGCACATCCTCGAGATGGGCCGCGACCTGCCGACCGACCCGACGCTGTTCACCAAGCTGCCGCGCGCGCTGACCGACCCGTACGCCGACGTCCTGCTGTCGGCCGTGAGCGAGAAGATCGACTACGAGGCCGAGATGGCCGTAGTCATCGGGAGGCGTGGCCGGGACATCGCCCGAGACGACGCATGGTCGCACGTGGCGGGGCTCACGATCCTCAACGACGTCACGGCCCGCGACTTCCAGCGTCGTACGATCCAGTGGTTCGCCGGCAAGACGTTCCAGGCCTCGACGCCGTGGGGGCCGTGGATCGTCACGCCCGACGAGCTCGGCGACCTGAGCGACCGGACGATCCGCTTGACGGTCAACGGCGAGGAGCGCCAGCGCTCGTTCCTCGGCGACCTGGTGTTCGACGTCCCGGCGCTTGTCGCGGACCTCTCGCGGATCGTCGAGCTCGAGCCGGGCGACATCATCGCGACGGGCA
>Ga0136615_10001050_pt1 | contig 13016 bp, 8 predicted proteins | sample AntDrymUQ2882206_2_FD_106647 | JGI IMG/M metagenome (GOLD analysis project Ga0136615, IMG submission 106647) | Polar desert sand microbial communities from Dry Valleys, Antarctica - metaG UQ288 (22.06) | ecosystem: Environmental > Terrestrial > Soil > Desert | place: Antarctica: Dry Valley...
GCCGTCGGCGTCGACCCACTGGAGGGTCTCCAGCGCCCTGGCCAGCGCTTCGGCGTCGCCGCCGGCCATGGCCTCGACCGGTAGGTCATGCGGCCACGACCAGGCGACGTACGGACGCAGAGGCAACTCGGCCGGGTCGGCGACCAAGGCGATGTCGTCGTTATTGCGGGCCCGCCACCAGTCGTCGTGGATCCCGGCGAACGCGCCGAGGTCGACCAGGCTGGCCAGCCGCCGCAGCAGGGCCAGCGGGACGACCAGGCGCCCGGCGAGGTGCTGGCTGCGAGGTCTGCGGGACAGCAGGTCCAGCAGTCGCTGGGTGTCGGCGCCGACGACGTTGCCGGCCGCCTCGGCCCGCCCGACCAGCTCGGCGCGCAACGCGCGGATGACCGGCAGCATCTGCGCTTCAATCAATGGGTCGCCGGCGGCGGCGGCCCACGCCGACGCCGCCGTGGCGGGCAGGATCCCGTAGGGCTGGTCGCCGAGGCGCACCGCCGGGTACGGACCCTCGGCCGACAGCAGGCGGGCGGCCCAGTCGGCCAGCCGGTCGGCGGCCGGGCCGAGGTCCCACACGTCGTGCAGCGCCCGGCCGAACAGCACCGGCCACAGCAGCTCGGTGGCCCGTTCGGCGTGGCGGCGACGGTCGGACTGGCCGCCGGGCAGCGGACCCAGGAACGTGCCGACCCCGGTCAACGCCAGCGACGTGTCGGCGCTGGCCTCCTCCTCCAGCCCGCTGGCCAGCGCCCGCTGCCACCACGCCTTGGTGTCCCCGGTCAGATCGGCCGGGGCGCCGTCCACGGTGGAGGTCGGCGTGCCAGGGGCGAGCACCGACAAGCGTCCGCTGTCGCGCTGGCGCCGCCACAGCGGCCCGGGGTCTGGTTCGCCCAGCCCGACCACCGACAGCACGGCCAGCTGCTCGGGCGGGCGGGGCAGGCGCACCTCGGTGGCCAGCCCGACGTCCCCGGCCACCGACCAGCTGGTCCACCACACGTCGGGCACCGCTGCGCCGGGTCCGGCGGCCTCGACGACGGCCTGCAGATCCAGCTGCCGGGCGGCCTCCTCGGCGTCGGGGTGCAGTGTGGCCAGCCGCTGCGCGCTGCCGTCGTCCCAGCGCGCCCACAGCTCCAGCGTTGCCGGCAGGGCTAGCCCGTCGAAGGTTGCCGTGCCCGCCGGGGCCGGGTCGGGGCTGCGCACCGTGAAGCGACCCTGGTCGTCGGGTTCGACCGTGACCGTGCGGACCAGCCATGCGGCCCGCGCCCCGCCAGCGGCGTCGGCGAGGCGGGCGAAGGCGGTCTCGCCCAGCGGGCCGGCCAGGTCGCCGCCGCAGGCGTCCCACAACGCCGCCACGGCGTGCAGCTCGGCCTCCTCGGGAGGCCGCGGCGTGCGGTCGCGGGAGGCCTCGTCGGGATACACCCGCACCCGCAGCCGCCACGACCCGTCGGCGTCCGGCCCCAGGAAACGGGTCACCAGCCGGACGGGCAGCAGCACCCCCACCGCCTGCCCGTCGGGCAGGGGGCCGGCCTGGCGGGAGAGCCCCGTTTCGATCAGGTCCCAGTAGTCCCAGTCCCCCATTTCCGGTCGCCCGTCCTGCCCGTCGAGGGTGGCCAGGGTGGTTAGCGGGCCGTTGGCCTGGATGTGACCGACGATGGCGTCGGCGAGGTCGGGGGGGAACGCCGGCGGCTGGCCGAGGAAGCGCCGGCGGGGGTCGGCGACGAGCTCGTCGAGCAGCTGGCGACCGGACGCCAGACCGTTCAGCCACGGCAGGATGAACCGAAACTGCAGGAGCGTGGTGGACGGCGACGGGTCGGCGCCGCGGGCGGTCAGCGCGTCGAGGATGACCTCCAGGCGCCGGCGGGCGGCCAGGTCGGTCAACGCCTCGGCGTGGCGCTGTTGCAGGCGTTGCGCTTCGGCGCGTTGGGCCGGGTCGGCCAAGTCGTCGGGTCGGGCGGCGCGTAGCCACAGGGGCGCGGTGGCCAGCTCATGGGCGGCGTCGGCCAGCCTCTGGCCGGCGCGGGCGTGGGCCTCCCAGGCGCTGCGCTCGTCGTCGCGCGCGTCGACCATCTACGCCTCGCCTCCCACCAGCTGGCCCAGCAGCACCCGTACCGGGCGCACCAGCGTGTCGGCGGCGACCTTGGCGCCATTGCCGGCCCACACGGGGTGGCCTGGACTCGACGACCGGAACTGGTAGCCCGGCGGGGGCTCTTCGACCACCACCCAGTGGTCGTCGCCGGCGGAGGGCTCGACGGGGAAGCCGAAGTAGGTCAGGTCGTCGCCGATCGAGCCACCGAAGCTGGGGTCCACGGCCTTGGTGGGATCCGGGTCGACGCTCCAGTCGGGGCCGTCGGGACCGGCGGCGGCCGGCACCAGGGTGACCACGGTGGCCGGGTAGCGGCGGAACAACGGGGTGCGGAACAGCACCACCAGGTTGGCGCCGCGGGTCGGGTCGGGCAAGTGAGACGGGTCGCCAAGGCGGGTGCCGGCTGGCCACCGCAGCCAATCGGCGGCGGGGTCCAGGGTGCCGTCGGGGCGGGTGGCGGCGCGCAGCCGGTCCAGATCGACAATGCCGTCAACGTCGGTCAGCGGCCCCTCGTCGGGCGTGCCGGCACGGCCGATGCGGTTCCAGAAGCGCCGCAGCGGCATCCATCCCGTGACCAGCGGCAAGTTGCGCCAGCGCAACTCACCGGTGGCGCGGTGGTTGGCGCCGACCAGAAAGGCCTCGACGAAGACAGGATTGGAGGCCGCCGCGATGACCCGGTCCATGGGCAGGTCCCGCGCGCCGGGCAGCAGCCAGTCGGGGGCCCGCTCGGCCACGAACACCGACAGCGGCAGGTCCAGCTCGGGCGACAGGTCCGGCGGGGCGAGCCACGGCTCCGGCAGGCCGTGCACGGTCGCACGGACCCGCACCAGCGCCGCCGGCTGGGCGCCATTGGGGTCACAGGCCGCCGCCACGGCTTCGCCGAGCGCGGCCAGGTCGCCGATCGGACGGCAAGGGTCGGGGTCAGGAGCACCGGGGTCGAGCAGGCCGCGTAGCTCCTCGACCGCCTCGGCAGCCTCCTCCCCGCGGATGCCGTCGTGGCGGGGCTGGAAGTCGACGAGGCGGCGGCTGTCGTAGTGCTCACCGGACTCCTCGTCGAGTTGTGCCTCGCTGGGCAGCCACTCGCTGAACCCGAGCCCGCCGAGCAGCTCGACGACCCGGTCGGCGAGGTCGGCCCCAGCCGCCGGCGGGGTCGGCGGGCAGGTGTTGGCCGCGTGCAGCACGGCCGCGGCCGCGACCGCTCCTGGACGGGCCAGGCGAGCCGCGGTGGTGCCGGGCCGCAGCGCGCGCCGGGCCGCCCCCGAGCGGACGGCGGCCAGCGTCGGCACCCGCGCGGCCAGTGCGCCCAGCACCGTCGTGCCGGTGTCGGCGGGCAGCTTGGCCAGCATCGGGCCGAGCATCGCGAGGCGCGCCACCGGGTCGTCGGGGACCCGCCGGGCCCACAGCGACCGGGAGGCGGCTAGGCCGAGCACGAGGTGGCGGACTCGCTCGGCGGCGGCGGCCAGTGCGCCGGCCTGGTCGGCGGCGGCGTCGGCGATGCGGTCCTGCCATTCGCTGGCCGCCCACGAGCCGAGGCCGGCAGCGCCGCGGCGGCGCGGGTCGTCGACCAGCTCGTCGGTCCACCAGCGCGCCGCCACCACCGCCGACGGCGGCAGCGGCCAGGGGTCGGCGTAGCGGGGCAGGCCCAGCACCCAACGCCCGTCGACCTCCGTGGCGGTGCCGGCCAGGGCCGCCAGGTCGGCCGTGACCGCCGCCGGCGGGTCGCCAGCGTCGACGGGCTCCTCGCCGGGGCCCGGCACCAGCGACAGTGCGGCCCGCACCGGCAGCTGATCGAGCTCCGGGGGCTGGTCGGGTTCTTCCGGCGGGGCGGCCGGTCGCTGGTAGCGGACCGCGGCGCTGCCGAAGTGGGCGTCGCGCAGCCGCTGCCACTCCGCCGCGGTGAGCGCCTCCAGGCGCCGCGCCATCTTGGCGAAGTCGTCGTGGTCGGCCACCGTGGTGAACGACCAGGAGTCGAACATCGGCAGCGGCGGGGACTCGGCGGCCGGCGTCCAGGCGTCGACGAGGCGGCCGCCCTCGATGCGGAAAGCGGGCACGAGCGCCGCCAGGTAGCGGATCCCTGGCTGCATGTCCACGGGCGCCAGTAGGCGGGCCACCTCGCCGCCGGCGTAGGTCTGGGTGTGCCCCCACAGGGCGGACTTGGCGAGATCGTGCGCCGCGGTCACCACAGCAGGCACCCGCAGCCGTCCGGCCGGGTCCAGGCGCATCGCCTCGGCTGCGCCAACCACCAGCACCAACCACGGCCGCAGCCCTTCGGGGGTCGGGGTGACGGCGGTGTAGCGCCAGGGCAGGTCGGGGGGTGCGAGCTCGACGAAGGGGGCTTTGGTGGTCTCGGCGTCGGCTACACCGGGGGCGGGATGGCGCTTGACCACGACCGAGGATTCGACGCCGACGACGTCGGCGGGCCCGGCCAGCGCGAAGGGCACATCGGGCTGGCGCACCACGGCCAGGTCGTCGCGGACCTCAAGGCGTAGATGCCCGGTCAGGCGGGGATCGCCGGGGACGGCGGTGGCGGCGCCGTGCACCCCTGGACGCCGGTAGGCGTGGAACTCGGCGGTCATGCCAGCACCGCCGCCAGAGGCACCGCTGCGGCGAGGTCGCCGGCGGGCACGACCGCCCCGCCACCCGCCCGTGCGGCCTGGCGCGCCTGGTAGGCGCTGGCGTGGATGGAGCCCGTGGTGGTGGCCCACTCGGGCCGGGTGACCGCCACAGCGGCCGTCCGGTCGGTGACCTCCGCCAGGTGAGTGGTCGCCAGCATGTGCAGCACTGAAGCGTGGATCGCCGCCAGGGCCAGACCGCCGTGTGGCGACCAGTCGGCTGGCAGCTTGCGGAACGTCTCATAGCTGTCGTCCGCGGTGTGCCGAGGGCCGACGTCGTCGGTGGTCCAGCGCAGCCGCAGGCCCGCGGGCAGGTCGTCGAACGGCGGACTGTTCAGCGCCTCGGCCGCGTTCAGCTCGGTCAGCTGGCCGACGGGAAAGGTCTCCAGCAGCGGCTCGGTGACGGCCCCGTCGCGGGGGCTGGCCGACACGCTGGCGGTCCGGCCCAGCGGCGTGCCGTCGACGCGCGTGATGGGCACCGCCAGAGGGGCGCGGCGCTGGCGCCACTCCAGCGCTCCGGTCGGCACCAGGACGGTGGCGTCGCTGGACACGGTCGTGGCCAGCTGCACCAGCCGGTCGCTGCCCCCAGTGGTGAGGTTGATGGGGATGGCCTGCGCGGCGACCACGTCGGCGAGCACCGGTGGCGGCGCGGCCGGCGGTGGGTCGGCCGCGCCGATCGTGAAGCTTTCCTCCCAGGAGACGTCGAACAGGAACGTCTCGATGGTCAGGCGCCCGGAGATGACCAGCGGGCCGGGACCGTCGATGACCCCGTCGATGCGCACACCGGCGAAGGTGATCCCGAAGGCCCGCACCCGGAAGCCGGCGGACACCTCGGCACGGAAGTGGAACGGGGTGAACTGCACCAGGGCGTCGAGCGACAAGAAGCCGAGGGCGCTGACGGGTCCGGCGGACAAGCCGGCCTCCCAACGGCCGCCGAGCTGCACCGTGTTGGTGGTGACCGCGACGTAGCCCTCGGCCCGTAATGTCACCAGTGGGACCGGCAGCTCCAAGGCCATGGCGACACGGGCCAGCGGCGGCACCGTTGCGGGTTCGGGCCGATAGCCGGGGAAGAAGCCGCCGATGCTGATCACCACGTAGGCGGGGTCGCCCCAGTACAGGCGGAAGGCGACGTCGCCGGTGAGCACGAAGATGCCCAGCGCGCCGCTGTCGACCAGGGTGGCGTCAACGGCCACCAGCCGGCCGGGCACGTCGATGACGCCAAGGACGTCCAGGCGCAGGCTCAGCACGCCCTGGATGCCGGCCTTGGCGACCCCGACGAGGATGATCCGGGGGCCGGGCAGCTCGACGAAGACGCCGAGGTCGAGGCTGAAGAAGGCGAAGCCCCCGATGGACAGCCACGACAGTCGCAGCGTCGGGCCCACGACGGCGGCGCCGTCGGCCGGGGGGAACAGCCGGTCGAGGGTGCCCAGCAGCCGGGAGGCGTCGCGGACCGGGTCGTCGGGGAACAACGCGTCGCCGGCGCCGCCGCCGCGCAGCAGCAAGGCCAGCGCCTCCACGTCGGCCCGGCGGTTGACGGCCACCAGGCCGCCGACGCGGTCGAGGGAGAAGCCGAACGACAGCTGCACCGCAGGCCGGAACTCCACGCCGACGACGGCGAGGAAGCTCGGCGCCCCGCCGGGCGTACGCCGCAGTGAGGCGACGGCGACGGCGCTGATGGCGCCCAAGTCGATGCCGAAGCCGCCGTGGAAGCCGTCGGGCAGCAGCTCGAGCACCCCGCCCCCGCGGGAGACGCCGGCGTCGAGGCTGGCGCGGAACACGCTGGGCCGGTGCGGGCCGAGGACCTCGGCCCGATCGGGCGCCCCGGGAGGCGCGGCCAGGACGGCGGGCGCTTCGACGGCGATGTCCAGCGGGCCGAATGGCAGCGCCAGGCGCAGCCCGGTCGCGTCGTCGAAACGGGCGACCAGCTGGTCTCGCAGGGCTTCGACGTCGGCCAGCGGGCCTGCGACATAGCCGGCCAACTCCGCCTCGATGGCACGGCGGGCGGCCCGCCACTGCGTCAGCGCCACCGCGAAGGCGGCCGGGTCACCGGCGGCTTCCAGCGCCTGGGCGGCGGCCACCAGCGGGTCGGCATCCGCGCCGACAGCGGCACGAACCGCGCCCGCATAGGACGCAACCTCGCCCATGGACCCGGCCTCCCGCCGTCGGCGCTGTCGAGATGTTCCGCTCGTCGTGGAACTTGGGTGAGTGCCATCCGAGTGGGTGAGCAGCATAGGTCAGGCTGTGACATCCTCGTGCAGGTTGAGCAGGCCGTGCTCGTCGGCGGTCGCCTTCTCTAATTGACGAGGAGTTGCTAAAAGGCCTCTCACTGCACGCGTTGCCGGACAGCGCCGCCCTGGGCGGGAGGGCTTCGCCAGCCATCAGGCTGCACTCCCGCCGTGGACAAGCGGCGCGCGCTGCCGTGTGTCCCGATGCAGGTCTTCGACTTCGAGGTCGACATGTCGGCACCCCGCTAGCTAGGCTGCTGGGACTGACCGTTGTCGCGAGCAAGGAGCGTCTGGTGGCCTCTCGTCTCAACCCGTACATCAGCTTCGCCGGCAACGCGCGGCAAGCCATGGAGTCCTACAAGCGCGTCTTCGGCGGCACCTTGACGCTGAACACGTTCGGTGAGTTCGGCGCGCAGGACTCCCCGGACGCCGACAACATCATGCACGGCATGCTCGAGACCGACAGCGGATTCACGCTCATGGGCGCCGACACCCCGCCTGGGATGGAACACAACCCTGGGGACAACATCGCGGTGAGCCTCAGTGGGGACGACGACGCCGAGCTGCGCGGCTACTGGGAGCAGCTGTCCGACGGCGGTACCGTGTCGGTCCCTCTAGAAAAGCAGATGTGGGGCGATGAGTTCGGCGCCTGCGTGGACCAGTTCGGCATCACCTGGATGGTCAACATCGGCCAGCCGCAGACCTGATCCGCCCTTGCTGGGGCCTTGACCTCGAAGTCGAGATCCCGCGGGTGTACGACGACAACTACCCGCGTCTACGCTGCCCGAAGAGAACCATCAGGCTGATCCCGCCCGGCGCGGGGTGTGAGAGAACGGCCGGTTATCGTCCGGATCGGCTAGCGGACCCACCGCACGTCACGGCTAGGCCTGACCTCCTCGTCGACGTAGCGAGCGCCGCGTAGAAGGCCGGTCGCTGGTTGGCCGCGCGGTCTCGATGGAGGCGAGCTAGGCCACGGCCGTGTGCCCAGTCTTCGCCCGGCCATCAACGCGGGACCTACCCCGCGCCACCGTCGGCGTCGGTGTCCGCGACGACGGAGCCTGCCTCTGCTTGCCGCCGATGTCGTAGCCTCCAGCCGTGTCCGAGTCGCCGCTGTACATCGACGTCGCCAGCGCCTCCGTGCCACTGGACGACGAGATTCTGTGTAACTGGGCGGGGGGTCAGCGCGTCTTCGTGTCGAGCACGATGGGCGACCTCGACCCGTACCGCGACGCCGTTGCCGACGCGGTAGGCGCCGAGCCCGTCCGTTCGAAGACCTTGGCGCCATGGACCAGAGCGCGCAGAAGGCGTACGTCTCGGGCCTCCGGTCCAGCACGGTGTACGTCGGCATCCTCGCGAGCACTACGGAAGCTGCGGCCGAGGGGCTTAAGCCCTCCCCGCCATCGCCGGGAGCGGTGCGTTCAGCATCGCCTGCCCGGGGCGTTTGGGATCTCCAGAGGCATGGAGTCGAGCTGGCGGCTCTCGGCTCAGCTGTCACCTGTAGCCGCCGGCCCAGCGGACCTTGGGCTCAGCGCACGATGCGAGTCTCGGGGCGGAAGGCGTACTGCACGAACCAGAACGTGTCGTCGTGCAGCACGCGGTGTAACCGCTGGCCGGCCAGCGGCCCGCGTACCGCCTCGCCGAGCACCGTCCAATGGCTGCCGGTCTGGCGGTCGGCGAAGTGCTGCTCGCCCGCGGTGGCGAAGGTCAGCCGCTGTCCGTCCACGACCGGCTCGAACACCCCGCTGGCGCCCACGTCCGCTCCGTCGGCGAGCGCCGCGGTGTCAAGCGCCGAAGCCGTGCCGGGTGTCCAGAACACCACCAGTTCCCGGCCGTCGGCCTTGATGGGGACGACGCGCTGCTCCTCGAGGGCCGTGAGCGGCACGGCGACGGGGTCGTCCTCGCCCACCGCCACGACACGCTCGATCTGCTCCAGCGGCCCCCCGGTGTCACCGTCGAACAGGAACGGGGCCTCCGCGGTGTCGTAACCGACGTACGGATTGCTGCCGTAGGGCCGCTCGTGACCGGTGTCGCGTGACAGCACGCGTGCGTTGGGCCTGGCCTTGCGCGCGTCGGCCCAGGCCACGATCGCGCTCGGCAGCCGGTCGAGCTCGGTGCCCAGCAGTTCCCCGACGATCGCCTCACCGACGAACTGCGACCACAGCGTCTGCGTCTGCCGGTCATACATCACCAGGTTCGACCGCCACAGCCGGCCCGACGTGCCGAAGTCGAGCGCGCGACCGTCCACCACCGGGTCGAACGCCAGCGCGGAATTGCACAGCGGACAGTAGGTAACCAACGTCGGTTGGCCGGCGATGACGTCGTTGATGATCTCGTGGAATGTCAGGATGGCCAGCGGGTAAACGTGCGTCTCACCGTCACGCTCGACGACCATGACCGGCTCGCGGTCGGCCAACTCGGCGTCGGCCACCGTCTCAAAGCGCGGCTCGTCGATGGGCGGGATGCCGTCCGGCGGCGGTCCGCCGGGCCGGATCTCGTCGAGGTCCACCGAGCTGGCAGGCGGCTCGCCGTCGGCTGCGGCCGGCTCCCAGAAGAACGGGGTCGGCCCACCGCTGGGCGTTGCGCCGGCGGCAGGCGCCACCACCGGCTCCTGCGGGCCGCCACACGCCACTGCCAAGATCGCCAGCACCGCGGCGAGCAACCGGATGAAGAGTGCCGGCGCGTTACCCAACCGCTTCGCCCGCCCGGCTACGGTCTGACCAGACGGCCTCGGCGCAGGGACCACCCGGCGGGGAGGGCTCACCCGCGACGAGCGCGAGACCGGCGACATCGAGGAGCACGATCCGGCGGTAGCGCGACTCGATCAGGTCCTGCCGGCGCAGCTGGTCGAGGACGCGGCTGACCGACGGCCGGCGCGCGCCGACCATCTGCCCGATCGTCTGGTGAGACAAGGCGACGACGGGGCGCCCGTCACTGCTCCCACCGCACTCGTCCAGCAGCAGCGTGGCGACCTGGCCGGCGAGGTCCTTCGTCAGCAGGCTCAACAGGCGGTGCTGAGTCTGCTCCAGCCGCTTGGTGATCGAGGTCGTCCAGCGCAGCGACAGGCTCGGCGAGGCGTGCAGCAGCGCCACGAGCTCATCACGGCCGAGCCGCAGCACCGCCGTGTCGGACAGCGCCACGGCCTGGAACGGCATGGGTCGCTCGCAGAACATCGGGATGTCGCCCACCACATCGCCCGCGCGTACGAGCCTGACGACCCGGCGGCTGCCGAGGCGGCGTGTACGCAGCTCGACAACGCCATCCCGCACGATGTAGACGGCGGTCACGTCCTCGCCCGCCTGCATCAGCACCGTGCCGGGCGGCGGACGCTGCGGCTGGCAGATAACCGCGAGGCGCTCGATGTCCTCGGCGAGCAACGGCGTCAGATCGCTGCGGGACATCGCCCGCGCGATCCACAGGGCATGGCGCCGCATGGCTGCATCCATGATCACATGGTGCCTGCTTGCGGCCGGCGTGCAGCGAAGTTGGTCACCTGGGTTACCGAGTGGGCGCACCTGCGGCACCGCTCGTGTTGTGGTGTCGACCCGTCCAATCTGCACAGGAGGCGCCATCGTGGTTCGTTCCCTGTCCACTTCGTCCCTGGCCGCTGGGGCGGCACCTGTAGTGCTGCGCGTCGTGATCGGCCTCGTGATGGCTGCCCATGGCTGGCAGAAGCTGACGATGATGGGACCGGCGAACTTCGGCAGCGACATGCTCGCGGGCCTCGGGATCCCCGCCCCCGTAGCCTTTGGGTACCTCGTCACGGTCACCGAGCTGATCGGCGGGCTGCTGCTCATCGTCGGGCTGCTGACGCGTCTCGCGACGCTCCCGCTGATCGTGATCTTGGCCGTGGCTACGATCGCCGTGAAGCTCGACATCGGCCTGATCGCGGGCGCGGGCGCTCCGATGCCCGGTGCCGAGCTAGACCTCACGCTCATCGCAGGGCTGGTCGCGGTGCTGCTGCTCGGCCCCGGCCGCCCCTCGCTGGACCATCTCCTGGGCATCGAGCGCGACGTCCTGGCCGAGGAGCCCGCTCCCGCGTAGGTGCCACCCGGCCCACTGCTGCGGCCGCGCACGTTTCCGCCGCATGTGACGGTTTTATACTGCTGGCGCCCGACAGCGCACGCGGCGCCGTCGACCCAGCCGCATGGCTGCTTACCCCCGCAGCCGGGTCTGCACCGATGAGAATGCGGGATCTCCTCTGCCTGGGGCCGGCACGCGCTGGCAGTCAAGACGTGTCGCTAACGCCCGTGATGCCCACGCCGAAGCCGTCGCGTAGCGGGTGCTCATCGATCTCGCTCACGTCGGACGTCAGTGCTTCGTTCAGGACGGGCGTCAGAACCGAAAGACCCCGCTTCAGCCCCTCTGATGGTCGCCGGTCGCGCCGTCGATGAGTTCGCGGACGATGTCCATGTGCCCGGCATGCCGAGCGGTCTCCTCGATCATGTGGATGAGCACCCAGCGCAGAGACACCTGATCGCCGAACCAGGCGGTGCCGAGATCGTCGACGCCCAACTGGTCGATGACCTGGTCGGCAGCCGCCCGGGCTCGGCCGTAGAAGGCGATGACGTCGGGCGTGGTTTCGCTCGGGGCGACCCGAAGGTCGGCCTCTGGGTCATCTTCATCGAACGGTAGAGGCTCCGTGTCGCGGCCGAACGTCTCGCAGAACCAGCCGTACTCAACTGCAGCAAGATGCTTCACCAAACCCAGCAGGCTCGTGCCGGACGGTGTCATGGGCGAGCGCAGCTGTTCGTCATTAAGCCCCTCGAGCTTCCACAGAACGGCATCACGGTGCCGGTCAAGGCTCTTGCGGAGGCTGATCTTCTCTTCGCCGGTGAACGGAACCCGCTGTGCCATGAGATGAGACCCTCCAAGGAACCGAGGGCTCAAGCGCGCTACATGCGGCCTGTGACTTTCACGGTGGGGGACAGCGCCACGCGGGAGCGGCTCGAGATCCAGGGCTGAGATCCTAGTGCCGCGTTGCTAACCCGCGCGATGAGAAGGCCCAACTGTCGGATATCGGCTGAGGACCCGGCTGGAGGTCATTGGCTGTCGCCGGCCAAGACCTGTTCGATGAAGTTCGACTTCGCCGCCGTGTAGGCCTCGCGATCGCCGGCGTGTGCGATCGCTGCTGCTCGCTTCACTTCGGCATATGCCATGGCTAGACCGGGTTTTCCCCTGAGGGCATTGCGGAACCTGATGACCCGGTGCCAATGCTGACTCGACGGGTTCGACGAGATGCAGGTGCGCTGCGCGCTTCGTCCCGTGAGGCAGAGCGTAGAAGCGACGCCAGGGACGATTGTCAAGCTCCGGGGGGACGAGTTGCCACCCTGCGTCGGCCAGTACGGAGTCGGCTTCTGCGTGGCCTGACGACAGCGACGCGATCGGCGCCATCAAGTCCACGATTGGCTTCGCCGGCAGGCCTGGAACAGACGTACTGCCGATGTGCTCCGCAGGACCGTCGAGCAGAGAGGGGCGAGATGGCGGCCGGCCGTACGTCGACATCGGAGTCGACCCAGTTCCGCCGCCTCGCCGGAGATGACGGCTCCGCCGCATCCGCCCCGGCGAGGGTCTGCTGCTCTTCGGCCACCTGGCGCCAGCCAGGCTGCGACTCCGGCCGTGGTACGCACAAACAGTGCGGCCCTGAGAAGGAAGTGAAAATTCTCGGCTGACGTATGGATATCCGGCTGAAGTGCGAAAGACCGTGATCAGCATCCGGCGCCGCTTCGCCCTAGATTCAGCCTCAGGCTGTCGGACTACCCTGGGGGACCCGTGCGAGCCGAACGCGACGAGCTACCGGCGCTCACACTGGCAGACGTCCTGCAACGTCTGGGGCCGAACCTCATCACCGTCGCGGCGGTGACCGGTGCGGTGATGCAGCGGTCGGTCAGCGGCGTGGTCATCTACGACCGGCTTCGGAAGCTGGACCGTGGCGACGGTCATGTCCTGCTTGCGGTCGGCGTCGATCCTGCGGCGTCTGACGCCGTCGACGTGGTGGGAGTCGCAGCGCGTGTGGTTTCGCGGCGGTCGTGCTGCATGCGCCGCCGGGTCTCGGTCTGCAGTTGTCCGAGGCCGCGCGGGAGTTGGGCATCGCCCTGCTCGTCACCC
>Ga0136615_10001051_pt1 | contig 13015 bp, 9 predicted proteins | sample AntDrymUQ2882206_2_FD_106647 | JGI IMG/M metagenome (GOLD analysis project Ga0136615, IMG submission 106647) | Polar desert sand microbial communities from Dry Valleys, Antarctica - metaG UQ288 (22.06) | ecosystem: Environmental > Terrestrial > Soil > Desert | place: Antarctica: Dry Valley...
CCTCGGCGGCTCGCAAGGACGACGGCTGGACCACCGAGGAGCTTGCCGTCCAGGCCCGACTGTATCGCGAGGAGCATCTGCGCTTCGGTGCCGTGCGACTGGACGGCGAGCGATCGCCCGCCGAGGTGTGCGCCGAGGTGGGGGAGAGGACGTGGCGTGCGCTCCGCTAGGACCGCCGCCCCCACACCGATCACGCAGGGCGGCTCGCGCCGCGGGCGCGGAGCGCCTCACCCACCAGAGCCGCCGCCCGCTCGACGCTCCGCTCCGCGGGACCGACCGTCGAGACCAGCTCCGCGCCCCAGGGCGCGAACGTCTCGAGGTAGGCGCGGCGGCGCTCCTCGATCAGCTCGAGCGGATGCTCGCGCTTGCGCTCGACCATCGTCTCGGCGGGTGCGTCGAGCAGGATCAGCAGGTCGGGCTTCGGCATGAGGCGGCGAGCGATGAGTCGCTCGAGACGCTCCGCCGTCGGCGTCCGCCGGGGGCGGACGGCGAGCACCTCGATCGGGTGGCGGTCGCAGAGCACGATGTCGCCGGACCGTGCCGCGGCATAGCCGCGGGCCAGGAGCCGCAGGTGTCCCAACGCCCTCACCAGCAGGAAGCCGCACTCGCGCAGCGCACTCGGCGCGGGGGATGCGGACTCGGCTCGGGGGGCGGGGGAGGCCTCGGACACGGGCTCCCCACCGCCGCGACGGCGACCCAGGTAGAGGACCGTGACCGTGCGCTCGCATACCTCCCGCAGACCCTCCACGACGGTGCTCTTGCCCGCCCCGTCGGGCCCGAGGAGCGCCACGACCGCCCCGGGGCGCCGGAACCGACCGCGCAGGCCGCTAGGCCTCGGCGATGACCTCGGCATACACCCGCTCGTACTCCGCGGCCACACGCTCCCACGCGTGGTATCGCCGGACGTGCTCCCGTCCTCCGCGCGCGAGCCTGGCGCGGAGCTCGGCATCGCCGAGCAGGCGGACCAGGGCATCGGCCATGTCCTGCTCGCTGCCGGCGACGAGTACCTCGCGCCCGTCCGCGACGCGGATGCCCTGGCACGCGAGCGGGGTGGCCGCGACCGGGCGGGCACAGGCGAGCGCCTCGAGGAGCTTGTTCTTGATCCCCGTGCCGGTCCACATGGGACACGCGTAGGCCTCGGCGCTCCAGAGCCACGGGCGTACGTCGGGCACCTCGCCGGTGACGTGGACGCCCTCGAGCTCTCCAAGCTCCAGCACGTCCGATGACGGTGAGCGCCCTACCAGCGAGAGCCGGGCGTCCGGACGGACCGCTCGCACCCTCGGCAGGATCTCGAGCGCCAGCGAGCGTGCCGCGTTCACGTTCGGGGCCCAGTGCATGGCCCCGGTGAAGACGATGTGCCCGGGCTCGGGCTCGACGCTCGGGTTCGGCGCGAACTCCTCGCCGTCGACTCCGTTGGGTATGGCCTCGATTCGGAGCGTCGGATCGAGCTCCCTGGCGGCCACGGCGTCCTGCTCCGTCACCATGATCGCTCGCCCGAACGAGCGGAAGGCGTGGGAGCAGAACCGGCGTACCCGACGCTCCTCGAGGCGGTAGAGCGGTCGCAGCGCAAGCGGCGCCACCATCCGCTCGGCCTCGACGTTGACGTGCCAGGCGTCTAGCAGGGCGATGATCGCCGGGATGGGAGCCACTATGTCGCCCAGGCTCGCCATCGAGCCGTTGGTCACGTGGACGACGTCGAAGCTCCGGGTCTCGAGCAGCCGCCTCACCTCCCGCTCCATCGGCACGCCGAAGCGCCCGATGCTCGAGGGAACTCCGTGTACGGTCCCGCGCAGGTGGGCGCTGACGCGGTTCGCCAATCCCCCTACCGGCGGCGCCTTGACGGTGATCAGCTCGACTCCCGGAGGAGGCTCTCCGGGGGGGTCCGGGGCAAAGGTGAGCATGGACACATCGTGCCGCTTGGCGAGCTCGCGGCAAAGGTGAATAAGGTGAAGCCGGAAGCCGTTGACGGGCGGCACCGGCGCTTCTGCGGTGCAGAACAGGATGCGCACCGACCCGAACCTACCGAAAGCGCCCACCGAGCCCCAGGCGGACGCTCGCTACGGATGGCTGTGGGCGGTGCTCCCGGCGGGCTGCGAGCGGGTGCGCGCGCTGGGCGACGCGGGCCTCGTGGCCGCGGTGCGCGCGGCGGGGATGGACGGCGTCCGGGGCACGCGGAGCGGCCACGAGGCGACCGTGCTCGCTCGGGGGGGCCCACCCTCCGTGCGGGAGCTCGACTCGGTCATCTCCGGACGCGGACCGCGGGAGACCGTGGTGGTGGCGCTCAACCCCTACGCCGGAGGGCATGCGGAGCGCCCGACGGTCCTCGGCCGTCTGCGCTCCGCACTGGCCTCCGGCCCCCGGGCGCTCGACACCCGCCTCATGGCGCTGCGCGTGGCCCGGCGCCTGCGCCACGCCGGCCTCGCCACCTCCAGCCTCTCGGTCGGCGAGAGCGAGCGCGGCCAACTGCTCGGGCGCCGCGGGGGCCTCCTGCGGCGCAGGGCGTTGCCCATGGGGGCGATCGTCACCGGACGTCCGCGGGCCGGCGACCGCTTCACGGTCGGTGAGGCGCTGGCTCGTGCCGAGGCCGCGGCAGGGCGCCCGCTCGAGCGGGGCTCGGCGGAGGTGCTGAGCACCGGCACGGTCATGGTCGAGATGGCCGCGGCACCCTCTGAGCGGTACCTGCTCCGGGTGGCGGCGGGGCCGGCGGCGTGGCTGCTCGAGCGCTCGGCGGCGAACATCGCCACGCTCGGATCGGCAGGGGCCCCCGCCGTGGTACGCGAACGGCTGGTGGCCCCGGTGGCGCAGGGACGGGTGGGGGCGGTGCTCTGGACGCTCGAGCCCAAGGTCCCGGGGGCGAATCCCACGGCGCTGGACGCGCCGCTGTGGGAAGACTGCCTCGAGTTTCTGCTCGGGCTCCAGGAGCTCGGAGAGGGCACCCGTCCGGCCGCGGTCGAGGCGAGCTCGGGCAGAGGCCCGGCCGGGCAGAGTCACGAGGCCGACGTGGAGGCCGTCGAGCCTCATCTGAGTACCGGTGAGCGAAGGGCATTGGTGGGTCTCGCCGGCGCCCTCGTGGGTCGCCTGGCCGCCGTGCCGCGCGGGTGGGCGCACGGGGACTTCTCGCCCGGGAACCTCGTGGTCGACGAGGGTCGACTGCGGCGGGTGCTCGACTGGGACTCGGCCGCCCCGGAAGCGCTTCCGGTTCTCGACCTGATGCACCTGATCGCGCTCTCGAGCCGGCGCACGCGCAGCCTGCCGCACGGAGCCCGCGTGACCCAGGTGCTCTGGCCCATGGCGCGCGCGGGCGGGGACGAGCCCACCCGTCGTTGGTGCGCGGCCACCGGGGTCCCGAGGGACGCCGCCATGCTCCAGTCGCTGGTGTTCGCCTACTGGCTGGCGCGGGTGGCACGCGACCTGCGGACCTACGCGGACCGCCCGAGCCGGCGCACCTGGATGGAGGCCAACGTGCACCGCCCGCTCCGCGAGCTGGAGCTCGCCCGGCGATGAGGGGCGCCGCCCGCCGCGCGCGCCCCGCGCCGTGAGCGCCTCCCCGGCGGGGCGCTCGGCCGCGACCGCCTCGCTGCGGGGATCCTCTCTGCTGCTCGCCGGGCGCATGATGGCCCTCGGCGTGGACTTCGCCGCCCACGTGCTCGTGGTCCGCTACCTGGCCAAGGCGGAGTTCGGCGCCTACTCCTACGCGCTCGCGGTGTCGAACCTGCTCGCGACCGCGGTACTGCTCGGCCTCCCCGAGACGCTGGCCCGCTACGTCCCCATCTATCGCGAGCGAGGTGAGATCGGCAAGGCCGGGGGCGCGGTCGTCGTCGCGGGCGCCATCGTGGCCGGTGCCGGGGCGGTGTGCGTGGCCGTCGTGCTGGCGCTGCCGGGCCTCACGGCCTCCGCCCTCGACAGTGAGCGCACCGCCGCCCTGCTGGCCGTGCTGGTCCTGCTGGTCCCCATCGAGGGGGTGAACCTGGTCGGCCAGGCGCTGTTCGCGGCCCTCGGCCGCGTGCGGCTCGTCTTCATGCGCCAGTACATCGTGGTGCCCGGACTGCGCTTCGCGGTGGTGCTGACCCTGGTGGCCGCGGGGTATGGCGCCACCTTCCTCGCCGTGGGGTGGGTGCTCGCGAGTGCCGCCGGGCTGCTGCTCTACGTGACGGTGTCCCTTCCGTCGGCTCGCAAGGCCGCCCGCGCGCTCGACCGGCGGCTCGAGCTTCCCGCCAGGGAGCTCCTGACCTTCGCCCTGCCGGTCTTCCTCAGCACGCTGTTCCTGCTCGCGCTGGTCGGGTCGGGCACCGTCGCCCTCGGATTGCTCGGGGGGCCTGAGCAGGTCGCGGAGCTTCAGGCGGTGATGCCTCCGGCCCGGCTCAACCTCCTCGTCCTCACGGTGTTCAGCGTCCTCTACGTGCCGACGGCGGCCACCCTCTTCGCCCGCGGCGACCTGGCCGAGCTGCGCCGTGCATACAACGCCACGACGCTCTGGCTGGTAGTCCTCTCCCTGCCGGTGCTCGCCCTGACGACGGTCTTCGCCCCGGTCTTCGTCCCGACCGTCTTCGGGCAGCAGTATGCCTCGTCCATCGACGTGCTGGCGCTTCTGGCCGCCGGCTTCTTCTTCACCACGGCGATCGGTCCGAACGGCTCGACGCTCAAGGTGTTCCGGCGGCTGCGGTTCACGGTCACCATCGACCTGGTCTCGCTCGTCCTCGGCACCGTGCTCGTGTTCGCGCTGGTGTACGTGGCCGGCACGCGGGGGGCCGCCCTCGGCACGCTGATCGCGATCGTGGGACGCAACCTCGCCCTCCAGGCGGCGCTCCACCACGTCATCGGCGGCAGCGTGCTGGGGGGTGCCTACGTCCGGCTGGTGGCCGGCGCTGCGCTCGTGCTGGCCGTGCTGCTGGCGATCCAGCTTCTGCTCGCGCCCGGGCTCGTTGTCGCGGTCGTGCTCTCCGGGCTCGGCGGCCTCGCGTTGGTCTTCGCCGCCCGCCGGGCGCTGGACGTCGAGGGCACGTTCCCCGAGATTGCGGGGACGCGGCTGGGCAGGCTGCTGGGCTACTCAGTCCGCCGCTAAGGGTCCGAGGCGTAGGCGCCGATGAAGGCGGGAACCATCGTCACCAGGGCCCGGGACAAGACTGTGATGCGACGCCAGGACGGTCGCCCGCCGCCCTCGGCCCACCGATCGGGAGGAGACACCTTGAGGAAGACCTGGCTCGCCACGACCGCCGCCGCGGCGCTCCTGGCCCTGCCGGAAGTGGCCGCTGCCGCGAGCTACGAGGTCGACCCGCGCGGCTCGGACTCCGCTCCGGGCACCGGCGAGCAGCCGTGGCGGACGATCGAGTCCAGCCTCGAGAGGCTCCGTCCGGGGGACACGCTCACGGTGGGCGGCGGCACCTACGTCGAGAACGTCGTGGGCGCCTCGATCCGCTCGGGCTCCTCGGGAAGCCCGATCACGGTCAGGGCCGCGTCCGGTCAGAGGCCGGTGCTCAGGGGCCTGCTGTGGCTGAACGGCCCCTCCCACTGGACGATCGACGGCCTCGACGTTACGTGGCGTGACGGCAACTCAGCGTCCGAGCACATGGTGAAGATGACCGGCGGGAGCGGCTGGACGATCAAGAACGCCGAGCTCTCGGACGCCCGTTCCTACGCCGGTCTGCTCGTCGCGGGCGACGCCTCGGCGTGGACGGTGCGCGACTCGTGCGTGCACGACACCCAGTCCGCCAACGACACCAACCAGGACCACCTGATCTACGTCAACACCGACGGCGGCGCGGGCTCGGGCCTGATCACCCGCAACGTGTTGTTCAACGCGCCCAACGGGCACGGCATGAAGCTGACCGGCGACGACGTCAGGTTCACCTACAACACCGTGCACAACACCCGCTACGCGGCGCTCGCCGACGGAGGCGCGAGCGGCAACACCTGGCAGCGCAACATCTTCGCCAGGTCGAATGCCGGAGCGGTCTTCCGCTCCTACAAGCTGACCGGCGGTGGCGGCGTCGCGAGCGAGAACCTCTGGCACGACGCCAGCCGCTACGACGCCGCGGACGGCGGCTACGAGAGCATCCGGGACGGCGGCGGCAACGCCAGGCGCGACCCGCAGTTCAGCTCGGTCGGCTCGTGCTCGGGGTTCCGCCCCCAGGACCCGGTGGCCGCGGGCTTCGGGCGCTACGCGCCTTAGGGCCGGCGCCGCGGCGTCAGCACCCGGGCGACCGCACGCGCCGGCGGGCCGAAGCGGACGGAGCCGACGAGGAAGCCGAACCCCCACGAGAGGTGGATGACCCCGAAGACCGCGGGTAGGAGGATGGCGTCCCGCCGCCGTCCCGGCTTCGAGGCGGCGGCCGACGTGACGACGACGCACGCGGCGTAGACCCCGAGCGCCGCGCGCGCGAGCCGTCTGAGCGGGCGAGGAGCCGCGACCGCGGCCACGAGCGTCCCTGCGAGCCCGGGCGCGAGCAGCTGGGAGCGGCGCATGCTGTGCGGGTGCCGCTGGGCGGTCTTCGCTCGGTACTGGCCGTAGACCCAGTACTGCCGGGCGAGGGCGCGCGCGCTGCCGCGGGGGATGTAGAGGCCCTCCATGCCCGGCACGCAGAGGAGCCGGCCACCGTTCGCACGAATGCGGGCGGCCAGCTCGGTGTCCTGGTTCACCGGCCAGCCCTCGTCCCACCCACCGTAGGCCTCGAGGGTCTCGGTCCGCCACATGCCGGTGAAGCCCGTGTCGACCTCGAACTCCGTCTCGACCGGCCTGCGAAAGCGGGCGCCGCCGACGCCGAGCCAGGAGCCGAGCGCCATCTCCACGCGCCTCGACCACGGAGTGGTTCCGTGCGCGAGCTGCGCCCCGCTCACCCAGTCGACGTCGCGGTGGCGGAGGCGCTCGACCCCCGCAGCGAGATAGGTCGAGCTGTAGACCGTGTGTGCGTCCATGCGCGCGATGTGGCTGCCGCGGGCGGCCCTGAGACCTATGTTCAGCGCCTGAGGCGTCCGCCGGGCGGGGTTGTCGAGCAGGCGGATCCGTGGATCGTCGCGAGCGAGCTCGTCGAGGATCCTCCGCGTGTCGTCCTCGGAGCCGCCGTCGATGAACAGGAACTCGATGGTCCCGTCTAGCTCCTGTGCCTGCATGGCCGCGACCGCCCGGCGCACGTCGCGGGACTCGTTCAGCACCGGGACGAGCACGCTGACGTCTACGCGCTCGCCTCCGCCGAGGGCCGAAGGCTGCGTCACCGGCGGGGCTCCGCCGCCGGACCGAGTGGCCACGGGAGACCGGAGCCGGTCACCCGCTGGCAGTGCTCAGTACGCCCCCCGGCCGGTCAGCACGGCGGGAACGGTCTGGAGGAGTATCTCGACGTCGCGCGCGAGCGACCAGCCAGAGACGTACTCGTAGTCGAAGCGAAGCATCTCGTCGAAGGGGATCCGGGAACGTCCCGATACCTGCCACAGCCCGGTCATTCCGGGCTTCAGGTCGAGCCGCCGCTCGTGCCAGCGCTCGTCCAGCGCCGCCGCCTCCGAGAGCACGAGTGGACGCGGGCCGACCAGGCTCATCTCGCCCCTCAGGACATTGAAGAGCTGAGGCATCTCGTCCAGGGAGAAGCGGCGGGCCAGTGCGCCGACCCGGGTGACGCGCGGGTCGTACCCGCCCTTCAGGATGACGCCGTCGTTGCGGAACTCCTCCGTCCTCGCGTCCGCGTCGGAGAACATGGAGCGGAACTTGAGCACGGAGAAGATGTGGCCGCTGCGCCCTGCGCGGCTCTGGCGGAAGAACACCGTCCCCCGCGACTCGAGCTTGATGGCCACGGCGATCATCGCGAGAAGCGGCGAGAGCACGACCAGCGTCCCGCCGGCGACCGCGATGTCGAGGGCGCGCTTGGCTGCTCGGGCCGAGGGACTGAAGCGGTGCGGGCCGATGGAGAGGAGCGGCAGGCCGCCGAGCCGGTCGATGGCGTGCGCGCTGCTCAGGAACTCGAAGAGCCGCGGCACGACGTCGACCGCGACCCCGTGGTCACGGCAGGCCCTGAGGCTCGCGAGGAGCTGTGGGTGGCTCGCCCGCGAGAAGGCGATGATGACCCTGTCCACCGAGCGGCGGGCAAGGATCTCGGAGAGGTCGTCGAGGCGCCCGAGGGTCGGCAGGTCGGGATGACCTTCGTCGTGCACGTCGTCGTCCACGACCCCGACGGGTACGAGGCCGAACTCGGGGTGAGACGTGAGCTTGTGCGCCACCTGTCCGGCGACGACACCGGAGCCGACGATGACGGTGCGCTGGCGGAGGGGCTCGGACTGGTGGGCGATCGCTCGCGCGAGCCCGCGGCCTGCGGCTCCCAGCACGAGGCAGCCGGAGGCGGCGATCAACGCCGCTGCGCCCGCGTGCTCGACGCCGAGGAGGGTGGCCACGCCGTAGATCGGCCACGAGCTCGCGAGGGCCGCGAAGAGCGCGCGCGGCGCCTCCGCCACGCCGCTGGCCCAAGAGCGGAGATCCTCCTGGGTGTAGAGGCCGCACACGAACAACAGCGAGGGCCAGAGGAGCGCGACGATCGACGCGAAGGAGAGCATGGCCTGCAGGTCGAGCGCGGTGACCCCGCACGCGGCCACGCCGGCCGCCGTCCCGGCGAGGAGGTCCGCCGAGAGAAGCAGGCGGCGAAGGAAGCTCCACCGCTCCGTGCCGTGCGAGCGCTCGGCGACGAGCTCCGCCCCGAGCGCCCCGCCGTCGGCGTATCCCTCGGCTCCGGCGAGCGGCGGGGAGATCTGACCGGTGTGTTCGACGTACTTGGTCATGCTCGGCTTGCGATGCGCATCGGCGGCGTGACCCTTCCCCTTTAGCGGCGTCATCCCTGCCCTGTTCACAATCTTAGGGTGGCGGGTGAGGCTGCGTCGGTGCCACCCTTCCGTCCGGGTGAAGGCGCCCGGGCATGGCGCGCCTAGCGAGCATTCAAGCCGCGACCTCCAGCTCGCGCGCGGCCCTCGGGTCGATCGGGTCGCGCCCCCGGGCTCGTGGCTCACGGAGGAGGCTACGCCCGCATCTTCTCTCCCGGATGGGGGAGGGCCCGCGCGCATCGTTCGCCTGAGCGACTACCCTGCCGCGCGACATAAGGCCGAGTCGCCACCGTAGGGGTACGGGGCGAGCGGGGGAACCAATCTGGTGGGGCGAGTTCCCGGAGGTCTGACTCCGGGGTAGCGCCGCTCTTTCGGCGCGAGCCCGTCAGCTAACTCCGTAGGCCGATAAGAAAGAGAGAGAGTGCCTATGGCTACCGCCCGCCTTGGCATCGCCGTTCTCGTGTCGGTGATGGCCGTCCTCGTCGTGAGTCCCGCCAGTGCGACCGCGGACGCGAGGTCCGACATGGTCAACGCCGTCAACGCCTTCCGCGGCGCCCACGGCCGCCAGGCCTTGGCGCCATCCGGTTACCTATCGCGCTCCTCGCAGGCCCACGCTCGCCGCGTTCTCAAGCGCAACCGCTTCGCGCACGGCTCCTCGACCTCCAGGCGCGGCGAGGTGCTCTCGATCCACTACGGGGACGACCTGATGATCTCGAACGTGATCCGGGCGTGGGAGAACTCCGAGGGCCACCGCAACCTGCTGCTCAACGGCTCCTTCCGCACGGTGGGCGCCGCGTACGCCCGAGGACGCTTCAACGGTCGACGGACCACGGTCTGGGTCGTCCGCGTCCAGCGCTGAGGTCGCGTCCGGGGCCGGGCGCCGGCGAGGTGGCGCCGCCGGTGCGGCGCGACCGTCCCGGCACCCGGTAGCTTAGGCTCGTGGCGGTCGGACTGGAGACTCCGGCGAGGCCGCGGGGCGGCGCCGTCCCGCCAGCGGCGTCACGGCGCGCCCGTCCCTCGATGGAGCGGCTCTTCGAGCCCCTCGACAATGCGTCGCTCGTCGCCTTCCGTGTGGCATTCGGCCTGCTGCTGTTCTGGGAGACCCTGCGCTACATCTCGTACGGCTGGATCTCCGAGTACTGGATCGAGCCGACCTTCTTCTTCACCTTCCAGGGGTTCGACTGGGTGACGCCGTGGCCCGGCGCCGGCATGTACCTCCACTTCATGGCGCTCGGCTCGCTGGCGCTGTGCGTGGCGAGCGGCTTCCTCTACCGGCTCACGACGGCCTTGTTCACGATCGGCTTCGCCTACGTGCTGCTGCTCGACAAGGCGAACTACCTCAACCACTTCTACCTCATCGTCATCCTGTCGCTGCTGCTGTTGGTCGTGCCCGCGCACCGGCGCTTCTCGCTGGACGTCTTCCTCAATCCCGAGCGCAGGTCCACCACCGCGCCGGCGTGGGCGCTCGGGCTCCTGCGCGCGCAGATCGGGATCGTCTACGTGTTCGGGGGGATCGCGAAGCTGAACGGCGACTGGCTGGCCGGCCGCCCGATGGACGAGTGGCTGGCCGAGAAGGCCGGCGCTCCGATCGTAGGGCCGCTGCTCGATCAGCCCTGGTCCGGCCTCGCATTCTCCTATGGCGGGCTCCTGCTCGACCTACTCGTGGTACCTGCCCTGCTGTGGCGCCGCACGCGTCCGTACGCCTTCGTGGCGGCGGTCGGCTTTCACCTCGCCAACTCGCAGCTCTTCCAGATCGGGGTCTTCCCGTGGTTCATGATCGCCGCCACCACCCTGTTCCTCGATCCGGATTGGCCGGTGAGGGCGATCGCGGCCGTACGGCGGAGGCTTCCCTCGGCGCTCGGAGGGCGGGCGGAGCCACATCGCGCGCGCGCCGCCCCGGAGCCCTCGCGGCTTGCCCCCCGGACGGCGCTGAGCCGGCTCGGAATCGCCGCCTTGGCCATCTTCCTCGCCGTGCAGGTTCTCGTTCCCTTCCGCCACCTCCTCTACCCCGGCAGCGTGCACTGGACCGAGGAGGGCCATCGCTTCTCCTGGCACATGAAGCTACGCAACAAGAGCTCCGAGGGGCTGCAGGTGGTGGCCCGGCCGAGCCGTACGGACAGGTGGATCACGATCGAGCCGCGCAGCTACGTGACCGACGGCCAGCTCGGCGAGATGGCCACGCGTCCGGATATGCTCCAGCAGTTCGCCCGTCACGTGGCCGACGACCTCGAGCGGCGCGGCCTCGGCCCGACGAAGGTGCACGTACGCGCCGACGTCTCGCTGAACGGTCGCCCGCCACGGCCGCTGGTGGATCCTCAAGTGGACCTCGCCCACGTTCCGCGCGACCTGGGACACGCCCCTTGGATCCTCCCGCTGGGGGGCGGCTAACGGGGCCGCCGCGCGCGGTCGATAATCCGGTGATGGTGCCCGCGTACGTCAGTCTCCGACCGTTAACTCGTCGAAGCGTCGTTCCCTCCGGGTCCGCGGCCGAGCGGGTTGGGCTCGGCATACCTTGAGGGCCATGGAGGCAGGTGTGGCGCGCCGACGTGGAGGGGAGCGGCTGACGCGAGCGCTCGCGTCGGTCAGAGCCGCGCGGCTGCCGAGTGGCGCGCCGGCGAAGGCTGGCCGCTTCCTCCTCGTCGGTGCGCCGGCGACGCTGCTGCTCTACCTCTCGTTCGATTCGGGCGGATTCTTCCCGCTGACGACGGCCGTTGTCGCGATCGTGCTCGGCCTGGCCCTGGTCGTGAGGGTCACCGTGGCCGGCGATCCATTCGCCGGCGTCGGCGTCGCGCTCGCCGTCGCCCTCTCGGCGCTGGGCCTGCTCGGGGCGTGGATGCTCGCCTCGACGCTGTGGGGCGCCGCTGCGCTGCGCGCGATCCTCGAGTTCGATCGCCTGCTGCTGTACCTGCTCGGGGCGGCTCTCCTCGGCTCGGTGGCGTGGCGCGCCGGCGAGCGAGCGTGGATGATCCGGCTGACCCTCGCCGGCCTGGGCGCCGTCTGCGTCCTGGCGCTCGCGTCGCGTTTGCTCCCCGACCTCTGGACCGTGGACGAGGGCTTCGCGACCGACGCGCTCACCTACCCGCTCGGCTACACGAACGCGCTCGGGATCTTTGCGGGGCTCGGCGTCGTGCTCGGACTCCACCTGGCCAGCGACCAGCGCGGACCGGCTGCGGTGCGAGTGCTGTCGGCGGCTCTCGTGCCGGCCTTGGCCGCCACGGTCCTGCTCACCTTCTCCCGGGGGGCGATCGTGGCGACGGCGCTGGCGCTCGTCGCTTACCTGGTGCTCGGTCGCACCCGTGGTCTTCTCGGGGGCGTGCTGGCCACCGTGGGGCCCTCGGCGTACGCCGTCTCGAAGGCCTACGGGGCTGTCCTCGTGGCGGAGGCCACGCCCACCTCGCCCGCCGCGCTGGCGCAGGGCGAGGAGCTCGCCATCGCCATCGCCGTCGCCGCCCTTGCCGCGGGGGTCATCAGGGCGATCCTCCTGCCGGTGGACAGCCGCCTGGCACGCGTTCGCGTGGGAGCGCGCGCTCGCCGCGTCGCCCTGATCGGCGGGAGCGTGGTCGCGCTCGCGGCCGCGCTCGTGCTCGTGCTCTCCGTCGACGTCCCGGGGACCATCGACCGTGGCTACGAGCGCCTGGCGAGCGGCGGCCTGGCACCCGGTGAGCCGGTGCGCGAGCGGCTCTCGGCCTCGGGCACGAGCGGGCGCTTCGACGAGTGGGGGGTGGCCTGGGAGCAGTTCCGCGAGGAGCCGGTGACGGGGAGCGGGGCGGGCACCTACCAGGCGGTGTGGGCCGAGCGGCGGCCGGTCGATCGCGAGCTCCGGGACGCTCACTCCCTCTACTTCGAGGTGGCCAGCGAGCTCGGCGCCGTCGGCCTCGCGCTCGTCGTGCTGGCCGTAGGGGCCGTCCTCGTCGGCCTGTTGATGCGCTGCCGCGGCCCCGAGCGCGCGACGTTCGCCGCACTCGCCGCCATCTGGCTCGGTTGGGCCGCTCACGCAGGGATCGACTGGGACTGGGAGATGCCGGTGCTCACCCTGCCGGTGCTCTGCCTCGCGGCGGCGGGCCTGTCGGCCCGGCCTCGGGGCCCGCTCGGGCGGGCGCCGCTAGGCCCTGCCCGGCTTACCCGGGTGCTCGTCGGCCTCGGCCTGCTCGCGCTGCTCGTGACGCCCGCGCTGCTCGCGGTCTCCCAGGTGAGGCTCGAGAGCTCGCTGCGCGCGTGGAAG
>Ga0136615_10001053_pt1 | contig 13010 bp, 12 predicted proteins | sample AntDrymUQ2882206_2_FD_106647 | JGI IMG/M metagenome (GOLD analysis project Ga0136615, IMG submission 106647) | Polar desert sand microbial communities from Dry Valleys, Antarctica - metaG UQ288 (22.06) | ecosystem: Environmental > Terrestrial > Soil > Desert | place: Antarctica: Dry Valley...
TCTGCGGCGACGCTCGGTCTTGCCGAGATCGAGGAGGGCATCTTCGAGGTCGATACCACGGCCTCGCTCGAAGGCGTCTACCGCTTCCACCTGAAGGCAAGCGGTCTGACCCTGCGCGGCGAGCGGTTCACTCGCGAGCGGCTCCTGACCGGGAGCGTGGTGCTCGGCGGCGGCCGGCCGTCGCGCACACCCGAGCCTCAGCCCGGCAGGGACAGCGACGCTCGTCTCTGCGAGCTGCTGGACTGCCTGCTTGGACAGGGATCGCTCGATCGCTTCATGGCGGAGAACGGGATCGACCCGCAGGGATCCGGCGTTGCGTCGAGCGCTGGTGCAAGGAACGTTCGATGGAGTCGGAGGGGACTTGCAGGCTCGAGAGGGGACCACAGCGGCTGTCATGGAACCGAGCAGGTCCTCCACGCCGCTGGACCCGCAGCTGGTAGATCGACTGGTAAACCTGGTCGCAGCCCGTCTCGATACTGGGCGCCTGGAGGAACGCCCCGAGTCCCAGGACCGTTCAAAGGGTCGACCCCGCCGCGCCAGAGGGGGATAGTCGCGCTCAGTCCTCGGCCTCGACATCACCGATCCTGCTGGAGGAACAGCTCGGTCGCGCCGACTACCGCGTAGGGGATGCCGGCGCGCCGTAGTCGCTCGACGATCTCCTTGCGGTGCGCGTGCCGCCGATGCAGCACCGCGATGTCGCTCCGGCGCCCACGTTCGGGCAGCGCCTCGAAGGCGGTCCGGATGCGCTGGACGATACGGTCGGCCTCGTCGGCTTCGTCGGCGGCGTAGACCACCTCCACAGGCAGGCCGGGCTCCTTCATCGGTCGGAGCAGCTGGCCGTCCTTCAGTCGACCGTGGTTATGGTCGATGAGGCGTCCCGCCGCGGCGAGGACGTTCGCGGTGGGGTGCCGATTCTGGAGGAGCGGCAGGCTCTCCATGGCCGGGGTATCAGCGCACCCGTTCGACCACGACGGTCGTCTTGCCCGTGCCGCACCGGATCGCCCCTTGCGCTGCGGCGGCGCGGCGCGCATCATGCCCGGGTCCAGTCACCGCGCACGCGACGTGACGCCACGCGACGAGAGGAGGGCCGAGCCATGGAGATGCCCCGCCCGTTCACGCCCTCGTCCCGCGGTCGGACCACTCACTGAGGTAGAGCCGCGCGGCCTCGCCCGGTCGCGCCTCGAACCACTCCGGCCCGGGACCCGTCCCCACCCGTACCCGGAGCCTTCAAGTGTTAGACGTACCTGCCCTGCCTGGCGCCGTCCCGCCTGGCGCCGTCCGCGCTCGCCCGGCACCCGACTGGCTTGTCCAGACCGACTACACAGAGCATCGCCTCGGCACGCTCAAGTCCGGCAAGGAGGCGGAGGTCTTCCTGGTCGAGCGTCGCTCGGTCGACGCCTCGTGTCTCCTCGTCCACAAGCGCTACCGGCCGCGAGCGCCCGGCCAGGGGGAGCTGCGTGAGCTGGGCTTCAGCAAGGGCACCACATATCACCACGATGCCGTCTACCGCAGCGGCTGGCATCTCAACAGCCGCGACAGGCGGGCCATGGAGACGCACACGGCCTACAGTCGCCGACTCAAGTCCGCCATCTGGCCGGAGATGGAACTGGCCAACCTCCGTCGGGCCTGGGCTGCCGGCGCATCGGTGCCCTATCCCGTGGAGCACCTCGACGACGGGGTCCTGATGGAGTTCCTGGGCGATGAAGGGGGCGCCGCTCCGCGTCTTGTCGATGCTCGGCTCGGCCGCCCGGCGCTGAAGGAGGCCTGGCGCCAGCTGCGGCACAACCTCACGCTGATGTGTAGGGCCCACATCGTCCACGCCGACCTGTCGGTCTACAACCTGCTCTGGTGGCAAGACCGGCTGGTTATCATCGACCTGCCGCAGGCCGTGGACGATCGGACGAACCCGCAGGCACCCGAGTTCCTGCACCGCGACATCGCCAACGTAGCCACCTGGTTCGGGCGGCGCGGCGTCCCCGTCGATGCCGATGGACTCTTCGTCCAGTTGCTTTCCGAGCTGTTCTGAGGCGCGCTAGAGTCGCACCATGACCGATCCCGTGATCTTCGACGGTGATTCCACGCTGCCCTCGCCGGAGGGCATCGCCATCGAGGGCATGTCCTTCCGCCATTTCCGCAGACCGGATGACTACGCGCCCCTGGCCGCCCTCATCGGCGCCACCAACAAGGCCGAGGGGATCCCCTACGTGCCCAACCCTGACGGTCTCCGCAATGAGTACGAGAACCTGGCCGACTTCGACCCAGGGCGTGATCTCCTGCTGGCCGAAGTGGACGGGCGCATCATCGGCTTCGGTCAGGCCTCGCGTCAGGTGCGGGACGGGATCGCCGTGTACTGGTCCTTCGGGACGGTGCTCCAGGAGTATCGTCGGCGCGGGTTGGGCCGAGCGATCCTCCGCGCCAACGAAGCGCGTGATCGAGAAGTGGCCCTGCGCTTCGAAGACGCCGGCGGGCGGGTGTTCGCCTCATGGGTCGACGACAACGAGAGGGGCGCGCGTGAGCTGCTCGCATCCGAGGGGTACGAGCCAGCCCGCTACGGGTACGTGATGCGCCGGGCTGGTCTCGACGATGTGCCGGACGTCCCGATGCCGGACGGACTGGAGTTGCGACCGGTCGCGCCCGACCAGCACCGCGCCATCTTCGAAGCCGACGAGGAGGCGTTCCGGGATCATTGGGGCCACCGGGAGGCCACGGAGCAGGACTTCGTGGCCCTCTACGCCGAACCCGAGTCGGACACGAGCCTCTGGCGCGTGGCCTGGGACGGCGACCAGGTGGCCGGCGCCGTGATGAGCTACATCTGGCGGAGCGAGAACGAGGAACTGGGCCTACGCCGTGGCTGGCTGGAGCGCATCTCGGTGCGCCGTCCGTGGCGCCGTCGGGGCCTCGCCCGCGCGCTGATCGCCTCCGCCTTGGTGGGGCTGCGGGAGGAAGGCATGGAGGACGCGATGCTGGGCGTCGATACCGAGAACCTCACTGGCGCCTTGGGGCTCTACGAGTCGATGGGCTTTGCCGTGTCGGATCGGCAGACCCACTATCGAAAGGCGTGGTCGTAGGCACGCCTGCCGACGGCTCAACGGGAGGAACCAAACGGCCTCTGCCGAAACGGGGCACCACTGTCACGCGGCCGGAACGCCTCGCCAGGTTCAGGTACGTCGGCGCACGCAGATGGCGAGTAAGGTGGCCCCGCGCCTCAGCTCAGCAAGGGATCAGTGAGGAGACGGCCATGAGCGACCCCCGGATCGACGACACGAACACCACCACGCGAGAGCCCAGCTTCGAGGATCTGGAGAGCGACGAGGCTCAGCCGACCAGCGAGGAAGCGATGGCCACCACGGCTGTAGCTGCAGCCCAAGGCGGAACGTCCACCACTACGTCCGCCGGGCCTGCCGCGATCGTGGCAGCGGCACCCGGTGAGGCCCTCAACGTCGGGGACAGCCGGGCCGGCGACTCGGTCGGTGACCGGGAGCGCTCCGTCGGCGAGTCCGACCGCCTGGCCCGAGACCCGGGCGATCTGAGCGACTCGGACGAGGACTCGATCTAGCTCGTCGCTGCCTCCGCCACCTCTTGGGCGATTCCCGCCACCTCGGCCACAGCAGCCTCGATGACCTCTACTGCTCCACCGGAACCGGAGGCCATTGCTGGGACACCCAGCGGCGCACCCTCCAGCCGTCCGAACGCCCGATAGACCAGCCGGACCATGCGCTCGACTTCGGTCGGTGCCCGGCCCAGCAGTGCCAGCGTCTTCTCGATCTGGATGGTGTGCTCTTGCATGTGCGTCGACCAGCGTCCGACCCTGAAGCCGGTCGTCACCGGAAAGCCCATCCAGCGAGCTCGCACGGCAAGGTCCTCCTCGCTCGCGTCGCGCCAGAGCTCGCTCGTCAGGTCGACCAGGGCGTCCAGCCGAGCACGGATATCAGCTAGCGACCCGTCCGCGTTCCGCTCGACCTGCGGGATCTGAGCCTCCATCTGGTCGGCCACATCCTCGGGAATATGGAGCGGGTAGTCAGCGTCATCGCGCCGCCTCATCCACCAAGCGCCGAACCAGGTGTAGGCCCGCTGGGAGGAGAGGGTGTGGGCCAGCGTCCGTCGGATGGTCCACTCGCCGGCCCCGGGCTCGGCATCCAGCGACTCCTCAGCGAGGGAAGCCAGGAGGCCGTGGAGGTCCCAACGCGCCTCTGTCGCCGCACCGATGGATCCAGCGGCCGGCCCCACCGCGGACGCCGCCAACGATCGCATCAACTGAGCTGCTGCGCTCTCGAAGGCTTGGATCGCAAGATAGAACCCGCTTCGGATGTCACCCTCGCCTTCACCGACCCAGCTCCATTCCCGCTCGAGCGCCGAGTCGGGGATGGAGAGGAGCAGCGGGGTCGACCGCGCCAATCCCTCCCGCGCCCGGACCAGCGACGCCGGCAGGGGGCTCGGCCGGGGATCGAGATCCCTCAGACGCGGATCCGCGAAGGTGACGGCTCCCTCCTTCATGGCAGCCGGACGCGCACGAAGGCCGGCTCGTCGCTCTCGATGGGCACCCACTGGAGCTCCAGATACTCGGAGCTGTCCGGGCCGGCGAAGGTCAGCCAGCCCTTCACGGTGCGCCCCTTGGGCAGGTCCCCGAAGTTCAGCTCCGGCTGCTGCAGGCCGGACTCAGCCGGGTACTCGAAGGACTCATCGTCGAATATCGAGAACTGCACCACGTTGTAGTGGATCGACGAGGCGAGACTCTCGATCTCCACCAGGAAAGCGTACTCGGGACCGCCACTGACATCCGACTGCGGACGCTGGATGGCTTCCACGACCGTGAACGCCGCCTGTTCCTCATCGAAGAAGTCGCTCAGGACGATCCTGTCGCCGATGGTGTGGTCGGCAGACGGGTCGGGCAGCAGGGCGGTCCCCTCGCCGGAAGGCGGACCGAGCGAGGCCGCCGGATCGGACGAGACTCCTGGATCGGGCGAGGCGACCGGCGACCCGGCCGCAGGCGGGGGTGTGGTCGTCAGGCTGGCCCCGGGCGCCAGGACGCTCGGCGCGGCGACGCTCGGCGCGGCGACGCTGGGTCCCACGACGGTGGGCGCGCCCACCGTCGGCGCCGCGCCGCCCGGCGTGCACGCCGCCACCGGCATCGCCGCCGCCAGCATCGTCACCAGCGCTAGGCGGCCGGCCACCGGCCTCTTCATCGATCGAGATCCCATGAGTTCGATGCCCCTCGTTCGATCCAGTTGAGTGGCATGAGGGTACGGCACGGAGCCCGCGGTTCGTGCGGCGGCACTTCTTCGCGGACCACACATACCATTCCCTGGCCGACCATGCCTCCAGTCACCGCATCGAACCCAAGGAGCCTGATGGACCAAGATCTTGCCTACCCGCGGCCCCAGCTGCGACGCGATCGATGGACCGACCTTGCCGGTCCCTGGGGGTTCGCCTACGACGACGACGACGTGGGGGACCGCGAGCGCTGGTGCGAGCGGGACGATCCCTTCGACCGGACGATCCAGGTCCCCTACCCGCCCGAATCCGAGCTGAGCGGCATCGGCGACACCGGCTTTCATCCCGTGGTCTGGTATCGGCGGACGTTCCGAACCTCAGAGGTGGCGATGGGCGAGCGGCTCTTGCTCCACTTCGGCGCCGTGGACCATGAGGCGAAAGTCTGGCTCAACGGCAAGCTCGTTGCGGTGCACCAAGGTGGCCATACGCCATTCACCGCGAACCTGACACCGGCCCTGGGCCCCGACGACACCGACCAGGTCATCGTCGTGCGTGCCAAGGACTCGCCCACCGATCTTGGCCAGCCACGGGGCAAGCAGTTCTGGGAAGAGCACCCGCGCGGCATCTGGTACCACCGGACGACCGGCATCTGGCAACCGGTCTGGCTGGAGCCGGTAGCCGACGATCACATCACAGCGGTGCGCTGGACGCCAGATCTGGACCGCGGGATGCTGGGTCTGGACATCTCCCTGGACCGGCCGCCGGCCACCTCGATGCGCCTGCGCGTGAAGCTCTCCCTGCGCGGAGACACGGTGGCCGACGAGTCGTACGCCCTCCAGCGCCAGGACACGCGCCGAGCGGTGGGCATCGAGCCCGCCGTCTCAAACATCGGCCGAGGGCGACTCCTCTGGTCGCCCAACCACCCCAACCTCATCGAGGCGGAGCTGACCCTGGAGTCGGACGGCGAGGTCGTCGACGTGGTGCACTCATACGCAGGACTGCGCAGCTCGGCCTTCAGCGAGGGCTCTTTCCTGCTCAACGGCATCCCCACCTACCTGCGTTTGGTCCTGGACCAGGGCTACTGGCCGGGATCCCACCTGGCGGCGCCGGACGGCGAAGCGCTTCGACGCGACGTGGAGCGCATCAAGGAGATGGGCTTCAACGGCGTGCGCCTTCACCAGAAGGTGGAGGACCCGCGTTTCCTCTACTGGTGCGACCGTTTGGGCCTGATGGTCTGGGGCGAGATGGCCAACGCCTACGCCTTCACGGAGACCGCCATCGAACAGCTCGTATCGGAGTGGACGGAGGTCCTGCGGCGCGACTACAGCCATCCCTGCATCGTCACCTGGGTGCCGCTCAACGAGAGCTGGGGAGTACCCAATCTGCCCCGAGACCAGGCGCAGCGGGACTACGTGCGGGCGCTCTACCACCTGACCAAGGCACTCGACCCCACGCGTCCGGTCATCGGCAACGACGGCTGGGAGCACTTCGCATCGGACGCCTGGGGCATCCATGACTATGCCACGCACGGCGAGGACATCCGGGAGCGCTATGGCAGCCCGGAGGCATTGGCACAGACACTCAGTGGCACGCAGCCACAGCATCACGCCATCGCGCTTGAGGCACGCAAGCGCGTGGGAGAGCCCATCATCCTGTCCGAGTGCGGTGGCCTGAGCTACGATCCTGATCCCAGCGGCGGCCGCTTCGGCTACGGCGTGGTGGACAGCGCAGGCGAGCTGCTTGCTCGATATGACGAACTGGTCTCCGCCATCCTGGATTCGTCGGGGATCGCCGGCTTCTGCTACACGCAGTTCAGCGACACGGAGCAGGAGACCAACGGCCTGCTGTACGGAGATCGCTCCGCTAAGGTCGACATCGGCGCCCTTCGAGCCATCAACCAGCGCCCGTCCCGAGCCATCCCGGGCGACTTCGTGACCGCTGTGCAAGCCGCCACGGAGATCACGGGCTTCACGCCAGGGTGAGGCGCCGCCGGAAGCACCGCCGAACTGTCATGCGTTCTTGAGGCGCCATCCCGGCCCTTGAGACCGGCCTGGTCCTCGCCGGGCCGTACGGTCGTAGCCAAGGCGCCGTCCGGCGCCGGTCAGCCTGACACGGAGGTCCCATGGACCACAACGACGAGCACGTAGGGAACGAGACCAGCCTCACGGACAGCGGCCGTACGGAAGCGAACGAAGGTCCGCTGGGCGATGGTAGCGATGATGAGGAGAAGGTGGCCGGTGGCGGGCTGGGCGCGGTCGGCGGCGCCGTTGCGGGCACGGCCGTGGCGGGGCCGGTCGGAACCGTCGTCGGAGGAGCCCTCGGCGCCGCCGGTGGGGCACTGGCGGGTGACGCGGCGGAGGATGCCGCCAACGATGACGATACGGTCGAGGGCCGTGACCGGGCCGACCGAGGTGACGACACCCTCATCTAGCCCCGCTATCACGATCGCGACGGCGCCCGTCTCTCCGCCTGGAGGGGCGGGCGCCAGTTCGTCACGACACGGCGTCCTCGAAGACAAGGCAGACCTTGCCGGCCCGCCCCGAGTCGGCCACCTGGTAAGCCTCCTCGGCGCGCTCCAGCGGGAAGCGGTCGGTCACCACGACCTCGGGATGGAGCTGCCAGCGCACGAGCTGCCGCAGCAGCTCCTCCATGTGCCCGAGCGACGTGACCCAGGAGCCGTGGAGCGTCACCTGGCGGTGGATCAGCAACGGCGAGACATCGAACGAGACCTGGCCGCCCTCGCCCACGAAGGCGCAGCGGCCCCATTCGCGCGTCGCCTCGAGCGCCAGCAGCCTTCCCTGCGGCGAGCCGGAGCAGTCGATCGTCGCCTCGAATCCCCGCCCGTCGGTGGCTTCGTGCAGTCGCTCGAGGGTCCCCTCCTCGGGCACGAAGGCGTCGTCGACCAGACCCAGCCGGCACGCCAGCTCGATGCGCTCGGTCGAGATGTCTACGCCGACCACGGTCGTGGCGCCCAGCGCCCGTCCCAGCATCGCCACGGCCAGCCCGACCGGCCCCAGACCGGCCACGAACAGGCGATCGCGACCGCTCAGGGCGATCCGCAGGAGGGCCTCGTAGGCCGTGCCAAAGCCGCAGGCCACGCACGCCCCATCGACGAAGCTCAGCTCGTCCGGCAGAGGCAGGCAGGTCACCTCCTCGGCCAGGAGGTACTCAGCGTGGCCGCCGTCGCGCTGCCAGCCGTACGCCGCGCGGGACGGATCGTGACAGCCGATCATGTAGCCGCGCTGGCACTCGTCGCAGACGCCGCAACCGGCGATGTGATAGATCGCGACGCGGTCCCCGGGCGTGATCCGACGGCAATCGGTCCCCACCTCGACCACCTCTCCGGCGGGTTCGTGTCCGGCGATGACGCCCTGGTACGCCTCCGCCCCGACGCCCAGGTGCTCGCGGTAGATCGCCCGGATGTCGCTGCCGCAGATCGACGAGGCACGCACGCGCACCAGGACCTGACGCGGGCCGGGCGCCGGAACAGGCGCGTCGCGGAACTCGACGCGGCGGTCGCCGGGGAGTGCCAAGCCGCGCATGCTGGCGGGCGGCGTGGCGTTCCGTCCGGACGCCGAGCCGTTCATGTCATTCCTCCACGGTGCAAGACGACCGTCAGCAACTCGGTGTGGGCCGTCATGGTCTGGTCGAGTGTGGGCGTGCACGCTGGGGTGGTCGGGCGACGGCGCGCCGAGCAGCGGACCCGCGATGAGGAGTTGGTATGAAGGTCGGGATCATCGTTCCCCAGGGTTGGACCGGAGAGTACGACGGTTGGGAGCCCGAGCGGGCGTGGGCGCGATCGGTGGCCATCGCACGACAGGCCGAGGAGCTCGGATTCGAGTCGCTCTGGGTATACGACCACTTCCACACCACGCCTGATCCCACCGACGAGCTGACCTTCGAGTCGTTCACCGTGCTGTCGGCGCTGGCGGCGGTCACGAAGCGTGTTCGCCTGGGGCACGTGGTGATGTGCGCCGCGTTCCGGAACCCGGCACTGGTGGCCAAGATGGTGAGCACGATGGATACCATCAGTGGCGGTCGGATGGAGATCGGCATCGGTGCCGGCTGGAAGGAAGAGGAGTGGCGGGCGTACGGCTATGAGTTCCCGTCCACGCCCGAGCGGCAGGCACTGTTACTCGACACACTGGAGATCCTGACCGCCATGTTCGCGCCCGGCCGCGCCACCTACCGGGGAGAGCGCGCGATCGTCGAAGGGGCCATCAACGTCCCGGAGCCGCTTCAGAAGCCGCGCCCTCCGATCATGGTCGGAGGTAACGGGCCCAAGGTGACGTGGGGCCTGGCGGCGCGGTACGCCGACGATCTCAACCTGGATGCGCTGGCACCCGGCAAGCTACCCGATGCACTCGCCATCATCCGGCAGCGCTGCGAGGAGGCTGGCCGTGAACCATCCTCGCTGCGCGTGTCGGTGCACCTGTGGCTCAAGGACAGCGCCTGGCTGAGAGACACTGGCGAGGAGGATGTGCCCATGCGCGACCTCCTGGCCCGCTACGCCGAGCAGGGCATCAGCCGGGTCATGGGGCTGGTGCCCGGCAGCGTGGACGACGACGATGCGCTGGAGCGGTTCGCGGAAGAGGCACGCGCCGCGGGCGTAGAGCTCTCGGGGGAGGGGGTACCGGCCCAGGAGGCCTCGGGCGCCGTTTCGGGCGGCCGGACCACGAACGTGATGGGTTCAGCGGCAGCTGCGAAGGCCGGCTCGTAGCGTACGGCCAGCATCTGGAAGTCCGCCGGGACCTCGAAGGTCACCCAGCCTTCCACGGCCTCGCCGGTGCGCAGGAAACGTTCCGACCCCAGGGCCGGCTGTCGTCCGCCGGCCGTGTAGGGGTATCCATCGCCATCGGCGTCCATGGCCGAGAAGCGGAAGCGGTCGTACCGTGCGTCCGGGCTCAGGCTCTCGATGCGGAAGAGGAACGAGGCGTACACGTGACCAGCGGGAGGTGGACGCGACTCGGCGCCGCCGAGGCTGACCCCCGCCTCGAGAAGCGTGACTCGCTGCTTACCCGAGACGTCCAGGGTGTCGCCGATGGTCGCGGCTGCCGGGGCGTCACCCGAGCCGGTGCACGCGACGAGCACGACGGTCAGCAGAAGACAACGAAAGGCCGGCAGGGATCTCATGCTCGGCATGACCTCGCGGCCGGCACGAACCTCATGCTGGGAGTGTGCCACGGGAGTAGCCCCGGACGCGGCCGCCTCAGCCGCGAAAGGCGAGCAGACGGCCCAGCAAGGGGCGCACCACCTCTCCGCCGCGCATCCCCTCCAGCCACTCGACCGGTATGCCCTCCAGGCCCCAGTACAGACCGGCCAGGCCGCCCGCGATGGCCGCTGTCGTGTCCGTGTCATTCCCGTAGCGGATGGCACGCTTGACCGTGTCGGCGTAGGAGTCGGCCGCATCGAAGGCGTCCCAGGCCGACCAGAACGAGTCGAACGCCCCGCCTCTGCCCTGCCGCGCCGGCCACGCTTCCAACGCATCGAGGATGGCCCGGTACGGCTCCCCCGTGGCTTCATCGGCCGAATAGAAGGTACGTAGCCGTTTGAGGGCGGTGTCCAGCACCCGTGGTCGATCGGGGTCGCCGCGCAACAGGTCGCGCGCCAGCACGACGTACAGCGCACAGGCAACCTCACAGCTGACGTGCCGGTGCGTCACCCGTGACGCGCGATGCGCCCGCTCGATGAGCTGCGGCAGCTTCACCTCCGGCTCCACCGCGGTCAGCGCCACGGGCAGGATGCGCATCAGCGATCCGTTGCTCTGGCTGCGCTCGTGGTCCGCACCCGCCTTCTCGGCGGGAACGCCGCGCCGAAGCGCAGACAACGCTTCGGAAGTCGCGCCGCCGATGTCGAAGCGACCTTCGCCATCGGGCGTGTAGGCGCCCTGGTCGGCCCAGGCCAGGGCCCGACGGCCCTGGTCGGTGGTGTCGAACCCTCCGGCCCGAGGTGGCTGCGCGTACGGATCGGGCAGCAACGAATCCAGCAGGGCCAGCATGAGCGCGCCGTCATCGGACCACGTGCCTGATGGCCGGCCATGTGTGCCCTGCGCGCCCCAGCGGACCTGTCCCACTTCCGCGGGCGGCCGGAACTCGTAAGGCACGCCCATGGCGTCACCGATCAGATGTCCCCAGACGGCTCCCGCCAGCCGCGAGGCGGTGAGGGGTAGCCGGACCTCAGCCATCGGCGTCCTCCTCCGGGACCGGGTATCAGCCCTGAGCGGTGGCGGGTGCCGCGCTGCGCGCCGCCTCCCAGCAGCGCAGGATCGCTCCCGTGGAGATGTCCGCATCCGTCTCCCTGGTCGACCAGTTCGAGACGGAGATGCGCATCACGGCGCGCCCCTGCCAGACGCTTCCGGACAACCAGCACGTCCCGTCCTCCTGGACACGCCTGACCACGTCGCGCGTGAGCGCGTCGTCATCCCCGAACCGGACCAGCACCTGGTTGAGCGCGACCTCGTTGAGCACCTCGACCCCAGGCGCCGCAGACAGCCCTTGCGCCATCCGGCGCGCCAGCTGAAAGCTCCGCTCGATAAGCTCGGAGACACCGTCCCGACCCAGTGAGCGCAGCGCGGCGTAGATCGCCAGACCCCTCCCGCGACGAGAGAACTCTGGCACCCAGTCGGATGGGTCGCGCTGGTCACCCTCGCGTTGCACCAGATATGCCGCGTTCATCATCATCGCGGCGCGGTGCACCGCGGGATCGGAAACCGCCACGATGCCCGAGTCGTAGGGCACGTTCAGCGATTTGTGCGCGTCCGTTGCCCAGGAATCGGCGCGCTCCACGCCGCGGACCAGGTGACGCAGCCCCGGCGAGGCGGCGGCCCACAGCCCGAAGGCGCCGTCCACATGAAGCCACGTGCCTGGTCGCTCCGCGACGATGTCGGCGATCTCGTCGAGCGGGTCGAAGGCGCCGGTGTTCACGTTGCCCGCCTGGGCACACACGATGGTCGGGCCGTGGCAGGTGGCCAGCGCTTCCCGAAGGGCATCGCTGCGCATCCGCCCCTGCTCGTCCGCTGCAGCCCGCTTCATGCGCTCCGCGCCCAATCCCAGCATCTGGAGCGCGATGGAGATCGTGATGTGAGCCTCCCCGCCGCCCACCACGTGCACCTCCGGCGCGCCGTTGAGTCCCTGCGACTCCACGTCCCAGCCCTCGCGCAGCAGGACCGCACGCCGCGCGGCCGCGAGGGCCACGAAGTGGGCCATCTGACAGCCGGTCGTAAGTCCCAAGCTGGCCGTGGGCGGCAGACCCAGCAGCTCGAGCAGCCAGCGGACCGCTGTCTCCTCCATGACCGCGTAGGACGGGCCAAGGACGTACAGACCCAGGTTCTGGTCCCAGGTGGAGGTCATCCAGTCGGCCGCCAGGGCCGCTGGCAGCGAGCCACCGATGACGAAGCCGAAGAAGCGCGGGCCGGCCGAGGCCATGACCCCCGGATCGCCGTCCCGGACGATCGCTTCGATCACCTGCTGCGGGGGTTCACCCCGGTCAGGCAAGTCGAAGGCGAGGGCTTCGCGCAAGGCCGGAAGCGATGCCTGCGGCGCCACGTGGCGTTCCGGCAAGCCACTCAGGTATTCGTTGGCCAGTTCGGCGGTACGGCGCAGGAGCGCGGCGGTCTCGTCACCCCAGGGGTCGTCGGTCATGCCGCGAGTATGGCTTACGGGTTGGCCGGCGTTCACACTCAGGCGCCGGGAGATGCCTCTCTCAGGCGCTGGGTGGCGGCTCCTCAGGCGCCGCGCGGCTGCTCCTCGATCTCCTGATCGCTCATGCCTGGATCGGCTGTCTCGTCGGAAGACGAGGCA
>Ga0136615_10001054_pt1 | contig 12991 bp, 11 predicted proteins | sample AntDrymUQ2882206_2_FD_106647 | JGI IMG/M metagenome (GOLD analysis project Ga0136615, IMG submission 106647) | Polar desert sand microbial communities from Dry Valleys, Antarctica - metaG UQ288 (22.06) | ecosystem: Environmental > Terrestrial > Soil > Desert | place: Antarctica: Dry Valley...
AGCGGCCCCATCTAAGCGGCCCCAGCTAAGGGAGACCGCTCGCCCGCACCGTCGGGCGCAGCCAAGAGCAACGGCACAGACGCCCATCCCACGCGGGATGGGCGTTCTGCCATGTCCGGGTACCAGTACCCAAGGGCCATCCCCCTTGGCCGCTCCGCACCACACCGATCGCCACCCGATCCCATCGAACAGCCACGCCCACGGCTCCTATGGTGTGATCTGGTGACGACGAGCGGTCGGCGTTCGCGCACCCATGTGACCAGAGCGATCGGGACCATCTCGGCATTTCCGCGGAGCCCCTCACGAACCAGTCTTCCGGTGAAGCCCAAAGACGTGCCCCCCAGCCACGTCGAAGTCTCGTCACCGGAGTCGCTGCATGTACCACACCACTGCCCTCGGCTATGCCCGCGAAGCCGCGCTGCGTAGCGTCCTCATCGTGGCGGCCTTGGTCGCCCTCCTCATCGTGTCCAGCGCGGCCAACTTCACCGCCACCGTGCGGGCCGCGGATGAGCCCGCGACGCCTCTGAAGGCCGTCATCATCGTCGGCCCCACCCATAGTTCGACCTCCGAATTCCTGGCCCAAGGCGAGGAGTTCGCCGATCAGGCCGAAGCGGCGGGGATGGCGGTCACCCGCGTATTCCACCCCTACGCGACCTGGACCGCTGTCAAGAACGCCACGGAGAGCGCCAACCTGGTCGTCTACTTCGGCCACGGAAACGGCTGGCCCAGCCCATATGCGCCGTTCCAGGAGACCACCAAGAACGGCTTCGGGCTGAACGGCACAGCCGGCGGATCCTCGTCATCCGTGACCTACTACGGCGGCGACAAGATCCGCCAGAGCATGCGCTTGGCACCCAACGCCGTGGTCGTCCTCTACCGCGCCTGCTATGCCTCGGGCAACGGTGAGGAGTCTCAACCCGTTCCGACACTAAGCGTGGCCCTCCAGCGGGTCGATAACTTCGCGGCTGCTTTCCTCGCCGACGCAGTGGGCGGCAGCACCGTATTCGCCCTGGGGCCCAGGCAGTACGTGAACTACGCGGCCGCGCTGATGACGCCCGGCCTGAGCATGGAAGACATCTTTCGCCTCAACAGTACCAAGCCCGGGTACAGCTCCAGCGGTTGGGTCGGCACGAGCCCGATCTACGAAGAGTCCACGCGTACGCCGGGAGCGCAGATGCTGCTGGACCCTAAAGGCAGCACACCGGAGACCAGGGACTACTACCGAGCACTCTCCGGTGAGCTCGGGATGACCACCGACACCTGGCGCGGTGACGCGCCGGAGGTCGGCCACGAGGACGATGTGGTGGCGCCCGAGGTCACCAGCCTGGCCGGCGTGCAGGCCGCCGATACCCTGCCCGTAGGCGACAGCGCACCGCCCACCTTCACTCCCAACGGCGACGGCATCAGCGACACCATGAGGCTGAACCACACCGTCTCAGAGCCCGCCTATCTGCAGTTCGCCATCCGCGACGCGGACGGCATGACCGTACGGCGCTTCACGTCCTGGACCGAGGGCGACGCTGCCTCCACGACCTGGGACGGTCGGGATGACGACGGTGCCTTCGTGCCCGAGGGTCGCTACGTCGTGGCCGTCACGCCCAAGGATCGGGCCACCAACCTGGGCCTAGAGGTATCCGCCCCGGTCAAGGTCCTCACGTCCATGAAGTCACCTAAGGCCAAGCCGGCCCACTTCTACGCCAAGGACGGCGATAGCCTCGCTGCCTCCACCAAGCTCACCGTCACACTGGAGCGGGCCGCGACCCTCTCGTGGTCGGTGGTCGATGCGTCCGGCACGCCGGTGCGTGCGCTCCTCTCCGCGCAGCCCGCCTCGGTCGGTCCGCAGGTCGTCGTCTGGGACGGCCGGGATGAGCAGGGAAGCTACGTCCCCAACGGGGTCTACTCGGCGATCGTCACCGCGACGACGGAGGCTGGCACCTACAGCCATCGACTGACGGTGCACGTGATGCCCTTCAACGTGACGGCGCCCGTCTGGAGCGGTCCCGCCGGGACCACGGTCACCTTCACCATCAAGAGCGCCGAGCCCCTCACCGGGTGGCCCCGCATCGAGATCCGCCAGCCGGGCCTGCCGATGTACACCGGCTACCCCGTCAGGTACTCGCCCAAGCTGAACAAGTTCACCATCACCCTCAAGTCCGGTGGCACGCCAGGACCCGTGAAGATCAAGGTCTTGGGCACCGATACGGGCGGTGGCAAGCAGCAGCAGACCTACGTCTTCACTCTCGAGTAGCGCACCGACCGGCGCAGACCGGTCACGGTCCGAACGAGCCCGATCCCCTGGACCGGGCTCGTTTCGATACCCGCCTGTGGCTACTATTCGAGCCGGCGCACTTCGCCAGCCGGGGCTGGAGAGCACGCCGTTGACGGCTAGACTGGCGCCGATGAACCCGCCTGGCTCCCAGACCTGGGTCGTGCTGCCCACCTACAACGAAGCGGACAACCTGGTGGGTATGACCGCCGCCATCCTGGAGCGGATCCCGGAGGCGACCGTGCTGGTCGTGGATGATGCCTCACCCGACGGCACAGGAAGGCTGGCTGACGAGCTGGCGGCCGCCGATGCGCGGATCCGTGTCCGACACCGCCGTGCCAAGCAGGGACTTGGCAAGGCCTACGTGGATGGTTTCGGGGTGGCCCTTGCCGCCGGCGCGGAGCGCATCGTCCAGATGGACGCCGACTGGTCCCATCACCCGTCCTACCTGCCGGCGCTGCTTGGAACGCTCGAAGGCGGACTGGGCACAGCCCAGCCCGGCGGCGCGGATGTCGTCATCGGGTCGCGCTATGTCAAGGGTGGTGGCGTGCGGAACTGGGGCCTGCTGAGGCGAGTGGTCTCGCGCGGCGGATCGCTCTTCGCGCGCAGCGTCCTGCGGCTCAGCACGAACGATCTGACCGGCGCCTACAAGGTGTGGCGACGTGATGCCCTGGCCACGACGCCCTGGGATCGCCTCCACTCGGGGGGCTACGTGTTCTCCATCGAGATGACCTACCTGGCTGATCGGCGCGGCCTGCGCATCGTGGAGGTACCCATCATCTTCACCGATCGCGCAGAGGGGGAGAGCAAGATGTCGCGGCGCATCATCGTCGAGGCGCTGCTGGTCGTGCTGCGGCTGCGCTGGGACGAGTTCCGGGGCCGGTCGCCGCGACGGACGCCGGGAAGCTGATGTCGTGGGGCGACGCGCCCGCCCCGCCTCGGATCGATCCAGCTGGGGCGAGGGTCGTCATGGACGTGCGCCCGCTCCAGGAGCGGCATCGCGCGCCCATCACCGCTGCGTATCTCGACCGACTTCTGAAGGCCTTCGCCGCTGACCCGGTGCCGGGCGAGTCCTTCGCCTTCGTGCTGCGGGGCATCCGCGACGACCCGACGGCGGCCCTGGAAGCGGCTGGCCTCCCGGTCGCGGCACGACGCCACCTACCGCCCACCTCGCGGCTCTTTCGTTCGGCGGGTCTGACGCTCGATGCGTTCCTCCTACGCGGCGCGGAGGTGGGCGTGGCGGCTGGGGCGGAGGACTCCGGAGCCGCCGGCACGTTGTATCACACGGCGGGCGGAGCGGTGCCCATCGCCTCGGGACTGCCGGTCGTGGCAACGCTCCTCGATCTTGCCCCATGGGAGCTGCCGCAGCGGTACGCGGCGACTACGGCGGCCCGCTTCGGTCACCGTCTGCGGGCACGCAACCTGCGCGACGCGGCGCGAGTGATCGTCGCCTCGGGGGCCACGGCTGAAGCTGCGCGGCGCTTGCTGCACCTGCCGGAGGAGCGGCTGGCCGTCGTGCCGCTGGCCGTTGATCCCGCCTTCCGCCCGCTGGCCGCGGACCCGGAGCGATCCGCCGTGCTGCGCGCGCGCTTCGACCTGCCGCCGCGCTATCTGGTCTTCGCCGGTCGGTATGACGCCCGCAAGGATCTGGCGACGCTCTTCGCTGCGCTGGCCGCCCTGAGGGAGCAGACGGCCTCCGTTCCGGCCGCCGTGGACCGGACCGGAGGGAGGAACCGGCGGGCACGAGACAAGGCGCGGCCGTGGCCGCCGGTGGTCGTGCTGGCGGGTGCGGCAGGGGATGGTCACGAGGACTCACCGGCGGTGGCTCGCTCCGCCCGCAGGGCGGGCGTGGCGGATCTCATCCGCCTGACCCCGCAGCTGGGCGCTCGCGACCTCGCCGCTCTCCAGGCGGGCGCCGTGGCGCACGTCCAGCCGGCGCTCAGCGACGGTACCGGGCTCGCCGCATCCGAGGCACTGGCCGTGGGCATCCCGGTCATCTGCAGCCGGGTCGGGGCCCTGCCCGAGACCGTCGGAGCGGCGGGCATCATCGTGGAGCCGGCGGACCCTGCTCGACTGGCCACGGCCCTCCGTGCCATGTGGGAGGGCGGCTCTGTCGCACGCCAGGTGACGCGTCGTGCCCGCCAGCGAGCCGACGGACCGCAACGCACGTGGGCCGACGTGGCCCGGGAGACCAGGGCTGTCTATGCCGCCGTGCTGACCACCGATCCCAGGTGAGACGCGCATCGGGCCGTCACGCCGGGCAGACGGCGGGTGGTCAGCGCCACTGCTAGGCTAGCCGCCCAGCGGCACGGACCTGCGAGGCAGTCCGCAAGAGACATCGGAAGGTGGCCGGCGTGACAGGATCGGAGCGACCCGCCAAGCGCGGTTCGGGACTCAAGGCCGCGGAAGAGGAGGCCGCCGCGGAGGCGGCGCGCGAGGTGGCCCAGCCCGCCCTGGACCAGGCCTTCGAGGCGGCATCGCCCGCCGGAACCCAGGATGCCTCGCACCTGGTGGTCGGGCCCGGCTCCCGTGATGCCGTCATTCGCGCCGAGCACGTCGAGTTCTCGCAAGGCGGAGCCTCCCGCGTCGAGGCCACCACGGTCTCACTGTCTCAGGGCGGAGCCGGGCGGATCAAGGCGCGCGAAGTGAGCATCACCCAGGGCGGCGCCGGTGTCGTGCAGGCCGGAACCCTGCGCCTGGAGAGCGACGCCAACGCATTCCTTGTCGTGTCACGGAACGCCGAGGTCGCTCCCGGCGCCCGCGTCGCCGTGCTGATCTCCGGACGGACGTCAGGCGGCACGCGGCCGCTCCTGGATTCGCGCTCGGCACTTGCCCTGGTCGGTGGCTTCCTCCTGCTGCGGCGCTTGCTGGGCGTCTTTCGCCGCCGTTGATGGGTCTCGGGGGCGCGGCACGCGGACTCCAGGTGACGATCGTGGCGGCGAACTCCTTCGAGTTCGATTCGCGCTTCCTGCGAACGGCCATGACCCTGGCGACGGAAGGCCACGATGTCCGGATCCTGGGCTGGCCGGGACCGGGCCTGCCCGCACGCGAGGAGCTGGCCCCGGGCGTGATGCTGACGCGGCTCGACATCGACCGGCGCATCACCAGCGGGCTGCGGCCCCTGCCCACGCAGGTCCGCTCGGCGCTGGCTCGACTCATCGGTCTTGATCCCCTCGCCACGGTCCTGCCGCCGGACGCCCCGCGCGGTATCGACCGCGTTCGCCACCTCGGTCGACGGCTGCTCGAGGTCGTGGCGAACGCGCGGCGCGTCGGTCCCTGGACAGACGCGGTGGTCGTCCACGCAGCCGAGACGGACGTCTTCCACGCCCAGTCGCTGATCGCTCTACCGGTAGTCCGAGGAGCGGCGCAGCGGCTTGGCGCTCGGTTCGTCTACGACGTCGCCGATTACCACACCGAAGCCGCACGCCTGGCGCGCATGCCCTGGCTGGTGCGGGAGCTGGTGCGGCGTCGCGAGCGGCGCTGGGCGCGTGACGCCTCCGGCTTCCTGGCGGTCAGTGAGCCCGTGGCCGACCTCGTCGAGCGACGCTTCGGGGTCGAGCGGCCGGCCGTGCTGCTCAACTGCCCGCCGGCCTGGCGTCCGGAGGAGTCGACGCCACCCCTGTCGGATCGACTTCGTACGGCTGCCGGCATCGAGCCTGGACGGCCGATCATCCTGTACCAGGGCGGTCTCAGCGTGGACCGCGGTGTCGAGGAATTGGTCGCTGCGTCCGATGAGTCAGGCCTGCGCGATCTCGGCGCGGCGATAGTCTTCATGGGCTACGGGCGGCTCCAGGGCTTCGTGGACCGCGCTGCGCGCGAACGCCCCGGCCGTTTTTACGTGTTGCCAGCCGTCCCGGTCCAGGGTCTGTTGGAGTGGACGGCCGGTGCCGATGTCTCGTTCGTGGGCCAGCCGCCGCGCACACTGAACCAGCGCTTGAACCTGCCCAACAAGCTCTTCGAAAGCCTCATGGCTGGTGTACCGGTCGTGGTCTCGCAGGGCAATGAGCAATGCCGTCTGACGATGAGCGAGGGTGTCGGGCGGTGCGTGGACATCGACTCGCCCGACTCCGTGGCGGCCGGCATCCTGGCCCTCCTCACGGCTCCCGAGTCCGAGCGCCAGCGCCTCCGTCAACACTGTCGAACGGTGGCGCTCACGAAGTACACCTGGGATCTGAACGCCGATGGACTCCGCGGGCTGTACGGGCGCCTCTCGCAAGCGACCCCGCGGCGGGGCGGCAGGGATGCGCCAAGCTAGCCGGCGCAATCCCTTAAAAGAAGCGTCGCCCGGCGGCCAGGAACGCCCGCTTGTCCTCCGCCGTCGGGAACGAGAAGTAGGTCCCCTCCGCCTCGGGGTTGGGACGTGGCACCACCGTGCCGTCGCGGATCTGAACGATGGCTCCGACCAGCAGATCGGCGCCGGCATCCTTGGTCCGCCGCACCAGGCTATCCCAGGTGTCCTGGGGCAGGATCTCGATCTCTCGCTGCCCGACGATCTCACCATCGTCCAGCTTGGCAGCGAGGTAGTGCACGGTCGTGGCCGTCGTGGTCTCGCCGTTGCGCAGGACCCAGAAGGCCGGCATCAGGCCCCGGTACCTGGGGAGCGGCGCCCCGTGTACGTTGATGGCCCCCAGGGGCAGCCGATCGCGGATGCTCTTGCCGATGACCTGCGGGCAGCTGATCGAGACCAGCAGGTCCGGCTGGTGTTGGTCCAACACAGCGGTGAAGCGTCGGCCCTTCAGGTCGGGCACCGGGTGATAGGGGATGTGCCAGGCGCGGGCCACCTGTTCGATGGAGTGGAACGGTCCCTCTCTGCCCGGTGACGTGAGCATCGCCTTCAGCTTGGCCAGGATCACGCGCGCGGCCAGGATAGCGGTGCCTCGGACGCCGAAAAGGCGGAAGTGCTTGATGAAGCCCTTCCGCGTGCCACCGTGGGTGCTCATGGCCGGCGCCGACACGATGGCCACCACCGAGTCGGGCCAGGCCCTGCAGACCTTGGCGAAGCTGCGCGGCAGGTAGAGGTTCTCCTCCTGGGTGACGATGATGATCTTCACCGTCTGCCTCGCCGAGTCCTCGAGCGGACCGCTTGCTGGAGGACCTCTGCGACGAAGAGGGGGTAGACGATCTGGCGTCTCCAGCGGCTGGGCTGGCGGACCAGCCGATAGAACCACTCCAGGCCCAGGCGCCGGAAGATCGCTGGCGCCCGCCGGACATCCCCGGTGATGGTGTCAAGGGTCCCGCCGATGCCCTGGCAGATGCGTACCGTGGACCCCGGCAGATGCTCATGCATCCATCTCTCCTGGGCGGGACTGCCCAGAGCGACGAACAGGATCTCCGCGCCCGAGGCAGCGATGGTCCGCAGGAGATCGTCCGCTTCCTGCGGCCCGAGGTACCCGTTGGCACGGCCGACGATGCGGATGCCCGGGAACCGCTGGCCCAGGATCTCCACGGCGCGACGATTGACCCTCTCCCTCGCGCCGTACACGAAGATGCCCTGGCCCTCCCTGGCGGCGATGTCACAGATCCCCAGCATCAGGTCCGCCCCGGCTACGCGCGTGGCGCCGGCTCGGTACAGGAGGTTAAGGGCCATGACCACGCCGATGCCGTCGGGCAGCAACAGTGTGCCCCGTTCGAAGAACCGCATCAGGAAGGGATCCTTGCGCAGCGCGTAGACCTTCTCTGGATTCACCGCCAGGATGGTGCCGGGAGAAGTCCCCTCGCGGAGGTAGCGGCTGACATACGAGAGCGCTCCCTCCATGTCGACGCTGTCCACCGGTGCATCCAGGACGCGCAGCCGCCTGGGCCTATCCATCGAGTCCCTCCGGGAGTGACGCACCGTTGACCTCGAGCCACCGCTCGAACGTGGTCAGGCGCTGGCTCCTCATGATCGCTTTCAGCTTGCCGGCCGTCGTGGCGAGGTTCACATAGGACTTGAATCGCCGTGATCGTGCCATGGGCAGACGCGGCTGATGCGGATCGATCTCGCGCGGGTGGATGTAGTAGATGACCGGTCGGCGGTCCTCGTTGACGGCTCGTGCCATCCGTTCGATCAGCGGGTAGGGAAAGAGCCTCAGATACCCTCCACCGAAGAAGCAGACGCGCTGGCCCAGGAAACGAGTCACGGAGATGGGCAGCTCGAGCAGCGGCCCACTGGCCGTCCAGAGCCGGTGTGGATCCGTCCGGGCTCCGGCCAGTCCACCGTGGCCACGGGCGGCCGGGAAGATGGACGAATCGTATCGGTACCCCCCCTCCACCAGCTCCTCGAAGGCCCAGGATGTCGCCCTCACGATGGAGAAGCCGGGCGCGCGGTAACCAAGTACCGGTCTCTGCGCGATGTCCTCCAGCACTGCCTTGGCGTGTCGGATGTCCTGCGCGAATGCCTGGCGCGTGGTCCCGTAGATGAGTTGGTGTAGATGACCATGGGACGCGATCTCGTGACCACGGTCAGCGGCGGTCCTGACCAGATGCGGGAAGCGTTCCGCGACCCATCCCAGGAAGAAGCAGGTGACCTGCACGCCATGCTCGTCGAAGGCGTCCAGCAGGAAGTGGAGGTTCCGTTCGACGCGTGACTCGAGCGCGTCCCACTGGTCCACGCGAGGTGCTGGCCGGACGTCCAGTATATGAAACCAATCCTCGACGTCCACGGACATGATGTTGAGGGCCTTCCCTGGGTCCGTCTCGTCAGAGCACATCCACGTTGTCCGGCGCGGCTCCGCTCCCGTCACCGCCCAGCGACTGACGCACGGCGTTGCGCAGATCCACCACGAGGGCGGCGCGGTCGACCACCGGTCGGAGGTCCACCGCCCTGTGGTTGGTGGCGATCACCACGCAGTCCAGGCTGCCCAGCAGATCGTCGTCGAGTGGCTCGGAGCGCAGACCGTGTGAGACCAGGTCCGGCACGTGGGGGTCGTGGTAAAGGACCTCAGCGCCCTCGGCACGGAGCAGCTCGAGCAGCTTGAGCGAGGGACTCTCGCGCATGTCGCCCACGTTGGGCTTGTAACTCATGCCCAGCAACAGGATGCGGCTGCCGGCGACCGACTTGTGCTGCCCGTTGAGCGCCCGCGCGATGCGGCTGACCGCGTAATAGGGCATGTTCACGTTGATGCGCCCGGCCAGCTCCACGAACTCGGTGGTCAGGTCGAAGGCCTTGGCTCGCCAGGTGAGATAGAACGGGTCGACCGGGATGCAGTGCCCGCCCAAGCCCGGCCCGGGCCAGAAGGGCATGAAGCCGAAGGGCTTGGTCGAGGCCGCGCGGATGGTCTCCCAGACGTCGATGCCCATCCGGTCGCACAGGATGGCCAGCTCGTTGACCAGCGCGATGTTGACCGCCCGGAAGGTGTTCTCCAGGAGCTTGGACATCTCGGCGCTCTCCGGCGTCGAGACGACATGGACCACCTCGACGATGTGCTCGTAGAGCTCCTTCGCCCGACGCGTGCACTCGCGCGTGATGCCGCCCACGACCCGCGGCGTGTCGCGCACGCCGAACTCGCGGTTGCCCGGGTCGATGCGCTCGGGGGAGAAGGCGAGGAACAGGTCCTCCCCGACGCGCCGGCCGTCACGCTCCAGGATGGGCTGGAGCAGCTCCCGGGTGGTGCCCGGGTAGGTGGAGCTCTCGAGGACCACGAGCGTGCCGGGTGAAAGGTTGGCGGCGGTCATCTCCCCGCCGGCGGTAACGTAGCTGAGATCCGGCACCCGATGGTCGTCGAGGGGCGTGGGCAGGCAGATCAGGATGGCCTGGCAGTCGCGCAGCGATGCGCCATCGGTGGATGTCGTGAGCCGGCCGGAAGCCACCAGCGGAGCCAGCTGATCGGTACCGACGTCGCCGATGTAGGACCGCCCGGCGTTGACCTCCGCCACCCGCTCCGCGGAGACGTCCACGCCGCGGACCTCCAGGCCGGCTTCCGCGAAGGCCGTCGCGAGTGGCAAGCCCACATAGCCCAGCCCGATGATCCCGACGCGCGTCACAGCCGCTGACGATAGCGCATGGTCGCCGGGCGTGACCCTTCGCGCACCCCTCGCATCGCCGGGGTGCCATCCTTGGCGCGATGCGCAACGCTCTCGTCCACGTCGTGGGCGCTCGGCCCAACTTCGTCAAGGCGGCGCCGGTGCTCCGCGGCCTCGAAGCGCTGGGCGTACCTCAGCGGCTGGTCCACACGGGACAGCACTATGACGTCGCGATGTCCGACGTCTTCTTCCGCGACCTCGATCTGCCGCGGCCCGACGAGAGCCTCGGCGTAGGGTCAGGCTCCCACGCCAGCCAGACGGCGGCGCTCATGGTCGCGCTGGAGAAGGTCTTCACCTCACATCCGCCGCCGCTGGCGGTGGTCTACGGGGACGTGAACTCGACCATCGCCGCCGCGATCGTGTGCGCCAAGCTGGGCATCCCGACCGCCCATGTCGAGGCCGGGCTGCGCTCCTTCGACCGCTCCATGCCCGAGGAGATCAACCGGGTGGTGACCGACTCGCTGGCCGACCTGCTGCTGGTGACCAGCCCGGAGGGCCTGGACAACCTGGCGCGCGAGGGAGTGGACGGGGAGCGTGTGCATCTCGTGGGCAATCCCATGATCGATACGCTGCTGAGGCTCCTCGAACGTTTCGACCCGGGGCCGGTACGACAGCGGCTGGGCGTGCCCGAGCGATATGCGGTGGCCACGATCCATCGTCCGGCCAACGTCGACCAGCCCGACGCGGCCCGGCGCATCGTCCTGGCGCTGCAGGAGGCGGTCGCCCGCATCGCCGTCGTGCTGCCTCTCCATCCCAGGGGTCGCGCCAGCCTGGAAGGGGCAGGCCTGGCTGAGCTGGCGGACCGCGGGCTGATGGTCCTGGACCCGCTGGGATACCTTGACTTCCTGTCCCTGGTGCGCGGCTCGTCGGCGGTCATCACCGATTCGGGCGGCATCCAGGAGGAGACCACCATCCTGGGCATCCCCTGCCTCACGCTGCGTCCGAATACGGAGCGGCCCATCACGATCACACACGGCACGAACCGCCTGGTCGAGCCCGAGGCCCTGGGCCCTGCGCTGGATCGCGCGCTGGCAGGCGAGCAGGCGATGCCGCCCGATGGCCCGCCACTCTGGGACGGTCACGCCGGGGAGCGCATCGCGGGGGTCATCGCTGACTGGCTTAGGTAGGCCTCGTCGAGGCGGTCAACCAGGCGGCGGGTCGTGCGGGGCCCGCTCGTCCGTGCCGCCCGCTTTCGGGGGGCCGAGAGCCGCGTCCACGAGCCGGCCCCGCCAGCCTGGCTCGCTCTTCCCGGTGCGCATGTCCTCCATGACCGCCCGCTTGACGCGCCGACGCGCATCGGACTTCTCGAGGTGGAGGGCCACGACCTCTTGGGGGGACCCGTCGGCCACGATGCGGCCCTTCTCCAGCAGGATGGCCCGGTTGCAGAAGTCGGTGATCCAGGACATGTCGTGGCTGACCAGCACCACGGCCTTGGCCGCTGTGAGGACTTCCCTGATGCGCTGCTGACTCTTCTCCCGGAAGGCCTCATCGCCGGTCTGGAGCACTTCGTCCAAGAGCAGGATGTCCGGGTCCACGGCCGTGGCGATGGAGAAGCCCAGCTTGGCGCGCATCCCGGATGAGTAGGTCCGCAGCGGCGCGTCGATGAACGCCCCGATGTCGGCGAACTCCACGATGCTCTCCTCTCGCTCCTCCATCAGCCGGTGGTCGATGCCCAGCAGCGCACCCGCCAGCTGGATGTTGCCCCGGCCTGACAGGTCCTGGTCGAAACCCGCCTGAAGGTGCAGCAGGGTGGACACGTGGCCGTGGACCTCCACCACCCCCTCTGACGGCTGGATGATGCCCGCCAGGACCTGGAGCAGGGTGCTCTTGCCCGCGCCGTTGGGCCCGATGACGCCCAGCGACTGCCCCGGATCGAGGCGGAAGGACAGGTCGCGCAGAGCCCAGAACGAGCGCTCCCCGCGTTCGGGATGGAGCATCCGAGCGAAGGAACGGCGGATGCTCGTCTTCTTGGTGAAGCGGAGGCTGTAGCTCACGCCCACGTCACGCGCCTCGATGGCGTAATCGGCCACCCTAGAGCACCTTGGCGAAGGCCGGCTCCAGCCGCTTGAAGATCACCGTGCCCAGCAGCACCAAGCCCAGTGAGATCAGGAACAGCAGCCCCAGCGGCACCAGCTCGGGCGGTTGGCCGGGTGTGAAGCCGGTGCCTGCCAGGTCGACCCGCCCGTAGACCACGTCGCGATAGGCCGTGAGCAGGATGGCGAAGGGGTTGTAGCGCAGCACCGCGACGCCCGCCTCGCCCAGCGCCTCCTCGATGGCCCCGAAGCGCCCCACCGTCGAGTCGAACGACCAGAGCGTTGGCGACAGGAAGAACCACAGCCTGATGAGATGCCCCATCAGGATGCCCACGTCACGGTAGAAGACGTTCACGGCCGAGACGATGAGCGACAGTCCGAGCGTGAACACGAACTGCACCACGGCGATGACGGGCAACCAGACCACGTTGACTGTGGCATGCGCGGGAAAGACCAGGAACAGGACGACCATCAGGAGCAGCACGCCGAAGGCGAAATTCAGCACCTCCGCCACGAGGGCCGAGACGGGCAGCACGATCTTGGGGAACTGCACCTGCTTGATGAGCCGTTCCTGGCGCACCACGGTGCTGACCGCGCCGCTGACGCTGCTGGCGAACCACTTCCAGGGCAGGATCGCGGCGAAGAGGAAGAGCGGGAAGTCGGGTGTCGAGCGCTGGAAGATGACCGTCAG
>Ga0136615_10001055_pt1 | contig 12985 bp, 9 predicted proteins | sample AntDrymUQ2882206_2_FD_106647 | JGI IMG/M metagenome (GOLD analysis project Ga0136615, IMG submission 106647) | Polar desert sand microbial communities from Dry Valleys, Antarctica - metaG UQ288 (22.06) | ecosystem: Environmental > Terrestrial > Soil > Desert | place: Antarctica: Dry Valley...
CGCACCATGTGATGCGCTAGTTAGGACGCCAGCCGCGCACGCCAGACTTCGGTCGGTTGGGTGGCGATCTACGAATGAATGAGGGGGAGGGCGGCGCGACTCAGCTCACGCTCGGTCGGCGACGCGGCGTTACGGGAAGACCTCGCTCGTGCGCGCGGTGTTGGCCGCGGGCGAGCGCGAGGGTCACCCGACCGTCTACGTCAACTTCTACGGCATCCTCTCGGTCGAGGATGCGATCGCCCGCCTCGAGCTCGGCTATCGCGGCCTGAAGGGACGGCTGGCGGGCTGGGTGGAGGGAGTGCTCCGGACCCTGCAACCGACGGTCCGCGCGCCCGCGGTCCAGGTCTCTCCTCAGCTCGACACCGACGCCGGGCGGAGACTCCTCACCCTGCTCGACCTGCCCCGGCGAGCCGCCGAGCGCGCCGAGACCAAGGTGATCGTCGCCTTCGACGAGTTCCAAGCGGTGCTCGGCGCGAAGCCACCCCTCGACGGAGCGCTACGCAGCGTCATCGAGCAGCACGGGACGCAGGTGGGCTATCTCTTCTCGGGATCGCACCCGGGGATGATGCGCGGCCTGTTCGCCGACCGCGAGCGGCCCTTCTACGGCCAAGCTCGCTCGGTCGCGCTCGGGCCGCTCGCCGACGAGGACCTCGCGCCCTTCATCGCCGAGCGTTTCGAGGCGACCGATCGTGACGCCGGGGCGGCGCTGGCCCCGCTGCTCGACCTCGTCCGCGGCCACCCCCAGCGGGCGATGCTCGCGGCCCACCTGCTGTGGGAGCGCGCGCCAGAGGGAGGGGCGGCGGACGAGCAGACGTTCGGCCTGCTGCTCGGCGATCTGGAAGACGAGCTCGGCGAGGCGTTCGCGGGCCTGTGGCAAGGACTCTCCGACAGTGACCGGCGCGCTCTCGTCGCCGTGGCCAGCGCGCCCGGCAGCCCGACCGGTCAGCAGGCGCTCAGACAGGTCGGCCTCGCGCGGGAGACCGCGCGCGACGCGATCGACCGGCTGCTCGACGCGGGACATGTCGCCGAGCTTGGAGGAAGGCTCGTGGTGACGGATCCGCTGCTCGAGCGGTGGCTTGCGGGGGGTCGGATCGGGCTGGGGTGAGGGGGACGGACAGCCTGATGGACCAAGCGAAGAGATATTCGCCGCGAGCACGAGGGATCGCCGCGGCGGCCCAGTCAAGGACCTACTCCCCCGCCGAGGGACGTCAGGCTGAAAGCGCGGGGACGCGGGCCGTTCCAAACCTAACGCGCGCGGCGAAGAAGGCGCCGCAGAGCGGACTCGGCCGGTCGCGTACGCGAGCCCCCTGTCTCCGACCCATGTGGGATCACGTAGTGAGTTCCGCGCTTAGCGCCTCGGCGCTCCAACGCCCTGCGCGAGACCAGACCGGTCAGTACGTCTCGAGCCTCCTGTGAGGTGAGCGGCACAACCTCTCGGAGTGTCATGTTTGTGACTCGGCCGGTCCGCCGAGCGACGTCGAGGGCGATCTGACTGACGGCCTCGAAATCTCGGCCTACGTCGGACGTGCCCGGCATCTCGCTTTCGTCACTCGACCGGCTGATCGAAAGCGATGGAATCCTGGTCACGACTGGCGACGGATCGGGGACAGCCTGTGCCTCGTACTTCGCGACCGCTGCACGCCTGCCGAACGGCTCTTGGGACGCGTCGAAAGTTTCGGCAACAAGGGAGGCCAACTCATCGTGCGTCAATGCCGAGAAGGCGACGAAGGGAGTGAGACGCAGCAGGCGTTTCATCGCCTCCCGCATGAGCTGCATCCGTTGCCCGACCTCGCTGCGTCCCCCGACCTCCCTGCTGTCGACACGATCGAGAAACTCTCTCGCTATGGCCTTGGCGAGCCGTCGGTCTCCTGCGATCGTGGGGCGCTCCATGATGTTGGCGAGTTCGTCCTCACCCAATCGCTTCAGGTCGATATCCGGCCCGAGTATTTCCGCCCGCCACCAGAGCCGACGGAAGGTGTTCCGGTTGACGTTGCCTATGAACCTCTTCTCATCGGCCGCGCCACCGAACCGCCATAGCGCCACGTCGAGTAGCCAACAGCAGGTCAGATAGCTCCAGACCTCTTCGTGTGACGCCTCGTGGGGAGTCACCTGAACCGCGTCACGAAGCACTCGCGCGCAGCTTCCTTCGAACTCAGCGAGCCCGGCTGGCTGGCCTGGAAAGCCGTGCTCTCGAGCCAGGTCCACCACTCGGCGGCGGAGGGTCACGAGGTCCTCGCGTGCGATTGGCGATCCCAGTGCCGAATAGGTCACGACCGGCGAAAGATCCGGCAAGGCACCGCTGAGTTCCGCGATCGACATGTCGCGCTTACGGCTGATGATCTGATGAGCCGCCTCGCGCTCGAGGCGAGGTACGAGAACGCTCATCTCAGCAGGCCCAGATGAGCCTGTAGCTCCACGTCAAGCCGCGACGGATCCTCGACGAAGCGAGCCTGTAACGCGGACATCGGGATACCGGGCCAGCACGCGCCCAACAGCTCCGACAGCATCCTGCCTACGGTCCCCTCGTCATATGCCTCTGGTGCCTCGACGAAGCGCTCGTTACCCAGCGCACCATGAACGAGCGAGCGTGCCACGTCGAACGTCACGAACGTGCGGACCATCCCCGCCCGCACATCCCCACTCCCCGAGCGCAGCGCTTCCAGAAGCGATGCGTCGCCCGAATTGACCAAGAGCCGGAGACTGCCAAGAACCGGCGCCTCCAGTTCCTCGTTGCTCCACTCCAGCGCCCAAGAGCCGGACGCCGGAAACCGAGGCATGGATGCAAAGTCCGCCGCCGAGATCGGAAAGCGCGCGGCTCCGCCCTCCAGCATGAGCTGCTGCCTGTCAGTCCAGAGCAGCGCTCCGGGCCGCCGGGGCGAGATGGCGGAAGGCGCCCGGCCGGGCGAGCGGAGCAACAGCCGCGCTTGCAATTCGAGACGGCCGCCGGCACTCGCGCCGGGTACGGTAAGGCCGACGGGCGCGCGCAGACATCCACCGAGAGTCCCGAGCTCGACTGGCTCTCCCTCAGCGGCGAGCCGTGTTCGGTCCGAGTGCCACTGTGCACTGAGGGCCAGAGCTGAGTCCGCTCCTAGTCCACATGCCTCTCGAATGGCGTCGACATCGACCGTGAGCACTTGGAGGAGTTCTACATCGGTAAACGCGTCCCAATGCTCGAGCCGCTCGCCGATCTCCATTCCGTCGATGGTCCGCCATGGCTCGGCGGTGACCGCGTCGTCCGGCGGAAGCAGGTACGGAAGCGCAGCCGGCGTCCTCACGAGACGTCCGCAGCCACGGCCACGCGCAACATCGCTTCGTCTCGCATCGGCACTTCGACGGACCAGCTCCCGTCCCCGTCGTCTGGATCAACAACGAGCTCTGAGCTCTCATGTGTCGCTCCGCCCGGGTCGACCCACGCCCTCACGGCGGGAGGTTCGTAGCCACGGGGCGCGTCGGTCTCGACCTGCGCCCCATCGTTTGTCATCACCTCCACTCTCCCGCTGAGGCGCACGCGACTGCCGTTCGCTCTCAGCTCAAACGGAAAACGGAGGACGGGGAACCCATCCGCCGCGATCGCGGGTCGTGGCTCACCCCCGGCGCGTACCTGCGGGAGCCGCCTCGCTTTCTCAGGCGTGGGGCCGACCGTCGTGTCGGATCCATCGCCGGCAGTTGACGCGCTTCGTCCATCGGTCGATACGCCAAGGCCCGATCCTCCGTCGGTCCAGGTCTCGCTCGAGACGTCGCTGGCAGACTTCCGACCGGGGGCATGGCGGCGACGGTTCTGAGCGCGACCCGCGGACGAGCGCCGAGCGCCGGGACCTTCGAGCCCGGGCATCAGTGTCGCGAGCGCGTCGGCGAACTCGCCCAGGGGCACGCCGTCTCCCGCCGCCGCGTTCTGCGTCGCCCCCTCATGGCCCGCAGCCTCACGGCACGTCCGTGCGACGCGATCGAGGGCCACCTTCACGAACGTGCGGTCGCGTCCCACAGGCACGAACCGGTAGACCCAGTCGTCGTGGGTAGGTGGCTCGGCGCGACGGAACACTTCGTCCACATCGAGAGAGCACCTGAAGACCCCCGAGTATCCGAACCTACCGGTCACTGGCTCGAGACCTCGCAGGTACTTCACCACGAGCTCGGCGTTTCGCATAAGGGCGACGTGATGTACCGAGTCCGCGGTCTGCCTGGCGCCTTGCGGGACAGCACGTTCGGGCATTGTCACTGGGGCGACGGGCCCCCTTTGAAGCACGAGGCGTCCCAACGTCTTGATCGGGCGTAGACACTCGACCGATCGGTCGAAGGCGAGCGGGTCGTCGTCCTCCGGCTCACGACGAAGGCGATCCATCGCTTCGACGAACCCGCGCAGCCGATCGTGCGTCCGCGGGTCGGGGAGGATCATTCGCCGTCCTTGGTCAAAGAGACGAAAGGACATGGTCGCCTGTGCGCCTCCAGACGTCGAGATCATCCGCGGCCAGAAGTTCCAGACCAAGGCCTCTCCGATGAACTCCATCGTCGTGTCCGTGTCCGCCGGTCCCTCTGGCGCGACGCTCGGCGCAACTATCGCCACCGTCGTCCCGAGCCCTTGGCGACCTTCCCGATGCGGGAGACCGAGCATCCGCGCGGCGGCCTCGGCCTCGTCGTCGAGAAGCGGCTCAGGGACGCCGTCAGCGATTCGACCCCACCAGTGGCGCCCCGTGAAAGGACGCCCATCGGAGGCGAAGTTCTCTCCGAGTCCACACCCGATGAACCGCCGCTCCAAGCCATCCGCCGTCTCGCAGAGCGTGTCAACGAGGACGGTCCTCGCCCCGCTGGCTATGTAGAAGGCTGCCTTTCCGTAGCCGAAAGAGCCACCGCCAAGCTCTTTGTCCGGCGGTTGTCCGATGTTGCGCACGAAGTCGACGAAATCGCGCACCTCGCCCGGAGCGGATTCGTCGGCGCGAGTCGGACCCCCAAGTCCGCCGGTGCCGAAGTCGGCGAAGTACAGGACCTCCATGCTCGAACGCAGAGCGTCGGCGAGTGGCAGACCAGGCGGTGCGTCGGGAAGCATCCGTGTCCGGACAAGATGGGTCCGGGCTGCGTCGAGCGTGATGCGGCCGATTTCGACCTCGATCCCGCGTGCAGAGTCGCGCTTGGCGTCCCAGCAGTTTTGGACGGCCTCCCTTACGAGGACCTCCAAGGGCTCGATGTCGGGACGACCGATCTGATTGATGACACCCTCCGCGGCCAGACCTCCTGTCGCGTTGTAGGGCTCCGAGTAGCGAGTGAGCCAGATCATTCGTCCCCCGCCGTCGCGAGCTCTCGAATAAGGCCTGCGTACGAGTCTTCCTTCAACGCGTCCTCGAGAACGTGGTCCAAGTCGACGCGATAGACGATGTCGACGATTCCGACCGGCCTCGCCCCAGAGACGAACGTGGACGGCACCAGGCGGGGCGTTCGTTCGTCGACACGCACGGTCATGCGCTCGCGGATATCGAATCGCACTGCGCTGACGGCTGGCAGCTCCGCGGGCGCGACCCCGGCCGCGGAAAGGGCGTCGAAGAGCTCGCGCGCCGGAATTCCGGCCGCCAGCAGGTCGTCGACCAAGGACGCGACGGATGCTCCGCCCTCAGGAGCCTCCTCCAGGCGGACGAGGTGCAGATGCAGGGTCCCACTCTCAGGCGCGAGAAGCTGGTCTTCACCGTGGACCGTGACCACACGGGCGGTATGCGCTCTGGTCGTCTTGACCTCGATGGCCTGGGTGCCTCTACGGAGGTCGTGTCTGCCACCGAACGGCCCAACCCAGACATCCACTCTGCCGCGAGGATCCGCCTGCACCACGTCGAGCACTACGAGGAGCTCACCGAAGACCGCCGCGAGGCGATCACGCCCCACCGGAGCACTCTCGCTGATTAGAAACTGACGCCAGTGTTCGATGACTTCGAGCACTACCGCCGCAGGCGGCTGTTCGGACAAGGGCAGCTTCTGAGTCACGGCCCCCACAAAGTGGTCGAAGACCTCGGCGAGCCCCGCGGCCTCGCAGATCACGTCCACGAAGCCCCGTTTTCGCCCTTCGACCACGAGGTCTTTGTGACCGATCGTCACGGTCGTCAGACCTGTCGATCCAGCCAGCTCGTCCTCTGTCTCTACGAGCAGGTGAGACCGTCCGTCCGCATCGAGTGCCAGATAGACCCCTTCGGCTCCTTGGGGCAACCGCCGCACGCTCAGATCTCCCGCCGGAGGGCTACCCGCCTCTCGAAGGGCGGCGAAGGTGAGCCTGATCGAATCGATCACGGCTCGGCGACCTCTGCCTCCTCTAAGTCGTCCGAGTCATCTGGCGCGTCTATCTCGACTCCGGAGATGTCTGCGGTGACGTATTCGACCTTCGCCGCGCTCGATCGACTCTCTGGAAAGACGAGCCCGACACCAATGATGTGCTCGACAGCATCGAGTGGCTCGCGCGTCCTTGCCGACGCGCGCATCGGAACGCTGTTACGCGAAACGGGATAGAGCAGCAGGAGGCCCGTGCCATCGCCACGACCGCCGTCCCGCGGGAGGTTACGCAGCTGCCCTACCGCTTCGCCCTGGAGTTGCTCGGACCCGACTCCCAGGTCGACGACCCGATCGCTCTGGCTCATGAGGCTCTTGATGTCCGCGTACGTGGAGCCGCCAATTACACTCATGCGCGCGCGGTTGATGCACGCGACCATTGTGTCGAGCCCTAGATCGACCTCTCCGAGAGCCTCCGACCCGCGGGAGTGGCCCATGATCGCGATCTTAAAGTGCGTCAACTCGTCATCCGCTCGCCGGCCCTTGATGTACCGCGAGATGAGCCCCCCATCGAGGTCTCGGCTGTTCTCGTGGAAGCTGTAGGAACCCAAGAACTCAACGATCGCCGTACTCGCAACAGGTCCTACCACCGTGATGCCGGGCCGAACGATCTGACGGGGTGCCCCTGAGGTGGCAGCGAGAAGCGAGCGGGCGGCCTCGCGATTACCGTTGAGCCAACCTCGATCGCGGTGGTTGAAGAGGATCGTCTGGATCCGTCGACCCGAGTAGGAAGCGTCAGCTTGCCGCGCGTGCTGCATCTTCGCCGCCGCTGTGATCGCCAGCTTCGGGTGCGTCCGGATCCTGACGCCGAGCTGCTCGGGCGTCTCATGTTGGGTCTCGTATCGCTCGACGTCGTAGCGGATCTCCTGCTCGACGGTGGCCAGGTGGTGGAACCACTCCCTCATCTCGTCCGTCATCCAGATGCGGGTCAGATCCGCGTAGCCACTGCGATAACCGAACCACCTCCCCATCTGCAGCAGGGTGTCGTAGGCCGAGGCCGTACGAACGAAGAAGGACACCGACAATCCTTCTAGGGTGAGCCCGCGCGAAAGCGTGTTCCCGCCGACCGCGATGATCACCCGAGGGTTCTGATCGTCAAACCTGAGCCGCTCTTCGCTCTGCGAGTTGTCCGTGATCACGACCGCGTCCTCGGCCACCATGGGAAGAAGCGCCGAAATGTCCTCCCACGACACGGGGTCAAGAGCGAAACTGTCGGCTGGCACGCGCTCTGCCTCGACGGTCCACATCTCTTCAAGTGAAGCGAGAAGGGATTCATCGCGCCGAGAGAGCAAAGACGAGAGCGCGCGGAGCCGAGTCGAGATCGCTTCTGCCATCCGCCTATGTACGTCCACGTGCTGAGATGTGTGCACAAGAGCGGTCGCGTGCCGATTACCCTTACCGCGGACTCGACGAGCCGTCGTGCTGAGAAGGAAGTACCGAAGAGCCTCGTCGAGGCTGTCGGTGACCTCGGGTTCGAACTCGTGCCGCTTTGCAGAGCCTTTCGGCCGGAGATCATCGATCTCATCCGTCGGGACGCTCCTGACGAAGTCGTGACCGTCGTCCTCGACGTCGTCGGCGTCGAACTCGAGGGGCTCTCGACCGAAGATCGCTTCGGGTCCGATGTACATCGCCGGTCGCGGCAGATCGACGATGAAATCGCGCGGGTAGAGGTCCTTATAGTCGTCTGGGTCGATCAGCACATTTGCGAACGGCGTCGCCGTATAGCCGACGTATGCGGCCTTCGGCAGTTCGTTGACGATCGCTCGTATCAGCCCGCTGATGCGGGTCGGCTGACGATCCGGCTTGGCGGTGTTGACGCTCGCCTGGTCGGCTTCATCGTCGATGATCAACACTGGGCAGGCTGCCAAGACCTCTGGTCGCGCGTCGAAGAGCCAACGACGCAAGGCTCGAAGTCGCGGGCCGTTCTTCTTGACTATCGCGAGGACTCTCTGGTCCTGCGCGGCGAGCAACGCGTCGACGTTAGCCGTAGCAACGAAGTCACCCTCGTTAGTGAGCCGGTTCCAGACTTGCGGATTCGTCTCCCAAAGTTGGTCGTTGAGGCGATCCTGCGTTTGCTGCCTGAGGGCGTTGTGGATCCCCGAGAGAACGATGAAGAGGCGGTAGCCCGCGTCTGCGGCCTTCGCGATGACTGCCGTGAAGTTCGTGGTTTTGCCGCTCTGCACGTAACCGAGGACGAGTCCTCGACTCTGGTACTCGTCCTTGCCATGAGGGTTGGGCATGTGAGCGACGACCTTCGTCGAAGACTCGTCGAGATCTCGGAGCGCATCAGCCGGCCAGTCGCCAGCCCGCAGGATCGACTGGAGTGAGGACCAGTTACGGTCTTCGGACCGCGGTCCGGCGTACCACGACTCGATGTTGCCCGCGACGACGGCGCGGGGCGTGCGGGCAGATTGGACGTCCTCCATGAGTTCGCGAATGCGGTTCGCGGCCTCGCGGACACGTTCTCTCGGGGCGATCTCGCTCAGCTCGACGGCGGCAGTCTCCAAGTCCATCCCCTGACCGTCTCGCATCGTCCGCACCAGCTGCCGGATGACCGTGTTCTCGGCGCAGAGCTGGTCGAGGTCCGCAAACCCGTGTGCCGCTGTCATCGGCTGCTCCACGGGATCCTCGTCGTTGCGGGGTGGGCGTTCCTGACACTCTGTTCGATTCGATCGGCCGCGCCCTCCACCGACTCGTGCTCCCACACGCGGATCACGGTCCAACCACGCCCGCGCAGAATATCGGTGAACCTGCGATCCCGTGCCACGTTCGCGTCGAGCTTCGTCGTCCACCACTCTCGGTTGGCCTTCGGAAGGTTGCCGTGCTCTGGGCAGCGATGCCAGAAGCATCCGTCGACGAATACCACGGTCCTAGCCGGACCGAAGACTATGTCTGGGATTGTGCGGACATCTCGCTCGGGGCTTCGATGCACACGAAACCGGAGTCCTCGTCGGTGCAATGCCGACCGCAAGAGGAGTTCGGGTCCAGTGTTGCGGGGTCCGTTGGCCTTCATCGTGGCCGTCGCCCCACGCGACGAAGGTAAAGGCGTCCTCGGGACCGCGCGCGTGTCAGGTGCCATGGCCATGCCGAAGAAGTGAGTCGTCGTCGGCGTCTGCATTGGCCAAGCGAAGTAAGAGCCGGTCCCTCAGCCCTGGTTCCTGTTCGAGAACGTCGTCCACAACGGCCATGATCGCCGGCCAGTCACGGCTCAAACTGATCGCTTCCGAGGTCACGGACCGAGGAGCCACGACTTCAGTACTCGCATCGAGATGATCCCTGTACCGCTCTTGGGCGACGGCGACGGCGCCCGAAGCTATCGCGCGTAGACCCGCCCGCAGATCCACGGGAAGAGACACGCGCATCTTGGCGACATCGACGCCAAATTGCTCCTCTTGGCCGGGAGGGAGGTCCACAGCGATGCGTGCGAGCTTCGCGTGCTCGTCAAGTGTTCGAAGCCGATTCCAGCCCCCCGCCTGAATGAGTCGCTCGCGGCGATAGATGTAGAAGCCCTGATGCCTGTTCCACCTTTTCGGTCCTCCGGCGCTACGGTGTGCATCGGCGGTTGAAAAGAACTGCTGGCCCGGCAGTACGTAAGGCTTGACGGGGACGGTGACCGCGCACCCGTACGCGTCGGTGTACTCGAGAAGTTGAGGCGGCAGAGCATGCGTCCGAGCCTCGTCTCGGGAGAACGGATCCCACGGCTCGACGGGTTCCCCGTTAAGGCTGAGTTCGAGCCTTCGACGACCGAAGGGCCAGCGACGACCGTACGCCTCACCGTCGAGGAAACGATGGAAGACCATCCCGAGATGCTCGCGGGCATCGTCGACGGCCGTGCGTAGAACCCGCGCGGTCATCCCTTCGGTTTGCTTTCTGGGAAGAACCCGATCGAGGTGCTCCCAGAGGACCACTGTCCCGGCGCCGACGCCCTCGAGTGGCTCGAGAAGCCTGCTAGGGGCCGATACGGCGCGCACCCGCTCAAGCTCCCATGAATCGGTGCTCAGGACCTGGTCGAGATCCCAGCGGCGAATGACCGGCGGATCGGCCTCGGCCGTGCGTGAGGCGACGGTCAGCCGGCGGCACTGAGAGAGCGACGCGGTCTTGAGCCCCAGTCCAAAGTGACCCAGAGAATCAGCACCATAGTCGGCCCGTGTTCCGTACCGCATGGCCTCGTCGATGCGGGCACGATTCATCCCAACCCCGTCGTCGCTCACGCGGATCCACGAGTCAGCACCATCGGCCGCTATCTCCACGGCGACGGTCGCGGCATCAGCGTCGATCGCGTTGTCGATGATGTCAGCGATGGCGCCCGACAGGTCGTAGCCGATGTCCCGGAGCGATGCCATGAGGCGTCCTGCGGAGGGAAGGGCAGTGATGAACGAGCCGGTCATGCGACCATCTCCTCTCGAGCATCGCTCCTCGTTTTCACAGTCGCGGCGTCTCTCACCGCCCGCCCAGTCACGCATCGCTCATGCAGAGGACACACCGAGCATCTCGGAGTTTCGACTCGGCAGATCTCGCGTCCGAGATCGAGGAGCGCTCGGTTGAAGGCGGCGTCCGGACCGGCGGAGCCTGCCAGATGATGTAGGTCGAGCCGGAGCTGGAAGCGTCGGGGGTCACCGTGGCGAGTGATCCGTCCTGCGACGCGTGCCGTGGTGCGATCGACGAGCACCTGACGCCTTCCGAAGCCGAACGTAAGCACGGCCCTGCACACGTAGTCCCCTACTCCCGGAAGGTGACGCAGCGTCGTCTCGTCCTCTGGCACCCGTCCGTCGAAGAAGGTGACCAGATCGTCAGCGAGGTTCACCAAGGTGCTGGCGCGCTCCTCGAACCCAACGGCTGCGAGGGCAGCCGCGGGTCGGGCGTGTTCGGTCAGCGCCGCCGGACTCGGCGCGACCTCGCGCAGGAGCGTGAAGGCGTTCTCGGCATCGGCTGGGCGAGCTCGGCCGAGAAGCATCTCGGCGATCAGCACGAGCCACGGATCACCGACCCTCCGCCAAGATGGAGACCATGCATCTGAGAGGGCGCGCCAGCCGACGAGTGCGTCTCGAAACGCCTCGCCGGACGAATCGCGACGAACGCGAGTTGGACGGTCCAGGTCCCTGAGAACCGATTTCCCGATCGACTCTGCCAGGAGGACGGGCACGGCGTTTCCGATCTGCCGGTAGCGGTGCGTCTGGGTCCCCGCAAAACGGAAGTCGTCCGGGAAGCTCTGAACCCGAGCTGCCTCCCGTACCGAGAGCGTCCGATGCTGGTCAGGATGGATGTACCAGTAACCGTCCTTGGCGATGTGCGCGGTGATCGATCGACAGAGTTCGGTCCAGTCGAGTCTCTTGTACTTGTCGGTGAAGACGTCGGAGCGATAGCGACGAAGCCGTTCCGGCAGATCGATGTAGGTCTGACCTTCTCGAAGCAGACGGAATGCCTCCATATCGTCTGGGCGGACGTCGCGAGAAATGTGCTCGAAGATGAGCTGCCGCTCCGAAACCTCGACCCCACCCCGCATCAGCTCTTGAAACTCGGATGTGATCCGTCTCGGGTCGTAGGAGAGCTCCTCGTGGCGTTGCGCGCGAGGGATCGGCGGGAGGTCGCCGATGGCACCACGAAGATCGATCAGCGTGGCATCAGGCTCCGGCCACGATGGCCGGCGGTGACCCTGAAAGCCGATCAGGATCAGCCTCTGGCGGTGCTGCGGGATCCCTTGCCGGGAAGCGTCGAGGACGCGGGCGCCCACGCGGTACCCCAACGCTCGGAGAGACTCGTAGAGTCCCGTTAGCACGGCTCCGTCGTTCCAGCGAGGGAGATCTGGCACGTTCTCCACGAGAACGGCCGAGGGCCGCAGGGCCTCGACCACTGTGATGAAGGCCGACCACAAGTCGGCCCTTGAGTCGTGGGCGCTTCGTTCGCCCGCCTCGACGAGGTGTTGAATACGTGAGCGGCCGGCACGACTGAATGGCTGACAAGGGACCCCTCCAGCGACGAGGTCGACGCTTTCCACTCCCCAGACCTTGAGCGTGTTGAGGAGCTCCGAGGGATCCGAAAGATCTCCGCACCACGACAGGCCCGGCAGATTCGCGTCGTGGGTTCTGACCGCCCACTCATCGGAATCGGCCCCGACGAGGACATCGAACCCAGCACGGTCCAAGCCCAACGAGAGCCCTCCGGCTCCGCAGAACAGGTCGACCGCCGTCGGTCGCGTCGAGCTTCGCCCCAAGAAGGTGCGAACGGACGCGAGGTCCGAGGCCTCCGGCGTCGACCCGTGCCGAGGCGGGCGAACCGGGGCCCCTCGGTGATGGGGAACGAGCGGGCGCCGGGCTGGGTCAGCGGTCACGCCTCTACCGTCGTTGAATCCGAGGTTCACCGAAACCAAGATATACGCGGGCTCAGACCCATTTTCCCGGCGACTGCCTTGCACCACGCGTTCGAATGAACCGGACTATGCCTCGATCTGCCCCACGGAGGCGACCACCGATCAAGTACTCTCCCACCCGCATGGCCGAGGCCAAAGCGGAGGACCAACAACAGGGGCAAACGGAGCCGCCCGACGGCGCATCCGCCCACGCCGAAGGAGACCGCTCCCCCGAGGAACGCCTGCCCGTCGACCCCGGCGAGCACCACGACCTCCCCGATCGCGAGCACTGCGAAGAGATCCTCCGCAAGATGCTCCTCATCCGCCGCTTCGAGGAGC
>Ga0136615_10001058_pt1 | contig 12973 bp, 14 predicted proteins | sample AntDrymUQ2882206_2_FD_106647 | JGI IMG/M metagenome (GOLD analysis project Ga0136615, IMG submission 106647) | Polar desert sand microbial communities from Dry Valleys, Antarctica - metaG UQ288 (22.06) | ecosystem: Environmental > Terrestrial > Soil > Desert | place: Antarctica: Dry Valley...
ATCCCTGATCCCTGATCCGCCATGCACATCCCGAAGCGCGTTCGAGACATCGAGCTTCCCCAATTCGACCTGCTCAACGACATCGCCACCAGCTGGCGTCAGAAGGGCGTGGACGTCATCACGCTCGGCCAGGGCCTGCCGGGTTTCGATCCGCCCCGCGTCGCCGTGGACGCTCTGCGCGCCGCCGTCGGGGACGGCGCTTCCCACATCTACTCGGCCGACGCCGGCCTTCCCGAGCTGCGCAGCGCGCTGACCAGATCGTTCACGTCCCTCGGCGCGTCGCTGGACCCCGACACAGAGGTCATCATCACCGCTGGGGGAAATCAGGCATTTCAACTCGCCCTGACCACACTGATTGACCCCGGCGACGAAGTGGTGCTCGCGTCGCCGTTCTTTCTGAATCACGAGATGGCGATTCGTTCGGTCGGCGGCGTCCCAATCGAGGCGCCGATGAAGGCATCCTGCGGGTTCATGCCCGCGTGGGACGACCTGCTGCCGCACATCGGGCCCAGGACGCGTGCACTGGTGCTGGTGACGCCGAGCAACCCGACGGGTGCCATCACGCCGCCTCACGTGCTCGGACAAATCGTTTCGGAATGCGCGGCCCGCGCAGTCATCGTCTTGGTCGACGAGACCTACCTGCGATTCGCATATGACAGCGAGCCATTCACTGCGCTCTCGCTGCCGCAATGGCGCGACAACGTCGTGGTGGTTGGCAGCTTCTCGAAGCAGTTCGCGATTACGGGTTGGCGCTGCGGATATCTCGTGGCGAGTGGCGACGTGATTGCCGAAGCCCTGAAGATTCAGGATGTCATGGTGATCTGCGCGCCGGTGCCGGTGCAGCGGGCGGTGGCGGCCACCCTCGAGGCCGAGCCGGATTACGCGAACCGTTGGCTTCCGGAGCTCCGCGCGCGCCGCGATTTGCTGGTGGACGCCCTCACCGCAATTCCCGGGGTGACCCCTGTCAAGCCGTCCGGCGCGTTTTTCGTCATGGCGGCGTTCGAAGGAATGCACGACTCACGCCGGGCGGCGATGGACCTGATCGAGCAACAGCAGGTCGTGGCGATCCCAGGAGCCTTCTTCGGGCACTCGGCACAAGGCTACTTGCGCCTTTCGTACGGAGCGGCCTCAAAGGAGCGGCTGCGCGAGGCGGCCGCACGTCTGGCCGAATTTCAGCGGCAAGGCATGAGGGCTCAGGCGCCCTAGCGGCGTTCGAGCTTGCGGATGAACCACTCCTTGAGCCCTTCCTGCTGTTCGACTAAAATCGCATCTCTGCACTCTCTCCTACACGGATCAAAGTAACGTAGCTCATGCCTCTCCGCGTGGCCTTCGATCTGGACGGCACCATCGCCGACATGCACCTCGTCCTCCGCAAGGAGGCCAAGCGCCTGTTCGGGGAAGCTGACTTGTCCAAGACAGCGGATCGGCCGGGCACCGATTCGACGGCCAACGACGACGTCACCGCCTCCAGCGCGCCGGCGGAGAAACCCGAAACCTCCAAGGTCATGGCCGACATGCACCTGACGGGCCGGCAGCAGATGCGGCTCTGGGAACACGTCAAGACCATTGAGAACTTCTGGGGTGGCTTGCCCGAGATGGAGCCGGGCATCGTCGCGCGTATCGCGCAGACGGCCGCCACTCGGCGGTGGGAAGTGCTATTTTTGACAACACGGCCCCTGGTCGCGGGCGAGACGGTCCAGATTCAGAGCCAGCGCTGGCTCCAGGCGCATGGCTTCCCGCTGCCGAGCGTGTTCGTCGTGCAGCGCTCGCGCGGCAGGATCGCCGAAGCCCTCGAACTCGACGCCGTCGTCGATGATCGGCCGGAGAACTGCCTCGACGTGGCCGTTGATTCGAAGGCCAAACCGATTCTCATCTGGGCCGGCGACCCGAAGCGCGTTCCGCCTGGCGCCAAGCGTCTGGGCGTGCGCGTGGTATCGTCCATTGCCGACGCGCTCGAGTTGCTCATCACGCTCGACGATCTGAAGAATGAGCTAGGTGTGGTCCGCTCCATCAAGAAGTTCTTTGGCAAGGAAACAGCTGTTTGACGCCGGAAGCCTGAGTTGCATGGGCCATCTCTATGTCGGCACCGCACGGGCGCGACTCGGGCCGGCGGCGGCAATCCTCGATGCCGCCGGCGGCGCGGTGGCTGCCTGCGAAGAGAACAGGCTGACGCGAGCGGTGGACTCGGGCACCGTGGGACCGCCCGAACTGTCGATCAGCGAGCTACTGCGATATCTCGGACACGAGCGCACGGACATCACGACGATCGCGGGCGTCGGCGACGAGGGAGAGGTCGATCCTCACCTGGCTCACGCCGCGTATGCGCGACGCGCGTCGGGGTTCGACGACACGCTCGTCGTGGTGTGCGGCACCGAAACTTCCGCGGGGGTCGGAGCCGAAGCGCTGCCGTTCGTCCCGAAATCGTCGATCACCGCTGAATACGCGCAATTGACCGGCCGGCTTGGCTTGAGGCCGAGGCGAGACGAGCATCTCGTCGAAGCCCTCGCGCGCGGGGGACACAAGGAAGCAGCCGCCGTGCAACAGCGGCTCGGCGACGATCTACTGGACATGCTGGCGGCGCTGCAGACGCAAACCCGCGTGAATCGGGTCTGTCTCTCGGGCGGGTTGTTTTTCAATACGTACTTCACGACGCGTGTGGCCGCGTCCGCGATATTCGAAGACACCTACGTGCCGCCGCATCCGGGACGCAACGGCGCGGCGCTCGGGGCGGCACTTACTAGTGTCACAAGTGGCACAGGTGGGAAAGGTGCAGCAGGTGCGGGTGCTACAGGTGGACCAGGTGCAGCAGGTGCGAAGGGCGTTGGGTCGGCGTATCTGGGACCTTCGTACACAGATTCAGAGATCAAGGCGACGCTCGAGAACTGCAAGCTGTCGTTCGACTTGATGGACGACAATCCGCTGTTCGAGCTGGTGCTGCATCAGCTCGCGCGCGGGAGGTTGGTCGGGTGGTATCACGGGCGGCTCGAGTGGGGGCCGCGGGCGCTCGGTCATCGATCAGTAGTCGCTGATCCGTTTGCGCCGCACGTGTTGGAGAATCTCAACGGATTCCTCAAGCGTCGTCCGGCCTTCCGCGCCTATGGTGTCAGCGTTCCCGCGGTGCGGTTGCAAGACCTCTTCGAGGTCCCTGCTGTGTCGGGTGCGCGTCGGGCATCTCCGTTCATGCAGTTCGAATACAAGCCCAGGGATCTCGGCAAGTTCAGGACGATCCTGCCTCCGGGCGTCGAAACAGTGCGAGTGCACACGGTTGACGAGAGCGAGCCGCGTTTTTTGCGCTTGCTCGAGACCTGGGGACAGAAGACGGGAACGCCCGTGCTCGTGAATACCTCTTTCAATGGCTTTCACGAGCCGCTCGTCTGCTCGCCGCGCGACGCGATCCGCGTCTTCTACGGGACCGGGCTGGATGTGCTGGCGCTGGAGAACTTCGTGCTGCGCAAGTAGTCAGGTCAGGCGAGCAGGTTGCGAACCTGAAGGCCCTCGAGCAATTCGTAGTCGAACACCAACGCAGCATCGGAGGTGACGTAGAACTGTGCGCCCAGCATCTGGTGCGCGGGGTGTTCAAGGTAGGCGCGCAGGTCTGCCTCGCCCTCGAACTCGAGAATGGCCATGAAGGGAAAGTCGTGCGTGTTCTGCTGCTCGTACGGTCGCCCGACCATCAGCCGCCGTCCGACCCGCGCACGTTTGATGAGCGGAATGTTGACCAGCGCGTGCTCGAGTGCGGTGACGAACGCGCGGCGCTGGTCGTCGGTCAGCTCGGGCTTTGGACGGAACAGAACGACGTGCGCAATCACTCGTCGTCTCTCCGGCGTTTCGGTGGCCGCCCACCGGCCGGGCCCCGCCCGGCGGGTTTCGAACCCCAGGGCTTCCTCGCGGCGCCGGAAGGCTTGGCGCCCCACGGCTTCCGATCCGACCCGCCCGCGGGCTTCCTCCAGTCGGGGCCCTTCGGCTTCCACCCACCGGAGTCCTCGCGGCTGCGATAGCTGCCGCGATCGGCGCGATCGTCGTCACGCCGCGGCGGGCGGTCTCCTGACGGGCGACGGTCCGTCGCGGGACCGCGCGGCCGATCGTTGTCGCGTCGTGGCGGGCGATCGCTCCAGGGTCGCGCGTCACGGTCGCCATCGCGCCGCGGCGGACGATCCCCTGACGGGCGACGGTCCCCTGCGGGACCGCGCGGCCTATCGTCGTCGCGCCGCGGCGGGCGATCGCTCCATCCGCGCTGGTCCCGATCGCCGTCGCGCCGCGGTGGCCGATCACTCCAGGGTCGCCGTTCGCGATCACCGCTAGCGGGACCGCTCCCGCGCCGGTCATCGTCGCGGCGCCATTCCGGCCGTGCCGACCGTCCAAACTTATCGCCGTGCGGTTTGGCTGCGGGTCCAGGGCGCCAGGCTTCGCGCGGTTTGCGATCCCGAGCGCCCTCCGCGCGATCACCACGGTCCGCGCGATCGCCTCGCTCTCCCCGATCTCCACGGTCATCCTGCCACCCCGGACGTCGGCCCGGTTTGTCCCGCGGCGGCGCGTCAGCGGGGCCCTCGCAGGCATCGCGCAGCTTGTCGCCATGCGGCGGAGTGAACGATTCCGCGTTGCGCGCGCCGCGCTCGTCGTGGCGCTCGCGGATCTTGTCCTTGAAGCGGTTCCACTTGGCCTTCTTGGCGTCCTTGTACTTCTGCCGCGGATCGCGATGCTCACCGCCAGGCCGCCAGTTTTTGTCTCGCGCGCGATCGCCCCGCCCGGGGCCCGGGCCCGCTGGACGGGCGTGGGGCTCCGAGAGCCGCTTATCCGCGCCGTCACGCTGTCGACCAGCGCCACGGCCTTCCATCGAACTGTCGCGTTCGGGCCGTGGGCCTTCCCAGCGCCGCTCGCCCTGACCGAGCCCGGCGTCGCGCGCCTGGTCGCGCGAGTCGAAGAGCTGGCCACGCTCGAACCATTTCATGACCGCCGTCTGATTCTTTTCGCGAAGGCGATTGAGCGTCGGCAGCAGTTCCTCGGGATCGTGCGCCCGGAAGGCGGTTGGCTGGTCGTCGACGATGATGGTCCAGTAGGTGTGGCGCGGCGGCATGGCTCATTGATTTTACGACGCCGGGCGACACGGAATCGTAGAACCCTCGAGCCATGCGCACAAGTATTCTGGATGGATGGAACTCATTGTCGCGCCTGTTGCTGAGCTGAAATCCCGGATCACGCACCTGTTCGAGGAGGTCGTGAGCGACACCGTTGACCGAGGCAACGGCGCCGCACCCGAGGCCAACACCTTCGCCTGTGGCGTCACTGGCGGGTCCACGGCCCTTATCTTCCTGGGTGCCCTCCGGGACGCGGACGTGAACTGGTCTCGTGTCACGCTGTTCTGGGGCGATGAACGCGCCGTCCCACCCGACAGTGCCGACTCGAACTACGGACTGGCTGAGCAGATGCTGCTGACGCCCCTGGGGTCGAAGGCGCCCAATGCGGTCCGCATGCAGGGCGAGATGCCGGACCTGCAGGACGCCGCGCGCGAGTACTCCGCCGTGCTGCCACCGGCGCTCGATCTCCTCATCCTTGGCGTCGGCGACGACGGGCACGTGTGCTCGTTGTTTCCGGGACACCCGGCGTTGCTGGAAGAAAGCGCGCGGGTGATTGCGCTCGAGGACTCGCCGAAGCCTCCCCCCAGGCGCCTGACCCTGACGATGGCGTACGTCCTGCGGAGCCGGCAGATCTGGATTGTGGCTGTGGGTGAGCGGAAGCGGACGCTGCTACAGAGAGCCGTTCAGCGGCAGCAGGTGTCAACGCCGGTGGACCTGGTGGTCGCGCAGGCACGCAGCGTGACGATCTTCACGGATCAGGCGCTGTCGAAAAACTTCGTGCCGATGTGATCAGTGCAGCGGCAGCCGCTTCAACTTCTCCACGAGCGTGGTCCGCTTGATGTGCAACAGCGTCGCAGCGGCGGCTTTGTTCCCTCCCGTGCGCGACAGCGCGCGGGTGATGAGATCACGCTCTATCTCCGCGATCATCCCGGGCAAGTCGACCCCCGCCTCGGGAAACTCCACCGCTGGCAGGAACGTGACCGGCGCCGCCTGAACCTCGGGCGGCAGATCGCTCAACTCAATCGTCGACCGGCCCCCGAGAAGCGCGACGCCGCGCTCGACCGCGTTCTCCAGCTGGCGGACGTTGCCAGGCCACGAGAACGACATCAGCCGGCGCATGGCGTCCTGCGACACGAGCAACTGCGGGGCGCCCCGATGAGGCCCGGCCGCGGTGGCATATTTACCGAGAAAGTGCTGCACCAGCAACGGGATGTCCTCGCGGCGCTCGCGCAAGGGCGGGAGCTCCATCTGAATCACATTGAGGCGGTAGTAGAGATCCTCGCGGAACGTGCCCTCTTTCACCATCCTGCCGAGGTCCGCGTGGGTCGCCGCCACGATCCGCACGTCGACTTTGACCGGTTTGTTCTCACCGACGCGCTCGAATTCCCGCTCCTGCAGCACCCGCAGCATCTTCATCTGGAGTGTCGCGGGCATGGTCCCGACTTCGTCGAGGAACAGGGTCCCCTTGTCGGCGTGTTCGACCCGGCCCGCCCGCGACACGACGGCACCGGTGAATGCGCCGCGCACGTGACCGAAGATCTCGGCTTCGAGCAGCGTGTCCGGAATGGCACTGCAGTTGAGCGCGACGAACCGGTGCTGGCGCCGCGCGCTGGTGTGATGAATTGCCCGCGCGACGATTTCCTTGCCGGTCCCGGTCTCGCCACTGATCAGAATCGTGGTGGAGGTGCCCGCCACCGTCTCGATCATCTGGAACAACGATCTCATGCGCTCGCTGCGGCCGATGATGGCGCCGAGCCCGAACCGCTCATCGAGCTGCTGGCGCAGGTACGCGTTCTCGTTCTTCAACCGCCGGCGCTCGAGCGCCGTGGTGAGGACGTGGAGCAGCTCGTCGAACTGGAACGGCTTGGTGACGAAATCCGCGGCCCCGCGCTTGAGCGCGTCCACGGCGCTTTTGACGGTTCCGTAGCCGGTGACAACGATAGCGACGATGCCTGGGTAACGGTCGATCGCCGCTTCGATGACCTGCTGCCCATTGACGCCGGGAAGCCGCAAGTCGGAAATGACCACGTCGAAGGCGAACTCGTTGAGGAGTTCGAGGGCGCGTTCCCCTGAATCGGCCTCGGCGACATCAAACCCTTGCTCGATAAGGCGTTCCGAGATCAATGTGCGCAGCGGCGCCTCGTCGTCCACGAGCAGAAGGTGCGGCAAGTGCCAATATTTTGGCGCTCCTCAGCAACTCTCGTCAAGTGCACAATCCACAATCCCTGTAGTGCACTAATCCGCGCACGGCAGAGGCCGATACATCTCACGGAGGCAGAAGTCGATGGAGCGCCAGACGGTCAGCATCATGAAGGCCTGTGAAATGGTCGGGGTCAGCCGACGGACAATCTATAACTGGATTGCCGCGGGCAAAGTGGAATACGTGAGGACGGCCGGCGGCAGCATCCGCATCTTCCAAGATTCGCTCTGGCGCCAGCCGGACGGCGACCGGATGTCGGCGCCGAGTCCTGCCGCGTAGCCTCGGCCCCAGTTCGCATGGGAAATTCCTCAGTCACCATGGACGAAGATTGCACCGCTCCGGCGGAGATGGGCGATCTTCGGTCCCTCCTGCACGGGCTGAACAACCAGCTTGGAGTGATTCTCGCCCACGCGGAATTACTGGAAGCCAAGGCGCACGACGAGACGCAGCGGGCGCGGGCGACTGAAGTTGTCAGCGCGGCGATCAGCGCGATGACAATTGCGCGCGCCCTTCGGCAGCACGCCTAACATCGCCTCTCCCCACCAACAAAATCCGACAGCAAGGACAGCAAAGATCGTCACGGCTGACGGTTTTTGTAATCACCCCGTCAAGTGCTTGGCGCATAGTGCGGCGGAATAGTCAAGGGCTTGGCGTTTCCGCCCCGGTCCGCTAGCGAGTCGTTGCGCGGAACTGCCGCGGTAAATCTGTATAACTCCCTGACATTTCAATCACTTAGCGAAGCTCTTCGACAAACGTGCACGTGAGGCGCCAGCACTGCACAAAGCTGGCACTACCGTTGCCTCCAGTCCAACCGACCGGCCATCCTTGCCGGCATGTCGGATGGAGACCTGAATGAGCGCGCAGTCAATCGAGCAGAAAAATCGAGTTGAGGCCGGCCTTCCTTTTGTCGAAGCCCTCGCCCGGCGCATGGCCGCCACGATGCCGCATTCGATCGACCTCAGTGATCTGGTGCAGGACGGCGTGATCGGTCTCATCGATGCCGCGGAGCGCTTCGACGCCGGCCGCGGCATCAAGTTCGAGACTTTTGCCGAGCGGCGCATCCGTGGCGCCATGATCGATGCGCTGCGTAAAGACGCCTGGCCGCGCGGCGTGCGCCGGGTGCGCCGCGAGCTCGAAGCGGCGCGCGAGAAGCTGCGCGTCACGCTCGGGCACGAACCGTCCCTCGCCGACCTCGCCAAGGAGATCGGGGCGGACGAGAAGCGGCTGGGCAAGACCATCGTGCGCATCAACACGATTGAATCGACCTCGCCACTGTCGTGCGGCGATCACGTGGACGAAACGCACCTGCCTGCCGTGCTCGTGCCGGCCGAACCCGAGCGTCCCGATCATGCGTACGAAAAAGGGGAAGTCCGCGATCGGGTGCGCGGCGCCATCGAATCACTGCCGCCGCGCGAGCAACGCGTCATCGCTCTCTACTACTACGGCGAAGTGACGATGAAGGAAATCGGGTCCGAACTCGGTGTCAATGAATCGCGTGTCTCACAGCTGCATGCCCGCGCCTTGCGCCGGCTGCGTGATGCGCTCGGCGCCGACGCCACTCCGGCGTCCGCCATGCGAACGATTCGAGCTGCCGTGCTCGCCTTCGCTCAGAAGCCCAAGATGGCGAAGGCGGGGCTCGCCGGCGCGCTTGGCTCGGACACTCAGGTCGCCGCGGGCGTGGCCCGGCGCGCGGGCCTGGTTGTCGATTACGCCAGCGCGTCGCGTGCGGCGCGCAGCAAATCGCCGAGCCGAAATGGCTTGGCCAGCCAACGGCAACCGGTTTCTTCGAGAAACCTCTCCGCGTCGCTGCCGGCAACAGCGCCGGTCACGAAAATGACGCGCCGCGCCAGCGCCGGGGTCGCCGCGGCCATCGCACGATAGAACTGCATCCCGTCAATGCGGGGCATCTTCAGATCGCAGATGATGAGATCGTAGTTGCCCTGCGTGACGCGCGTCAGTCCTTCTTCGCCGTCCCGGGCACGGTCGACGACGAAGCCGACATCCCCCAGCGCCTCCGCGACGGCGGCCCCTAATGCCGGTTCGTCCTCAACGACCAACGCCTTCAGACCCTTGAATGCATCAAGAGGAATCGCCGCTGCCGCCGGCCTGCGCGCTTCGAGCTGCTGGCCGGCGACCGGCAACTCTACGAAGAACGACGCGCCCCGCCCCTGATCCGAACTGACCCAGATGCGCCCGCCGTGCTCCTGCACGATGGCGTATGCGACGCTCAGCCCCAGCCCGGTTCCCTTGCCTACCTCCTTGGTCGTGAAGAACGGGTCGAAAATCTTGGCCTGCATCTCCGCGGAAATCCCCGGCCCATCGTCATTCACTTCGAAGACCACGGAGTCGCGCTCGCTGTCGTGGAAGGTGCGGAGGTTCAATACGCCACGCCCGTGGGCGGTCAGCATCGCCTGCTCGGCGTTGATGATCAGATTCAAGAGAATTTGTTTGACCTGATGTCCGTCGGCAAACACCTCCGGTATCGAGGGGCCGAACGATGACGCGACCGCGATGTTGTGGACGCGTTGTTCGTATGCACGCAAGGCCAGCGTTTCCCGCACGATCTCGTTGACGTCCACCATCATGCGCGTGCTCTGCCGCTTGCGCGCGAACGTCAACAGATTGCGGACGATGCGGGCGGCGCGCTCCGCTTCCTTGAGGATGACGTCGAGGCCGCGGCGCGCCTTCTCGTCGGCCGGCGATTCGGCGAGCCGTTCGGCCCAGGACAAGATCGTCGCAAGCGGGTTGTTCAACTCGTGCGCGACGCCTGAAACCGTCTGGCCCAGCGCGGCGAGCTTTTCGGCTTGCAGCAGTTGATGATGGAGATCGCGCGATTGATCTTCGTTGCGCTTGCGGTCGCTGACATCGCGAATGAGCGCGCCGAGCGGCGTCGCGGTCACCTCGACCCAGACGAGCGACCCGTCGTTTCGGCGCAGCCGGAGCAGCTGGTCGATGACCTTCCCCTCGGTCATCAGCCGGGCGAGAAAGGCCTCGCGGACTTGTTGATCGGGAAACCGCTCGGCGTGAAAAGGATTGACCAGGTGATCCGCCGTCTCCAGCGGGTAGCCGAGCATCTCCTTGAGACAGGCATTGGCAGTGAGCGTCCGGGATTCGGCCCCGATGGAGCCGATCAATACGCCCTGGGTGACGGCGGCGAAGAACGCGTCGGCCCGCCCGGCGGCGGGCCCTTGCGCTAGCCCTTGGGTTTTCTGGTCGGCAGAGGCGTCGGCGTCTTCGTCTGGTATTGTGGGGTCCACTTTTTCTCGATCGCCGCACGGATCGACACCGGATCGGCGCCGGAGCGGAACATCATCATCGCGTCACGCGCGACGTCGATGCAAACCGCTCAACCATAGCCGTGCGGGTCCCACTCGATGACGTTGCCGGCAGCATCGCGGCGCTTGACGAAACACGATTCGTTGTGCGGATGGCCGCTCGATTCGCAGCCGCAATAGCAGGGCACGAATTTGAGCACTTCGGGGTGCTCGGCGGCGAACTGATAGACCGCCCGCGTCTGGTCGAGGGGGCGTCCGGGCGCGAAACCGGGGTTCGGAATGGGAGGAAACGTGAGCTTCTGGGCCGCCTTCGACGGGGCCGGCGTTGCAGCCTTCTTCGCCGGAGCCTGACCCCAGACGATGACCCCGCACGCGGCGACCATCAGCACGGCGATCACGGTCGAGAAACGTCGCATGGCCGGATTTTATCAGGATCCTCCCCTGGCAAGCTCATGCGTCTCCTTTCTCATGCGTCGAGCGGCACGACACCTGCCTTGGGGGTTCGCCGTGTCTACTATTATGGGCACGACGCGCATGAGCACCGAACCGCGTCGCGGTGTCGTCGACGACCAGGGGCGCGTCAGCGCGGAGTCCCTCGGTCAACCCTTGCCAGCATCCGCCGCCGATATTCGAACAGGCTTCGTGAATCACCCCCCGCAGGCGGAGTCAGGCATGACCGTGGCCCCCGACCTGTTCGAGTTGTTCCGGGCGGCCGGTCGGGGCGTGATCGTACCAAATGCGCTCGGAGCGGTCCTTGAGCATGCCTTGCGCCTGACGCAGGGCGTAACCGTAGCTTTGGTAGGGTCCCGCGACGATGGTCTCGGCGTCGGGCCAATGCGTGATGACGAAGACCTCGCCGCGCCGTACCACCGCCTCGTCAAGGCGACGCCGAACGACCAAATCACCAGGAAGCGGGTTATCCACGCGCACGACAGAGGAGGATACTCCGGCTGAGCTTTGTTGCCAAACCGTCGTGAAAAGCCGCCTGAATCCGACGCTTACGACGACGTCAGGGGCTCCCCGTACATGATTCCGATTCATCCTCGCAAGTAAGAAGATTCACACCTCTATGCGCTAATATCATTTAAAATATTCTGTATAGATGGCCTACGACAGAATAATCGACGAGATCGACGCGCAGATTCTGGGCATTTTGCAGGACAACGCTCGCACCACCCAGAGTGATATCGCCAAGAGGGTCGGGCTGGCTCCGTCGGCCGTGCTCGAGCGCATGCGGAAGCTCGAAGCGCGCGGGGCGATTCGCGAGTACGTCGCCGCAATCGACCCGCACCTCGCCAACCGCGCACTGCTCGCCTTCGTGTCCGTGAAAACCAGCGAGTACGGTCCCGAGCAGCCGTCGGCGGTCGCCCTCGCCCGTATCCCGGAAGTCCTGGAGATCCATCACGTCGCCGGCGAGGATTGCTTCCTCTTGAAAGTGCGCGCCAAGGACGCCGAGCATCTCGGACACATGCTGCGCAAACAGATCGCCTCGGTGCCTGGGGTCACATCGACGCGTACGACCATCGTTCTCGAAACCGTGAAGGAGACGTCGCGCGTCCCTATCGTGCGACCTGAACCATGACGCTCGCCTACCTCGCGTGGATTGCCGTCTGCCTCGTCTGGGGGACGACGTATCTGGCCATTCGTGTGGCCCTCGAGTCAGTTCCGGTCGCGTTACTGGCCGGGATGCGATGGCTGATTGCCGGCGCGATCCTGGCGGCCATCGTGCCGCTGCTCGGACAACGCCTGCCCCCGTTCCGGATGTGGCGCTCGATTGCCATCATCGGCTTTCTGATGGCCGTCGTCGGCAACGGTGGCGTCGTCTGGGCGCAGCAGTTCGTGGCCAGCGGCCTTGCCGCCGTCGTGGTGGCGATGGTCCCGTTCTGGTCCATCATCGTCGAGGCGCTGTGGCGGGGCGGCGAACGGGTGACCGCGCGCACGCTGGTGGGCCTCGTGATCGGGTTCGTTGGCATCGTCGTGCTCGTGTGGCCCGAGCTCACGGTCGGAGGCCAGGAAGGGCGGTTGTTCGTCTATGGCGTCATCGCGCTTCAAGTGGCCTGCGCGGGATGGGCCCTAGGCACGTCCTACCTCAAACGCAATCCGACCAACGGCTCGCCGTTGGGATCGCTGGCGCTCCAGATGTTGCTGAGCGGTCTGATGCTGATCGCCATCGGCACAGCCGCGGGTGAGTGGACTCGCCTGGCGTTCACGCCTCGGACGTTGGGCGCGATGGCGTATCTCGTGGTGTTTGGATCGCTGCTCGGGTACACGGCCTACTTGTACGCGCTCAAGAATCTGCCGGTCTCGACCGTGTCCCTTTACGCGTACGTCAATCCGGTCATCGCGGTGGTGCTCGGGTTGGTTGTTCTCGGGGAACCGTTCACGTTACGGATTGTCATTGCGTCGGTGCTTGTCTTCGCAGG
>Ga0136615_10001059_pt1 | contig 12961 bp, 9 predicted proteins | sample AntDrymUQ2882206_2_FD_106647 | JGI IMG/M metagenome (GOLD analysis project Ga0136615, IMG submission 106647) | Polar desert sand microbial communities from Dry Valleys, Antarctica - metaG UQ288 (22.06) | ecosystem: Environmental > Terrestrial > Soil > Desert | place: Antarctica: Dry Valley...
ACGCCAAGCGCGGTCGCCACCAGCGCGGCGAGAATCAGACCCAGGCGAGCTCGCCTTCGGTCTCCAAGACGTGTGTTCATCGCAGCCTCCCATTTTTCACAACTAGGCATGTCCGGGACGATACAATTTGTCTGAATTGTAGTGAGTATCTCCCTTTATCAGTAATTGAGACTTTAGACCGTTTCATTCCGGAGCTGAATAGCCCAAGTGGGTGGTTTTTCGGGTGGTTTGGGGCTCGCGTGACCGGCACAGCCCAGCCCTAACAACCTGAGTTCAACTCGCTTCTCACGTGATCACGGCACAGAGTCAGGGCACGCGTCTCGGCCACAACCAAACCCGGACACAAAGTTCGGCGCGTTTCTCCCGAGAGGGGGAATCTGGTGGGCACGACGGGGCCAGTTTCGGTAGAGTCGCACAGGAATCACCAAAACTCTCGAGGGGCCTTCCGTCTTGTTTGAAGCGGCATTCATGAGACTGCCTTGCTGAACCGCGACACGCCTCAGCGCCCGCCCGGTTTGACGCGCCTCGAGGCGGGGCTGTCCGTGTTTGCGAGCGCAGTGCTGATCGCGGTCGTGTCTCTCGTGTTTATGACCGGGGCTTCGGCCGGCGGTGGGAACGTGGCCGGAGCACCGGAGGGCCGAGTCACGAGCGGCCGAGTCACGAGCGGCCGAGTCACGAGCGGCCGAGTCACGAGCGGCGGCATGGTTGCAGACAGGCGCCCTACCAGCGCGTATGCGAGGCGCAAAGGAGTGTGGGCGCGTCCCTCCCGCAGGGACGTCCCCCTGGGGCGCGTAACGATCCCCTCACTGGATGTGCGGGCGAAGTTTCGGCTCGGAGTTCACGACCGGATCATCCGACTCGGCCCCGGGCTGTGGCCCGGCACGCCCCTTCCCGGGGTGCAAGGCAACGCAGTCCTCGCGGGACATCGGACCAGCTACACACATCCCTTCGCCGATCTCGACCTGCTCAGGCGGGGCGACGTCATTCGCACTCGGGCGCGAGGCGGGCGGATCACGGTCTTCAGGGTCTTCAGGATTGCGACCGTGGAGGAGGCCTCCTACCAGGAGTTCGTCCTGAGACAGCCGCGCAGTCCGAGGGCCAGGGTCATCACGCTGTTTGCCTGTACTCCCAAGGGGATGCGCACGCATCGCATCGTCGTGCGGGCACGAGCACAAGGGCGCGGGGGCGCCCCTCGATCACATGAATCCGGCAGTTCTGCTAACAGAGAGGGCTCTAGTACAGGAAGGACCGATGCGACATGACACAACCTCGGCTGTTCGGCGGTGAGCCCGTGATGATGTTTGCGGACGACCGCAGCCGGCGCAGTTTTCTGAAGTGGGCCGGATTGCTGGGGGTGGGGGCGACGCTAGCGGCCGCTGGGGCACGGAGCGGTTTCGCGTCCGCTCAAGCCGACGAGGGAGACATCGGGATCCTCAACTACGCGCTCACCCTCGAGTACCTGGAGGAGGACTTCTACGGGCGCGGCGCCGACTCGGGTTTGCTCAAAGGGCGCGCCGGCGAGATCGTCGCTGCCATTCGGGATCACGAGACCGAGCACATCGCGGCGATCGAGTCGACCATCACGGATCTCGGCGGTACACCGGTGAAGAAGCCAAAGCTCGACTATCCCAAGGGTGTCTTCAAGGACAAGCGGGCGTGGATGGAGACCGCCCTCGACTTTTCGCAGCTCGGCGTGGAGGCCTATCACGGTCAGGTAAAGCTGATCCAGAGCCCCGAGCTGCTGATGGCCGCAGCCGCGATCGCGGGGGTCGAGTCTCGCCACGCGGCCGTCATCGCCCACCTCGCGGGACGCCAGCCGTTCCCGGCGCCCATCGAGCAGAGCGCCTCCAAGAGCAGGGTTCTCAAGACCGTCAAGCCATTCATCGCGGGATAGAAAAGGAAAACTGGTGAAAGACATGAACAGAAGGACCTTCTTCAAGTCTTCGGTTGCGGCTCTCCCCCTCGCCTCCGTGGCCGCCGCCCAACCGGCGTGGGCCCAGGGCGCCGATTTCAAGAATGATGTCGATATCCTGAACTTTGCCCTCATCGCCGAGTACTTCCTGTCAGCCTTCTACCGTGAAGGCAGCCCGATGTTGTCCTCCAAGGAAGCGGGATTCATCTCGGACATCGGCGCCGACGAGGACGCCCACATCGCGGCGATCACGGCCACGATTCAAGATCTCGGCGGCACGCCAACGATGGCGCCGGCGATCGACTACGGAGACGTGTTCAACGACCGTAAGAAGTACCTGGGCTTCGCCTTGCGTTTCGAGAACCTCTTCGGAGGCGCCTACCTGGGCGCCGCGGGGCAGATCTCGAACAAGGAGATACTGCAGGCCGCCGCCGGTATCTACGGCACCGAGGAGCGTCACGCCGCAGTCATTGCCAACCTCCTTCAGGAACCTGCCGAGGGCGGTGTCTTCAACGGGGCGCTCACGCAGGCTGCCGACAAGCGAACGGTGCTGCAAGCGCTGCGGTCCTTCGTGAAGAACCCGCAGACCACGACAGTGGAGGCGGCCGTCACACTCTAGATCCACCAAAAAATGGTCCCCGAATTCCCCGGCGGACCCATCCAACTCCCGCATCTCCTGCGAATAACAGCTGAGCGCGCGGTCCTTCGGGCCGCCGGGCCTGAGCAGTAGAAGGGGCTAAGGGCAGGACGAGAGGAGGTGCAGAGGGAACCCCTCCGGCGTCCCGGGCGAATCGTGAGCTCTGCTTTGTTGTCACCAACAAGGTACGTCATTAGCGAAGTGTGTCCAAGAGCACAGGAGGCTCAATTGACCGACATTCTGAATCGTATTGATCGCGCCGCGGCTCCGGCTTTCGCAAAGCATTCGGTGAGCAGCCGGCGTCAGTTCGTAGGCACCGCGGGGGCGTCGCTCGGCGCACTCGGCCTGCTCAGCATTCCCGGGGTGGCCTCGGCCAAGCACGAGAGCACCCAGACGATTCTCAACGTGGCCGCCACCGCCGAGGTGATCGCCACGATCGTCAACACCGTCGGGTTCAAGAAGGGCCTCGGCGGCGACGCGGTCACCATGCGCAACATCAGGGCGGCCGCTCGTGAAGAGCTGATCCACTACCAGGTCCTCGTGGCCTCGGGTGGGCGCTCGGCGAGCAAGAAGATCTGGGTGCCGGACGCCGTATTCGCCAACCGCACGAGCTTCCTTTCAACGCTCGAGGTCGGCGACCAGATCTTCGTCAACGCCTATCTCATTGCCACGCACGCGTTCGGGGTGCGTCGCCAGGAGGACCTCGCCACGATCGCGGCCGAGTTCATGGGCGTCGAGGCGGTCCACCGGGCGCTCGCCCGCCAGTCACTGGGCAAGCTCGGGAACGACCGCGTGTTCATGAAGTTCGACCAGAAGGAAACGGCGCCGGACGCGCCCAACAAGGGGCAGCCGGGCTTCGACGAGCTCTCCGGAGCCGTCAAGCAGCTCCAGGCCGCCGGATTCGGCATCGGAGTAAAGGGCGCCGGTCCGGGCCGCTTCTACAACTTCGATGAGGTCAAGAAGGACACTCCGAACGATCCCGACCTCAACACCTTCCTGCCGGACGCCAACTAACCCAGCAGGGATGACGTAACTCGACGGGCCCGGGGGCGCTGCCTCCGGGCTTAGTCGCGCCCGGCTACGACATTTTCACTGCAGCCCGCCCTCAGCGCGGGTTGTGGCCTAAAGATCGACTAGGGGCTCAGCTCCCGAAGGGGGCGACGCCCACCTGCTCCGGCCCACGCCCCTGAAACTCGGTCCGGAAGTCGTCGATGGCGGCACGCGAGTAGCTCTCGCATGACTGCAGGTTGCGCCACCCGGACAGGGCGTAGTCGAAGCCCGAGTCGAGGTCCTCGAAAGGAGCCGCCAGCAGGGGCTCGACCAAGCCTGCACGCTGCGCCCTGCTGTTGGCATCCTCGACCAGCGCCTGGATCCCATCGACCGCGGATTCGGGTGCCTCTGGGTCGTACCAGATCACCAGCTGGCCGTGCTCGAGGTTGTGCACGAGTTGCTCCGGCTCGAGCGGGTTGGGATAGAAGCCGGGGTCCGCCGGAGTGCCGTAGTGGGGGCCGGAGGTGGGCGGCGTCGAGTTGTAGGGGTCGTGCTCGGCGCCCACATCGATGTGATCGCGACTCTGCTCCGCGAACTGTTCTACGTCATTGCAGCCCGCGGCCGAAGCCGCGACCCCGTCGGGGATCGACACTGAGGGCGTGGACGGGCGGTCCGACAGCACGAGGGCGACGACCGCCACAACCACGACTGCGGCGATGCCCGCGGTCACCAGGTTGGAGCGCCGGCTGGCCTGGCTCTGCTGCGCCTTGCGGGCCTGCTCGGCAAGCCGTTTGCGCTGCTTCTCCTGAAGTTTCTTGCTCTGTCCCTTGTCGAGCTTCTGGCTCATCCTGACCCTCTCGACCGCTTGGTAGACGCGGGTTCAGGGGCCGAGGTTAGCAGCGGCCCCGGCCTATTTCTCGACGGGCGACGGGCCCGCCTGAAGCGATCATGCCCCGTCCCCGGGAACGGATCACCTGAAGAGATCCTCCTCCGGCGGCCGCACGATCCCCGCCGCCGAGCCCGGCCCCCGCGAGACCCCGGCGCCGCGGATCAGGGCCGCGGCGCGGCCCGTTGACTTGCCCATCACCAGCTCGGCGGCCCCCGCCAGCTCGTCGGCGACGCAGATGATCGTGGCGGAGAGCTCGTTGCCGAAAGAGTCCCGCTGCCCCCTGTAATCCAGGAACGGATCGATCCCTGCGACGCCGATCGCCACATTGGTCTGCCCCTGGCGCCAGGTCCGGCCAAAGGTGTCGGAGATAACCACAGCGACGTCGGCCCCGGTTAGATGGCGCAGCCGGGCTTTGAGCCGCCTGGCCGAGAGGTCTGGGTCCAGCGGCAGCAGGCAGACCCACCCCGGCGCGACGTTGGAGGCGTCCACGCCGGCGTTGGCGCACACGAAACCGTGGCGCGTCTCCGAGATCACGAGCCCGCCGGAGCGCCGAAGGATCCGGGCCGACTCCGCCTCGATCGTGGCCGAGCGTTCGGCCCCCTCCACCAGGCGGCCCTCGGCCTTGGAGATGGCCTTGTGCGCCACCACTACGACGTCGCCGTCGTGAAAGCCTCCGTCGGGGGCGGCCGCCGCGATCAGGGCCGCGAGATCGTGGTTCTCGGTCACTTCCGGGATTCCTTCGAGCCCCAGCACACGCAGCTCGCCCCCCGCCTCCATCCCCCCCGTCGAGGCCGTCACAACTCCAGCAAGGAGGAGGCGAGCCGCTCCGAAGCGCCGCGATCACTCATGATTGTTGGGAGCGCCACCGCTTTGATCCCGAGCTCCTCCACCGCCGCGCTCTCGGCTCGATCCGAGACATCCACCACGAACTCGTCGCAGAACCCGGCGTAGAGACGCGCCACGGCGGCCGCGCCGGCGCCCGCACCGAGGCTCCTGAGCATGCGGTCGGCAGGGCCCTTGAGGGCCGCGCCGCGCACGATGGGGGAGACGGCGATCACGCGCGGGTGGGCGGCGAGCGTCTCCTCGACGCCCATCAGTGACGTGATGGGAGCGATCGACAGAAAGGGGTTGGAGGGGCACAGGATCACGAGCTCGGCGTCGGCAAGGGCATCGAGGACTCCGGGGGCGGGCTTGGCGTCCTCGAGCCCGTCGAAGGAAACGGCCGCTACCTCCGGCCGGTTGTGCTCCTTGACGAAGTACTCCTGGAACTCGAGTCGGCGGCCGTCGGAAGTTTCGATCACGGTGCGGACCGAGTCGTCAGACATGGGCAGGACCCGGGCGATGACGCCCAGGCGTCGTGTGAGCTCGCCGCTCGCCTCACTCAGCGTCATGCCCGCCCGCAGGCGCCGTGTGCGTGCCAGGCAGGTGGCGAAATCGCGGTCGCCGAGCCTGAACCAGGCGTCCTCACCGAGCCGCTCGAGAGCGTCGACGAGATCGAACGTGTCTGCCTCGATCCCCCAGCCGCGCTCATGATCGGCGATCCCCGCGAGCCAGTAGGTGACGATGTCGAGGTCGGGCGACACGTGCACGCCGTAGAGCTCGGCATCGTCACCCGTGTTCACGATCGCCGTGAGGTCAGAGCCGGTGACACTCTGGAGCCCCACGAGGAGCTTGGCCCCTCCCACCCCACCCGCCAGCGCCACGACTTTCACGGCCCCGGAGTCTACGCGCCGATCCGGCCCCGCTCACCCGGCGCATTGGGCCGTGGCAAATGTCCGCGGTCCGCGTTCGCACAACTTTTTCTAGGGGCGCCTTTGTGGGCAGGTGTCCATTGTCCCTTCTTGCCACTGCGATCTCGGGTGGACTCGTGACGGACCAACCGGTATGCCGCCGGGCGCTGGTAGTTTCGGCGCCATGGCCTTGCTCGACGAGCTTCTCGACCGCGCCACTCGGTTCGAGCCCCTGACCGACGACGAGGTGAGGCGTCTGGCGGCCCTCGGCAAGGAATCGCCCGAGGCGCTGCATGCGGGGGCCGCGGCGATCCGCAACGACATCTTCGGCCCCCGGATCACGTACTCGAAGAAGGTCTTCATCCCGCTGACGAAGCTGTGCCGCGATTCATGCGGCTACTGCACCTTCGCCCGGCCCCCGAGCCCCACCGAGAGGGCCTACCTGTCCCTGGAAGAAGTCCTCGCCATCGCCTCCGCAGGCCAGGCGGCCGGCTGCAAGGAGGCGCTGTTCACCCTCGGTGACAAGCCTGAGCGCAAGTGGGCGCAGGCCCGCGCTGAGCTGGAGTCCCTGGGCCACCGAACGACCGTCTCCTACCTCGCCGCCGCCTGCCGCGCGGTGCTCGAGGAGACCTCGCTTCTGCCTCACGCCAACCCCGGAGCGATGACCGGGGAGGAGATCGAGCTTCTGCGGGAAGTATCGGTAAGTCAAGGGATGATGCTCGAGACGATCTCCGAGAACCTGCTCCGCAGGGGCGGCGCCCATTTCGGGGCCCCGGACAAGAAGCCTGCCGTGAGGCTCGAGACGCTCGAGGCGGCCGGCCGGGCCCGCGTGCCGTTCACGACCGGCATCCTCATTGGGATCGGGGAGTCGCCTGAGGACAGGGTCGAGGCACTGCTTGCGATCCGGGCCGCGCATGAGCGACACGGGCACATACACGAGGTCATCGTGCAGAACTTCCGGGCCAAGTCGTCAACTCCGATGGAGGCTTGGCCCGAGCCCGTCGCGGCCGACATGCGCACTGCGATCGCCCTCGCCCGGCTGATTCTGCCTCCGGAGGTCGTGATCCAGTCCCCTCCCAACCTTGCTCCGCGAGACTACGGGACCTATCTGGATGCGGGGTTGTCGGACTGGGGAGGCGTATCGCCGGTTACCCAGGATCACGTCAATCCGGAAGCGCCATGGCCGCAGCTCGACGAGCTGCGAGCGGTCACCGAGGAACGCGGTTTTCTTCTGCTTCAGCGAACCGCCGTGCACCCCCGCTACTGCGCCACCCCGCTTGCACTCGAGCGGTGGATCGACGCAGGACTCAGATCTCGCCTGCTGGACGCCGTCGATGCCGAGGGCTATCGCAGAGAGGAAGGCGCCGGCGTGTGGTATTCGGGGGCCGAGGCAGCTCCTCCCGAGCGGGCCAGGATCGCTCTCGAGCAAGCACATGCGCGTGCGTGGGCCGTGCCGGGGAGGCTTATCCGGGGTCCCCTCAACCGCGCTCTCGATCGTGCGCAGGCGAGCGAGACCCTCTCGGAGGAGGAGGTCTGTCTGCTGTTCTCGGCGCGCGGTGCCGAGGCCGAGCGCCTGTACACCGTCGCCGACGAGCTCCGCAGGGAGGCGGTCGGAGACGACGTCACCTATGTTGTCAATCGCAATATCAACTACACGAACATGTGTTACTTCCGGTGCGGTTTCTGTGCTTTCTCCAAGGGGCCGCGCTCGCTGAACCTTCGCGGCGAGCCCTATCTGCTGACCCCCGAGGAGGTCGCTTCACGGGCGCGCGAGGCTTGGGACAAAGGGGCCACCGAGGTCTGTATGCAGGGGGGCATTCACCACTCCTTCACCAGCGCCCACTATCTCGACTACCTGCGGGCGGTCAAAGAGGAAGTGCCGGGGGTTCACGTGCACGCGTTCACCGCGCTCGAAGTCTTCCAGGGAGCCGCCGCCTCGAACCTATCGGTGTACGACTTCCTGGCGCAGTTGCGGGATGCCGGGCTCAAGACACTGCCCGGCACCGCCGCCGAGATCCTGGACGATGACATCAGAGCCCTGATCTGTCCCGACAAGCTGACGACCTCCGAGTGGTGCGAGGTCCATCGCGCCGCCCACGCCTTGGGACTCAGGTCAAACGCGACGATAATGTTCGGGACCGTGGAAGGTCCGCGCAACTGGGCTCGCCATCTCGAGGTCGTTAGGCGTCTGCACGTCGAGTTGAGCAGCGATGGTCCGGGCCTGTTCGAGTTCGTGCCGCTTCCGTTCGTGCACATGGCGGCACCTATCTACCTCAAGGGGAAGGCACGAAGAGGCCCGACCTTCGAGGAGGCGCTCAAGATGCATGCCGTGGCCCGGATCGCGCTTCATGGGTTCATTCCCAACATTCAAGTTTCCTGGGTCAAGATGGGGGTTGAAGGCTCGAAACTTGCGCTCCAGGCCGGCTGCAATGATCTGGGGGGCACGCTCATGAACGAGAACATCTCGCGCGCAGCCGGAGCGTCTCACGGGCAGGGACTCGAGGCCGAGGAGATGGAGGCGCTGGTTCGATCCATCGGAAGGACGGCTCGCCGTCGAACCACTTTGTACGAGGCCGTCTCCTGCTAACACGGCTGCTCTTCCGCAGGACCGGGGCGATCAGGGCATGAAGGCAACATCGGTGGGGGTCGAGGAAGGCTTTCGGCGAGGTCCCTCCGCTGAAACCGAGGCTGTCGCGGTGCTTGCCATCGTGGTCACCCACAGGGGCCGCCGCTGGATCAGAGAGTGCCTTGCCGCGCTGGCGAACCAGTCCTACGAGTTGATGGACATCCTGGTGGTCGACGACGCGTCCCCGGATCACCGCTCCGCGCCGGCCTTGAAGAGGATCGTCAAGCGTCATTGCCGACGACGCAGATGGGGATATCTGCGGACCGCTCGCCCGCTTGGCTTCGGCGGCGCCATCAACTGGGCCCTGTCGCGCGTCAGAACCGACGCCGAGCTTCTCCTCTTCGTGCACGACGATGCTGCGCTCGAGCCGGACGCGCTGGCGTCCATGGTTCGCCGCATCGCGGCCGATCCCGCCACCGCCATCCTGGGGCCGAAGATCGTGGGTTGGAACGATCCCTCGCGCCTGGAAGAGGTGGGGATGGCCGTGGACCGTTTCGGCTACCCCTACAAGGGGCTCGAGCGTGGAGAGATAGACGTCGGCCAGCACGACCATCCCTCCGAGGTCTTTTTCGTCACCTCGACGTGCATGCTCGTGCGCCATGAGGTGTTCAGGACCCTGGGGGGTTGGGACGCCCGCATGCGGGCGTTCTCGGAGGACCTCGATCTGTGCTGGCGGGCGCGTGTGGCAGGACATTCAGTGCGCGTCAAGCCGCGAGCCGCGGCCCGCCACGCCATCGCTCTGGCCACCGGCCAGCGTCTCTCCCCCTTCACGCCGGCTCGCTACTACATAAGGCGCAACCGGCTTCGCTCCATCGCCAAGAGCGCATCGGGATTGCGCTTGGTCTGGCTGGTGCCTCAATTCGTCATTCTCGCGGTGGCGGAGATGATCGCTTTCGTGGTCCTGCGCCAGTATGGGGAAATCGTCAATATCGCGCGCGCGCTGGGGTGGAACCTCCTCCGCCTGCCGCAGACCTGGCTCGCCCGAGTAAAGGTGCAGAGAGGGCGTGCGGTAGCCGATCGCAGCCTCAACCGGCTCACCGTCAAGGAAACCACCCGCCTGCGGGCGTACATCTCTTATCAGGCCGAGCGGCTGGAAGAGGCGTGGGGGCGCAGAGCCGAGCTGCTCGGCCGAAGGACGAGCCGGATCCGCGCAGTAAGGACTCGGGTGTCGCAGCCCACGAGCGTCGTTGCGGGTGTCCTCGTCCTTCTCCTGCTGATCGGATGGAGGAACGTGCTGTGGACGGAGCCCGCTCCGGTCGGCCAGCTACTTCCCTTCCCCAATGATTCGGGCGCCGTCCTCGGGACCTACTTCAGCTTGTGGCGGGAGTCAGGATTCGGAGCGCCGTGGCCCGCCTCGCCCGCCTTCCTGGTGCTGGGGTTGTTTCCGCTAGCGTTGTTAGGAGTTACCAGCCTCGCCTTCGAGGCAATGCTCGCGGCGTTTGCGGTGCTTGCCTTCGTGGGTGCCTACCGGCTCATGAGCGAGCTCGCCGGGCGCCCGGCCCGCTGGGTGGCAGGTTCCTTCTATCTGCTGGGCGGAGTGGGCTACGCCGGTATCCGCTCCGGTGATCTCGGCGCACTGCTCTTGGGTGCGATAGCGCCGTTCGCGCTGCACGCCCTGCTGCGACTCACCGGTTGGCTGCGGCCTCCGGGCCACGATCCGGGGGCGGAGCTGGCGCGACTGGCGCTGAGCGCCGCCATTGGGGCGTCGCTGGTGCCGGGGTCGCTGTTCCTGTGGCTCGGCGCCGGGGTCCTGCTGGCCGCCGGCAGAGGGCTCATGTCGGCTCGGTGGCCCCTGCGAGAGATGGTGGGTGTGTGCGTGAGCGTGGCGCTGGCGTGGGCGCTGCTACTGCCCTGGAGCTTGGGATGGTTCTCGGGCGAGCCTCTTGTGGAAGAGCTGGGTGATGTCGTCGCCTACGGAGGTGTCCTGGATCTCGCCCTGGGACGCGTTCCCGAGGTGCCACTGGCCATGGCTCTGGCCCCCGTCCTCCTCGGAGGCCTGGCCGCCACCCTTGCGGCGGGTTCCCGGCGGCGACTGGCGCTGGCGCTGTGGCTGCTGATAGGTGGAACGACCCTATTCACCGGGGCGGCGAGCCCAGCCTTGCCTCTGGCACCCAGCGCCGTGCAGGCAGCCGTGCTGCCGTGGCTCTGCCTGGCGTTGCTGGCCGGCCTTGCCGTGGCGGCAGTCGTGCTCGATCTTCCCCAGCGCCGCTTGGGCCCGTTGCAGCCGGCGGCCTTCGGCGCGCTTGCAGTGGCCGCTGCCCTATTCGCAGCCGGACTGGGACCGGCGCTGTGGAGCGGCGAGTGGATGCCCGGCCTCGCCGGCGGCGCAGCGGGCTCCGACACGATCGCTCAGATCACTGCCGCCCTCGGCGGCGAGGCCCGCACAGAGGGCGACTCCAGGGTCCTGTGGGTGGGGCAGGAGTGGTTCGGAGACGACCAGGATCCGTTCGCCCCGCAGACTGGTTACGAGTTGACCGGCCTGCAGGGCAAGCGACTTCCGGACGTCCTCGGTGGTTTCGACGGACGCGCCCATGAGGTTCTCAGCCAGGCGATCGCTGCCATCGAGCAGGGGGCGACCGACCGGGGTGGGCGCTGGCTCGGCGGATTCGATGTGGGTTTCGTAGTTCTTCCGGAGGACGATCAACAGAACGAAGCGTGGCTGGCCCAGCGGGACATTGCGGTGGCCCGTGAGGGGGCCGGCTACCTCGTCCTCGAGAACCGGGCCCAGGTGGTACGGGCGGGTGTCGCCCCAGAGCTACCTGCTGCTGCTGGGAACCGTGATGTCTTGAGCCGGCCACGAGAGGCAGCGGAATTGCTCCGGGGCGCCGGTGAGAGCTGGGATGCCGCCCGGATATCAGGCCCCGGGACACTGTTCCTGGCCGAGACCACCGACGAAGGATGGGCCGGCTCTGTGGGGGAGCGCTCCTTGGAGCGCCGGCGCACCGCCTGGGGTAACGCATTCCTCGTACCCGAAGGCGGGGCCGCTCGTCTGGAACTGAGCTTCGAACGTCCCCCCGGTTATCTGCTATGGCTCGTCGGGCTCGGGTTTCTATGGCTCGCAACCTTCGGGGCGGCGACCGTAAGGAGGGCTTCTGAAGCATCAGGAGGAAGGCATCGAACGGGCGGGCGCCGATGACCGAGCGGGCGCGAGAGGCGACTTTGACGCTGATGGTGATCGCCCTGCTGGCCGGGGCGGTCGCACTCGATCTCGGGAGCGGCAAGGCTGGAGAAGGTTCCGTTCCCGAGATTGTGGCCCCGTTCGTGGGCCGGGCGCTGTTCTGCTCCGCCCTGCTCGACCACGAGGGTGCGTCGGGGCGTGTGACGGTGTCTTCGGGGCTCGAGCGGGCCGCTGTTGCTGTTGTGCCGGCCCCTGCCAAGCCGCCCGGCGCCGGCACGCGGGTGTGGTCGGGCCCAATGCGCACGCGCCCACAGGCGGTGGAGGGTCGCGGCGCGCCCCTCTTTGCGGGCCTGTCCCTTGACCTTTCGAGCTCGAAGGAGCGCGGTAGCGCGGCCGCCCGCTGCTCACCGGAGGCGTCGTCCGACTGGTTCTTCGCCGCCGGTACCACCGCCATAGGACACGACGAGCGGCTGTTGCTCCACAATCCCTTTCCCGAGGAGGCGGTAGTGAGGATCACCTTGTTCACTCAGATCTCCGACATAGTCAAGTCCAGTCTCTCCGACGTCGCCGTGCCTGCGGGCGGCTCCCAGGAGGTCAGGCTCAATCGAGTCGTCGTGCCACGGCAACTGCTGGGGGCCGAGGTGTCGGCGGTGCGGGGTCGAGTCGTCGCGTGGAAATCGGTGATCTCGCGCCCTCGGGAGGGTTCACGCGGGTTGAGCTTCTCCCTCGGCGCCACCGAGCCGGCGTCGAGTTGGTTCTTTGCTCACGGCCTCATCGGGCGGGGAGTCGAGGAGTCGATATCGGTTCTCAACCCCTCCGAGAGAGAGCTGACCGTCACCGTGTCGCTGGCGGCCAAAGACCGGGCGGCGCAGCCGGCGGGGCTCATGGACGTGTCGGTCCCCCCTCGCTCGGCGCGCCGCCTCACGCTCGACGGAGGGACCATTGCCGGCTCGGCTAAGAAGCCGGTGGGGGTCAGCGCCACAGTGGCATCGACCAACGGGGTCGAGTGCATCGCCGAGCGCGAGCTGTCCTACGGGGGCGATCTCGGTGAGGGAGTTA
>Ga0136615_10001060_pt1 | contig 12960 bp, 13 predicted proteins | sample AntDrymUQ2882206_2_FD_106647 | JGI IMG/M metagenome (GOLD analysis project Ga0136615, IMG submission 106647) | Polar desert sand microbial communities from Dry Valleys, Antarctica - metaG UQ288 (22.06) | ecosystem: Environmental > Terrestrial > Soil > Desert | place: Antarctica: Dry Valley...
CAGGAGTTCGGCCACGACGTGCTGATCGACCTGATCGGCTACCGCCGCTTCGGCCACAACGAGGCGGACGAGCCCGCCTACACCCAGCCCGAGATGGCGGCGAAGGTCAAGGCCAAGACGCCGGTGCGCGAGCTGTACGCGGCGAACCTGGTCGAGCGCGGCGTGGTCACGCAGGAGGAGTCCGACACGATCGCCCAGGAGATCTGGGACAACCTCGCCGAGCGCCACCGCGAGCTCAAGTCCGAGCTCGTCGCGTCCGACGACGACCAGCCCACCGGCGGCTACGAGCTCGACCGCACCCCCTCCCCGGAGGTCAAGACGGCGGTCTCCGCCGAGCGCCTGCTCGGCCTCAACGACGACCTGCTGCGGGTGCCCGAGGGCTTCACCGTCCATCCCAAGCTGCTCAAGCAACTCGAGCGCCGGCGCGAGACGGTGGGCACCGAGGGCGGGATCGACTGGGCGCAGGCCGAGTCGCTCGCCTACGCGGCGCTGCTGAGCGAGGGCACGCCGATCCGCCTCACCGGCCAGGACTCCGAGCGCGGCACCTTCTCCCAGCGCCACCTGGTGCTGCACGACGCCAAGACCGGCCAGCGCATCTCCCCGATCCAGAGCCTGCCGGGTGCGCTCGCGCCGATGGAGCTGCACAACTCGCCGCTGTCGGAGGTGGCCTGCCTCGGCTTCGAGTACGGCTACTCGATGGAGGCGCCCGAGACGCTGGTGCTCTGGGAGGCCCAGTTCGGCGACTTCGTCAACTCCGCGCAGGTCATCATCGACCAGTTCATCGTCTCAGCGCTGTCGAAGTGGGGGCAGTCCTCGCGCCTGACGCTGCTGCTGCCGCACGGCTACGAGGGCTCGGGGCCCGAGCACTCGTCGGGCCGGCTGGAGCGCTTCCTCCAGCTCGCGGCGGAGGGGAACATCCGCGTGGCGAACCTGACCACGCCGGCGCAGTACTTCCACCTGCTGCGGCGCCAGGCGCGCGTGGCCAAGCAGCGCCCGCTCGTGATCATGACCCCGAAGTCGCTGCTGCGCCTGCCGCAGGCGACCTCGCGCCTCGAGCACCTGTCCGAGTCGCGCTTCTTCCCCGTGCTGTCCGAGCCGCGGATCGACGAGGAGAAGGTCACCCGCCTCGTGCTCTGCTCGGGCAAGATCTACTACGACCTCAAGGGCCACGCGACGCGCCAGAACAACGAGACGGTCGCGATCTCCCGCGTCGAGCTGCTCTACCCCTTCCCCCAGCGCCAGATCCTCGACGACGTCGCGCGCTATCCGAACCTGCGCGAGGTGCTGTGGGTGCAGGAGGAGCCGCGCAACATGGGCGCGCGCATGCACATGAGCCCACGGCTGCTGCAGATCCTGCCCCACCCGCTCGAGTTCGGCTACGTCGGCCGGCCCGAGCGTGCGTCGCCGGGCGAGGGCTACCCAGCGGCCCACACGATGGAGCAGACGCGGATCATCCGCACCGCGCTCGATCCCGACATCCCCGTGTCGGTCAATCCGGACAAGCAGCCGGGCGAAAGGTAGGTTTCGCCTGCCAGGCGACGCTACATCTGGAGCGTCTGGCGCACCGCCGCGCCAGCGGGCGCGAAGTCGGGCGCCAGCCGCTCGAGCAGCGTGAGCCAGCCCGGATGGACGCCGGCCGCGCGGCGCACCGCGTCGGCGCCGGCCTCCACGTCGCCCTGGTGGGCGATGGCGAGGCCGGCCCAGAACAGCAGCTCGTCGGACTCGGGCGCCAGCTCGGCGGCGCGCACGTAGCGGCTCGCGGCCTCGCCGGTCCTGCCCTCGCCGGTCAGCTCGTCGGCCTCGCCGGCCAGCTCGTAGGCGCGGTGGAGCCGCAGCAGGCGCCGCAGCTCGCCGATCGGGTCCGCGTGGTCCTCGACCCGCAGGTCGACGCGGAACTGCCATGCCTCGCCCTCGGCGGGCACCACCAGCAGCGCGGATGACTGGCGGCCGCGGACGTCGCCGCCCTCCGCCTCGGCGCCCTCGAGCGCGGTCATCAGGCGCTCGGCGAGGTCGCGGTCCGACCTCGCGAACGCGGCCGACATGGCGTCGGGCACCGTGGCGCGAGCCATCATGTTGGCCTGGCAGGACCAGTGCGCGCCGGTCACGTGCGCGGCCTCGGAGATGCAGTCCGAGCCGGTGTGGACCGCGACGCCGCCGCGCGCGTCGACGATGCCGACCTGCCGGACCGCGGCGAGCGGGTCGGCGCGCATGACCCCGGCGAGCGCCGCGATGGCGTCCTCCCCGCGCTCGAGCCGGTCGAGCGCGCGCGGGCCGTGGGCGGGCTCGACCACCGACTGCGTGGCGACGGCGCCGATCCCCGGCCGCGCCCAGGTGCAGAGCGAGCCGACGGAGAACCAGTGCGACTGGACTGCGGCGCCCAGCTCTCCCGTGTCCGGATCGAACGCGACGATCGAGTAGGTGCCGTGAGGACGGTCCATCGCTGCGCGAGGATACCCGCGTGATCGAGCCGCCCGAGAGCGACCGCACGGCGCGCGTGCTCGACCGGGTGCGCAGCACGCCGCCGGGGTTCGTGCGCACCTACGGCGACGTCTCGCCCGGCGCGCCGCGCTTCGCCGGCTCCGTGCTGTTCGCGTGCGACGATCCGGACGTGCCGTGGCACCGGATCGTGCGCGCGGACGGGTCGCTCGCGAAGGGCGCCCGCCAGCGGGCGCGGCTCGAGGCCGAGGGCGTCCCGTTCCGCGGCGCGCGCGTGGACATCCGCGTCGCGCGGCTGCCGGACTAGGCTGTGGCGCCGATGTGGCACCAGCGCCAGATCCGCCTGCGCGCCCAGCCGCGCGGCTTCCACCTGATCACGCGCGAGGTCGCCGAGGGGGTCCCCGAGCTGCGCTCGCTGCGCGTCGGGCTCGCGCACCTGCACCTCCAGCACACCTCCGCCTCGCTCACGCTCAACGAGAACGCGTCGCCCGACGTGCGGCGCGACTTCGAGCGCTGGTTCGACCGAGCGGTGCCCGAGGACGCCGGCTACTGGACGCACACGGCGGAGGGGCCCGACGACATGCCGGCGCACATCAAGGCGTCCGTGCTCGGGCCGTCGCTGATGCTGCCGGTCCGCGAAGGCCGGCTCGCGCTCGGGACCTGGCAGGGCGTCTACCTGTGCGAGCATCGCGACGCCGGCGGCCCCCGCTCGCTGCTGGTCACCCTGTTCGGCGAGGGCTGACGCTCAGCCGAAGAGCGTCAGCGCCGGCTCGCGCAGGCCGCGCAACTCGGCGAGGTCGACCTCGACCCAGGCCACGCCGCGCGCCTCGGCCAGCACGCGTGCCTGCGGCTTGACGTGCTGGGCGGCGAGCACGCCGCGACAGTCCGCCATGCCGGGATCGAGCCGGATCCGCTCGAGGTAGCGGCACAACTGCTCGACGGCGTCGATCGTGCCGATCCGCTTGATCTCGACGGCGATCCAGCCGTCCTCGCCGTCGCGGCACATGAGGTCCACCGGCCCGATGTCGGTCGGCCACTCCCGGCGTACGAGCCGGAAGCCCTCGCCGCAGCACTCGGGCGCGGCGGCCAGCGCGACCTGCAGGTCGGCCTCCACGCCATCCTTCTCGAGCCGCGCGGCGTCGAAGTCCATCGCGTGCGCGACGTCGGAAAGCACCTCGGCGAGCGTGATCTCCAGCCGGTCGTCGCCCGTGCGCTTGCGCACCACGATGCGCCCCGCCGCCTCTTCCACGATCGTCGGCGGCGTCATCCAGTTCAGCGGCTTGTAGCCGCCGGCATCGGCATGGACGAGCACCGAGCCGTCGGCCTTCACCACGATCAGGCGGAGCGCCTCCGGCAGGTGTGCGGTGAGGCGCCCCGTGTACTCCACTGCGCAGCGGGCGACGATCAGGCGCATGCCGCGGCAGGTTACGGACCCTCTCGGACGCCGTCACGTTAGTGCTACGGTGTCGCACATGCGCGTGTCGGTGCGCGAGCTTCGGAACCACACCGCCCAGGTGGTCGACGCGGTGCGCGCTGGCCAGACGGTGACGCTGACCAGCCGAGGGGAGCCGGTCGCCGACATCGTCCCCCACCACCGGCGCACGCGCTGGCTGCCGGGCGGCTGGCTGACCCAGCAGCTCGTGACCCAGCAGGCAGACTCCGGACTCCGGCGCGAGCTCGACGACGCCGTCGGCGCGACGATCGACGAGCTGTGAGCCGAGGGCTTCTCGACACGTCGATCTTCATCGCGCGCGAGCAGCGGCGAGCGCTCGGTGACCTGCCGGATCAGGTCGCGGTTTCGGTGGTGACGCTCGGCGAGCTCGAGCTTGGCGTCCTCGCCGCACCCGACTCGGACGCGCGGGCCGCCCGGGCGGCGACCCTCGCGCTCGCGCGGGCCGCCGATCCGCTTCCCGTGAGCGAGGCCACGATGAGCGCGTTCGCGCGGCTCGTGCACGACTGCCGCGCAGCCGGCGCGCGGCCGAAGATCCTGGACGCGCTGATCGCGGCCACCGCCGTCGAGCACGGACTCCCGGTCGTCACGCAGGACGACGACTTCCAGACGATGACCGCGGCGCACGCGCCGCTCGACGTGCTGCGCGCCTGAGCGAGCTCGAGCTCCACGACAGCGCAGCGTCACGCGGGCTGTCGATTCCCGGCCCGGCCGTTCGTCATAGGATCGATCGGCGGCCGCCACCCTCGACCAGGAGGCTGGGATGCGCTACATGCTCCTCATCTTCGCCGACGAGGCCCGCTTCGGCACCATGAGCGAGGCCGAGCAGCAGGGCGACATGCAGGCGTGGCTCACGTTCGACTCGGCGATCAAGGAGAGCGCCTCGTCCGGCGGCGACGCGCTGCAGCCGGTCGCGACCGCCACGAGCGTGCGGAGCGAGGCCGGTCAGCCGCTCGTCACCGACGCCCGTTCGCCGAGACGCGCGAGCAGCTCGGCGGCTACTACGCCGTCGCGCTCGAGCGCTGGCCGCGCGACGGGATCCCGTCCACGCCGGCGGCTTGGGTCCTCACCACCGCCAAGCGCCGCGCGATCGAACGGCTGCGGCGCGAGGCCGCGCTGCGCAACGGCAGGCGCTGCTCGCGCACGGGCAGGAGGAGGCGGTGCGCGAGCTGCCGGGCGAGGACGCGGAGATGATCCCCGTCGAGCGGTTGGGCCTCATGCTTCCCGGCCCGGTGGTGGCGCTCAACCAGGCGGTGGCGATCGCCATGGCCGACAGCTCTGCGGTCGGACTTGCGCGCATCGACGCGCTGGTCGGGACGCTCGACGGCTACCACCTGCTGCACGCCGCGCGGGCCGACCTGCTGCGACGGGACGGCCGGCTCGCAGAGGCGGCGACGGCCTACCGGCGCGCGCTCGACCTGACCGCGAACGCCGCCGAGCGGCGGTTCCTCGTGCGCCGCCTGCGCCAATGCACGACCGGGTAGGGTCGCGAAGTGGAGTCTGAACTCGCACTGGGGCGCGCGCTTGCGGCGGCGAACTCGGGCATCACGCTCGCGGACGCGACACGCGAGGGCTTCCCGCTCACGTTCGTCAACGCGGCGTTCGAGCAGCTCACGGGCTTTCGCGGCGACGAGGTGCTCGGGCGCAACTGCCGGTTCCTGCAGGGCGCCGGCACCGATCCCGGCGCCGTCGCCGAGGTGGCCGCCGCGCTGCACGAGGGCCGCGAGACGACGCAGGTGCTGCTCAACTACCGCCGCGACGGGACGCCGTTCTACAACGAGCTGCGGCTCGCGCCCGTGTGCGACCGCACCGGCCGCATCGTGCAGGTGGTGGGCGTGCAGAACGACGTGACCGACCTGACGCGCGCGCAGCGCTCGCTCCGGCGGGCCACGCGAGTGATCGCCGAGCAGGACCAGGAGCTGGCCGAGCTGCGGGTGCTGCAGCGCGCGCTCACGCCGGCCGACCCGCCTTCCAGGCCGCATCTGGAGCTGGCGACCAGCTTCCTCGCCGCCGAGGAGGGCGTGGCCGGGGACTTCCACCTCGTCGCCGCCGCCCCGCGGGACGCGACCGTCGTGGTCGTCGGCGACGTGATCGGCCACGGCTTGGAGGCGGCTCGGCGGGCGACGTTCGTCCGCACGGTGCTCGCGACCTTCGCGCGCTTCGGCGACGCTCCCGCGCGGCTGCTGGAGATGGGCAACCAGGCCCTGATAGAGCGAACCGGGCCCACGCACGACTTCGTCACCGCGGTGTGCGTCGCCTACCGGCCCGACGAGCAGCGGCTGCGGTGGGCGTCGGCGGGCCATCCGCCGCCCGTGCGGCTCGACCGCGGCGAGCCGGTGACCGGAGCGGGCGGGCCGCCGCTCGGCATCGGGACGGCGCTGGACGCGCCCGAGCACGCCATGGCCTTCGCTCCGGGCGACGGGCTGCTGCTGTTCACGGACGGCCTGCCCGAGGCCCGCGCCGCCGCGCGTGGCGACCGCCGGGCGCCGCACTTCGGCGACGAACGCCTGCGGGCGACGGTGCGATCGCTGCGCGCGGCGGCGCCCGCAGCCGTGGTCGGCGCACTGCGCGACGCGGCGACCGGCTACGTCGGCGGCCGCTTCGCCGACGACGTCTGCATCGTGGCCCTGCGGGCGACCTGACCGGCTGGTACCGGTCGACGTGAGTACGTGCGGTCGCCGGCGGCCGCTGGCGCCGGCTGACGACGGCCGGCGACCGGAAGCGTGCCGTGGCACATGACCGGGTCGCCGGGTGGCGTCAGGCGGTGATCAGCAGTCGCCGGAACCGTGCGTACTTGCGGAGGCCGGTACTACTAGGAGGCGCGGGCCAGCTCGCGCGGCGCCGTGGCCAGCACCTGGTCGCGCAGGTCGCGGACCTCGGGGTCGTCGTGCAGCGCGAGCGCGCGATCGCACGCGCCCAGGCACTCCACTGTACGGTCGGTGCGCGCGAGCGCGTGTGCGAGCCGGGCCCAGACCCCGGGCGCGTCGGGGGCGACCCCGGCCGCCTGCTCGCACGCCGACACCTCCGCGCCGGTGTCGCCCGCGAGGTGCGCGACGAGCGCGAGGTCCAGCAGCCCCTGCTCGGTCGGGGCGATCGCCCGCGCGCGCTCCAGCGCCTCCCGGGCGGCCGCGCGGTCGAACGTGCGCAGCCGCAGGCGTCCCAGGCGCTCCCACGCCGAGGCGTCGCGCGGGGCGCGCTCGACCTCGCGCTGTGCCGCGTCGACCGCCTGCGAGAGCGAGCCCATGTCCTCGTAGATCCGCGCCGCCGTGCGGTAGGGAGCGGGACGCGCGCCCTCGAGGCGGATCCAGTCGCGCACGGCGCGGGCGGCGGCCGCGTAGTCGCCGGCCTGCCAGTAGGCGGTCGTGAGGAGGCGCAGCACCGCGGCGTTGCGCGGCGCGGCGTCGCGGGCGAAGATCAGGCGGCGGGCGGCCAGCGCGAAGTTGCCCTCGGCCAGCGCATGCTTGGCGGCGGTCATGAAGCGCTGGACCCGCTCCTCCCCCGGATCGGGCGTCGAGAAGTCGACGAACTGCAGCGAGCCGGCCGGCACCGTCCGGATGCCGTGGTTGAACGACACGCGCGCCCACTGCTGGACGTCGTCGCCATCGCCGGTGAAGTAGATCCCGCTCACGCTGCCCACGCCCCACTCGGGATAGGAGAGGCAGCGCGCGTAGCGGTGCACGACCGAGTGGTCGGGCATGCGGGAGCCGAAGGGGTCGTGCTTCGCGGCGTCCGCCGACGCGGCGCGGCGGCGCTGCTCCTCGGCGTAGTGGCGGGCGCCCTCTTCGGCCCGCCGCTTGCGCGCGGCGGCGGCGCTCACCTTCACCGCGTTGCTGGTCACCTTGCCGCCGCGCGAGTCCTCCGCGAGGCGCTCGAGCTGGTCGGCGGCCTCGTTGACCGCCTTCAGGTGGCGCTCGTGCTGGAGCTGCTTGCCCGGCGGGGCGATGTCGGGGTGCCAGCGCTTGGCCTGGCGGCGACGGGCGAGCTGGATCTCGCGCTTGTCGAACGGCGGTTCGATCTCCAGGAGGAGGACCGCCTGCTCGATGTCCAGCACCTGCGCCATGAGCCCTTCACGTTAGCTCGCGCCGGCGGTGCCGTCAGGCGACGAGGGCGAGGCGCGGGGCGGCGGCCGCCGAGACGAGCGCCTCGAACAGGGCGAGCTGCTCGGCCCGCGCGACCATGCCCTCGGCGTGCCACTGCACGCCGAGCAGGAACGGCCGGCTCGGGTCCTCGATCGCCTCCACCGTGCCGTCCGCCGCGGTGGCCACGGCCAGCAGGCCGTCACCGAGCCGGTCGGCCGCCTGATGGTGAAAGGAGTTGACGCCCAGCGTCTCCCTGCCGGTCAGTCCGGCCAGGAGCGAGCCCGGCGCGACGGCGACCGCGTGCGCCGGCTCGCTGCCCGGATGAGTCTGTCGGTGGTCGTCGAGGTGCTGGTGCAGCGTGCCGCCGCGGACGACGTTGACCGCCTGCGCACCGCGGCAGATGCCGAGCAGCGGGATCCCTCGCTCGTCGGCCGCGCGGACGAGCGCCAGCTCGGCGGCGTCGACGATCCGATCGGTGGGACCGAGGCGCTCGTGGCGCTCGGACGCGCCGTAGCAGAGCGGGTCGAGGTCGGGCCCGCCGGCGAGCAGCAGTCCGTCGAGCCGCTCGAGCAGCGCCTCAGCGACGTCCGGGTCGTCCGGTGCGAGGACCACCGGCAGCCCGCCGGCGGCCTCGACGGCCCGCAGGTACGGCGTCCCGAGCCGCAGCTCACGCGCCGGCGCGCTCTCGTCGCAGCGCTGCGAGGTCGCCGGGGCGCCCGCATGCCGCTCCGAGGTGAAGACGCCGATCAGGGGCCTCATGGCCACATCATCGGCAGCTTGCGACACCAGCTCCATGGCCACCGGGCCAAACTCGCCTTCTACTCTCTTGCCCACATGTCGAGCCAATACATCTACTCGATGTACCGGTTGAGCCGGACGCACCCGCCGGACAAGCAGGTGCTGAAGGACATCTCCCTCTCGTTCTTCCCCGGCGCCAAGATCGGCGTACTGGGCCTCAACGGCTCCGGCAAGTCCACGCTGCTGCGGATCATGGCCGGCCGCGACCAGGAGTACCGCGGCGAAGCGCAGCTCGCGCCCGGCGCGAGCGTCGGCATGCTCGAGCAGGAGCCGCAGCTCGACGAGAGCAAGGACGTCCGCGGCAACGTCGAGGACGGCGTCGCCGAGACCCGCGCGCTGCTCGACCGCTTCAACGAGCTCGCCGCCAACTACTCGGACGAGACGGCGGACGAGTTCGCCCGCCTGCAGGACCAGATCGACGCGGCGGACGCCTGGAACCTCGACACGCAGCTCGACCAGGCGATGGACGCGCTGCGGCTTCCGCCGCCCGACTCCGCCGTCGCCAACCTCTCCGGCGGCGAGCGCCGGCGTGTCGCGCTGTGCCGCCTGCTGCTCTCCGCGCCGGACCTGCTGCTGCTCGACGAGCCCACGAACCACCTCGACGCCGAGTCGGTCGGGTGGCTGGAGCAGCACCTGGAGGAGTACAAGGGCACGATCGTGGCGGTCACCCACGATCGCTACTTCCTCGACAACGTCGCGGGCTGGATCCTCGAGCTCGACCGCGGCCACGGCCTCCCGTTCAAGGGCAACTACTCCAGCTGGCTCGAGCAGAAGCAGGAGCGCCTGCGCCAGGAGGAGCGGCAGGAGTCGGCGCGCTCGCGCACGATCGCGCAGGAGCTCGAGTGGGTGCGCGAGAACCCCAAGGGCCGACGCAAGAAGGCCAAGGCGAGGCTGAACAACTACGAGCGCCTGCTCGCCGAGGAGCGCAACGTCCGCCTCGACACGGTCCAGATCCACATCCCGCCGGGCCCGCGGCTCGGCGACACGGTGCTCGAGGTCGACGGGCTGCGCAAGGGCTTCGGCGATCGGCTGCTGATCGAGGACCTGTCCTTCTCCCTGCCGCCCGCCGGGATCGTCGGTGTGATCGGGGCCAACGGCGCGGGCAAGACGACGCTGTTCCGGATGATCGTGGGCGACGAGTCGCCCGACGCCGGGTCGCTGCGGCTCGGCGAGACGGTCGACCTGGCCTACGTCGACCAGTCGCGCGACGCGCTGGACGCCGGGAAGACCGTCTGGGAGGAGATCTCCGACGGCTACGACAACATCCGCGTCGGCGAGCGCGAGATCGCCTCGCGCGCCTACGTCGCCGGCTTCAACTTCCGCGGCTCGGACCAGCAGCGCAAGGTCGGGGTGCTGTCCGGCGGCGAGCGCAACCGCGTGCACCTCGCCAAGCTGCTGCGCCGCGGCGGCAACACGCTGCTGCTCGACGAGCCGACCAACGACCTCGACGTCGACACGCTGCGCGCGCTCGAGGAGGCGCTGCTCGCGTTCCCGGGCTGCGCGGTGGTGATCTCCCACGACCGCTGGTTCCTTGATCGCGTGGCGACGCACGTGCTCGCCTTCGAGGGCGACTCGCAGGTGGCGTGGTTCGAGGGCAACTTCGAGGCGTACGAGGAGCACCGGCGCGAGCGCCTCGGCGCCGAGGCCGACCGCCCGCACCGGATCACGTACAAGAAGCTCGTGCGGGCGTAGGCATGGAGGAGAACGGCGCAACGGTCCGGCTCCGGCACTTCTCCGATCCCGGTTGCCCGTTCGGGTTCTCGGCCGAGCGCCAGCGGCTCCGGCTGGAGTGGCTCTACGGCGACCAGCTGAGCTGGAGCACGCACATGATCGTGTTGTCGGAGGAGCCGAACCCGAGCTTGACGCCCGAGCGGCTGGCGAAGGGCCGCCGGACGCTCTTCGCGCGCTACGGCATGCCGTTCGTCTGGACGCCGGCGCCGGCCCCGCACGCCACGATGCAGGCCTGCCGTGCCGTGGTGGCCGCGCGGCTGCGGTCCGAGGACCGCTGCGGGCCGCTGCTGCGGAGGCTGCGCGTCCTCTTCTTCGGCGGCCGCGCGCTCGACGCCCCGGCGACGATCGCGCTCGCCGCCGAGCAGGCGGGGATCGACGCCGCCGAGCTCGAGGGCTGGATGGCGGCGCCCGAGGCCGAGGAAGCGATGCGCGAGGACATGCGCGCCGCCCGCAGCCCGTCGCCGGCCTCGCGCGCGCAGGACTACAAGCTCGGCGGCCCGGCCGAGGAGCGCCGCTACACCTGCCCCAGCTACGAGCTCGAGCGCACCGCGCCGGCGCCGGCGGACTGGGCGACGGCCGACCGGGTCGACCTGCCGGGCTTCCGGCCCGTCGAGGCCTACGAGGCGGCGCTGGCCAACCTCGCCCCCGAGCTGACCCGGCGGGCGGACCCCGAGTCGCCCGCCGACGTGCTCGAGTGGGCGGGGATGCCGCTCGCCACCGCCGAGGTCGCCGCGGTCTGCGACGCGGAGATCGCCGACGTCCGGGAGCAGCTGGGCCGGCTGGCGAGCTTCGAGCCCGTCGGCAGCGACGGCTACTGGTCGCTTACGCGCTGACGGGGCCGCTACCGTTGCGCCCGCAATGAGCGGCGAGCTCATCATCGTCTGGCTCGCGCCGGCAGCGATCCTGCTCGCCGCCGCGGCGCTCAAGGCGGCCGATCGCACCGGCACGGCCGTGGCGCTGGCGGGCTACGGCGTGCCCGGCCGGCTGGCGGCGCCCGCCTGGGGCGCGCTGATCGGGCTCGAAAGCGCGCTCGCGGCCGGGCTCGCCGCCGGGCTCGCCGACGCTGCCTACGCGGCGGGCGCCGTCCTCGCCGGCTTCCTCGTCGTGCAGGTGATCGCGCTGGCGCACGGCGGCGCGGGGGCACCGTGCGGCTGCTTCGGCCCGAGCGGGCGCCTGTCGCGGGTCGCGGCGGCGCGCACGGCGCTCCTGGCGGCGTGGTGCGCGGTGCTGCCGATCCTGGGGCCGGGGCCGGAGCTGCCGCTCGGGCTCAGCGCCGCTGCGGCCGCCTCCGTGGTGGTGCTCGCCGCCGGCCGGCGCAGCGCACCGGCAGGCGCGCTCGAGGTCGACGGCGAAGGGCCGGCGGTCGGCGAGCCGAGCCCGCTGGCCGCCTGGTTCGCCACCGAAGGAGAGGTGCGGCTCGCGCTGTTCACCAGCCGCGGCTGCTCGCTGTGCGCCAAGGTCGCCCCGGCGGCCGACGCCCTCGGCGCCGAAGGGGTCGCCGTCCGGCGCTTCGACGAGGTCGAGGACACCGACGCCTGGACCACCGCCCGGGTGCCCGGTGCGCCGTTCGCGGTCGCGCTCGACCGCGACGGCGTCGTGCTCGCCAAGGGGACGGTCAACGACGGGCGCCAGCTCGCGTCGATCCTCGCGGCGGCGCGCTCCCGCCGGCCGGCGGCGAGCTCGCGCCGCGCGTTCCTCGGCCGCACCGGCGGCGCGGTCGCCGGCGCCGCCGGCGCCGGCATGGTCGGCGCGGTCATCCGCCCCGGCGAGGCCGAGGCCTACCACTTCTGCGGCCACATCTACTCCACCGACTCCTGCCCGCATCCGACCGGCCTCCCGCGCATCGACCGCCGCGGCCTGCCGCTGCGCGCGCGCGACGGCCGCCGCGTCGACGACCTGGGTCGGCTGATCGACGCCTTCGGCGCGCCGGTGGACGAGGGCGGAGCCCCGCTGACCGATCTCGAGGACCGCCCGCTGCCGCCGGCGCCGCGCACGCCCGTCTGCAAGGCGACCGGCCGCAGCTACGGCATCCCGGTCAGGACGGACGGCGCCTGGTACCGGTGCTGCCAGGGCAACGTGCGCAAGCTGGTCGACTGCTGCTCGCCGCACCCACGCCGGATCAACGGCGACCGCTCGCTGAAGGGCTACTGCTACGACGACCGGAAGGTGTTCTGCGTGATGTACTTCCAGAGCTCGGTCCCGTGCTGACCGCCTGCCTGATCGCCGCCGCGCTCGCCGCCGGGGTGACCGGGGCATGGTCGCCGTGCGGGTTCTCCATGGTCGAGACGCTCGCGCCGCACGGCTATGCGCGGCGGCTGCGGACCTCGCTGGCGGCGTGCTGCACCTTCGCGCTCGGCGCGCTCGCCGGCGGACTGCTGACCTTCGGCGGGCTCGCGCTCGCGGGCGCCGCGCTGGGCGCGGGCGGGCCGGCGGCGCTGGGCGCCGCCGCGGTCGTGGCCGTCGCGG
>Ga0136615_10001061_pt1 | contig 12950 bp, 14 predicted proteins | sample AntDrymUQ2882206_2_FD_106647 | JGI IMG/M metagenome (GOLD analysis project Ga0136615, IMG submission 106647) | Polar desert sand microbial communities from Dry Valleys, Antarctica - metaG UQ288 (22.06) | ecosystem: Environmental > Terrestrial > Soil > Desert | place: Antarctica: Dry Valley...
CAACTCCTTGGGCATGGCGAGGTCGAGGTCGAGCAGGCCGTCGGACGAGGCGACATGGCCGTTGCGGCCCTCGCCGGTGGACGTGACGATCGCGGTATAGAGGATGTCCATGCCGCGTCCAGCGCGGTCCGACCCTGGCGTATTCCTCGAAGGGACCGCAGATGGCCACGATGTCGACGCAGGAGTGGCGAGCATTCGTGTCCGCGGGTACCAGGACCGGCAAGCTCGCCACCACTCGGGCGGACGGCGGCCCGCACGTCGCGCCGGTCTGGTTCATCCTCGACGGCGACGATGTCGTGTTCATGACCGGGGAGTCGACGCTGAAGGGCCGCAACCTGCGCCGCGACCCTCGTGCCTGTCTGGTCGTCGACGACGAGAACCCGCCCTACGCCTACGTGCAGATCACCGGCACCGTCACCCTCAGCTCCGACCTCGGCGAGCTGGTCGGCGTCGGCCACCCCATCTCCGCCCGCTACATGGGCGCCGACCGCGCCGACGAGTACACCCGCCGCAACGCCGTCCCCGGCGAACTTCTCGTCCGCCTCACCCCCACCCGCGTCGTCGCCCAGGCCGACATCGCGCACTGATCCACGTTCACCGCGACGGCGTGGCCATCCGTGTCGCGACGCCGGACACGCTCTATCGGATGAAGCGGCTGATGCCGGTCCACAGGTACCGCTCGCTCGGCGAGGTCCCCCGCGCACCGCGCCTCGGCGCCGACCTGGCGCGTCCTGCCGGGCGCGCAGGAACCTTCTCGACCTCGTGGGCACGGATGCGAGCCGCGGTAAATCAGGGCGGTGGAGGAGGTAGCGAACTACCGCCGGGCGGTTCATTGCCCCCAGGCTTGAATCAGATAGTCTGATCTCATGCGTACCATGACCGCTACCGAGGCGAGCCGATCCTTCGCTGCGCTGCTGGACGAGGCTGAACGTGGGCACACGATCGTGGTCACGCGCGGCGGGCGACGAATTGCTGCCATCGGCCCGGTCACCGCGAGCAACGGTGCTGAGGTCGTCGCTCTCCTGACCTCGAACGCAGCTGACGATGACTTCGCCGCTGATGTCCTCGCGGCTCGCGAGGCCGCCGCGCTCGAAGGGCCGGCGTGGCCCGCAGACTGATCATCGACACGGGCGTGTTGGTCGCGTCCGAACGAGGGCGCACAGGACTCATCGACGTCATCGCCGAAGACGACGATCTCGTGATCGCCGCCATCACGGTGGCCGAGCTGCGCACGGGTATCGAATTTGCCACGCAGCGTCATCGGGCCGTGCGCACCGAGTTCCTCGTCAAGGTTCTCGAAACGCTCCCGGTCGAGCCCTACGACCTCGTGACGGCCGAGGCGCACGGGCGACTGCTGGCGCACGTCCACCGCAGCGGAACGAAACGCGGAGCGCACGACCTGTTGATCGCTGCGACCGCTGTAGCCACCAAGCGCACCGTCCTCACCACGGACCGCAGGGCGCGCTTCCACGACCTGCCGGGCGTCGACTGTCTCGTAATGACCTGACCGGTCCAGACCCGGGGTCCGCAACAACCAGCAGCCGCAGCAGACAGCCAGAGGTCTCCCTTGTGGCTCATTCCCCCGGTCATTCAGGGCCGAAGGTGTCCTCCGTACTACCTAGCGTGTGCGTCTTGAGCCACGACATCAACCCCTTCCGTATCGACAGCCCCAGGGCGATCTGGACGACCTCAGGTGACGGCTCGGGTCGAGCCGCTGGCCCGACGAGCTGCCGGACGCCGGCCGGGACTGCGGCGCCGGGTCAGGCTTCCTGAGCGACCTGGCCGACTACTGGGCGCACGAGCCAACCGGCCTGCCCACCGCCGTCGCGGTGTTCCCCGGCGACGGCGTGATCCGCAGGCTGGCCGAGCGGTCCCACAACGTCGTCAGGTGGACCGAGTACGACCGCGGTGGGCAATTCGCCTCCTTGCAGGAACCATCGCGTCGCCGCCGGGTCGAAACGGAGTCGGCGCTACCCTGGAAAGACTGTGACCACGACCCTCACCACGCCTGCCGATTCCGCGCTGCTTGCTGAGGTCGGGCGGCGGCGCACGCTGGCGATCATCAGCCACCCCGACGCGGGCAAGACCACGCTGACGGAGAAGTTCCTGCTCTACGCGGGTGCGGTGCAGGAGGCGGGGGCGGTGCGCGGGCGCCGTCAGGCGCGCGCGACGACCAGTGACTGGATGGAGCTGGAGCAGCAGCGTGGCATCTCGATCTCGTCCACCGTGCTGCACTTCAGCTTCGCGGGGCGCGACTTCAACCTGCTCGACACGCCCGGCCACGCCGACTTCAGCGAGGACACCTACCGCACGCTGTGCGCTGCCGACGCCGCGATCATGGTCTTGGACGGCGCGAAGGGCCTGGAGCCGCAGACGCTGAAGCTGTTTCGCGTCTGCCGTGACCGTGGCCTGCCGATCGTGACCTTCGTGAACAAGTGCGACCGCCCGGGCCTGCCGCCGCTGGGCCTGCTCGACGAGATCGCCCAGCAGATCGGCATGGAGCCGGTGCCGCTGGCCTGGCCGGTGGCGGACGGGCCGGACTTCGCCGGCATCGTGGACCGCCCGGCCGGCGAGCTGATCCGCTTCGACCGCTCCGACCACGGCGCCCGCGTCGCCGATGAGGAGCGCGTGCCGGTCGAGAAGGCCGAGCGTGGCGAGTGCCCGCCGGACCGCTGGGACGCGGCCATGGAGGAGCTGGAGCTGTTGGACCTGGAGGACCGGCGCCTGGACCGCGAGGCGTTCCTGGCCGGGCGTCAGACGCCGGTGTTCTTCGGCAGCGCGCTGGCCAACTTCGGGGTGCGTCTGCTGCTGGAGGGCTTCGCGGAGTTGGCGCCGTCGCCGGGGCCGCAGGCCGTCGCCGAGCCCGCCGGCGCTGGCCCCCGGCCGGTCGACGCGCCGTTCAGCGCGCTGGTGTTCAAGGTCCAGGCCAACATGGACCCGCGCCATCGCGACCGCGTCGCGTTCCTGCGCGTGCACAGCGGACGGTTCACCCGCGGTATGTCGGCCACGCTGGCGCGCACGGGCCGCTCCTACTCGCTGCGCTACGCCCATCAGCTGTTCGCGCGCGACCGTGAGATCGTGGAGGATGCGGTGCCGGGCGACATCGTCGGTGTGGTGAACGCCACGGGCCTGCAGGTCGGCGACACCCTCCACGCCGGACCGCACGTCGCCTTCCCGGCCATTCCCACGTTCGCGCCGGAGCGCTTCGCCACGGTCCGCAACCGCGACACCGGGCGCTACAAGCAGTTCCGCAGCGGCCTGGCACAGCTCGACGAGGAGGGCGTGGTCCACGTCCTGCGCCGGCCCGAGTTCGGCGAGCAGGAGCCGCTGTTCGCCGGCGTCGGCCAGCTCCAGTTCGAGGTGGCCCATCACCGCATGACCCACGAGTTCGGCTGCGACATCCGGCTCGAACCGGCGCCGTGGAAGCTCGCCCGGCGCATCGCCCGCGCCGACGCCGAGCGCCTGCGCGGCCAGCGCGGAACGCTGGTCGTGGAGGACAGCCGCGACCAGGTACTGGCCCTGTTCGAGTCCGACTACGCGCTGCAGTGGGCCACGGAGGACCTGCCGGACGTGGAGTTCGCACTCCTCGGCCTCCCCCGCTCCGCCGACTGAGCCCGCGCTCCTTACGGTTCATGGTGCTGCACGACGGCGCCGGGCGGGGCGCTGGCACACTCGACGTTCCGGCAGGACTTCGAGAGGATCAGCTCGTGGACGAGACGTTCGACGTCGTGGTGGTGGGCGGGGGCCCCGCGGGGGAGGTCGTCGCGGAGCGCGCGGCCTCTGGCGGGCTGTCGGTCGCGCTGGTCGAGTCCGAGCTGCTCGGCGGGGAGTGCTCGTACTGGGCCTGCATCCCCTCGAAGTCGCTGCTGCGGCCCATCGAGGCGCTCGCCGCCGTGCGCCGCGTGCCTGGCGCGCGCGAGGCCGCGACCGGCCAGATCGACGCCGACGCGGTCCTGGCCCACCGCGACGAGATGGTGCACGACTACGACGACGCCTCGCAGGTGCAGTGGGCCGAGACGGTGGGCCTGACCGTGGTGCGCGGCCACGGCCGGCTGGCCGGCGAGCGCAGGGTGGAGGTCCGCGCCGGCTCCGGCGCGCTGCGCACCTTGCGGGCCGACCGCGCGGTGGTGCTCGCGACCGGCAGCGGCCCGATGCTCCCGCCCGTCGACGGCCTGGCCGACATCCGCCCCTGGGACAGCCGCGGCGCGACCAGCGCGAAGGAGGTCCCGCGCCGACTGCTCGTGGTGGGCGGCGGGGTGGTGGCCAGCGAGATGGCCTGGGCCTGGCGAGGCCTCGGCGCCGAGGAGGTCACCGTGCTCGTGCGCGGCGACCGCCTGCTGGCACCCGAGGAGCCGTTCGTCGGCGAGACCCTGGCCGCGGCCTTCGCCGACGCCGGCATCGACGTGCACTTCTCGACGGAGCTCAAGGCGGTCAGCCGAGAGGGCGACGGCCGGGTCACCGCGACCCTGTCCGACCGCGGCGAGGTCGTCGCCGACGAGCTGTTGATCGCCACCGGCCGCCGCCCGCGCACCGAGGACCTCGGGCTGGAGACGGTGGGGCTGGAGCCCGGCAAGCCGGTCGAGGTCGACGACCGCCTGCGCGCGACCGGGGTGGAGGGCGACTGGCTGCACGCCGTGGGCGACGTGAACGCGCTGGCGCTGCTGACTCACATGGGCAAGTACCAGGGCCGGGTGCTCGGCGAGCGGCTGGCCGGCAAGCGCGACATCCCGGCCTGGGCGGACACCGCCGCGATCACCCGCGTGGTGTTCACCGACCCCCAGATCGCCGCGGTCGGCCTGACCGAGGCGAGCGCGCGCGAGCAGGGTCTCGACGTCGGTGTGAGTGACGCCGACCTCTCCGACGTCGCCGGCGCCGCCGAGCTCGGCGAGGGCGTGGCGGGGCCGTGCCGGCTGGTTGCCGACAGAGGCCGGGGCGTGCTCGTGGGTGCGACGTTCATGGGTCCCGAGACCGGGTCACTCCTGCACTCGGCCACGATCGCGATCGCCGGCGAGGTGCCCCTGGACCGGCTCCGCCACGCCGTCCCCGCCTTCCCCACGCTCACCGAGGTCTGGTTGGGCCTCCTGGCTAACCTGGCGTCATAGGCTCCTCACCAGGGGCAACGGAATGCCGCCGACGCGCGTCCGAAGGGGCGTGAACCAAGTGAGCCGCACCCGTCTCGCCGCCCCGTCCATCGCCTTCGTGCTCCTTGCCGCCTGCACCGGGGGGGAGCCGTCCGGGGCGTCCGAGGATGGTGCGGCCGGCGCGCCGACACCCTCGGAGCCGACCGCCTCGGCGCCGGCCGGGCCCGAGCGGCCGGTGACGCTGGTCTTCGGCGGCGACGTCCACGCCGAGCCGCCGATCACCTCGGTCCTCGCGCGCGGGGACTCGCCTCTGGATGGCCTGGCGGCCGAGCTGAGCACGGCGGACCTGGCGATCGTGAACGTCGAGACCGCGGTGGGCGTCCTCGGCACGCCGGCTGACAAGCAGTACACGTTCCAGGCGCCGGTGAGCCTGTGGCCCGCGCTGCGCGAGTCCGGCGTGGACGTGGTGAACCTGGCGAACAACCACGCCCTCGACTTCGGGCCCGAGGCGCTGGCCGAGACCATCGCCGGCGCGCGCGCGGCGGGCCTGACGGTGGTGGGCGCCGGGGCCAACGCCAGCGAGGCCTACGCACCGGCGGTCGTACAGGTCCGCGACATCTCGGTCGCCATCGTCGGGCTCACCCGGGTCATGCCAGTGGTCGAGTGGGGCGCGCGGGCGCAGCGTCCCGGGCTCGCCTCGGCCTACGACCTGGCCGCGGCGGCCGCCGCCGTGCGCGCCGCCACCGGGCTTGCGGACCGCGTCGTGGTGACGATCCACTGGGGCGCCGAGGGCGAGGCCTGCCCGGTGGCCCACCAGCATGAACTGGCTCAGGTGCTGGTCGACGCCGGCGCCGACGTGGTGGCCGGTCACCACGCGCACCGGCTGCAGGGCATCAAGGAACGCGACGGCGCCCTCGTCGCCTACGGCCTGGGCAACCTCGTATTCTACGCCACCAGCGACACCGCCCGCACCACTGGTCTGCTGCGACTGGCCCTCGACGAGGCGGGCGCTCGCGACCCGGTCCTGGTGCCCGCCCGGATCGACGCCGAGGGCAGCCCCCAGCCGCTGACCGGCGCCGAGGCGCAGAGCGTGGTGGACGAGGTCGCCACGCTCACCCCAGGCGAGGGAATCTGCCCGTCCTCGTAAGCGCCGCGCTCAGGCCGCGTCGGTCTCGGCGGCGGCCAACTTCTCACCGGTGGGCAGGAGCGCACAGAGCTCACGCCAGATGTCGCGGCTGCGGACCGGACGCAAGCGGGCCAGTCTCCTGTCCTGCACGCGCACGGGCTGGCAGCGCCACAGCCCCTCGTCGCCCCCGTCCACCACGCCGACCTCCCGGCGCGCCACGCGCCCCTCGCCGACCATCCAGCGCGCAGACGCCGACCACGTCCGCCGCGCGTGGCCGGCCAGCGCCACCAGTGGCGCACGCCAGACGGCCGGCACGCCTGCCGCCTCCACGAAGTCCTCCGGCGCGCCCCGTGCGACCTCGCCGAGCAGCGCGCGGACGGCGAGGTCCGGCAGGACCACCCCGCCGACCAGCCCGAGCCGCGGGCGCGGCCCGAGATCGACCAGCCCGGCGATCACCACCGGTGTCGCCGAGGGCGGCCCCACAACCATCTCGTGGAGTTCACCACCACCACCACCACCACCACCACCAGCGGGTCGGGCGCAGACGGCGAAGCCCGCGTCGAGCCACACCCGCGCCTCGAATGGCGCCGCCGGCGGCCCCACCCGGACAGCCACGCGAACGAGCGGCGCCCCGATGACGGCGGCCACCCGCGCAACCGCGGGGTGCACCCGCCCACCCTCGACCACCCCGAGCTCCTCGAGCACCCCGATCCCGCCAGCCGCCTCCCGGCTGGGCTCCTGCGGGGCGCCCGGTGAGGCCACTCGGCCAAGGGCTTCGATGGCCGGCGCGGGCAAGCGCAACTCGCCCGCCGCCGGGTCGAACCGCGCGGTCAGCACGGCGGGTGTAAGCGCACGGAGCGCGCCACGGCCTCGAAGTCCGGCTGGTGCTCGGGAAAGTGGGGACTGGCGCACGCTGCCGCGACCACCACGGCGCGGTCACCCTCGACCGCCCACCACTGGTCACCGGTCAGGTGCGCCAGACCGACCCGGAACGCGACGAGCAGCCGCACCGCAGGCGCCCCGCCCAGCACCGCCGACTCGCGGTCCAGCACCCGCAACGCCTCGGCGTGCTCTTGCAGCAGCCCCACCTGCCGCTCCGCGTACCCCTCCAACCCGAGCCCCGCGGGCACCGCCTCACTCGTCACCCGCACGGAGGCCAGCGCAACCCCCTCCTCGCCGCGCCGCACCAACTCGACACCGACGATTCCCACATCCGCCGCCACCCCCCACCCCTCCGGGCAGCCGACCTCCACCCCCGCCAGCCGCGACCGCACAACACCCGCCGAACTGATCACCACCGATGCCCCGGCTCATCGTGGTACCACCGCGGATACCACCGGTCCCCGATGAAGAGGGTGACCACGATCATGAGCCAGGAGAGCACCCCAAGGACCAGTCCTAAGACGAGCAGCACCGCAGCCAGCGGCCCGTCGAGGAAGAACGCGCCCCCGCAGCAGGCGATCCCGATACCCCAAGGGACACCGAGCAGCACGCGGTACCCGTAGCGGCGCCGTGCCCAGCTCCGGTAACGACCCGTCCACGCTGCCCATCCGGCAACCGCCCAGCACACGCCGAACACGACGAGTAAGGCGGCGAATCCCAAGTCATGACTCATCTGTTCTCCCATGGCGCGGCTGGCGGGGACAACATGCCCAGCGCCTTGAGGACCGGGGCGGCTCGGCAGAGGTCGGAGAGGTCGAGGGAGACCGACCAGCGGCGGATGATGTGCTCGAGTTCGTCAACGGTGAGCGTCGCGCGGCGCCAGCTGTCGGCAGTGGTCTCCTCGACGATCACCACGGTGCGGCGGACGGTGGTGGTGACGTCCTTGAAGAACAGGTCGATGGTCTCGGGGAGGTGCCCGAACCACTCGCCGAGCCTGCTGAGGCGGTTGCGCTCCTGGTCGAGCCATTGACCGACCTGGCGGATCTCGTCGCCGCCGCGCAGCAGCTGGATGCGGTCAAGGACGAGGTGCGCGGCGGCGGCGCCGTAAAGCGCCAGGGGATCATCGGCTGTGAGCACCTGGGCACCGGGACCCGCGGGGTCGTAGGCGGTGTCGAGCTGGCGCAGGGCAGCGGCGAAGGCGGCGGGGAGCTCGTCGAGCAGCGCGAGCCCTTGCAGCGTCGCGTCCAGCGCTCCGGAGCGGTCGACGAGCCGCGAATCCAGGTCGTTCGGCTCCGCGGCGTTGAACGCGGCGAGCGCCTCGCGGTAGGCCTCCACCGCGGCAAGAGCACGGGCGATCGCCGGCACAGTGGCCTCGGTGTAGGCCTCCAGCCGTGCGGGGTCCGCACTGATCAGCCCGGCCATGCGCCTGCGCCCCTCCGTGGATTCGTGCACCAAGGGATGCTATGAAATCATGCAGAAGTGCACAAGTACAGAAGGGCATTCAGCCGAGCAGTCGAGCGTCGGGATCGACGATCCAGCCCTCCAGCGGGTCCACGCCCGGAGGGATCCCGTGACGACCGTCGGGCCGGCGGGCCGACCAGGCGGCCTGGACCGTGCAGAGCACGGCGTCGAGCAGGTCGCCGCGGCCGTCGAGCAGGGCGTTGGTGCGGTGCGGTTCCGGCAGCGCCACGCTGACGCCGTAGGTGCCGGCGACTCGCCCGGCGAGCGCGTCGAGGAGCTCACCGCGAGCCCGGCCGCCCCGCCAGTTCCCGTCCTTGTATGCACGCTTACCGATGAGCGCGCGCGCCACCGCGGCGGGGTAGCCCTCCACCACCACCCGCCCCGGATCGCCGTCCGGCCGGCACGGCAGCACGGCCACCCCGGCGGCCAGCAACCGGGGTGCGCCCTCGGCGAACATCAGCCCCACCGGTGGGTTCACGATGTTGAGCGGGCTCGCCGCGTAGGGCAGGCGCTGGTCGGTCCGGCGCCGCAGGTACTTCGCGCCGGCCGGGCGCTGGGCGACGAAGTCCGCGACCGCCTCGCGAAAAGCCGGTCTGCCCAGCTCGGCCACGTGCGCGACGCAGCCCGGCCAGTCGCCCGGCCAGCCGAGCGCGGCGACGAAGTCCGCGGGCAGGCCGAAGGGGTGGTCGACCGCCGCGAGCCAGGGTCCCGGCGCCCGCAGCAGCGTCTCGTAGGCCGCGAAGTCGACCAGTTCGTCGATGCCCTCGACCACCACGACGTCGCCCTCCAGCCGGGCCCGCGCCACGGTCAGGGGCTTGCCGCGGCGCGGTTGGCTGGTGAAGTCGATCCCCAGCAGTCGCATAGGGCCAGACTGGCCTATGACGGCCACAAGAACGAGGAGCAGCGTACGGCGCGCGTCGGCTCGCCGTGCTCGACCGTCTCGGCCCGGCCGACAGCGGGCGCTTCTATGACCACGCGGGCGACAAGCTGCCCTGGTGAGTCCCGCTATCCCAGCCGAGATCCAGCCGAGTGGGCAGGTGGAGGCTCACCACCTGTGGGCCGCAGATGGTGCAGACTGCCCCGGCATGGATGCGCTGTCATCAGATCTGCACTCCCTGCCGAAGGCCCACCTCCACCTGCACCTCGCGGGGTCGATGCGGCCGAGCACCCTTGCCGAGCTCGCGCTGCGCGCGGGCGTGCGACTCCCGCCGGCCCTGGCCGCTACCGGCGCCACCGACGAGCCCATGGGCTGGGCGCGCTTCGACAGCCTCTACTGCACCGCGAAGGAGCTGCTGCGCACGCCCGCCGACCTCGTCCGGCTCGTACGTGAGCTGGCCGAGGACGAGGTCGCCGACGGCTCGGGCTGGGTTGAGGTGACCACCGACCCGACGCTGTACCACGGCCGCTTCGGCCCGCCGGAGGCGGTGCTGGAACTGCTGCTCGACGCCGGGCGGGACGCCAGCGCGGCGACGGGCGTGGGCATCGGCTGGGTGCTGTCGGCGGATCGGCGACACCCGGACCGTGCCGCCGCCTCTGCGCGCCTTGCGGTGCGCTACGCCGAGGCGGGTGTCGTCGCGTTCGGGCTGGCCAACGACGAGCGGGCGAATCCCGCGCGCGCCTTTGTCGAGGCGTTCGCCGTGGCGCGCGACGGCGGGCTGCTGTCCGCGCCGCACGCGGGCGAGCTGTGCGGGGCCGACGCGGTGGCCGAGGCCGTCAGCGTCCTGGGCGCCGACCGCATCGGCCACGGGGTGCGGGCGGTGGAGGACCCGGTGCTGCTCGAGCGCCTGGCGGCGGCCGGGGTGCACCTGGAGGTCTGCCCGGCGTCGAACCTGGCGCTGGGCGTGACCAGCGCCGCGGACGCGCACCCGCTGCCAGTCCTCCTGGCCGCCGGCTGCTCGGTCAGCCTCGGCGCCGACGACCCGCTGCTGTTCCGCGCCCGCCTCGCCGACCAGTACAAGCTGGCTCGCGGGGAGCTCGGCCTGGACGACGCCGCCCTCGCCGGCCTCGCCCGCGCCGGCATCGCCGCCTCCGCCGCCCCGCCCGCCTGCCAGGCCGAGCTCCTCGCCGGCGTCGACCACTGGCTCACCGACACCCCCGCCTCCGCCCGCGCCGCTTAGACCGCCGTCACGTGGCGGGCCGCGCGATCACGACCTGGATCGCCAGGTCGTAGCCGTCGGCGCGGAGCTGGATATCGGTAGCGCTCACGGTAGTCGGACAGCGCGCCGGCGGCTCGGCCGCCTCGTCGAGGGCGACCGGCGCCGCCGGGTCCGCGGTGGCCAACAGCGCGCGCACGGCTACCCCCGCCCCTCGTCGGTCGGCCAGCCCGCGGCCCGTGCGTCCTCGCCGCGCTGCACCGCGCGGGCGATGTTCGCGTACAGCCGCTCCCAGACGCCCATGGGCAGGTCGTGGCCCATGCCATCGATGAGGTCCAGCTCCGCGCCCGGGATGGCCTTGGCGGTGGCCTCCCCACCCGAGGATGCGATGAGCGGGTCGCTGCGTCCGTGCACCACCACGGTGGGGGCTGCGACGCCCTCGAGGGCCGCGGTCCGGTCGCCGGAGGCGAGGATTGCGACGAGCTGGCGCCCGGCGCCCAGGGGATCGTGATCGCGGTCCCAGGACTGGCGGGCGCGCAACCGCAGGGCGTCTTCATCAAAGGCGAACCCCGGCGAGCGGGTCACCTGCGACACGGCCACTGCGCGCTCGATCGTCGCCTCCCGCCCAGCGCCCGGCGGCATGAGCAGCACCGCTCGGGCAGCGTCGTTCGGCTGGCCCACGTCCATGGCCCCCGTGGTCGACATGACCGAGGCGAGGCTGCGGACCCGCTCGGGGTGCCGCACCGCGACCATCTGCGCGATCATCCCGCCCAGCGATACGCCCACGAGGTGCGCGGAGTCCAGGCCGAGCGCCACGATGAGCCCGGCCGTGTCGTCGGCCATGTCGTCCAGCGTGTACGACGCCGACGAGTGGTCCCCGAAGTAGCTGGCCAGCACGTTCGGCCGGGGGGCGCCGTGCAGGTGGGTGGAGTGCCCCACGTCGCGGTTGTCGAAGCGGATCACGTGGTGGCCGCGGTCGGCGAGCCCCTCGCAGAAGCGCTGGTCCCAGCCGAGCATCTGCACGCCCAGGCCCATGACCAGCACCAGCGGTGGGTCCTCGACCCTGCCGAAGGTCTCGTAGGCGAGGTCGATCCCGTTCGCCCTGACCGTGGACTCGCTCATACGGCGAGTCTGCCATCGGCCGTCCCGGCCGTGCGTCGCACGGCCGGTGCAGCTGACTAGAAGGGCGGGGCGTCGTCGTCGCCGGGCGGTGGTGGCAGGTCCGGCCGCACCGCCAGCGCCACCGCGACCCGGCGCACCAGCGTGGGCAGCTCGACGGCCAGCAGGTAGCGCTCGACGTCGTCGGCGGAGACGCTGCGGCGCCCGGCGTCGACGTCCACGGGCAGGTCGCGCCGGATGGTCATGAGCTCGATGTTGCGGTGGAAGACCGAGGTGGCCGGGTCCGACAGATCGTCCAGCAGCGCCTGCCCCAGCGGACGCCCGAGCACGGAGCGGCAGCCGATGGGGTCCGCGGCGGCGGCAGCGACCGACGGGTACTCCCGCAGCAGGGCCTTCGCGCGCTTCGCCCCGATCCCCGGGATGCCGGGGAGGTTGTCCGAGCTGTCCCCGCGCAGCGCGGCGAACTCCAGGTACTGCGCCGGCCCCACGCCGACACGCTTGGTCAGCGAGGCTGCGGTCACCTCCACGGCCCGGTCCAACCCCGAGCCCAACTGCAGCAGCCGGGTGCGGTCTGACAGCAGTCCGTAGGCGTCCCGGTCCGAGGTGGTGAGCACGCAGTCCCAGCCGGCGGCCTCCGCGGCGGCGGCGGCGGAGCCCAGCACGTCGTCCGCCTCCCAGCCCTCCGGGCGGACCACGAGGGCGCCGAGGCGGTCCAGGAGCCAAGCCAGGTCGTCGAGCTGCAGCGTGAGCGACGGATCCTTGTCGGGCCGCTGGGCCTTGTAGGCGGGGTAGCGGTCGCGCCGGGCTGAGGACTGGCGGCAGTCGAAGCCGACGACCACGGCGTCGGGGCCCACCCGGTCGCAGATGCCGCTCAGCAGGGCGAGGAAGCCGTAGACCGCGCCGCGCGGCCGGCCCTGCGAGTCCGCCAGCTCCCCGTCCGCGTAGGCGTGGAAGGCGCGGTGGGCCAGGGAGTTGCCGTCCACCGCGAGCAGCCGGGGCGCGCGCACGGCCGAGGGCGCCGGGGGGACTGCCGGCCTGCGCAGCGGGGTCACCGGCAGCCGCCGCGCGGCGGCGGGGGCCGGCTCGGGCGGGGCCGGCCCCAGGTCGAGGTCGAACAGCGTGAGATCCGTCATGTCTGGAGGGGAGCGTATCCCGAGCCTGCGACAGGCCAGCGCACGCGAGGTACTA
>Ga0136615_10001062_pt1 | contig 12948 bp, 16 predicted proteins | sample AntDrymUQ2882206_2_FD_106647 | JGI IMG/M metagenome (GOLD analysis project Ga0136615, IMG submission 106647) | Polar desert sand microbial communities from Dry Valleys, Antarctica - metaG UQ288 (22.06) | ecosystem: Environmental > Terrestrial > Soil > Desert | place: Antarctica: Dry Valley...
GACCACGGCGCGTTCGACTCGACCGCTCAGGCCACGAAGTTCCCAGCCGGGTTCTTCCACATCGTCACGGGGTCCTACGACCTGCAGGGCGCGCACGTCCAGGTCAAGGCCGTGTACACCAACAAGGCGCCCGGCGGCGTCGCCTACCGCTGCTCGTTCCGCATCACCGAGGCCGTCTACCTCGTGGAGCGGATGGTCGATGCGCTGGCGATGGAGATGAACACCGACCCGATCGAGCTGCGCATGAACAGCTTCATCAGGTCCGACCAGTTCCCGTACGAGACGCAGACCGGCTGGGTCTACGACTCGGGCGACTACCACAAGGCCATGAAGCTCGCGATGGAGATCGCGGATTACGAGGGCTTGCGAAGGGAGCAACAGGAGAAGCTCGCCAACGGGGAGATGATGGGGATCGGGGTGGCCTTCTTCACGGAGGGCGTCGGCGCCGGTCCGCGCCGGCACATGGACATCCTCGGCCTGGCGATGAACGACGGCGCCGAGCTGCGTGTCCATCCGTCCGGCAAGGCCGTCGTCTCGCTGTCGGCGCAGACGCAGGGCCAGGGGCACGAGACGACGTTCGCCCAGATCGTCGCCGAGGAGCTCGGCATCTCGCCGAACGAGATCATGGTCCGCCACGGCGACACCGACAAGACGCCGTACGGCCTCGGCACGTACGGCAGCCGATCGACCCCGGTCTCCGGCGGCGCCGTCGCGGTCGTGTCGCGCAAGGTGCGTGACAAGGCCCGTCAGTTCGCGGCGCTCATGCTCGAGACGCGCGCCGAGGACCTGGCGTGGGAGAAGGGCCGCTGGTTCGTGCGAGGCGACCCGGAGCGTGGCGCGACGATCGAGTCGATCGCCGAGTACGCCTACAGCACCTCGAACCTCCCCGAGGGGCTCGAGGGCGGGCTGGACGCCAACGCCGTGTACGACCCGCCGAACCTGACGTACCCGTTCGGCGCGTACATCTCGGTGGTCGACGTCGACCCCGGCACGGGCAAGGTCCACATGCGTCGCATAATCGCAGTCGATGACTGCGGCGTGCGGATCAACCCGATGGTCGTCGAGGGCCAGATCCACGGCGGTCTCGTCGAGGGCATCGGCCAGTCGCTCATGGAGATCATCTCGTTCGACGAGCAGGGCAACTGCCTGAACGCGTCGTTCATGGACTACCTGCTCCCGACCGCGCTCGAGTGCCCGGAGCACGGGTTCGAGCTCGGCGAGACGGTCACGCCGTGTCCGCACCACCCGATTGGCGCCAAGGGCGTCGGCGAGTCCCCCTGCGTGGGGTCGCCGCCGTGCATCGCCAACGCCGTGGTCGACGCGATGTACCACGCCAAGGGCGTCAAGCACATGGACATTCCGTGCTTCCCCGCCCGCGTGTGGGCGGCGATGAACGGAAACGAGCAGCCACCGCAGTGAGAAACGACGCGCTGGCGCGGCGAGCTGAAGAGCTCGCCGCGCAGGGCGCGGCCTTCACGACCGCGACAGTCGTCCGGGCACAACGCCCGACGAGTGCGCATGCCGGGGATGTCGCGCTCATCACGAGCGATGGTCATATCGAGGGCTTCGTGGGCGGCATCTGCGCCGAACACAGCGTCCGCCTGTTCGCCTGGACGGCGATGAAGTCCGGTAAGCCGCTGCTTCTGCGCATCCTGCCGGAGGTGAGCGAGGACATGAAGACCGGGACGGAGGAGGACGGCGCGGTGACGGTGGAGAACACGTGCCTGTCGGGCGGCGCGATCGAGATCTTCCTCGACCCGACGCTGCCGACCCCGCGTGTGAACATCGTCGGCGCCAAGCCGATCGCTGCCGCCATCGAGCGGCTGGGAGCGGAGTTCGACCTCGACGTCGCAGCGGTCGGCGACAACCCGCCCGAGATCCGGGAGGGCGACTTGGGCATCGTCGTCGCCGCCCACGGCAAGGGCGAGCTCGACGCGATCCGCGCCGGCCTAGAGGCCGAGCTTCCCTACGTCGGACTCGTGGCAAGCCCCAAGCGCGGCAGCGCGCTCATGGAGGAGCTGCGCGAGGCCGGAGTCCCCGACGAACAACTGCGACGCGTCGACTATCCGGCCGGGCTGGACATCGGTGCACAGACACCGCCCGAGGTCGCGCTGACGATCCTCGCGCGGCTGATCCAGACGCGCTACAGCGACGCGTACACGCCGCCTCTGCGCTCACCGAGCGCCGAGCCGGAGCCAAGCTTCGCGATCGATCCGATCTGCGGGATGACGGTGACGATGGCGTCCGACACCCCGCATCTCGAGCACGACGGCGAGACGATCTGGTTCTGCCGCGAGGCCTGCATGACCGAGTACGCGGCCGGGCTGGCCGGGGAGCCCGCGGCCAAGCCCGCCGCGCCCGCGACCGCCGTGGACCCGATCTGCGCAATGACCGTCCTTGCGACGCCCGCGACCCCCCACGTCGAGCACGACGGCGAAACCGTCTACTTCTGCTGCGAGGGCTGCCGGGCGAAGTACCAGCAGGAGCACACGGATGCCCTCGCCGCGAGCTGACCCCTTCATCACGGGGCTCGTGCTCGGCGCCGGCGGCTCGCGCCGCCTCGGGCGGCCCAAGCAGCTGCTGCCCTACGGGAAGCGCACCTTGCTCGAGCACACGCTCGACACCGCCCGGCAGTGCGGCTTTGACCAGATCGTCGTCCCGATCGGGGGCGCCGCCGACGAGGTTCGCCAGCGCGTCGACCTGTCGGGCACCGATGTCGTCGTCAACTACGACTACGGCGAGGGCTGCTCGTCGTCGATCGCGGCCGCCCTCGAGACGGTCGCTGCGCGCTGCCAGGTGCTCGTGCTGATGCTCGGCGATCAGCCTGGCGTGACGCCGGCGACCGTCCGCGCGCTGCTGGACGGGCGCGGCGACGCCCCGCTGGCCGTCTGCCGGTACGACGACGGCCGCGGGCATCCGCTGGCCTTCGACCGGCGTATCATTTCCCAGCTCGCCGATCTGCACGGCGACAAAGGGGTATGGCGCCTTCTGGACGAACGCGCCGAGGAAGTTGTCGAGGTACGGATCGCGGGCAACGTGCCGCTCGACGTGGACACGCCCGACGACTACCAGGCCGTTCTCGCCGAGGCCGGCTTTACGGAGGTGACGGCATGAGCCGCCTGAAGCGCAGCGACGAGCTTGAAGAGGAGATGCGCCGGCTGGTCCCCAGCGTGGACAAGCTCGGGCAGATGTTGGGAGACGTCGATTATCTGGCCGACGAGGGGCTTGCGACCTCCACCTACCTGGCGCTGCGCCTGCCGCAGCCGCTGCTGCTGGAGGGCGAGGCCGGTGTCGGCAAGACCGAGCTCGCCAAGGCGCTGGCGCAGGTGCTCGAGACGCCGCTGATCCGCCTGCAGTGCTACGAGGGCATCGACGCCTCCGAGGCACTGTACGAGTGGAACTATCCGCGCCAGCTGCTGAGCATCCGCATCGCGGACTCCAAGGGCGAGGATCTCGACGAGGCGGGGCTGTTCGGGCCCGACTACCTCATTCGCCGTCCGCTGCTGGAGGCGCTCGAGCACAAGGGGCCGCGCCCGGCCGTCCTGCTGATCGACGAGCTCGACCGCGCCGACGACGACTTCGAGGCCTTCCTGCTCGAGTTGCTCGCCGAGGCGACCGTGACGATCCCCGAGATCGGCACGATCACGGCGACGCACCCGCCGATCGTGATCCTGACGTCCAACCGCACGCGCGACCTACACGACGCAGTCAAGCGCCGCTGCCTGTACCAGTGGATCGACTATCCCGACGCCAAGCGCGAGGTCGACATCGTCCGCCGCCGCGTCAAGGGCGCCTCTGAGATCCTCGCCGTCCAGGTCGCCGACGCCGTCTCACGGATGCGCGAGTCCGACATCCAGAAGCCGCCGGGCATCGCCGAGGCGATCGACTGGGTCTTGGCGCTGGACCTGCTCGGCGTCGAGCATCTCGACGTGGAGACCGCCGATCGCACGCTGGGTTCGGTCCTGAAGTACAGCGAGGATCAGGACGTCGTTCGCGCGGCCGGCCTTGACAACCTCGTCGAGGATCGGTGAGTCGCTGATGGCTGAGAAGGGCAACGGCACGGTCCCGGACTTCGCGGTCGTCGACTTCGACGTCGACCTGCCCGGTCTGGCGAGCGCGTTCAGCCAGCGGCTGCACGAGGCCGGCGTTCCCGTCACCCCTTCGCAGACCGAGCAGTACACCCGGGCCCTGAAGCTGACCAAGCCGGTCTCCCGGCGGCGGCTGTACTGCACGACGCGGGCGATCTTCGTCACCGGCTTTCGGCAGGTAGCGGCGTTCGACAAGGTCTTCGCGCAGGTCTTCGGCGGTCGCAAGAAGACGATCAACCCCGACGACTACGACGTCGAGCTCGAGGACGAGCAGGCCGACCAGGTCGATAGCGAGACGCCCGAGGACATGGACGACCAGAACATCATGGAGCGCGAGGGCGGCCAGGAAGCCATGAACATGAACGCCGGCGAGGGCGACGACGAGGAGGACGACGAGGACACCGAGGAGGAGCAGCTCGTCCCGATGCAGGAGGCCAGCGAGGAGGAGGCGCTCGCCCACAAGAACTTCCAGTCGCTGAACGCCGACGAGCTCGCGCTCCTCTACAAGCTCATGGTCCGCCTGCAACTCGCCACGCCCGAGCGCACCACGCGGCGCAAGAAGCGCGGGCGCCGCGGCGAGCACATGGACATGCGCCGCACGCTGCGCCGGAGCCTGCACACGGGCGGTGACCCGATCGTGCTGTCGCGCAAGCGCCGGCGGGTGCATCCGCGCCGGCTCGTCCTGCTCTGCGACATCTCTGGCTCCATGGAGCCTTACGCCCGCGCGTACCTTCAGTTCCTGCACGCCGCTCGCGCCACGGGGCCGTATGCGGAGGCGTTCGTCTTCGCGACGCGCCTGACCCGCCTGACCCGGCAGCTCGCTGGGCGCAACCCACAACGGGCGATCCGTCGCGCCACGGAGGCCGCTCCGGACTGGTCCAGCGGCACGCGGATCGGCGACGCCCTGAAGGAGTTCAACGATCGCTACGGGCGCCGCGGCATGGCACGCGGCTCGGTCATCGTGATCCTGTCCGATGGCTGGGAGCGCGGCGACACCGAGCTCGTCGGCCGCGAGATGCAGCGCCTGTCGCGGCTGGCCTACCGGATCGTGTGGGTCAACCCGCGCGTCGCGGCGCAGAACTTCGCGCCGAAGGCCGGCGGCCTCATGGCCGCGCTGCCGTACTGCGATGCACTGGTCAGCGGCCACACGCTCAAGTCGCTCGAGGAGGTCGCCGACGCGATCGCCGCCCAGCGCGACTACGACCCGATGCTGGCGAGCTGGCGGGTGCCGACGCTCGACGACGAGCCGGAGGAGGAGACGTGGGGCGTCGCCGGGACGACCGAGCGACACGTCGCGATGCCCAGCGGCTACGGGCCCTACAGGGGCAACACCTCGCCGGGGTCCAACTCGGGCATATGAGCTTTCTCAGCACATCCGGAGGCGCCCTCGGGTCGGGCGCGGTGCCACCGGAACTGTCATACTGGCGCCCGCTTGACCGGCGGCCTATCACGGTCGCACGATCCTTGGGAGGGACCGTGACTTGCGCAACGAAGACAACGAGGGGAGTCGTCCATGGCTAGCGTCTACCGCGCGATCTATCTGCGCGTCCATCCGACGGGGAAGTGCACGCTCAGCCTGAGCTGCGATGGCGGCGGGCAGGAAGCGCAGCTGGCGCAGGTCGTCGGCGACGAGCTGGGCATGCCGTCGGGCGACGTCAAGGTGGTCCCGCAGGATCTCGACCGCTTCGGCGGCGGGCATGGCTACGTCACGCAGTCGAGCTCCGGTGTGCAGGAAGCGACCCGCAAGACGTGCGCGAAGATCAAGGACAAGGCGCGCTACCTGGCGGGCGGCATGCTGGGCACGTCGCCGCAGCAGCTGTCGTGGAACGGTGACAACTTCGGCGGCAAGCGCATCGAGGAGATCGCGCTGTACGCCCATGGTGGCGCCATCGAGCTTCCACTCGGCCCCGACGGACGTCAGCTCGAGGGTTCGCTGGACGCGCAGACGACGTTCCAGAACTGACTGAGAAACGGCGCGAGCACATCGCCGTCGACCCACCGGCCTGCTCTGCAGGCCGGTGGTCGTTAACGGCTCGGTCCGTCGTCGCCGCGCTTCCAGGCGCGCCGGCGCGAGCGAAGGCTCGCCATGATCGCCGCGTAGGTGGCACCGAGCACGGGAACCGCCATCACGACGGTCTCCTCGATCGGGATCCCAGCGATGTGGGCGACGATCATGCGCACCCGCTCATCGTACCTACCGCAGGCGGCCCGCTCAGGCGAGCTTGCCCTCGACGACCACGGTGACCTCGTCGTTGACCTTGAGGGCGCCGAACAGCGCCGAGTAGGGCTTGATGCCCCAGTCGCTCTGGTTGAGGCTGGCGCTGCCCGTGAGGGTGCCGCCGCTCTCGTTGACGTCGAACGTGATCGGCTTGGACTTGCCGCCCAGTTCGAGGTCGCCGCTGACCTTCAGCCCGTCGCCGGCGGCCTCGACGCTCGACGACTGAAAGGAGATGTCCTGCTTCTTGAGCACGTCCTTGTCGATCGTCTTGTGGATGTCCTCCTTGTCGTCGGCCTCGAGCGCCTGCATGCCACCATTGCCCTCGCGCACCTTCAGCGAGGTCGGATCGGCGCTGAGCGAGAGGCTCGAGTTGTCGCCCACCTCCAGCGTCGCCTCCCACGACGTGACGTCGATGATGAGGTCGTGGCCTGCCTTGGCCGCAGCGCCACTGCGGCCGGTCTCCACATGCAGAGACGCGTTGTCGGGTCCGAGCTTGTATGTACCTGCCTGAATCGCCATCGGCGGATTCTATGAAGACAGCCTGATTGTCGGCGGCTCCCTCGGCCGCCTCGGCGACGGGGACGAACGCGCTGCCGACCTGAAATACTGGCCCGCGGCTCAGCGCCGGTGCTGCCCGGGCGGCGGCTGTACGGAGCGCGTGGTACGTCGGAGAACAGCCGCCACCCTGGATCAAAGGAGGAGCGCAGAATGCCAACGTTGAACGAGTCGTTCCCGGTCTCAGACCCGGACACGGCGTGGAGCATCATCAGCGACCTGAACAAGCTGGTGCCGTGCGTCCCCGGCGCCCGCGTCGTGTCCGCTGACAGCCCGGAGTCCGTCAAGGCCGAGATCGAGGTCAAGATGGGCTCGATGGGCATGAAGTTCGTCGGCCCTGTGACGATCGAGTCGGCCGACCCCGGCAGCAAGACCGTCAAGATCAAGGCCAAGACCAAGGAAGCCGGCGGGCAGAGCGCCGCCAACGGCGACGTCACGATCTCGGTCAGCGGCGGTACGGGCACGGTCAACGCCGTGGCCAACGTCAACGGCAAGGCCGCATCGATGGGCGAGGGCACCGTGGTGGCCGTCCTCACGCAGCTCGTCAAGCAGTTCGCAGCGAACATCTGAGCACGTCGCCAGACCTTGCCGCCCGGGTGCGCCCAGCGCTCCCGGCCGCCACGAGGCCGGTCTCTGCGGACGTGCCCGCGCCATTTCCTCGCGCGGGCGCGGGTGCGCCACGCGCGCCCGGGTAAGGTGTCCAGTGTGCCCTTGCACACGTCTGCGGCGGTCCTTCGGGACCACCCCGGACGCCGAGAGACCTTGGAAGGAGCGACGCGATGAAGGACGTAATCGAGGACGTCGATCGCTGGGTCGGTGAAGGGGCGCAGGTGGCGATCGCCACCATCACCGGCACACGCCGGTCCGCCCCGCGCCCGCCTGGCGCGAAGATGGCGATCAACGACCGTGGCGAGGTCTCGGGGATGGTCTCGGGCGGCTGCGTCGAGGGCGCGGTCATCGAGATCGCTGACAAGATTCTCAACAACGGCGGAGAATCCGAGCTCGTGACGTTCGGGATCGCCGACGAGGAGGCCTGGGACGTCGGCCTGCCGTGCGGCGGCGAGATCGACGTCTGGGTGGAGCGCTTCCAGCCGTGAGCGTCCACGAGCAGTTCGCACAGATCGCGCGCGACGACGGGCGCGCCGCGCTCGTCACCGTCGTCCAGGGCCCGCACAAGGGCGAGAAGCTGCTGGTGCGCACGGACGGCACCTCGGAGGGCACGCTCGGCGACCCCGAGCTCGACGCCCAGGGCAAGGCCGCCGCCGAGGACCTGATGTGGTCAGAGTGCTCCGAGGTGCGTGGCGACCTGTTCATCGACGTCACGCACCCCGACCCGCGTGTCGTCATCTTCGGCGCCGTCGAGTACGCGCAGCATCTGTCGGCGCTGGCACGTGTCTGCGGCTGGCGGCCCTACGTCGTCGACCCGCGTGCGCGCTTCGCCACGCCCGAGCGCTTCCCCGACGCGCTGGGCGTCGTCGCGGCCTGGCCCGAGGAGGCCTTCGAGGAGCTCGGCGCACCCGACAAGGCGACGTACATCGTCATCCTCACGCACGACCCCAAGCTCGACGACGCGACGCTGCTGATCGCGCTGCAGTCAGATGTCGCCTACATCGGCGCGATGGGCTCCAAACGCGCGCAGGCCGACCGCCGGGAGCGCCTCGTCGCCGCCGGCGTGTCCGAGGAGGACCAGGCGCGCATCAGCGCGCCGGTGGGCTTGGATCTCGGCGCCACCAACGCGCGCGAGACCGCCCTGTCGATCATGGCCGAGCTGGCCGCGGTGCGCCACGGTCGCGAAGGCGGGCGCCTGTGTCACGGCAAGAAGGGCAGCGGCCGCATTCACGCCACTGCCGACGCCAAGTAGCAACGACGGCGAAGCACCGCGTGCCCCGGGCAGCCGGAGCACGCGGACCAGCCGTTCGGCCTACTTGAAGACCTTGTCGAGCACGCCCGAGCTCGTGAGGAGGTTGCCCCCCTGCTCGAGCAGTCCGGTCGCCTGATCGAGCATGGCCTTGCGACCCGCTTCGTCGGCGGCCACGTAGGCCACGCCGGCGGCGACGACCCCGAGTTTGGCAAGCGCCAGCACCGGCCGCCGGTGCCCGACGAGGCCGAGCAACTGGGCGTTGGTCGCGGCGAGCGAGTACATCGCCGGTGCAAGCTGAGCATTGAGCTTCCTGTTCCGCATTCGCATCCCTTTCAGCGCTGGTGTCCGACGTCCTAGGCCGACCGCCCGCAAGGGCATGCCGACGGCCGCGCCGACCCCGCCTGCGCCCGCGACGAAGCCCGCCACCGCGGCTGCTGAGGCCAGCACATCCTCCCGTACCGTGACCATACCGGGCTTCTCCGCGGCAGGGGCGATCGTTACGGCCGAGCCGACACCGGGCACTCCGGGCGTCCCGCCGCTCGCGTCATTCATGGTGACCTCGTCCGTCATCGATACACCGCAGCCACAACCATAGTCGCGCGCGCGTGTGTAGCAGTGCGGGTGCGCTCGCCGCTACCGGACAATCCACCTCACCACCCGGGCACCGACGAAGCCGGCGACGATGGCCACCGGAACCTTCAGCGCAGGGTCGAGCTCGTCGAATCTCTCCTTCAGATCCCCGGCCATCTCGCCCACGTCGATCTGGCTCGGATCGATCGAGGTGACCTGGTCGAGGATCTCGAAGAGATCGAACGAGCCCATCTGTCCGACGAGCGCGCCGGCCTTCTCCCCGATCTCGTTCACGGGCACGCCGAACGAACCGAGCTTGTCTAGCGCCTGCTCAATGGGATCCTGCGTCACCGATCGACCTCTGGACACGCGGTCTCATCCTCCCTTTCCGTGTCTGGCAAAGCGGGCTACCTCCCCGAGCGCCGTTGGTACCACGGGCCATCACGCGGGCACAAGGTGATCTGCACATCTAGTGCCCTGCGTTCAGGAGTGGTACGACTCCTTTTCTTGCTTGTGAGGAGCGATGTGGCAATGCAGTTCGATGATGTGGCGATGCAGTTCGAACGGGGGGCTTGACGACCGACATGTGCTTGGCGATTCCCGGTCAGATCCTTGAGGTGGTTGACGAGAGCAATCGTCTCGCGAAGGTCGATGTTGCGGGTGTGCATCGCAACGTCAACATCGGTCTTCTGGACGAAGACGGTGAGGGCGTCGGTCCCGGCGACTGGGTCCTCATCCACGTCGGCTTCGCGATGTCGAAGGTCGATGAAGCCGAAGCCCTCGAAACACGTCGCATGCTCGAGAGCATGGGCGAGGACTACGAGCAGGAGCTCGAGGAGCTGAAGGCGAGCATCATCGAATGAGCCGCATCATCGCCGACGCGGCTGCCGCCCTGGCGCCAACATGCGACTACACGACGGGCTGCATTACGTGCGGCGACGTCGCCATCCCGCTGACGGTCCTGCGCCTCGACGAGGAGCGAGGGCTGGCTCTGTGTGGTGATGAGGACGGCAGCTCGGAGACGGTTGAAACCGACCTAGTCGCCCCGGTGGCGCCGGGGGACCGACTCCTTGTCCACGCCGGCACAGCGATCGCACGGCTTACCGAGGAGGCCCCTGAATGAAGTACGTAGACGAGTTCCGCGACCCCGCGCTCGGGGAAGTGCTCGCCGGAGAGATCCTTGGTCTCGTCGAGCCCGGCCGCCACTACAAGTTCATGGAGGTCTGCGGCGGCCACACGCACTCGATCTACAAGTACGGGATCGACGACCTGCTGCCGGCGAACGTCGAGCTCGTCCACGGGCCGGGCTGCCCGGTCTGCGTCATCCCGATGGGTCGCGTCGACGACGGCATCTCGCTCGCCCACCAGCCCGACGTGATCTTCACGTGCTTCGGCGACATGCTGCGCGTGCCGGGCTCCGACGGCACGCTGCTGGATGCCAAGGCCGAGGGCGCCGACATCCGCATGGTGTACTCGCCGCTGGACGCGCTGCGGATCGCCAAGGCCAACCCGGAGCGCCCGGTGATCTTCTTCGCGATCGGCTTCGAGACGACGGCGCCCTCCACGGCGCTGACGCTCAAGCGCGCCAAGGCGGAAGGTGTCTCGAACTTCTTCTGCATGTGCAACCACGTGACGATCGTGCCGCCGCTGCGCGCGCTGCTCGATTCGCCCGACCTGCGCTTGGACGGCTTCATCGGCCCGGGCCACGTGTCGACCGTGGTGGGCGTGCGGCCGTTTGAGTTCATCCCGGCCGAGTATGGCAAGCCGATCGCGGTCGCGGGCTTCGAGCCGCTCGACGTGCTGCACGCGATCCACATGATCCTCACGCAGCTCAAGGAGGGTCGCTGCGAGGTGGAGAACCAGTACGCGCGCGTCGTCCCCTACGACGGCAACCCGCGCGCGCTGCAGGTGATGTCCGAGGTCTTCGAGCTGCGCCCGCACTTCGAGTGGCGGGGAATGGGCTTCATCTCCCAGAGCGGCCTGAAGCTCTCCGAGGCGTACGCGGACATGGACGCCGAGATCCAGTACGGCGTCCCCGGCATCCGCGTCGCCGACCCGAAGGCCTGCCAGTGCGGCGAGGTCCTCAAGGGCGTCATCAAGCCGTGGGAGTGCAAGGTGTTCGGCTCCGGCTGCACACCCGAGCGCCCGATCGGCACGTGCATGGTCTCCAGCGAGGGCGCCTGCGCCGCCTACTACAACTACGGGCGCTTCGCCCGTGAGCGCGAGGTCGTCTAGTGACGTCGACCGGAGATACGAGCTTGCGAGGATCGGAGGGCGAAACCCGCCTTCAGTTCCGAGCTTGCGAGGAACGGAGGCCGAAATGAGTTCTCCCGTCTCAGAGCGCGAGCAGAAGGTGCTCAACATCATCGAGACCGCGCGCGCCAAGCGCTCGAAGTTCCGCGACACGCAGATCACGATGGCCCATGGCGCCGGCGGCAAGGCGACGCAGAGCCTCATCGAGGGCCTGCTCGTGCCGTCGTTCGCCAACGAGACGCTCGAGGCGATGGCCGACGCCGGCACGGTGTCGGTCCTCGGCGGCAACGTCGCGATGACGACCGACTCCTTCGTCGTCAACCCGATCACGTTCCCCGGCGGGACGATCGGCGAGCTGGCCGTCAACGGCACGGTCAACGACCTCGCGATGGCCGGCGCCAAGCCGCTGGCGCTGACGCTCTCGCTGATTCTCGAGGAGGGCCTGCCCGCCGACATCCTCAAGGAGCAGGTGGCCGCGGTCGCGAAGGCCGCCTCCGAAGCCGGCGTGCCGATCGTCGCCGGCGACACGAAGGTCGTCCCGCGCGGGATGTGCGATCAGATGTACATGTGCACCACCGGGATGGGCGTGCTCGACGATCGCGCGAGCCTGTCTCCGTCCTCGCTACGCCCGGGCGACAAGATCCTCGTCTCGGGTCGCATCGGCGATCACGGCACGGCGATCATGCTGGCGCGCGGCGAGTTCGAGCTCGACGCCGACATCAAGTCCGACACGATGTGTCTGTGGCCGATGGTCGACACGCTGCTCGACCAGGCCGGTCCGTCGCTGCGCTGCCTGCGCGACGCGACCCGCGGCGGCGTCGCCTCGGTCCTCAACGAACTCGCTCGAGCATCGCGTGTCGCGATGATCATCAACGAGGCCGCGGTGCCAGTGCATCCGGCAGTAGCAGGAGCCGCGGAGATCCTCGGGATCGACCCGATGCACGTGGCGAACGAGGGGAAGATGGTTGTGATCGCTGCCCCTGAGGCAGCGGACGCAGCACTGGCCGCACTGCGGTCAGCGCCGGGCGGCGAAGCGGCCGCCATTATCGGCGAGTGCAGGACCGAACCCGAAGGCATGGTGCTCATGGCCACCGCCTTCGGAGGCAAGCGGGTGATGGATCAGCTCGTGGGCGATCCACTACCACGCATCTGTTAGTCGAGAGGGAGGAGCTCACATGGCATCAATCGAGTTCGCACCACGGCAGCACGAAACGGAGCAGATCACTGCTCATGTCATCTGGATGACGTCGGGTCTCGGCTGCGATGGTGACTCGGTTGCCATGACGTCAGCGGTCAACCCGAGCCTTGAGGACATCATCACGGGCGCGATTCCCGGCATGCCGAAGGTTGTGGCGCATACGCCGGTGCTCGCGTACGAGAACGGTGCCGAGTTCATGCAGGCC
>Ga0136615_10001063_pt1 | contig 12948 bp, 10 predicted proteins | sample AntDrymUQ2882206_2_FD_106647 | JGI IMG/M metagenome (GOLD analysis project Ga0136615, IMG submission 106647) | Polar desert sand microbial communities from Dry Valleys, Antarctica - metaG UQ288 (22.06) | ecosystem: Environmental > Terrestrial > Soil > Desert | place: Antarctica: Dry Valley...
GGCGCTGGAGCAGCGGCGGTCGCGCATCGTGGGCGACTTCTCCCGCCTGCGCGCCGCCCTGCTCATGGAGGCCGAGGAGGAGGAGGCCGCCGCCGTGAGCGCGGCGAGCGCGCCATCGGCTCCGCCGGGCCAGGCCGCCGTGGGCCAGGGGGCACCAGCCCAGCCCGCCGCCCCCGCCGCCCCCGCCGCCCCCGCCGCGCAGGACACCGCGGTCGTGACGGCCGCCGTCAAGCCCAGCCAGCCCGCCCCCGGCGCGGGCGGATCCAGCGCGGCGCCGAGCCCGGCGGCGGCCAGTCCGGCGAAGGGGTCAAGCCCGGCAAAGGGTCAGGCTGGCAAGTCCCGCGCGAAGTCGTGAGCGCGAAGGCTGGTCCGCGCGGCGGGGCGGCGCTCGTCGAGGGCCGGTATCGGCTCGCCCGGGAAGTGGGCCGCGGCGACTGCGCACGGGTCTTCGCCGCCGAGGACGTGCTGCTCGGCACCGATGTCGCGGTCAAGGTGATCAAGACCCTGGATGCGGACAGCGGCGTGTCGCGGGCGCTGCGCGCCGCGCGGGCCGCCGGCAGGGTGGTCGACCGCCGGGTGGTGCCCGTCCTGGACGTCGCCAGCGGCAAGCTGCCCTTCCTCACCCTGCCGCTGTACGACGCACGGCCGCTGGCGACGATCCTCCAGCGCGGCCCTCTGCGGCCCGAGCTGGCGCTGGCCCTCGCCGACGACATCCTCGGCGGGCTCGCCGCCATCCACGCCAACGGCACGGTGCACCGCGATGTCCGCGCCGAGAACGTCCTGGTCGGCGTGGACGGCACCGCGCGGCTCACCAGCGCGGGACTGACCCGCGCCGCGGCCGACCCGGTCCTCGGCCTGCGGGTGGACGAGGAAGTGGCCTCACCCTCCTTCCCGGCACGCACCACCGCCGGCCGTCTCTCAGACCCCCGCCATGACGTGGCCGAGGCCGCCGTGCTGCTGCGGCCGCTGCTGGGCGACCTAGTCGACGAGCGGGTCGACGAGGTCCTGCGCACCGCCAGCCACGCCGAGCCACGGCGCCGCTACATCGACGCGGCCGCATTCCGGGAGGCCCTGAGCGTGGCCCGGCAGGCGCCGGCCCGTCCCGGCAGCGCGCGCCCGTCCCCTCCCGCGGACGCGCTGCCCGCCTTTCGCGAGCCGGAGCCGCCGGACCCCGCGACCATGACGATGCGGCTGGGGCTGCGGGGCGCGGATGCCGCGGAGCCGGGGAGCGCGCCGATGGCGCTGCCTCCGGCCGCCTTTGGGCCACCCGAGCCGCCGGTCGCGCGCCGGGTGGGGGTGCTGGTGGCCATCGGCGTGGTGGTCCTGGTCGTCGTGGGCCTGCTCGCCTCGCGCCCCGCGCCGTCCGACACGCCAGCCTCCGCGGTGGTGGTGGCGCCCCGGCCGCAGGCGTCCGTCGAGGACTTCGTCGCCGAGGAGCCGCCGCTCGTGCCGGGCGTGGACGCACCGCGGATCGCCGGCGCGGACGACCCGCGCCCGGACTTGGCCGACGTCCTGCGCGAGTTCGACGGCTCGGCCGAGGACGCCGACGCCGAGACCGCCCAGGAGGTGGCCGATCGGCTGGAGGGCCTCGGCACCCTCTCCCCGTCCGAGCGAGGGGGGGAGATCGCCGAGCTGTACGGGACCGCGGCACTCGCGCTGGCCAACGACTCCGACTGGAGCCCGTTCGCCGAGCAGGTCGCCGCCTACCTGCGGCCCGAGCTGACGCCGGCGGGGGCGCTGGCGCTGGCCGGGAGTGAGCCGGAGGCGATCGACCCGTTCGTCCGGCGGCTCCTCGACGGGCTGGCGCAACTCGGCGAACTCGACGCCGCCGGCCAGCGCGCCACAGCCGAGGAGCTGCTGGGCGAGCTCGAGGTGACGGTCGCCGAGGAGACAGTGGCCCCGGAGTTCGCGGCCGCCACCGCCGAGGTCCTGCTGCGCGCCGCCGAGTTCGAGCCACCCGACGAGTCCGAGCCCGCCGCTGTCGACCCGCCCGCCCCACCGCCCGCCGAGCCGCCCGCCCCACCGCCCGCCTGATCCGGTGGTCCCCGGCGTCAGCGAGCACGTGGGTGAAGCGGCCGCGAGCAGGCCGAGGAGTTGGCTGACGTCCACGGCCAGGTCGGTCGGCATGGGCCGTGTCTGGCGCCCGACCACGGCGCCCACCCAGCCGCCGGCGACCCAGGCACGCAGATCCCGCTGCCAGCAGGCCTGCAGCAGCGCCGTCATCTGCTTGCGAGTCCACCCGGTGGTCCCTGCCGGGTGCCCTAGTCCTGGTCCCGCGGCGGCGGGCCCAGGAGCTGATCGATATCGAGGGCCAGGCCGGGGAGCCGTGGCGAGGTGAGCGTGGTCCTGAGCTCGCGGCGCAGCCCGTCGTCCGGGAAAGCGTCCAGGTCGATCCTCGTGAGGCCGGTGCGTTCCGGCAGCAGCATGTCGGTCCCTCTCTTGCCATGCCGGCCGACGGTAGAGGCACTTACGCTAGCGGGCCCGGGCGGGGGGCGCCCGCCAAGCCCGCTGGTGCGCGCTCCTCCACCGGCGAGACCAAAGGTGCGTCGGCAGGATCTGGGACCGGGGTGCTTCCGCCTACTAGTCGGGGGTGATGGCGATGAGGGCGCCCGAAGTGCAGCTGACAGTGGCGGAGGCCCAGGCGCCGGTGGCCGCGGAGGTGAGCCGGACGGCGGCCGCGGGCGCATCGGCCGGGTAGGCGATGGCGACCGCGTCCAGGGCGGCGCTCGTCGGGGGGGCGACGAGGGCGGACAACTCGGCCGCGACGGTTTCTGCGCCGCTCACGGCGCTCAGCAGGCTCGATACCGTGACCGTGTCACCGGTCTGTAGCGCGGTGACCAGCGAGGACAGCAAGCCCACGACCGCCCCCGGTCTGCAGGCCGTCGCCGCGGGCAGCGGTCCCGTCACCGTCACGCCGACCCCGTCGATCGAGGACGGCACCGTGGGCGCGGGCGCGGGGGTGGGGGTCGGCGTCGGCGTCGGCGTCGGCGTCGGCGTCGGGGTGGGGGCCGGTGTCGGGGTTGGGGTGGGGGTCGGCTGCGGTCTGGGCGACGGCGACGGCGACGGCGACGGCGACGGGCTGGGCGACGGCTGGCTCGAGGGCGAGGGCGAGGGCGACGGGCTGGGCGACGGCTCGCTCGACGGCGACGGGCTGGCTGATGGCGAACCCGACGGCGAGGGGGACGGCGACGCCGAGCCGGAGGGGGAGGGTGATGGGCTGGGGGACGGACCGCCAGTGCCGGGGGTCGTGGTGTCCGGCGGGACCGTCGCCGTAGGGTCGGGGGTCTGGGACCCGCTGGGGCTCGGCTCCGGGGCGGGCGTCGGGCCCGGGGCCGGCCCGACGACCGGCCCGGTCGAGCCCCTCGTCGGGTGCGCGGGCGGGATGGGCTCCTCGGGACGGGGCTGCGCGGGCGCGGCGGTGTTGTCGCCGGTCTTCGGCAGGCGGTCCCCCGCGCCGGCGTAGCGGTTGATCCAGGACTCCACCGTCGCGACGTAGTCCCACGACCGGTTGTAGGAGTACAGCGCGCGCCGCAGCGTCTCCGTGCCACGCAGGTCCGCGGGCGCCGAGCGGCACAGGTGATCAACCGCTGCGACCGCCGCGTCGAACACGTTGTTCGGGTCCGCCACGCCGTCGCCGCTGCCGTCGTGGCTGTAGATCCGCCAGCTCGACGGGATGAACTGCATCGGTCCCACCGCGCGGTCCCAGGTGGCGTCGCCGTCCCAGCGCCCGCCATCGCTGTCGCGGATCGTCGCGGTGCCGGGCGACCCGTTCAGCGCCGGACCGGTGATCCGCGGCTCGACGTAGCCGTCCCGCGCGGCGCTGGCGCCGCCGTGACGCCCGTGCCCGGTCTCGACCTTGCCGATGCCGGCCAGGACGCTCCACGGCACGAAGCACCCGCCGACGACCTGGGAGGAGCGGGACTCGGCGTTGCGGTAGGCGGCGAGCACCGTGGCGGGAATATCAAAGGCCGAGCCGGAGGCGACCGCACCCCCCCCGCCGCCACGGCGGCCCGTGCCGAGCGACCCCCCGGATAGCGCGCCCGTGGCGGGGAAGCGCTCGGTGAGACCGGACGGCGCCTCGTCCGACAGCATGATCGCCGGCTGCGCGTCGGAGGAGTCCCGGGAGGCCCGCTGCCGCTCGTCCGCGCCGGCCTCGCGCTGCCGGGCCTCGCGCGCCTCCATGTCACGCAGCAGGAACGGCGACAGTCGTGGGGGCTCGGTGAAGTCGGCCGGCGCCGAGGCGACCATGGTGGAGGAGAGGACCGGGCCGGAGAGCGCGAAGCCCTGCGCTGGCGCCGCCGCCGCGCACAGCGCCGCTATCAAGGTCGCGCCCGCCAGGGGGCGCAGCAGCCGCTCGCGCGTGCCGCCCCCGGCGACGCGCGCGCGCTCCAGGCGCGCCCGGCGTGCCTGTGCCCAGCGCGGCGTCGACCGCCGGCCCGCGTCCGCTGCCGTCTCCGATCCCGCCCGCCGTTCCACTGTTGTGCGCTCTCCCGCCGCTCGCACCCCCCGGATGGACCATGTCCGGATGGCCATCCTGCCGGGGCGCCTCGGCGGGGGCAAGGCCCGCATTGGGATAGAGAGGGAAGGCAGACGGCGACAGATGGGCGAACGCTGCCCGACGCCATTTGCTCGGCTGGCGCCGACCTTGACCGCCGAGGTCCACATCTGCAGCAACCGCCACGGCGCCGCCCCGCGATTGGTGCGATGGGACGACTCCAGTGGTCCACCATCGCACCAGCCGTACAAATCGGCCCGTGGGGGCGCACGTGGCGATCAGGGCTCCGCGGGCAGCAGGACGCCGGGGTTCAGCAGCCCGGCCGGGTCGAGCGCGCGCTTCAGCGCGCGCATCGTGGCGATGTCGGCGGGGGAGCGGGTCAGGCTCAGCCACCGGGTCTTCGCGCGACCAACGCCGTGCTCGGCGCTGATGGCGCCGCCCGCCTCGGCCACCAGGCGCAGCACCGCATCCTCCACACGCTGATCGCCGGGGTCCACGCCCAGCACGTTGACGTGCAGGTTGCCCTCCGCCAGGTGGCCGAAGACGAAGGTCCGCGCGCCCGGCGCGACCTCGGCCACGCTGCCGGGCAGCAGGTCGGCGACCGTCGCCAGGGTGTCCAGTGGGACGGCGACGTCCAGCTTCACGGCGACGCCCTCGGCGCTGATGGCGGTGGTGATCGACTCGCGGTAGCGCCACAGCCGCGCGCGCGCGCCCGTGTCGGTGGCGACCGCGACCTCGCCAACCAGCGGGTGGTCCAGCGCCGTGGCCAGCTCCTCGGTGGGGTCCGTGGCGCCCGCGGCCTCCAGCAGCAGGTAGCGCGGCGCGGCGCTGCGCAGCGGCGCGCCGAGTCCGGCGTGGGCGCGCACGAGCGCGAGCTCGTCGGCGCCGAACGTCTCCGCCGCGCTCAGCCCGCTCACCCGCGCACGGACGTGGGCCAGCAGGGCGACGGCGTCGGCGAGCGAGGCGAGCCCGACCAGCGCGAGGACGCGGGCGGGCGCGGCCGGGACGAGCTGCCACACCACGCGGGTCACCACCGCGAGCGTGCCCTCGCTGCCGATCAGCAGGGCGGGTAGCGAGTAGCCCGAGCTGTCCTTGGGCAGGCGGGTCAGCCGCGTGACCACCGTGCCGTCGGCGAGGACCGCCTCGAGGCCGCGCACGCGGGCGCGCACGTCGCCGTGGCGCACGACCTGCAACCCGCCGGCGTTCGTCGCCACCATCCCGCCCAGGCTGGCGGAGTCCCGCGATGCGAAGTCCATGCCGGCGTCGAGTCCAGCGGCCCGCGCCGCGCCCTGCAGCTCACCCAGGGTCACGCCCGCCCCGGCCACCACGGTGCTCGTGACGGTGTCCACCGGTTCCAGCCCATCCAACCGGCGGGTCGACAACACCGCTTCCCCATCGCGGGGCACGCCGCCGCCGACCAGCCCGGTGTTGCCCCCCTGCGCCACGACGGCCTGCCCTGCGGCGGAGCAGCGTGCCAGCACCGCCGCCACCTGCGGGGTGTCGGCCGGCCGCACCACGAACCGGCAGCGCCCCGAGAACCGCCCCGTCCAGTCCGTCCGGTACGGCGCGGTCGCATCGGCCCCCCGCAGCACGTGCCGTGGTCCTACGACCTGCGCGACGGCCTCAGCCAGCGGATCGTCCACGCGCCCGATGCTAGGCCGCCGCCCTGACCCGCCGCCGCCCGCCGGGCCGCCCGCCGGTCCCGGCAGCCGTGCGCTTGAGCGCGGGTCCGCGCGTGCCGTGCCGTTCCCTGATGGCTCAGTGCGTGGTGAACACCTGCTCATACTCCAGCCGGGGCAGCCGGTCGAACCATGCGTCCGGGCCCGGCTTGCCGATGTTGATCACGACGAGAGCGCGGCGCCGACCGCCCGGGAAGAACTCCTGGCTGACCTTGTCGGCGTGGAAGCCCGTCATCGGCCCGGCGGCGAGGCCGATCGCCCGGACACCGAGGATGAAGTACCCGACCTGCAGGGTGGCGTTGAGCACCGCGGACTCGACCCGCGCCTCCTCCTCGGCGAAGAAGACGTCCTTCGCCTGCGGGAACACCGGGAACTGCTCGGGCAGGTGCTCGTGGAACTCGAGGTCGGCGGCGAGCACGGCGGCGAGCGGGGCCGCCGCGGTCTTGCGCTGGTTGCTATCCCACAGCAACGGGACAAGCCGGCTCCTCGCCTGTTCCGACCGGATCGTTGCCACCCGCAGCGGCTGCTGGTTGAACGAGGTCGGCGCCCACTTCACCAGGTCGTAGAGCGCGGCGAGCTGCTCGTCACTGACCGGCTCCTCGGTGAAGGTGTTCGCCGTGCGTGCCTCACGAAACAGCAGATCCTGCGCGCTCCTGTCGAGTAGCACGTGGTTGGACGACATCGGCCTGTCTCCTTCCTGCGGTAGATGTTGATCAGACGTGGTGCGATCTGTGTCGAGGTGGGGTCAGGGCGGCGCCGCCGCGGGACCGGACGGCTCGGCGGTGAGCTCCCCGGGCGCGGACACCGGGCCGGAGCGGCGCAGCCAGAGCATCAGCGCGACGCCCAAGGCTGCGATCACCGCCGCACCCCACAGCGCCTCGGCCTGGCCGTTGGCCAGCGCCTGGATCCGCTGGTCTGCGTCGGCCGGCTGGCCCGCGCGTTGGGAGATGATGGTCAGGACGGCGACGCCGAGCGCCCCTCCGACCTGCAGGGTGGTGCTGATCAGGCCGGAGGCCGCGCCCATCGCCGGGCCGCGCACACCGCTGGCGCCGACCACGAACGCAGCCACGAGTGCGGCGCCGCAGCCAAGGCTCCACACCATGGCGGGCAGGACGAACGAGGTCACGATGTGGCCGCTGGCCCCGAGCGAGACCGCCCACCAGGCGAGCCCGGCGGCCTGGATCCCCAGGGCGGCGGTCAGCGCGTCCACGGGGGAGATGCGCCCGAACAAGCGGGGCATCAGGTTCGAGCCGAGGAACAGGCTCGCGCTGATCGGCAAGGTCCACAGTGCCGCCTGCAGCGGGGCGTAGCCGCGGACCAGTTGCAGGAAGAGCGTGAGGACCAGGAAGACACCGAAGAGCAGCGCTCCGGCGACGATGTTCGCCGCGTTGCCGAGCACCACACCGCGCATGCGCACAAGGACCAGCGGGATCACCGGCGCCTGCGCCGTCGCCTGGCGGACCGCGAACGCGGCGAGCAGCACGGCCGCCCCGGCGAGCTCCAGCACCACCGTGGTCGAGGTCCAGCCCTGCACGCCGCCGCGCAGCAACGCGAGCAGCAACAGGCACAGCCCACCGGCGCCGGTGACGACGCCGAACACATCGACGCCGCCAGCGGCCGCCGGCGGGGTCGCCGTGAGCAACCGGGCGCCGACCGCCAGGACGGCGATGACGATCGGGACGTTGATCAGGAAGGCCCACTGCCAGGCGATCGTGGTGAGCAGGCCGCCGGCCACGGTGCCCGCGGCGCCGGCGATGCCGCCGATGCCGCCGAAGATGCCCAGCGCCTTGAAGCGTGACGGCCCCTCCGGGAAGGTGTCGGTGACCAGCGCGAGCGCGGCCGGGGCGACGAGGGCGGCGCCCAGCCCCTGCGCAGTGCGCGCGGCCACGATGTGCCACGCCTCGGTGGAGATCCCGCACGCCAGGGAGGCGAGGCCGAACCAGGTCAGGCCGAGGAAGAGCACCCGGCGTCGGCCGAGCAGGTCCGCCGCACGGCCACCGAGCATCATGATCCCGCCGAAGGCGAGGATGTAGGCGTTCATCACCCAGGCCAGGTCGGTCGGGGAGAAGCCCAGATCCCGCTGGATGGACGGCAGCGCGACGTACACGATGCTGGCGTCGAGGACGACGATGAACTGGGTGACCGCGAGGACGCTGAAGACGATCCAGGGGTTGTGGCGCCGTGCGCCGGCGACGACCGACCGCAAGCTTGATTCACCCCCTGGCTGTCCGCAGCGCCTGGATCCCGGGGCGGCTCGGCGCCGTGAGCACCGCCACCCTGTGCCTCGAAGCCTCGCCGCTGCGGTGCGGGCCGGGCATCACGTGTTCGCGTGATCTCCTGGCAGGGCTCGGTCCGCAGACGGCCGGCCGGCTGCCAGCCCGAGGCGAGGCACTGCCCGGCCGGGTTACGCGTCGCGCTGCGGGCGGTCGTCCGCCAGTACCCGGCGGGTCAGCTCGACCCGGCTGGACACACTGAGCTTGGCGAAGGCGTGCCGGATGTGACTGTCCACGGTGTGTGGCGACAGGAAGAGGCGGGCGGCGATCTGCCGGTTGGTGTGGCCCTCGGCGACCAGCCGCGCGACCCGCAGCTCTGACTCGGTGAGGCTCGCCCAGCCGGTCCTCGGCCGCCGCTCCCCGCGCACCCGAGCGGTCCGTACACCGAGGCCGCGCAGCCGCTGCTGCACCCGGCGGGCATCCCGTTGCGCGCCCATTCCGGCGTACTCGGACAGCGCCTCGGCCAGCAGACCAGTCGCCGCTGCCACGTCGCCCGCGGCCTGCTCGGCGACGCCGGTGTCCTCCATCGCGGACGCCCGGCTGTACGGTCGCGGGCTCTCCCGCAACGCCGTCACCGCCGCGCGCAGCGCCTCGAGGTCCCCGCGCAGGAGGCCGTCGGCGTGCCTGGTGGCCCCGGCCAGGGAGGCGCTGCCGGGGTTGAGGTCGGCGGCGGCGCGGGCGGCCCGCGCCGCCGACCTGGCCCGGTCCACGTCACCTGCGCGCAGCGCCATCCGGACCAGCTGGGGACCCGCCGAGCGGTCGTGGACGACCACGTACAGCCGGTCCGGGAACGCGTCGTACAGCGGTGCGAGCGTGACCAGCGCCCGCTCGGGCCAGCCCATGGCGTCCTCGTAGAGGGCCAGCTCCCAGATCATCTCCTCGGCGATGACGCCGATACCGCTGCGGACGTGCTGCTGCGCCCGCCGCAGGTAATCCAGCGCGCCAGGCAGATCGTCGCGGCGTAGCGCGATCTGGCCGAGCGTGGCCAGCAGCGGGGGAGTCACGGCGATCGCACCCAACTGCTCGCCCACCCGCAGCCCGGCCTCGGCCGCAGCCTCGGCGTCGTCCAGACGGCCCGCCGCCAGCCAGAGGTCGCCGTGGAAGTGGTGCCACAGCGGCCGGGACCATGCGGTGCTCAGCTCGTCCGCCGCCGCGCGGTCGACGGCGAGCGCGTCGGCCGCCTCGGCGAAGCGGTCCATTGCGGTCAGTACCATGCCCTGCCACAGGCGCGGGTGGCGGTGCCGCGCTTCCCCACCGACCTCATCGGCGAGGCGGACCCCCGCTTCGGCGAACCTCGCCGCCGCGGTCAGGTCGCCGTGCACGTACGCGGCGACGCTGCGCGCCTCCATCGCGAAGACGGCCGCCGAGTGCTCGCCCGCCGCAGTACCCAGCTTGCCGGCCTGCTCTGCGGCCGCGTCGGCGCCGGCGATGTCGTTGGTCGCCAGCAGCGCGTGGGCCTGGATTGCCAGCAGCCGCGCCCGCTCGCCCGCTGGAACATCCGGCAGGTCGAGCGCCTGTCGGGTGTAGCCGATCGCCCCGCGGTCCTGGCCGGCGTGCTTGAGGGCCTCGGCCAGGCCGAGCAGGATGGCCGCCTGGGTCGGCGCGTCCAGGCCCCGCCGCAGGTACGACTCGCCCAGCTCACGCGCCTGGGCCAGGCGGCCGGCAGAGGCCAGCAGCCGGACCGCGTGCGCGGCGAGCCGCATCCGCTCTGGGTCGCGCCCGCCGAACGAGCCGAGCACACCGAGGATCAGGTCCGCGGCGGCCCCCGGCGCGGCCGGCGCTACCTGCGCAACCGCAGCCCGCACGACGGCCAGCGTCCGCGGATCGCCAGGGTTCGCCCCGCGGATCAGGTGCTCCGCGATCTCCGCAGCGGGCCGGCCCTCCGCCTGCAGCACATCGACCGCCATCCGGTGCAGTGCCTGGCGGGCCGGACCGGACAGCCCGGCGTAGATCGCCTCGCGGATGAGGTCGTGGCGGAACGCGAACGCCGTCCCGCCGTCCGCCAGCACCCCAGCTTCGACGGCCTCCTTGGCCGGATCGAGCAGCCGGACCGCCTGCTCCTCGATCAGGCCCGCGACCTCGTGCAGCGTGAAAGGGCGGCCGAGCACAGCCGCGGAGTCCAGCAGCCGGCGCGCAGCGCCGGACAGGTCGCGCAGCCGCTGGTCGACAGCGGCCAGGAAGCTGACCGGAAGGCCAGTGCCGGCGATGGTCGCGACGCCGGCCTCGATCAGGATCCGATCCCCGTCGCGCAGGGCAGTCAGCAGGCTCTCCAGGAGGAACGGTTCCCGCCACTGCCCTCCACCAGCGCGAGCAGCGACGCTCTGGGCACCGCGCCGATCACCTTGGCGCACAGCTCGGCGACGGCGGCCTCGGGCAGCGGCTCCAGCGGGAGCCTGCGGGCCCCCTCAGCGATCAGCCAGTCGAACGTGTACTGCGCCGTCGACCGCGCCGGCAGCGGGCGGCGGGCGAGCAGCCAGAGGACCGGCGAGGAGCGCAGCGCCGGTACCAGCACCCGCAGCGTCAGCGCGGTCAGCTCATCGGCCCACTGCACGTCATCGAGGGAGACCACCAGAGGGCGGCTGTGGCTGTACACCTCCAGCAGCCCACCTAGCCGGTCGATCAGCCAGAACCGGCCGTCCTCGTGCTCCCTGAGCCCGGCGAGGTCGGTCCCGGTCAGAACCGGCGGATCGCAGCCACTCAGCGCGGTCAGCAGCGTGCTGAGCGGAGCAATCCGGTCCAACTCGGTCGCGCGCCCGGCGGCGACCGTGAGCCCGAGCCCGTCGGCCTGCGCCGCCGCCTCGGCCAGCATCCGGCTCTTGCCGATGCCGGCGGGTCCCTCGACGATCACGCAGTCACCAGCGCCGTCGGCGACGGCGGCGAGGACCGAGTGCACGAGATCCTCGGCGCCAGCCCGCCCGACGAGGAGGAACCTGACGGACCCGGCCCCAGCCGTCATGGGCACAACCTAACCGGCTTCGGTCTTCGCGGCTGAACACGAGGGCGACAAGGGGACGACAAGGGGGCCACGATGCCGTTCAAGGATGAGCAGATCGCCCAGCTTGCAGCCTCCGGATGGTCCCAGTGCGCCTCCGTCGCACGAACGGTAGCCGACGCCGGATTGCCACCCGTCACTGCCCGATATCGGTCCCGGTCAGGATCGAAGGGCACGACAGCAGAGCACTGATGATCCGACAGATCTGGGGTGCATGCGCCTCCAGGGTGGGCGCAACCTGCCTGACTGCGAAGCCAACGATCACTGGACGTTCACCCTGTTCGCCGGCGAGCGACTGATCGACGGTTGCGCAGAATCCGGAACCGGTCTCAAGGGCAGGGTGCGATTCCGGCTCGGCAAGCCCGACCGGGGAATCGGCTCCGCCCGCGTCGCCCCAGCCATCGCCATCCCGTAGTGCGATGCTCTCTCGGGGCGCGGCTGGCTGAGACTGTCGCGCACGGGCGTTGGCTGCGGGCGGGGTGAGCCGTCAATGCGTCTCACGCCACGACGGCGGGTAGCGGTCCTCGCCCAGGTGCCAGCGGGCGGTGCGGTAGGCGACGGCGAGGAACCAGGCGATGGTGGTGGCGCCCTGCGTGACGGTGATGCGGTAGGAGGCGGTGCGTCGCGAGCGGGTGACCTCGTCGGCCTCGGCGACCAGGAGGTCATCGACGGCCGGGGCGGTGAAGTGGGCGGTGAGGTCGAGGGCGACACTCACGCGGCCGTGGCCGTTGCAAGCAACTTCAAAGGCGATGTCGGCGAGGGTGGCGACCGCCCCGCCGTGGACGGCGCCGGCGAGGTTGTGCAGCGCCGGCGACGGCGTCAGCCGCACGCGGGACCAGCCCGGACCCCAGTCGTCCAGCTCGATGCCGAGCAGTGCGGCGAAGGGGATGGCGCGGAAGCGCTCGTCGAGCGGCGCGCGCAGGTCTGCGAGGGCCTGCGGCCAGGCCGGCCGCGCCGCGCTCGCGTCCGCTCCCGTCATGTTCGCGCCCGCCGCAGGACCGTCCAGATCGCGACGCCCGCCTGCGACGCGACGCCGTCCCAGGCGCCGCCCAGCGCCGCGTCCACGTCCTCGGCGGGCAGGTGGATGGCCGTGGACGCGCCCGAGGTGTTGACCCACACCAGCGTGCCCGACGGCACCAGGACGCGGTCGGCCTCGGCGCCGAACAGCAGCGCGCTCACCAGGACCATGGCGTCCACCGAACCCTCGCGCAGGGGGAGGCGGGCGCCGTCGGCGCGCAGCCGGTGGCCGCCCGCCCAGGCGCCGCCCAGCCACGCGCGAAGGCGTCGGCGAGCCCGTCGCCGCGGTCGGGGCGCAGGCGGGTGTGCCGCTCGGCGGCCAGCCCGTCGAACGTCTCGACCACCTCCCGGGCCATCTGCGGGGTCCACGCCGAGGCGTCGTCGGCGACCGCCCGGGTCACCTGTCGCATGGGGGAGTCGGGGCCGCCGCCGACGGGCGCGTCGAGCGCGGAAACGCGGCTCGGGGGGAGGGTCTGGATCATGGCGGAAGTA
>Ga0136615_10001066_pt1 | contig 12929 bp, 13 predicted proteins | sample AntDrymUQ2882206_2_FD_106647 | JGI IMG/M metagenome (GOLD analysis project Ga0136615, IMG submission 106647) | Polar desert sand microbial communities from Dry Valleys, Antarctica - metaG UQ288 (22.06) | ecosystem: Environmental > Terrestrial > Soil > Desert | place: Antarctica: Dry Valley...
AGCGCGCGCCTTCTACCAGCACCATGACTTCCGGTCGATCAGGGGTACGGCGCGTCTGGTAATGAAGGTGAGTACGGCGCGAGCCGCACTGGCCGACCCCGGTCCGTCGAGCTGAGCCCGGTCAGCAGGCGTTCCTGCGCGCCACCGCCGGCGGCGGGTCATACCTGCGGGATCAGGATCCAGGCGATGATGTAGGCGATCACCAATGAGCCGAGTCCGAGGATCGTGCCGACCACGACCAGCAGCCGCACCATGGTGACGTCCATGCCGAAGTAGTCGGCGATCCCGGCGCAGACGCCGGCGATCATCTTGTCCTGCTGCGGTCGGATCAGGCGCTTGCGCGGCTCGAGGGACACGGGGTCGCTCATGTCGGGGCTCCTTCAGCTGTGGAGGTGCTTGGTGTCGTCGGGTGAGCGTCGTGGACGTCGTACGGCGGCCTTGGCGCTCCACGCCACGATCCCGACCAGCCCGGTGCCGACCAGCAGCAGCGGGAGGAACCACGCGGACGCGTCGGCGTCGATCAGGTCGACCTCGAACAGCGCCCACCCGGTCACGATGCCGAGGAAGGTCAGGCCGAACACGAGTGCGGTCACGTCGAGGGGATGCGTTCTCACGAGGTCCTCACTTCCACGTGGCCGAAGCCGACGCTGATGTCGAGCGACAGGTCTGGATCGGTGTCGTCGGTGGCCATGACCGTGTGGTCGACGCTACTCCCGTCGCGGATCTGGCCGAACAGGTCGAGCTGGCCGGCCTGGGCGTAGGCGTCGACGCTGACGTCGAGACCGTCGGGGACGACCACCACGATCTCGCCGAGGCGGTTGTCGAGCTCGATCGTGCGGCCGTCCAGTGCCTCGAGGTCCTCGACCCCGGACAGGTCGAGGACGGTGCGGCCGGCGGTCATCGCGTACTGCGCCTCGACATCGGCGGCCGACACCGGCCGGTCCTCCAGCTCGCCGAAGCGCAGGGTGGGGGACGCGGCGGTGACGACGAGCGCCACGGTTGCGACCAACCCCAGCACGATCAGCCCACCCACGCGTCCCACCCAGGCGCCGACCAGCAGCGCGACACCGATCACGGTGAGCGCGGCCGCCGGGTAGGCGGCGATGGGTACGTCGGCGATGGCCAGCTCGTAGATGCCGAGGCCGCCAAGGACGACGAGCAGGCACGCGGTGGTGATGCCGAGCAGGGTCGGGCCACGCGGACCGCGCGGCGCGGGCGTGGACGCCGACGGGGCCAGGGACGGGTCGGTCGGTGGGGTGCCGGTCGGTGCCGCCTCCGGGGTCTCCGGGGTCGGCGGCGTCGGCGCTGTGGCCGCGGCGGACGTGCCCCGGTTGCGGAGCACGAGGTAGAGCACCAGGCCGAGGACGAGCAGCGGCCACGGGAAGGTCAATCCACCGAACCACCAGCCGTCACCGAGCAGCAGTGCGGCCGCCACGATCAGCGCAATGACGAGGCCGATGGTCCGGGTCTCGGTGCTGGTGCCGAGGACGCCCTCGCTCCGCCCCTCGTCCGGCACCAGCAACCAGGCGGCGCCGTAGAGCACCGCACCGGCACCCCCGAACAGCGCCAGCACGACGAGGACGACCCGGATCAGGGTGGGGTCGATGTCGAGGTGACGGGCCAGCCCACCGGCGACCCCGGCGATCTTGCGGTCGGTCCGGCTGCGTCTCAACCGAGAGACGTCGCGCATCTGCTCGCCGCTGACTCGTGGTCCGCGTCCGGTGTCGGCGACCGGCCCAGACTCGATGCTCGTCTGCTGTGACTCGCTCATGCCCCGATCGTGTCGCTCCGAACGCCACCGCACCATCGGGGATCACCCTGAAACCTCTGCGTCAGCCCGCAGTGCCGTTCAGGGTCTCGTCAGGGTGTCGACTCATGGTCGCAGGCCAGGGATGCGTGGAACGATGGAACCGGAATGAGTGACCACATCGCAGTGCTCCCGGTCCGCCGGGCCACCCGCAGCACCGACGAGCGCCTCCTCGGTGGCGTGGCGGCGGGGGTTGCCCGGCATCTCGGGCAGCCGGTCCTGTGGGTGCGCGCCGGCTTTGTCGTGCTGGCCACGATCGGCGGCTGCGGGGTGCTGCTGTACGCCGCGTTGTGGTTGGTGCTGCCGGTCGAGCCCGACTACCGCGACTACCCCGACGCACCGACCGGGATCGCCGCTGCGACCCGGTCCGGCAAGCGCACCCCCCGGCGTACCCCCTCGTTCGATGACGTCGGACCGCTGGTCGCGCTCGCCGCCGTCGGGCTCGGGGTGGCGCTGTTGTTGCGCCAGGTCGGCCTCGGCGCCAACTCGACGCTGTTCTGGCCGGTGCTGCTCGCGACCGCCGGCGTCGCCGTGCTGTGGCGGCAGGCCGACGAGGCGCAACGCGCCCGCTGGACCGACTCCTCCACCCGGCTCGGCCCGCTGCAGGCGCTGCTCGGTGCCGGCGGCTGGGCGGCGTACGTCCGGCTCTTCGCCGGCCTCGCCCTCGTCACCGGCGCGATCGGGGTCTTCTTCGCCCAGTCCGGGCGGTTCGCGCTGCTGGACGACGTACTGATCGCGGTGTTGCTCGGCGTCGTCGGCCTCGGCCTGATCGCCGGGCCCTGGGTCTTCCGTCTCACCAACGACCTGACCGCCGAACGCCGCGCCCGGGTCCGGTCGCAGGAGCGCGCGGACCTCGCCGCGCACCTGCACGACTCGGTGCTGCAGACGCTGACGATGATCCAGAAGCGCGCCGACGACCCACGCACGGTCGCCACGCTGGCCCGGGCGCAGGAACGTGACCTGCGGTCCTGGCTGTACGACGACCGTGACCGCGCGCCCGACTCGCTGGCGGCCGCCCTGCGGGCCACCGCGGCCGAGGTCGAGGACGCACACGGTGTGCCGGTCGAGGTCGTCACCGTGGGAGACGTGTCCCTGTCGTCGGCACCGTCGTCGCGGCTGCTGGCGTTGACGCTGGCCGCCCGCGAGGCGGTGGTCAACGCGGCCAAGCACTCCGGTGCCGACAAGGTCGACGTGTACGCCGAGGCGACGCGGCGCCGGGTCGAGGTCTTCGTCCGCGACCGCGGTGCCGGTTTCGACGAGACGTTGATCCCGCCGGACCGGCTCGGCGTACGAGGCAGCATCATCGACCGGATGCATCGCCACGGCGGCAGCGCCGACATCCGGTCGGCGGCCGGTACCGGTACCGAGGTGCGCCTGACGATGGCAGTGGCGACCGGCGACGGAGCAGGGGAGAACGGCGGATGAGCAGGCGCAGGGTGGTCATCGTGGACGACCACGCGATGTTTCGCAGCGGCGTCAAGGCCGAGCTGGGAGGCGCCGTGCAGGTGGTGGGCGAGGCCCCGGACGTGGACAAGGCCGTCACGGTCGTGCTCGAGACCCGGCCGGACGTGGTGCTGCTCGACGTGCACCTGCCCGGGGGCGGAGGCAGTGAGGTGGTCCGCCGAGTCCACCAGCGAGGACCAGAGGTGAAGTTCCTGGCGCTGAGCGTGTCGGACGCGGCCGAGGACGTCATCGGCTCGATCCGGGCCGGCGCTCGCGGCTATGTCACCAAGACGATCACCGGGACCGAGCTGATCGAGGCGATCGAGCGGGTGGCCGAGGGCGATGCGGTTTTCTCACCTCGGTTGGCCGGATTCGTCCTCGACGCGTTCGCCGGCTCGATCGAGGTGGCGCAGGTCGACGAGGACCTGGACCGGCTGACCGAGAGGGAGCGGGAAGTGATGCGGCTGATCGCCCGCGGATACGCCTACAAGGAGGTCGCCAAGGAGCTGTTCATCTCGATCAAGACAGTGGAGACGCACGTGTCGAGCGTGCTGCGCAAGCTGCAGCTGTCCTCCCGGCACGAACTGACCCGCTGGGCCTCCGACCGCCGGCTGATCTGAGGAGCCACTCATGGAGTTCGTGCACAAGGTCCTGCTGTTCGTCCACCTGCTCGGGATGGCGGCGCTGGTCGGCGGCGCGTTCGTGCAGCTGCGCGCGGACTCGCGGATGGTCAACAACGCGATGCTGCACGGCGCGTTCACCCAGGTGCTGAGCGGTGTGCTGCTGGCCGGGGTGCTCGAGGGTGACGACTCGGCGGACGTCGACCACGTCAAGATCGGCGTCAAGTTCGGGCTCGCGGTGGTCATCGCGCTGCTGCTGTGGGCCAACCGCACGAAGCCGGCGATCCCGGACGGACTCTACTTCGGGCTCTTCGGGTTGGCGGTGGTCACCGTCGGGGTGGCGGTCTTCTGGTGACCCGCGCAGTGAGTCAGCCGGTCGGGACGACGTAGTAGCCCTCGGCCAGCCGGTCGCCGCCCATCTGGTTGCGCTCCGCGGTGGCGCTCAGCCCGAGCCGCATCCGCTCCGCGATCGAGTCAGGTTCGGGGTGCTGGCTCTCGTGCGCCAGGATTGCGGCGATCTTGCGGTCGAACGTCCCGGTCACGTCGACCGCATGGTTGTCGCTGGGGTGGGCCATCAGCCAGGTCTCGCGGACCGTCCACGGCTCCAGGCCCTGCTCCAGCAGCTCCGGGAACGCGAACGGGTTGCGGGCGGCGGGGTAGATCGCCTGCAGCGCTGCCTCGCCGGCGGCCAGGTGGTCGGGGTGGCTGCGGTAGATCCGGGCCCAGTCCCGCTCGGTGCTGGGCACGAGCACGCGGTCCGGCCGTACGTCGCGGATGGTGGCACTGATCCGGCGTACGACGTCGGGGGCGACGACGAGCTCACCATCGACGTACCCGAGGAAGCGGATGTCGTGCACCCCGACGATCTCGCCGGCCGCCCGTTGCTCCCCGCGCCGGATCTCCACCATCCGGGACCGGGGTACGTCGGTGTCGAAGCCGCCGGACTGACCGTCGGTGACGACGCAGTAGACAACCTCGACGCCGGCATCGGTCCAGGTGGCGATGGTGCCGGCGGCACCGAAGTCGATGTCATCGGGGTGCGCGGCCACCACCAGCACGCGCTCGATCTCGGAGTCGGGCAGGGGTGCGCTCACACCGCCGGAGGTTAGCAGCGTCCGCTTCCTACCCACGCCGCCAGCGCCCGGATCCACCACCTCCGTTTGACCCGCTCGGCGGGGGTGTGCCGGCTCCAGCGGATGGGTCGGGTTGTCGGGGGCGCGACTAGGCTGGGTGGCCAGATGAGTGCGCTCTTCCCGATCCCCCAGGCCCCGACCGCTGTGCCCGACTCCGGCGTGCCTCCACGTCCGGCATCCGGTCCCGGGCACTCCTCTCGGCGCACCCCCGACCCCGAGGCGCTGCTCGACGGCCTGAACCCGTCGCAGCGCACGGCGGTCGTGCACGAGGGGAGCCCGCTGCTCGTCGTGGCCGGAGCCGGCTCCGGCAAGACCCGGGTGCTGACCCGTCGGATCGCCTGGTTGATCTCGCAGCGCGGCGCCCATCCGGGCTCGATCCTCGCGATCACGTTCACCAACAAGGCCGCCGCCCAGATGCGCGAGCGGGTCGAGGAGCTCGTCGGCGGCCGGGCCAAGCTGATGTGGGTCTCCACGTTCCACTCCGCCTGCGTCCGCATCCTGCGCAAGGAGATCGACCGCTTCGGCTACAAGTCGTCGTTCTCCATCTATGACGACGCTGACCAGCGGCGGCTGATGGCGATGGTCTGCCGCGACCTCGATCTCGACCCCAAGCAGTACAACCCGCGCGCGGTGCTCGGCTGGATCTCCAACCGAAAGAACGAGTTGCACGACCACGACACCGCGGCCAAGCACGCCAAGAACCACCTCGAGGAGACCTACGCCGAGGCGTTCGTCGCCTACCAGGCCCGGCTGCGCGAGGCCAACGCGCTCGACTTCGACGACCTGATCATGCTCACCGTGCACCTCCTTCGGGCCTTCCCCGAGGTGCGCGAGACCTACCGCCGCCGGTTCCGCCACGTGCTCGTCGACGAATACCAGGACACCAACCACGCGCAGTACTCCCTGGTGCGCGAGCTCTGCGTCCCGCAGGTGGTCAAGCGCACCGTCGACGGTGACCTCGTCGGAGCGGGTACGCCGAACGGCGAGCGTCCCGACCCGCCCGCCGACGCACCCGCTGCGCCACCCCGTGCAGAGCCGGCAGAGCTGATGGTGGTCGGCGACGCCGACCAGTCGATCTATGCCTTCCGCGGCGCGAGCATCCGCAACATCTTGCAGTTCGAGGAGGACTTCCCCGACGCCACCACGGTGCTGTTGGAGCAGAACTACCGCTCCACGCAGACGATCCTGTCGGCGGCCAACGCGGTGATCAGTCTCAACCGAGGACGCAAGGCCAAGAATCTGTGGTCCGACGCGGGCGACGGGGAGCGGATCGTCGGCTACGTCGCCGACGACGAGCACGACGAGGCGCGCTTCGTCGCCGAGGAGATCGACCGCCTCACCGACGCCGGCTCCGCGCGACCGTCCGAGGTCGCGGTGTTCTACCGCACCAACGCTCAGAGCCGGGTCTTCGAGGAGATCTTCATCCGGGTCGGCCTGCCCTACAAGGTCGTCGGCGGCGTCCGCTTCTATGAGCGTCGTGAGGTCCGCGATGCCCTGGCCTACCTGCGGCTGCTCGACAACCCGGCCGACACGGTGTCCCTGCGGCGCATCCTCAACGTGCCCAAGCGCGGCATCGGTGAGCGCGCGCAGGCCTGCGTCGAAGCACTGGCCTCCCAGGAGCGGATCCCGTTCTGGGAGGCACTGCGCCGCGCCGACGAGGCCCCCGCGCTGGCGACCCGTTCAGGTGGCGCCATCGGCGGCTTCGTCGAGCTGGTCGAGGGGCTGCAGGCATTGGTGGCCGAGGGCGCCAAGCCTGACACCGTGCTGGAGCAGGTGCTGGGCCGCAGCGGCTACCTGCGCGAGCTCGAGGAGTCCACCGACCCGCAGGACGAGACCCGGGTGGAGAACCTGTCCGAGCTGCTCGCGGTCGCCCGCGAGTTCAGCGACGAGGCAGCTGCCGCCGAGGCCGCGACGCTCGGCCAGTTCCTCGAGCGGGTGGCACTGGTGGCCGACTCCGACCAGATCCCCGACGCCGAGACCGAGGGCAGCGGCGGTGTCGTCACCTTGATGACGTTGCACACCGCCAAGGGGCTGGAGTTCCCCGTCGTGTTCCTCGCCGGTCTCGAGGACGGCGTGTTCCCGCACCTGCGCTCGCTGGCGGACCCCAAGGAGCTGGAGGAGGAGCGCCGGCTCGCCTATGTCGGGCTGACCCGCGCGCAACGCAGGCTCTATCTCTCCCGGGCCGTGGTCCGGAGCGCATGGGGGGCGCCGCAGCACCACCCGGCCTCGCGATTCTGCGACGAGATCCCGGCGACGCTGGTCGACTGGCGACGTACCGAGGAGGCACAGACCCGATGGGGCAACACCTCGGTGTCGAGCCGCTACAGCGGCCAGGCACCGCCGGCGTCTGCTCGGCGCAAGCCGGCGACCACCTGGACCGGGGGGTCCACGGTGACCAGTGCGGCAATCCGCCGGCCGGTGCCGTCGCTGGCGGCGGGGGATCGGGTCGTGCACGACTCGTTCGGGATGGGCACCGTGGTGGCGACGACCGGGCAGGGCGAGCAGGCACAGGCATCGGTCGACTTCGGCACCGCCGGAGTCAAACGGCTGCTGCTGCGGTTCGCGCCGGTGCAGAAGCTGTGAGTCGGTCCGGCGCTGACCGGCCGGAGCCTGTGCATGACTCTGCGTCCAGGTTGGCTAGAGTGCGCCCGATGTCGTCAGCACTGGAGAGCAGCCGATGAGCGTGATCCGGGTCGTCGTCGCGAAACCGGGCCTGGACGGCCACGATCGCGGGGCCAAGGTGGTGGCCCGGGCACTGCGCGACGCCGGTATGGAGGTCATCTACACGGGGCTGCACCAGACGCCCGAGCAGATCGTCGAGACCGCGATCCAGGAGGACGCCGACTGCATCGGCCTCTCGGTCCTGTCCGGCGCTCACATGACGCTGTTCAAGAAGCTGGTCGCGCTGCTGGACGAGCGTGAGGCCCGCGACATCGTCGTCTTCGGTGGTGGCATCATCCCCGAGGGCGACATCCCGCTGCTCGCCGAGGTGGGAGTGGCCAAGGTCTTCACGCCTGGCGCAACGACGCGAGAAATCATCTCCTGGGTCCGCGACAACGTGGGGAACGGCTCCGAACAGACGGACGAAGGACGGGATCAAGCGTGGACCTGATGGAGTACCAGGCGAAGGAGCTCTTCGCCAAGCACGACGTGCCAGTCACGGTGGGCACCGTGGTCGAGGACGCCGCGAACGCACGGTCGGCTGCGGAGTCCCTCGGTGGGCGGGTCGTGGTCAAGGCACAGGTGAAGACCGGTGGCCGTGGCAAGGCCGGTGGCGTCAAGCTCGCCGCGGACTCCGACGAGGCGGTGACCTGTGCCGGCGAGATCCTCGGCATGGACATCAACGGCCACACGGTTCACCGTGTCCTGCTGGCACCGGCCGCGGACATTGCGGAGGAGTATTACTTCTCCTTCCTCGTCGACCGCTCGAACCGGGCCTACCTGTGTATCGCCAGCATCGAGGGCGGTGTGGAGATCGAGGAGGTCGCCCGGACCAGTCCCGAGGCGGTCGCGAAGGTGGCCATCGACCCGATGATCGGTGTCGACGAGGCGAAGGCCCGCGAGATCGTCGCGGCGACCCGCTTCCCGGCCGAGGTGGCCGACGAGGCCGTCGACGTGGTGATGAAGCTGTGGCAGGTCTTCGTCGGCGAGGACGCTTCGCTGGTCGAGGTCAACCCGTTGGTCCGGCTCGCTGACGGTCACCTGGAGGCGCTCGACGGCAAGGTGACGCTGGACGCCAACGCCGGTTTCCGGCACGCGGACCACGCACAGTTCGAGGACCGCGCCGCTGCCGACCCGCTCGAGGCGCTGGCTCGGGACAAGGACCTCAACTACGTGAAGCTGGACGGTGAGGTCGGCATCATCGGCAACGGTGCCGGGCTGGTCATGTCGACGCTCGATGTGGTCGCCTACGCCGGTGCCGATCTCGCCGGCGAGCACGGCCGGGGGGTCAGACCGGCCAACTTCCTCGACATCGGAGGCGGCGCGTCGGCCGAGGTGATGGCTGACGGTCTGGAGATCGTGCTCGGCGACGCCGACGTTCGGGCGGTGTTCGTCAACGTCTTCGGCGGCATCACGGCCTGCGACGAGGTGGCCAACGGTGTCGTGGCGGCGTTCCGGCTCCTGGCCGAGCGCGGTGACGAGGTCACCAAGCCGCTCGTCGTACGCCTGGACGGCAACAACGCCGAGGAGGGCCGACGGATCCTGGACGAGGCCGACCTGCCCGGCGTCGAACGCGTCGACACGATGGACGGTGCCGCGCGACGTGCGGCCGAGCTCGCGGCAGCGGCGAAGTAAGGGGCGCAGGAGCGATGGCTATCTTCCTCACCGAGAACAGCAGGATCATCGTCCAGGGCATGACCGGCTCGGAGGGCTCGAAGCACACCCGCCGGATGCTCATCGCCGGCGCGCAGGTGACGGGTGGCGTCAATGCCCGCAAGGCCGGGGAGTCGGCTGACTTCGACGGCACCACCCTGCCCGTCTTCGGCACCGTCGAGGAGGCGATGAAGGCCACCGGCGCCGACGTGTCGGTCGTGTTCGTGCCGCCGAAGTTCACCAAGGACGCTGTGGTCGAGGCGGTCGACGCGGCGATGCCGCTGGTCGTGGTCATCACCGAAGGGGTGCCGGTGCACGACACCGCGGAGCTGTTCGCGCACGCCCAGAGCAGGGGTACGTCGCGCATCATCGGCCCGAACTGCCCCGGCATCGCGTCACCGGGCAAGTCGAACGCGGGGATCATCCCGGCCGACATCACCGGCGGCGGTCGCATCGGCCTGGTGTCGAAGTCGGGGACGTTGACCTACCAGATGATGTTCGAGCTGAACGACATCGGTTTCTCCACCTGTGTCGGCATCGGAGGTGACCCGATCGTGGGCACCACGCACATCGACTGCCTGCAGGCTTTCGAGGACGACCCCGAGACCGACGCGATCGTGATCATCGGCGAGATCGGCGGGGACGCCGAGGAGCGGGCGGCCGACTACGTTCAGGCGCACGTGACCAAGCCGGTGGTCGCCTACGTCGCCGGTTTCACCGCGCCCGAGGGCAAGACGATGGGCCACGCCGGCGCGATCGTCTCCGGCTCGTCGGGTACGGCCGAGGCGAAGAAGTCGGCTCTCGAGGCCGCGGGCGTCAAGGTCGGCAAGACGCCGTCGGAGACCGCCAGACTGATGCGCGAGACCGTCTCCGGCTGAGAGCGCCGTCGCCGCCCTCAGGACCGGCCCCCAGCCCGACCCGAACGCCGTTGCAGCGATGAGCGCCGAGGTTAGGAGGATCGCCCGTGCGGGGACACGGGAGATCCTCCCAAGCTGCATGTTTGCTCCCCCACTCTTCGCACCACGGTGGGCCGCCCGCTGATGCAGCGAGCGGGTCGCTGACCCGCTGATCGCATCAGCGTTCCTGCGCTACTCACTCCGCCGCTGGGCTCGGGGGCCACTCTGTCACTCCGCCAGCTGGGTCGCCGCCGCCGGGAGTGCGTCGATGAACGGGTGCAGCGGCAGCCCGGTGTCGTCGTTGTCGTCGTAGGACACGTGAAACTCGGTGTTCGGGTCGACCATCGACACCAGCAGCACCCGGTTGCCCACCAGGACCACTCCTTGTGAGTCCCAGTAGCCGTAGTCGGGCAGGTCCGGGACAGGACCGTAGAGGTAGGGCGCGTAGAAGCTGCCCTCGCCGTCGGCGACGTCGACGTCGTACCACGTCCCTGCGCTCTCGAAGCGGTCGAAGCCCCGGTCGAGCACGGCGCTGCGGCACGAGTCGATCCACGAGCGCAGTGTCTGGTACGCCGCCCCGGCGGCGACCTCGTCGGCGAACTCCAGCGCTGCCGAGCGGATCGTGAGCTCGCCGTCACCCCTCCACACGAAGTCCCGCCGCCAGGCGGCGATCGGATCACCCAGCGTGTCGAGACCGCCGCGCTGGCAGACCGAGACCACGCCGGCGCCGACACCCTCCTGGGTGTCGACCACAGCCCACCCGCGGTCGAAGTACTGGCCCAGCTGGTCGGCCAGGACCAGGTCGGCTTGCGTCAGCGTCGGGGTGGACGGCGACGCGGACTCGGGGGGCTCCGGCTCGTTCGGCGTCTCGGCCTCGCTCGGCGTGGACGGCTGGGGCCGCTGGGCGCCGACCAGCTGGTCGGCAGCGGCGAGCGCACCACCAGCGGCCACCACGACGGCGAGGCTGGCGGCCACCACGGTGGCAACGATGCGCCGCCGGTGCCGCCGGGCGCCCATCTCACGCACCCGGGCACTCGGCAGCGGCGCGGCCCGCCTGCTCCCCGACTCGGCCAGCGAGCGCAGCTGCGCCAGCGGGTCGTTGCGGTCGACGTCAGACATGACGAGACTCCCGGGTCGGTTCGTCGCGGAGCAGCTCGGCGAGGGCGGCACGACCTCGCGAAAGGCGTGCCTTCACGGTGCCGACGGCGACACCGGTCTCCTGGGCGATGTCGGCGATGGGCAGGTCGCACAGATGATGCAGCACGATGGCGCGGCGCTGCTCCTCCGGAATCTTCCTGAGCGCCGCCACCAGCGCGGTGTGGTGGATGTCTGGCTCGGCCGGTGCCGACGGCGACTTCGAGCGATCCGGTGGCAGCAGTGAGCGACGGGTACGCCGCCACCGGCTGACCGCGAGCCGCCAGGCCACGGTGCGGACCCACGCCTCGGGAGCGTATGCGGTCTCCAGCGCCTTGCGGTGGTCCCAGGCCCGCACGAACGCCTCCTGCACGCAGTCCTGCGCCTCGCTGAAGTTGCCGCACATGGCGTAGACCTGTCCGACGACGCGTGAGAACGACGCGCTGTAGAACGCGTCGAACGCCTCTGCGTCCATGGCCGCCCTGCTCTCAGTGCTTTGTCACTGTTCCTACGCCCAGTACTACGCCCCAGTGTGGCCAAAGGTTGCCGAGGAAACTGGCCGCGACGCAGCCAAACACTGGCCGAGCGCGGATCAGGTGACAGCGGCGCGGTTCACGTACGCCGGGGCGTCGAACTCCCGGTCCTGCAGTACGCCGACGAGGTGCTCGACCGCATCCCAGACGTCGACGTGCCGGACGTACATCGGGGCAAAGCCGAAACGCGCCAGATCCGGCGTACGGAAGTCTCCGACCACGCCACGCGCGATCAGTGCCTGCACCACGCCGTAGGCCTGCGGATGCCGCAAAGAGACCTGGCTGCCGCGCTGCTCCGGCACCGGCGGCGACACGACCTCCAGGTCGGTGCGCGCCTGGACCAGCTCGATGAACAGCGACGTCAGGCTCACCGAAACCGCGCGCAGGTCGGCCGGCCGCACCCCGTCGAACGCATCCAGCGCCGCGTCGAGGGCCGCCAGTGAGACGATCACCGGACTGCCCGACTGCAGCCGCGCCACGCCCGTCGCGGGGGCGTAGTCCCGGGCCATCGTGAACGGCTCGGCGTGCCCGAACCAACCGGACAGCGGCTGGTCGATCGTGTCCTGCAGGCGCCGGGCGACGAAGCAGTACGCCGGTGCGCCCGGTCCACCGTTGAGGTACTTGTAGGAGCAGCCCACCGCGAGGTCGGCGTCGATCCCGCGCAGGTCGATCGGCACCGCGCCGGCGGTGTGGCACAGGTCCCACAGCATCAGCGCGCCGGCATCGTGCACGCCGCGGGTGATCGTCGCGGCGTCGAAGAGCCGCCCGGTGCGGAAGTCGACGTGGGTCAGGCACAGCACCGCGGTGTCGTCGTCGACGGCCGCGAGCGGGTCGCCCGGGTCGCACCAGCGCAGCTCGAGCCCCAGCATGCGGGCGACGGAGGCGGCCATGTAGGCGTCGGTCGGGAAGGTCGACGGCTCGATCAGGATCACCCGGCGGTCGGGTCGCAACCGGGCCGCCGCCACGATCAGCTTGAACAGGTTGACCGAAGTCGAGTCGGTGACCACGACCTCGTCGGCATCGGCACCGATGAGCCGGGCGATCTTGGC
>Ga0136615_10001069_pt1 | contig 12901 bp, 10 predicted proteins | sample AntDrymUQ2882206_2_FD_106647 | JGI IMG/M metagenome (GOLD analysis project Ga0136615, IMG submission 106647) | Polar desert sand microbial communities from Dry Valleys, Antarctica - metaG UQ288 (22.06) | ecosystem: Environmental > Terrestrial > Soil > Desert | place: Antarctica: Dry Valley...
AGCTTCGTTCTGAGGCGAGGCGAGTCTGCAGGGCCTCGCGCTCGTGCTCGCGAAGTCGTCCCCGCAGCTGGCGGTGCGCGACGGTAAGCCGGTAGAGGTGCCCGGCGACGATCAGCACTCGGCGGTCAGATCCGTCGGGCCCCTGCCTGTGTGTGACGGCGTAACGTCCGAGCTCTCTGTCGAGATCGATCTTGCTGAAGCGAAACGCCCTGTCCTCGGCGAGCTTCTTGGCGACCTCAGCTATGCCCTTGCGCGATCGCCCGTGGGCCTCGGTCAGCTCTTCGGCCGTGAGACTGAAGGCGGCGATCCGCTCGTCGCCCGCGGCCATCTGGCAGATCACCTCGCAGATCTCCGCCGGTGAGAAGTTGTCCGCCTCGATGTCCTCCTGCCATTACCTGCACAGCGATCCACCGGGCTTAGATCGAGCTCATACTCGCCGACGTGCTCGGCGGGCGCGGGCAACTCTCGCTTCGCTCGGCGTGCCGGGGGAGACCCCTGCCCGCACGCCACGCCCACGGCTCGACCATCCGGCCCCCGTCTCGGTCAGGTCGGGGCCAGCCAGGCGGCGGTCCCGCGATCGCGTAGACCGTCGGGGCGCGTGAGATGGTTGGTTGGTGGCGACGCCTGCCGGCGAGCCTTTAGTCAGCTGCGAGCTGAGGGGTGCCATCCAGAGGCCAGCCGGAGGCCTCGGCCGCCCGCACCTCGTCAAAGTCGTGGAAGCGGTGCCGAGGTCGTATTCGTCCGAGCTCGAGTTTTCGGGGAGTTTTCGCCGATTTTTCCGCGCGGGCACCTGATCCTGAGAGGATGGACGCGTGTGGGAGTCTCCAGATGCCGCTCGGGGAGTTCACAAGTGCCTACGCGCGTAATGGACCCGCATGTCACTTTGGACGCCCGAGATCGCGATGGCCGGGCTGTGGGTCGCGCCTCTGGTCGTCGCGGAGATCCCTTGAAGCAGCCGGCCCACCGGGAAGTAGTGTGGCCAATGGCTGCAGACGCGAAGATCGTGAGTCTTGTCAGCGTGCAGCCGTTACCGGTTAAGTGTCCGAGCTGACAGCGCACCCACTTACGCTCGAGGACGTCAAGTGGTGCGGCTATTCTCAGATCGCGGCGGGTACGTTCTGCGCCATCATCGCGGCCGTTGCCGCTGACGCTCTGGGAATGCGCCGGTCGCCACATGGGCTTGCCGCCGTCGAGCGCGACGGGACGCAGGTGAGCGCGACATGAGCGCCAGGGTGCCGGAGCGGACGCTGCGGATCGCGGTCTTGATCGAGGTCCCGCTCTTCCGCGAGTCGGTCGCTCAGGCACTCGCCCGCGTCGAGGACTTCTCCGTCGAGGCGGTCGACCCGCACACCGCCCTCGAGACGCTCGCCGCACTCGAGCCCGCGATCGTGCTCGTCGACGCCGGGCGCGTCGAGGTGGCGGCGCTCTTGCGCGACCTCGCCGACGCCGTCGCCGACGCGAAGGTCGTGGCGGTCGCGATGCCGGAGTCTGAGCTGCGGTTGTTCGCCTGCGCGGAGGCGGGCGTAGCCGGCCTCGTCCCCTGGAACGCGAGTCTTGACGAGGTCGTCTCGACGCTACGCGCGGTCGCGCGCGGCGAGCTGCCGTGTTCGCCGCGCGTCGCCGCCGCGCTGCTGCGGCGGATCGCGGCGCTCGCCGCGGGCCAGCGCACCGTCGAGTCGCCGTCCTCGGCGCTTACCCGGCGCGAGCTCGAAATCGCCGGGCTGATCGACGAGGGGCTCTCGAACAAGCAGATCGCGCTGCGGCTGCAGATCGAGGTCCCGACCGTCAAGAATCACGTCCACAGCATCCTCGACAAGCTCAAGGTGCACCGCCGCTCGGAGGCCGCGGCGCACCTGCGGGCCGACGGCCTACTGCCGCGGAACGGCCCGCGCACGCCCGCTCGTGACCGCCGGGCCGGTGCCGAGGAACTAGCCGCGCCGTAGTCCCCACCTGGTCCCAAAACGGTTCCATCGGTCCATGTACAGGCCCCGGGGCGTCGGCGAGGATCGCCGCGATGGCCGGATTCGCCGATTCGCTCACGGTCAAGTACGCGGATGACGCCAACGTGCACACCCTGCTCGTGCCGGCCGGCGACGCGCCCCGCGCGCGTGTGCGCAGCCTGCTTGCCTCGGTCTACTCGTTCCCCCTACTGACGATCCGCTCAATCGAGCAGGTCACCCTGCTCGGCAAGGAGTTCCAGGTCTCGGTCGTCGAGCCGGCCGAGCTCCGCGGGACGATCGACTCGCCCGCCGACCTGACGCGCACACTGCACCTTTCGCTCAGCTCGGCCCAGCTCGGCCTCGAGCGCTGGGTCGGGCTGGAGCTTGATCTGAGCGTCACCGTGAGCGTCGAGATCACGTCGGGCGCGATCGAGCAGATCCTGTCCGAGGACCTCTCCGGCGTCGCCTCGATTGCCGAGCTCGAGTCGAAGTTCGACTTCCTCGACGTCCCCGCGTTCATGGCCGAGACCGGCGTCGACACGCTCGACGAGCTGAAGGCGAAGTTTCCGCGCAGGTTTCGCATGCAGTACGCGCAGCCACCAGCGTTCGACCCCAACGACCCGCGCTTCCGGCGCGAGCTGCGGCTCGCGGTGTGCGTGCTGTTCGAATCGGTGCTGGACCTCGAGCTCGCGCTACGCAGCGTGCGCCAGGCGCGACGCGCCTCGGTCGCGGCACGGCCGATCGTCGGCGAACGCAACGGCGGCGAGGTGCGCTCACCTGCGGCGTGGATGGTCGTCTTCCCGCGCGCCGCGCTAACTGCCCAGACGCCGCCGGAGGTCGCCGTCCAGGCGCTGTTCGCCGGTGCCGATGTCGTCGCCGCCTTCGAAACCCCGAACTAGATCGAGGAGGAGCCTTGGCACCGCCCGAAGACAAAGACGACGAGCCCAGCGAGCGCCCCCCGGCGCCCAACGGCGAGGAAGGTCAGCCGTCCGCCGGCGAGCCGTCCACCCCGGACGCCCCGCCACAGCTCGATGCTGCAGCGATCGAGACGAAGCGCGAGTGGCTGCGGCGGAAGTTCCACTAGCGGAGGAGAGCGTCGATGCCGGTTCGCTACATCCAGGTCAATCCCAAGAGCGAGCTCTTCGTCGGGGCGACGCGCGCCTTCGGGAACATCGCGATCGTCGGCCAGACCGACAACGCGGCGACCGCCGCGGTCAACGTCCCGACCGTCTTCACCGACCCCGACTCGGCACGGGCGCCGTTCGCGGGCAACGTCGCGAGGGCGGTCGCGCTCGCGTTCAGGCAGAGCCCGGGGCCGACGACGATCTACGCGGTCCGCGTCGCGGCCGCGAACCCCGACTGGGACGCCGCGCTCGAGGAGGTCGCCAAGCTCGACGTGCAGATCGTCTTGCTTGCGAACACGCCGCTCAACGCGTATAACGCCGCGACGGTCGGCAAGCTTGCCGCGCACGTAGGGTCCGTCTCGAACACGGGCGGCGACGGCAAGGAGCGGATCGCGGTCGCCATGCTCGCCAAGGACGCGACCGACCCCGCGATCGTCGCGGGCACCCTCGTCCACGAGCGCATGTACTACGTCGCACACCGCGCGGACGAGGACGCCGCGGCCGCGGTCGCCGGCGTGATCGCCGGCTACGAGCCGCACGTCTCGATGCTGCTCAAGCCGGTGAACGTGAACATGATCGAGACCTTCACCGACGGCCAGATCGACGCCTTCGACGGGGCCAAGATCAACTGGCTGACGGACCCGGTGCTGTTCCCCGGCCGCGGGCTGTTCCTCGGCGAGGGCTACGCCGCGCCCGCGGACCCGACCAAGGTCTACATCGACGTCGTGCGCACGCTCGACGACGTCAGCTTCCGCCTCAAGGCGGCGCTGATCCGCGCGATCGGCAACTTCCGTGTGGACCGCGCCGGGCTGCGGGCCCTGCAAACGCTTGCGCGCGCCGTGCTCTCGCCACTCGAGGCGCAGGGCGTCATCGAGTCGTTCACGGTGCACATCCCGCTGTTGTCACTCCTCGACCGGGATCCGGCGTCGCTTACGGCGGACGAGATTGCTCACATCAACGGGGTGCAAGCCACGCGCCGTATCGACATGGCAACCATGGTCGAGTACGCGGGTGCGATCCACCGACTGCGAATCGACCTCGTCTTCAAGTAGGGGAGCCGACCCATGCCAGACACGTACCATTGGGACACGCGGCTGGAGGTCAAGGTCGGGACCGAAACGGTCGCGCCGCTTGACGCGTTCACGCCGACGATCAACACGCCGGTGCAGGTGCTGCACTCGGTCGAGGCGGACAACATCGGCTACGTTGTTCAGCCCCAGACGTTCACGTTCACGATGACGACCAAGGCGATCGGGACGATCGTCGCGAAGCTGACCGACATGGCGCGCAAGCGCGAGAAGTTCTCGATCGCGGTGTCGGAGAAGAAGGGGACCGACTGGACGTTCAAGTCGATCGCCTTCAACGACTGCCTGATCACATCGGTCAACCCGAGCAACGTCGTAATCGACGGCGTACCGGTCGCGACGTTCAACTGCATCTGCCTCGAGGTCGTCGACGAGGGCAAATGATGGACGGCGGTGAGCGGGCTGACGGTGTCAAACCGACCGTCGAGGTGACCGCCTACCAGCAGGGCGGGCGCGTCGAGCGGACCGGTATCGCGCTCGTCCACGAGGGCGAGGAGATCCGACCGGCGCCGGGCTCGGGGGCTCAGATCGGGCCGGCTCGGCTTGACGACGGGCGCGCTGTGCACCTCTACTTCCCGGTCGAGGTGCACGTGGCCGGCGGCCTCTCGGAGGCCGACGCGCGCGCGCTCGAGCAACGGATCTGGGACGCCCTCGACCGCGCGCTCGCGTGAGCGCGTCCCTGGCCCGCCGATGCCGACCTGCTACGTGCCGATAACAGTGCGCCTCAGCGGCGACCCGGCCGGCGTCGCCGATGACGACGTGACCGCCGCGGTCGAGCGCGCGGTCGTGGAGCGGCTCGCGACCGTGCGCCGCGAACTCGCCAGGCGCGGGGCGTCCGGCTGGGGGGCGTCCATCGTGGTCGGTGAGCCGGCGTCGGCGCCGGCCGAGCCCGTCGACCCCGAGCGCGCCGGGCGTGGCGCGTATGAGCTGCCGTCGTACCAAGGCGGCGGTGAGCGCACTCGCCTGCCCGTCCAAAGCGCCGACCCCGTGCTCGGCGCCCAGCGCGCGCTCGCGCGCATCCACCGGCAGCTCGAGACCGGCCTATTCGACTGGTTCGTGACCGACGCCGAGGCGCGCGCGGTACTGCGGATCCTGCTCGCGCTCCCATTCGAGACGCTCCTGCGGACCGTCCAGGTGATGCGGCTCGGGAACGCCTGGCGCACGTTCCGGCGGGAGCTCGGCGACCTCGACCTCGACGCCCAGATCGAGCTCGACATGCGGCTTGACCCGAACGTCGGCTGGATCGGGCCCGGCGACCGCGTGCTCGTCGAGATTCTCGAGAGCCGCCGCGCCGGGGTCGACAGGACGCTGTCACAGGAATACGAGGTCACGCACGGGGGCGTGCGGCTCGCGGCGCTCGAGCGGCCGGTTTCGATCGTCGGCATGCAGCGCGAGCGCGCCGCCGACGTGATCGCGACCGCCTACTTCGACGCGCTCGTGCTGTCGAATCCGTTCGTGCGCCTGTCGGTCGTCTTCCGCGGGTCGCTGTTCGCGCCGCGCCACGGTCGCGTCAACCCGATCCCCGTGCTGTCGCGTGTCACGTTCGCGCAGTCGCCGCGAGGGCAGCGGCTCGCGGCGTTCGCCGATTACGTCGCGATGGTCGACCTGCGCGATCCGTTCGTCGGACGCGCGCTGGGGCACTACCTCAGCTGGATCGAGCGCAACCGCGACTCCAACGATCTGCTCACGCGCACGCCGGTCCAGTTATGGGGCTGGGCCCTCCAGCAGGCCGGGACGCCGCCGCCCGAGTCGGCGCTCGAGCCGTTCCTGCGCCTGCTGCGGCTGATGTCGGCGCGCCGCGACGACGCCCGCGGCGAGGAGCGCAACCAGCTCAACACGACGATCACCCGCTACCTCGCCTGGCTGGACCGACACCGCAACGATCCCGACCTCGCGCGCGAGAATCCCGGGAACGTGTGGGCGCGGCTTGCGGTCGGCGTCCACCGGGATGAGATCCGGCAGTCGGTCGACCGCGCGCGGCGCGAGGCCGCCGAGCGACGCCCGCCGCTCGATCTCGACGCGATCAGCCGCAAGCTCGACGAGGCGGAACGGCTGGCCCAGACGCGGCTCCTGCGCGTGCGCGAGCCGCAGGCGATCGACGTGCCGTCCAAGGGCATCGGCTACCTGATCTGGCCCTCGGAGGCCGAGCGCCGGTTGCGCAGCGAGCTCGGGCGCGGATTCCTCTCGTCGGTCTACGGGCGCATCACCGACCCCGACTTCACGCGCACGAGCGCGGCCGCCGACCTGTCGGACTACCTCGCCGCCAACCCCGAGCTGACGCGGGCGCTCGAGCTCGCCACGACGTACCCCGACGTCGAGCACTACACCGTCACGGTCGACGTGCCGGCGTGGCAGACCGCGATCGAGGTCGGCGTCGGATTCATCCCGATCGTCGGCCAGATCGTCGCCGCCGGCGAGGTCGCGACCGGTTACAGCATCACCGGGCGGGGGCTGGGCACCCTCGAGCGCGGCATCCTCGCCGCGGGCGTGCTGCTGCCCGCGGCGGCGCGCCTCGGCCGCCTCGGCTACGCGAGCGTCGCGACGGTCCGCGTGGCCCGCGACCTGCGCATGACCGCCGCCGAGGCCGAGGCCTTCTTCCGTGCGACGGCGCGCATCCAGACCGGCAGCGCCGGCAACCGCCTGCTCTCCCGCGCTGTCGACGACGTGCGCGCCGGGCGGCCGATCGACCAGCGCCGCGTCAACGAGCTCCAGACGCTCACGCGCCAGATGGGCCTCACCGAGGCCTCGACGGCGCAGACGCTGGCCGCCCGCGGCAGCGGCCGCGGCCCGCTCGCTGACGCGACCGACTCGGAGATCGAGGGGGCGATCGAGGCGGCATTCTCGCCACGCGTCACCGGCGGCCGCACGCGCCCGCGGATCGAGGGCATCCCAGTCCCGCGTCGCCAGGTCGCGCGTTTGGACATCGATGACATCGCGCGCGCCGCGGGCGAGACGCAGGCGCAGGCGCTCGCGCGAGTGGGGCGGGTAATCTCCCGGCGACTGGACCAAACGCCGCTGGCGCCGGCATGGAACGCCGCGCGCGAGCGCGTGCTCGCCGGGCGGCCGCTGTCGAGCGTGACGCGCGACGAGATGCTCGGCGTGGGGCGTAGCGAGAGTCTCTACGACCGCGTCCGCAACGAGTTCTGGGACGAGGTCCGCCGCCGTCCCGACGCGATCACGTTCCTCACCGACAGCGGCTTTGACCTCTCGCGCGGGCGAGCGCCGATGTTGCGCGTCAACCGCCCGGGGATCCCCGACCACGAGATCCGCGTGTCGCTCGACCACAACGCCGAGAAGGCGCTGGGCGAGAACTGGCGCCGCGCGATCGACGTCGACAACTTCACGTTCGAGTTTCAGTCGCCGAACTCGTACCGCGAGATCGTTCAGGCCCGCTTCCGGATGCGCACGGGGACGCCGGACGCGGCGATGCCGGGCAGCGGTCCGCCGCCCCCGGGCGCGGCGACGCCGCCACCGGGCGGGGGGACGCCATGACGCTCTGCCTGCACCCGCCCGAGCGCGTCGAGGTCACGGGCGACGTAGACGACCAGCAGCGGACGCGCCTCGAGGCGATCGTCTCTGCGGCTGTCGCGCGGGCGCTCGCGGGGGCGGCCGCGGGCGGCGGCGGCATCGAGCTCGCGCCCCTCGCGCCGGCGACGTTGACGCCGGCGGAGCCGCTGGACCCCGCCCGCCGCGACGGCGCGCACGCGACCTACGCCGTGCCCGGCTATCAGCACGGCGACGGCGCGCCCGTCGAGGTGCCCCTTGCGGGCGACGGCGGCCCGGCCGGCGGTGAGGCGCAGGCGCGCGGCGGCGAAGCGACCGCGACCGGCGCCGCGGCGCAGACCGTCGGCGGCGAGGCGGGCCCGGGCACGCGCCTCGACCACCCGCATCTCTCGTCCGAGGAGGACGAGCTGTGGGTGGCGCCAAGCCGCTTCGAGGGGCACACGATCGCGCTCCTCTCGATTGACCGCGTGGTGCGCGTCGGGTCGCCTCGCTACGCGGTCGTCGGCTCGCTCGCGCGCGCGGTCCGGTGGGGCAACCTCCTCTTCGGCGCCGGTTCGTACGCGATCTACGAGGGCCCGTACGAGCTTCCGGTCGCGGAGCGCCGGTACTACGTCGTGCGCACCGACGAGCCGGTGTCGCGCCGCGACCTTCGCAACCTCGCCCAGGTGCGCGAGGGTGCGGGCCGCTTCGCGTTCGGCGCGACCGGCTGGGTAGGCACGTTCAACGGGCCCAACGGCGAGTCGTATCTCCTCCGTGCGCTGATCACGCGCGAGCGCGACGCCATCTTCCCGCCCAGCGTCGCGCTGCTCGAGGAGTTCTGGGCCGAGCTTCGCAGCTCGCGCCCTGACGAGGCCGTCGTCTCCGAAGCGTGGGCGCGCGATGTGCTGTTCGGCGAGATCGACGTCTTCCTCAGAGCCGGCAGCGTCGATGGCGCCGCCGAGCGGCTCGCCGACCTCGACGCGCAGGCCTTCGCGCTCCTCGACTGGCGCCGGCGCGCCCGCTACCTCGACGCGCTCGTGCGCGCCTGGACGAGCAAGCCGCAGGAGCATGCGATCGTCGAGCTGCTGAAGGCGTCGGGCAGCCGCTCGGAGCTCGACGCGACGCTCGAGCTGCTGCGCCGACGTGGCATCTTCGAGCAGCTCTTCGACGACCTCGACAGCGAGCTTTTTTCGCTGCTCGCGGTGATCGGAGAGCGTTTCGGCGAGCGGGGCGCGGTCACGTTCAACGAGCTGTTCGCGATGATGCAGGAGGCGGAGCTGATCCCGCGCGACTGGGGCACAGTCGTGGCCGGGATCACCGTCGGGCCGGACGGGGTCCTCATCGGCCCCGACCTTGCCACTGAGGCATACGAGGCGGCGCGCGGCTTCATCCGCTTCCTCGGCGGGATCGTCGATGCGATCGAGCTGGTCATCACCCAGCCGCAGCAGCTCGTCGAGGGTCTCGCGCAGCTGACCAAGCTGATTCTCGCCATGGAGCTCGCGAAGTATGGGCACCGCCCGTCGCAGCAGCTCGTGGATAGCACGCTGACCTCGATCGGGCGCCAGGTCGTGTTCGGCCTGCGCGGCGCGCGGGTGCTTGGCGTCGGCGATCACGTCACTCGCCGGATCAAGTGGGCGCTGATCTGGGAGGTCGCCTCGTGGTTCATCGGCGTCGGCGAGGTCGCAGCGGTGCTCAAGGGCGCCGGCCTCACCGAGCGCGTCGCCGCGCTCGCGCGCGTGATGGGGATCTTGCGCCGGCTGGGCCATGCCACCGACGCGGAGACGATCGCCACGCGCATGACGCGGCTGGGTCGCGCGCTGCGCGCCGAGTCGCGCCTGTTCGAGCACGAGGACGAGTTGCTGCGCTTCCTCGGCCACCTCCCCGAGGAGGACGTGGGCCGCCTCGGCAGGCTGCTGCGCGACAGCGACGTCGCGGAAGGCGCGACCCTCGCGGCGCTACGGCGCACGCATCCCGAGCTGGCCGACGCGGCCAGCGAGGTGCTGCGCCGCGCCGAAGTGATGAAGTCGCTCTCGCTCAAGGCGGGCGGGTTGTCAGACGAGGTCATCGAGGCCGCCACGCGCCTGACCAGCCACCGGGCAGTTGGCGTGGACGGCGCCGCGCGCGTCGTCGGCGCGGTCCCCAACGGCGAGGGCGTTCGCTTCACCTACGCGCTGCGCGCGGTGCCTGAAGAGGCGCTCGCGCGCGGCGGCGAGGGCGTCGAGCTGCTGCGGGCGCTCGCGGCGACCCCCAGCCGCATGACCGCCGTCGAGCAGCTCGGCTACCCCGTCTACCGCGCCCTGTGGGCGCGCGCGGGCCGCAACGCCGAGCACCTGGACTCCTATGTGGCGACGCTCGCCGACCTGCAGCGCAACGCGACGACGCGCGGGACGGCGACCGAGCTCCGCCGTCTGATGGACGACCTCGTCGACGGCAGGCCACAGGCGTGGCTTGCGCTCGACGAGGCGCGCACCGCACGCGCGACGGCCGGCGGCACCCCGCCAGCGGCACCGCCCGCGCCGCCTGGCGGGACCCCGCCCGGGGGACGCCCGCCCGGCGGTCTGCCGGGAGCGCCCTCCGCCGGCAGGCCGCCGCAGCCGGGGCCGCCGCAGGTGCTCCACACGGGAAGCGACACCCCCGGCCGGCTGCCGCACGCGCCGCCGGACGCGCGCGCGGTCACGACCGGATCGCACCTCCACTATGTCGATGCGTCCGGTCGGCCGCTGCTCGTCGAGGGCTGGCTCTTCCCGCCGACCGGCGGCGGCCGCGCGCCCGGCTCGGCGGCGGCGCAGGCGGCCGTCACACAGGGCCAGCCCGGCCTCCACGGCGCGCATCTCATCGCAGATCGCTTCGGCGGCGCGCCGCGCGCGGCGAACATCGTCCCGTTCAGCGCCGACGCGAACCTCAGCTCGATGAAGATCGTCGAGAACATGCTCGCCGAGCGGCTCGCCTCGGGCCGCCAGATCTACGTGCAGGCCTACGTCCGCTACGCCGACGAGGGCCGCATCCCGGCCGAGGTCGCCTATCGCGTCTGGGCTCAGCAGCCGAATGGCACGCTCGCCCGTATCGACGAAGTGATCGTCGACTTCCTCAACCAGCGCTTCTGGATGCAGTAGATGCCTGCCGGGATCAACGTCCCCGTCCTGATCGGCCTCGTCCCGCTGACGACCGTCACGAGCATCACGCTCAACGAGGGCTACCAGGTCCAGCGGATCGCGGGCTCGAGCCTCGCGCAGCTCGTCTCGCCGACGACGAAGTCGATCGCGATCGAGGCGACGCTCGTGGGGCGCGAGCGCCAGCTGCTGCGCAAAGGGCTCGAGGCGATGGCGCTGACCTCGCGCGCGTTCGTCGCGGCGACTGCCCCGCTGATGGCGCTCGCCGGGGTCCCGGTCGTGTCCGGGCTGACGATCGCGCTCGACATGCAGATCACGTCACTGCGCTTCGTGCAGTCAAACCAGAGGCGCGACACGATCGACGCGAGCATCACGCTCGAGCACGTGCCGCGCTCGAACATCGCCGCGATCGTCGGCGAGGCGCTTGACCTCGCGCTCGCGGTCGGCACCGCGGCGATCCCGTCGCAGAGTGGGCAGATCGACCTCGCGCGCCAGCTCGGAGGGCCGCGCACGTGACGACCGCGCTCGAGTACCGCCGCCTGCCCGTCGAACCCGACCAGGGCCTGCCGCAGCGTTTCGAGGTCCCTCTCGGCACGGCGACGTTTGCGTTCTCGCTGTACGCCAGCCTGCCCCACGACCCGCGCGAATCGCTCGAGACGCTGCACGACTTCGCCCCCGTCGAGCACCCGCGGGTACCCGCCGCGCCGCGCGGCCACCTGGTGCTGCGGGTCGAACGCCGCGACGCATCCGGCGCCCGCACGGTGCTGCTGCGCAAGGTCGTGCCGGACCCCGAGCTCGTCCATCACGCAGCCGAGCTCGCGATCGTCGTCGACCGCGTCCGGATCGCGCGCGGCAACATCAACGGGCCCGGCCGCCTGGGGTCCGAGATCGACGTCTGGGTGGCGCGGCGATGGGGGTAGTGCTCCGCCACAAGATCAAGGTCGGCGACATCGTCCTCTCAAACGACGTCTACGCGGGCGGGCTCGCGAGCGAGGCGAGCGTCGAGGTGCAGTATGCGATCGGTTCCTGGCCGGAGTTCCGGGTCGAGCTGCGCGACGTGCCGCTCGCCGTCTCGAAGGCCCTCGGCGCCCAGCTCGAGGGCTCGCCGAGCGACGAGACCGGTGGCGTTCCGATCGAGATCGAGCTCGGCTACTTCGACGGGTCGCGCGGCAAGGTGCTCGACGGGCGCGTCGGCCAGATCGGCGCCGCGATCCGCGAGCGGCCGCTGACGACGCTGAGCGGTTACGAGACCGCGCTCTTCAAGCTCCTGCGCCGAACGCGCGTTGACGAAATCGAGTCGCCGCCCGCGACGCTCCAGGTGGCCACGGCCTCGCCGGCTCCCCCGCTCGTGTCGAGGATCGCGAGTGCGGCCGGCGTCAGCCTCGACGGCCTCGCCACGCCAGACGACACGCTGCTGCAGCCGCAGACGCTGACCGCCCCGAACGCGTTGCGACTGCTCGACGAGCTCGCCCAGGAAGTCGGCGCCGAGTGGCTCGTCCAGGATGGCAAGCTCGCCTTTGGCGTCGCCCTGCGCAGTCCGATGCCGGCGTCGGCGTTCGTCCTCGATGTGCCGAATCCCGCGGCGCTCGTCGCACTCGCAACCGGCGACGAGGTGCTCGTCGAGGTCGACCGGGCGAAGTCGACCCGGCTCGCGCAGCTCAAGCCGCTGACGATCGGCCCGCAGCCCGAGCGGCGCGTCGTGTCCGACAAGCCCGACGAGCAGTCGGTCGGCGCGTTCGACTTCGTTGCGCTCGGCGAGCCCACGCTGCGCGCCGGTCAGATCGTGATCGCCTCGACGACGGAGTACGCCAACCCCTTCCAGAAGTTCCGGATCTTGTCGGTGACTCACCGCTACTCGCCGCGAGAGGGCTACACGTGCAGCGGGCGCGCGGCGACGATGGCAAGCGACGACAGGCCGTTCGCGAACCGCCAGCGCACGGACGCCGCCCGCGCGGCGTCGGCGGAGTCGATCGTGGCCCGGCTCGGCGACCGTAGCCGGCGCGAGGACGAGGAGCGCCCCGCAATCGATGTGGGGCGCGTCGCGACGGCCGAGCCGGCGAGACGGACCGCGTCGCTGCACTTCCGCCAGGTGCCGGTCCCCGGCCAGGCGGCGACGAGCGTCGACGCTGACATTCCTGCCGACGGGCCGCAGCTGCCAA
>Ga0136615_10001070_pt1 | contig 12897 bp, 13 predicted proteins | sample AntDrymUQ2882206_2_FD_106647 | JGI IMG/M metagenome (GOLD analysis project Ga0136615, IMG submission 106647) | Polar desert sand microbial communities from Dry Valleys, Antarctica - metaG UQ288 (22.06) | ecosystem: Environmental > Terrestrial > Soil > Desert | place: Antarctica: Dry Valley...
GACGCCACCGTCGAGGTGGTCGGCCACGCCGCCGCGGGTGACGCGCGCGTCACCGTCCTGCCCGGCACCCCGCTGTCCGAGGGCTGGCTGGGCAAGCCCCACGCCTGCGCCCAGCTCGCCGCTGCGGCCCGCGGCTCGGTGCTGGTCTTCCTCGACGCCGACGTCGTGCTCGCACCCTGCGGACTGGCCGCGACCGTGGCCCTGCTGCGCGATGGCGCACTCGACCTCGTCTCGCCCTACCCGCGCCAGCTCGCCGAGGGCGCCGGTCCGCGCCTGGTCCAGCCCCTGCTGCAGTGGTCATGGCTGACTTTCCTGCCCCTGCGCCTGGCCGAGCGCATGCCGTTCCCCTCCCTCAGCGCCGGCAACGGGCAGCTGCTGGCGGCGGACGCCGGGGCCTACGCGCGGGCTGGCGGACACGCGGCGGCGCGCGGCGCGGTGCTGGAGGACGTCGAGCTCGCCCGCTCCTTCAAGCGCGCCGGCGCCCGTGTGGCGCTGGCCGACGGCACCGCCATCGCGACCTGCCGGATGTATGAGGACTGGGCGCACCTGCGCGCGGGCTACGCCAAGAGCCTGTGGGCGGCGTTCGGCTCACCCGCGGGCGCGCTGGCGGGCGTCGGCCTGCTGAGCTGGCTCTACGTGCTGCCACCGGTCGCCGCCGTGGTGGCCGGAGTCCGGGGCCGCCGGCGCACGGCGGCGCTGGGCGCCGCGGGCTACCTGGCGGGCGTCGCCGGCCGCGTCGTCGCCGCCCGCCGCACCCGCGGTCGCCCCACCGACGCCCTCGCCCACCCGCTGTCGATCCTCGTCCTCGCCGGCCTGGTCACGCAGAGCTGGCGCGACCGCCAAGCCGGCCGGCTGACCTGGAAGGGCCGCGCCCTGCCATGACCTGGCCCACGGCTACCGTGAGGGCCATGGCGAGGGTGGTGGTCATCGGCGCGGGGCTGGGCGGGCTGGCGGCGGCGGCGCGGCTGGCCGCGGCGGGACACGCGGTGACCGTGTGCGAGCAGGCCGGCGAGGTCGGGGGCAAGCTCGGGCGGGCGTTCCACGATGGGTTCACCTTCGACACCGGACCGTCCCTGATGACCATGCCGCAGGTGTTCCGCGAGCTGTTCGCCGCCACGGGCGGGCGGCTGGAGGACACCCTCGACCTCGTGCCGGTCGACCCGATTGCCCGCTACACGTTCGCCGACGGCACCCGGCTGGACGCCTCCTCAGACCCCGCGACCTTCCGCGCCGCGCTCGACACCGCCCTCGGCGCGGGCAGCGGCAACGACTGGCGGCGCTTCCTGGAACGCGCGGGCGCGATCTGGGAGGCGGTGCGCGAGCCGTTCCTCGAGTCCCCGCTGGACGGGCCCCGCGACCTCGCCCGGCTGAGCCTGCGCGCGGGCGACCTGGCGACCATCGCGCCCTGGCGCACCCTGCGCGGCCTCGGCCGGCGCTACCTGCGCGACGACCGCCTACGCATCTTCCTCGACCGCTACGCCACCTACGCCGGCTCCGACCCGCGACGAGCGCCCGCGGCCCTGGCCACCGTGCCCTACGTCGAGCAGCGCTACGGCGCCTGCTACGTGTGCGGTGGCCTGTACCGGCTGGCCGAGGCGGTGCGCGACCGCGCGCTGGAGCGTGGGGCGCGGCTGCGGCTGTCCGCCGATGTCGAGGAGGTCGAGACCGCCGGCGGGCGCGTGACCGGGATCCGGCTGCGCGGTGGCGAGCGCCTGGCGGCCGATGTGGTGGTCGCGAATGCCGATGCCGCCCACCTCTACCGCGACCTCCTGCCCGGCCCCGCCGGGGCCGCCTGCCGCCGGCGCCTACGGCGCGCAACGCCATCGCTGTCCGGCTTCGTCCTCCTGCTCGGCCTGCGCGGGCGCACCCCGGGCCTGGCCCACCACAGCGTGCTGTTCCCCACCGACTACGACGCCGAGTTCGACGCGCTGTTCGGTCCCGCCCCGCAGCCGGTCCCCGACCCCACGCTCTACCTGTCCGTGCCGCACGACCCGGCCATCGCGCCGCCGGGCTGCGAGTCGTGGTTCGTGCTGGTGAACGCACCGCGCCAGGGCCAGGTCGACTGGACCGCCCCAGGGCTGGCCGCCACCTACGCCGAGCGCCTGCTCGACCTGCTCGCCGTGCGCGGGCTGGACGTGCGCGAGCGCGTCGTGGTCCGCGAGGTCCGCACCCCCGCCGACCTCGCCGCGCGCAGCCGCGCCACCGGCGGCGCGATCTACGGCACCTCCTCCAACGGCCCGCGCGCCGCCTTTCTGCGCCCCGCGAACCGCTCGCCCGTCCCCGGCCTCTACCTGGTCGGCGGCTCCTCCCACCCGGGCGGCGGCCTCCCCCTCGTGACCCTCTCCGCCAAGATCGTCGCCGACCTCATCGGCCCCGCCTGACTCCACACGCGGCCCGCGACCCACCCGCTCTCGTTGCGCCACGGCGAAACGAACCCTGTCGCGGTCGTTGCGCCGCCGCCTTCAATCGGGTCGCCCGCACCGCCGACGAGGCCGAACGGTGGCGAGCGCCGCGACTCCGACTCGCCCGGCCGACAGCCGGACGCGACGACCCGCTGCACCGCTCAGTCCGCATGAGGCCCGCACACTCGACTCGGATATGGCCTGTAGGCTCGCCGGAAACTCCGAGCAGCCAGTCCCATGCTGCTGCCCGGCCGGGAAGGGGCGCTGCGGAGGCCAGACGGTGGAGCGCTGCTGATGGTGGATGTGGACTGACCCGGTGGACGACGGATTCGGGACGCGGCTGCTCGCGTGGGTCAAGAAGGAGGTCTCGGCCGGGGACCTGGAGGCCTTCCGGGCGTCGGGAAGCGGGGTGCACCACCTGCTGCTGGCCGCGGACCTGCGACGCGAGCAGCTGGCCCTCGACGGCCGGGACCTGTGGACCGCACCACCGGCGGCGCAGGCGGAACTCCTCAGCATCTGGTGTGCCGACGCCCTGCAGACGCTGGGCGACACCTACCTCCAGGCCGCCTACGACGCCGACCCGCCGCCAGCCGGTCACGTCCCGGAGCTGATCCACACCGAGGCCCTCGCGTTCTATCACCGCGTCGAGACCTGGGTCATCCGGGCCCGCAAGGCAGCGGTCAGCCCGGACTACCGGCTCCGGGCGCGGCTGCCCGACAACCTGCCGGCGTGGGCGGAGAGCGACCCGTGCCCGCCGGAACACCTCCACGCGCTACTGGCCGCCGCCGGGGCGCTCGGCGAGAAGGCGTCAGTCGCGGTCGGCGAGGTCGAACGGTCCGTCCCGCCGGAGCACCGCCACCACTGCGAGCGTCTCCGCCAACTGCGCGAGGGCGCGGATGCCAAGGTCGACCTGGCCCGCGGGCTGATCGGCCGCCACCCGCTGTCCACCGCCCTCAGGAGGCGCGTCGAGGGCAGCCTGAGGACCGCGATCGCCGAGTACTACCACCTCGGCCAGCTCGCGACCTTCCCCGACCTCTTGGACCGGCAGGGCGACCGCACCGCACCGCCCCCCGCCGGGCCGAAGGGCCGCCGGCGACGCTGACGGCGGCAGCGCGTGAGGATCTTGGAGCATCGCGCCCTCACCTCGCTCCTGTGGTTGCTGGGGCCGTGAGCGCCACGAGTCCCCGCTCCCGCCGGCACGACGCGATGCCACCGGCGCTGGCTTTGTCAACTCGGCTTGGCTCACCGTGACGGTCTGATTCGACCCCACCTGTCTGTTCCGGGTTGAGGTTTCGTGCTCGGCCGTCGCGGTGCTGTGCGGGTGTGTCCTCGTCGACGTCGAGTCCGCGGTGGAGGTGTTGGACGAGGTCGTGCAGCTGTTCGACCAGGCCGTGTCGAACACCGAGGGGCGGGCGCGGCGGCGGCTGGCCGCACGCGATCGGCAGGCGCAAGGTCCCCGCCAGGACGCCGGACGGGTTCGCGCCCGCGCGCTGGCGCGTCTACCTGGATCAGGCCGCCGCCGACGGCGACGCAACCGGCTACCGGCACTACTGGGAGCTGTGCGTGCTGCTGGGGCTGCGCGATGCGTTGCGCGCCGGCGAAGTGTGGGTGCCGGGCTCCCGCCGGTACGCCGACCCCACCACCTTCCTCCTCCCCGCCGGCCGTCGGCCAGCCCAACAGCGCTCAGGAGAACCACGCCAGTTAACTCGCGACGGCTACCTGCGCGGCTACCGCGGCACCCTCGGCTACGTGACCATGCTGCTGGGTTGCGCCGATCCGCTAGCGTGCGTCCATGCCCAAGCGGCTCTACGTCACCCCGTCGCAGTACTGGCACCTGCCCGACGCCACCGACCTGCCCACCCTGCGCCAGGAGATCGAGGAAGCGGTGATCAGCGGGCGGACGCTCACGCTGCTGGTGAACCTTGAAGGGGTGCCGGCCGAGCTGGTGCTGCTGGGCAGCCGCCTGGGGCAGTTCTCCCTGGTCGAGACCGGCACGCCGGGCATCAACCCCGTGGAGCTGTAGCCAGCGAGCGCCGCACCGCCACGCCGAGCTGGACCAGCGCCACGGCGCCCACCGCGACCAGGGCCCAGGCTGCGAGCGTGGCCACCAGCCCGGCCCGTGCCACGTAGACCCCGCCGAAGAAGATCCCCGCCGAGCACAGGATCACCCGGTTGGCGCGCTCGCCCACGGTCACCACCCCGATCTCGCCCATGCCAGCGTTGCCTGCCCGCGCCCGCAGATACTCCAGGCTGAACATCGCGGCTCCGGCGGCCACCGCCACCGGCGTGGGCGCCCCGGCCAGGTCCAGGACCACCAGGTAGACGACATCAGCGGCGCGGTCCACGCACGAGTCCAGCACGTAACCCCAGCGGGTGGCACGCTCGGTGAGCACCGCGACGCAGCCGTCGAGGGTGTCGGCCAGCCCGCTGAACACCAGCACCCAGCCCGCCAGCAGCGGCCAGCGCCCGCCCGCCTCGGCCAACACGAGCACGGCCAGGGCGAGCCACAGCCCCCACAGCGTCAGCGCGTCCGGCAGCACCCCACGGCGGGCCAGCGGGCGGGCCGCGGCATGGGACAGACGCAGCCAGCCGAGCAGCGGCGCGCTGCGGCGCGGGTCGTAGCCGCCGTGCAGCGGCGACCAGCGCGCCAGGTAGCCATCGAAGTCCGGCACGGCGGCCGTCGGCCGCCGTGCGCTGGCCACCGTGGCGGCCAGCAGGAGACCGGCCGCGGCCAGGAGCGCGATCAGCGGGATCATCGCGGCGCAGACCCTACGCGCGTACGCTCGCAGCGGTAGGACTGTGCCGGGAAGGGGATCTCGTGCGGCTGGGGCTCAACATCGGCTACTCGGGCTCCTCGATGGCCGACGTCCTGCCGCTCGTGGAGCACGCCGACCGCATCGGCATCGACTCGGTCTGGGCCGCGGAGGCGTACGGCTCGGACGCGGTGACGGTCCTGTCCTACCTCGCGGCCCGCACGCAGCGCATCAAGCTCGGCAGCGGGATCCTGCAGATGCCGGGGCGCACGCCCGCGAACACCGCGATGACGGCGATGACGCTGGACGCGCTGTCCGGTGGACGGTTCCTGCTCGGTCTCGGGCTGTCCGGCCCGCAGGTGGTCGAGGGCTGGCACGGCGTGCCCTACGGCAAGCCGCTGGGGCGCACGCGGGAGCACGTGGAGATCGTGCGCGCCGCCATGGCGCGGCAGGGACCGCTGGTGCACGACGGCGAGCACTACCAGATCCCCTACCGCGGGCCGGACGCGACCGGGCTCGGCAAGCCGCTGAAGTCCATCCTGCACCCGGTCCGCGATCGCATTCCCATCTACCTCGCCGCGATCGGCCCCAACAACGTGGAGTTGACCGCCGAGATCGCGGACGGCTGGCTGCCCTTCTTCTACTCCCCGGAGCGCGAGCACATCTACACCGGGCGCCTCGACGCCGGTTTCGCCCGGCACGGCCGCGACCCCGCCGAGTTCGACATCGCGACCACGGTGAACGTGGCCATGGGCGACGACCTGGACGCCTGCCGCGACGCCGTGCGGCCGATCTTCGCGCTCTACATCGGCGGGATGGGTGCGCGCGGCCGCAACTTCTACAACGACCTCGCCCAGCGCTGCGGCTTCGAGGCCGCCGCCAAGGAGATCCAGGACCTCTATTTGGACGGTCACAAGGCCGAGGCCGCCGCCGCCGTGCCCGACGAGCTCGTCGACGAGGTCGCCCTGGTCGGCCCGCTGACTCGCATCGTGGAACGCTTCGAGGCCTGGAAGGCCACGCGCGTCGGCACGCTGGTGCTCGCCACCCACGAGCCGCGCGTGCTGGAGGCGTTGCAGGAGGCCCTCTGAGCGCCGGGCGGGAGGACGACGGGACGTGAGCGCGGGCCACCGCTGGTTCGCCGCCTGTTACGACCGCCTCGACACGGTGGCGCAGCGCGGCTGGCTCGGCGAGCGGCGACGGCAGCTCGTCGCCGATCTCAAGGGCACCGTCGTGGAGATCGGCGCTGGCGCCGGCGGGAACCTGCCGCACTACCGCGACGCCGACGACCTCATCCTCACCGAGCCCGACCCGGCCATGCGCGCCCGCCTCGACCGTCGCCGCGGGCTGGCCCGGGTCCGCTTCGAGGTCCTCGACGCCCCGGCGGAGGCGCTCCCGCTGCCCGACGCCTCGGCGGACGTCGTGGTGTCCACCTTCGTGCTGTGCACGGTGCCGCACCCGGCGGCGGCGCTGGCCGAGGTGCGCAGGGTCCTGCGGCCGGGCGGGGAGCTCCGGCTCCTGGAGCACGTGCGTGCGGACGGCCGGATGGCGCACGTGCAGGACGCGATCCGGCCGCTGTGGTCGCTGCTGGCGGCGGGCTGCCAACCGAACCGCTCCACCCTGGCCACGGTCGAGCACGCGGGCTTCACCCTGACCGCGCGCGAGGAGGTCCACCCCGCAGTCCCCCTCGGCCCCAGCCTCCTGCCGATGGTCATGGCCACGGCAAGAAGCTGACCCGGACTGGCGATGCGCACCCGCACGCCGCCCCGGCCGACCTGCTCGACAGAAAGCCCGCGACCGCGACCCAGTACACACCAATCTTGGACACGCTCGCTTGGCTTCGTCCCGACGCCGGCGACGACAAGGAGACGCGCATGCCGATCGAGCTGCTGCAGGGTGACATCGTCACCCAGGATGTCGACGCAATCGTGAACGCGGCGAACAGCACGCTGCTCGGCGGCGGCGGGGTGGACGGCGCCATCCATCGCGCCGCCGGGCCCGGGCTGCTGGAGGCGTGCCGCACGCTGCCGGGCGCGCCCGTGCGCTGCCCCACCGGCGAGGCCCGCATCACGGGCGGCTTCCACCTGCCCGCGCGCTTCGTCATCCACGCGGTGGGGCCGCGCTGGCGCGGCGGCGCCGCGCGCGAACCCGAGCTGCTCGCCTCGGCCTACCGCGCGAGCCTGGCGCTGGCCGAGGAGCACGCGCTGGCCTCCGTCGCGTTCCCGTCGATCTCGACCGGCGCCTACGGCTATCCCGTAGCGGCGGCGGCCCAGGTCGCCCTCGGAACGGTCGCCGATCACCTCGAGCGCGCGGCCCACGTCCACCTCGTGCGCTTCGTCCTGTACTCCGCCAACGTCCTCGAGACGTACGAGGCGGTGGCGACGGGGTGAGGCGGCCGGCTGAGCATCCGGCCGATCCACCCTCACCGGCCCCATGGGGCAACACGGGTATCGTGCACCCTCACGCCCGCCCGCCCCGCGCCGCAGCGGGGAACTACAGGAGAGACCCCATGACCATCGGTGGCAGCATCGCGGTCATCGCGATCGGCGCCATCCTCACCTTCGCGGTGACGGTGCAGTTCGCCGGGCTGAACATCGACGCCGTCGGCATCATCCTGATGGCCGCCGGCGCCGTCGGCCTGGTGTTCGGGATCATCCGCTTCTTCAGCACCCGCGCGCGGACGGACTCGGTCGAGCCGCCGCTATAGGGGGAAACCCCCGCCAGCTTCGCTAGAGGACCGCGGCGACCGCCTCCCCTATCCTGCGCGGGGGAGGGCGGCGGGAGGACGGGTGCGGGCGTGGCGGTGAGGCCGGCGCAGGACGAGCGTTCCTCGCGACGCGTGCGCCGACGGGGACCGTCACCGTTTGCAATAGGTGCGCTCGTCGTGGTGCTGGTCCTCGTCGCGCTCGCCGCGGCGCTGGTGCGCTCCTCCCGGTTGACCGTGCCCACCCCGCCCCGCAGCGTCGCCGAGATCGCCCCCGAGGCCGCGCAGGCCGCGCCCGCGCTTCCGGCGTCCCCGGCGCCGGGCAGCTGGCGCCCGTTCCCGGCCCCACCCCTGGAGCCCCGCAGCGGTCAGGCGGCGGTGTGGACGGGCGACGAGCTGCTGCTGTGGGGCGGTGCGTCCGAGGACGGGGTCTCGCGGCGCATGTTCCGCGCCGACGGCGCCGCCATCGATCCCGCCTCCGACACCTGGCGGCTCCTGCCCGACGCCGAGCTCGCGCCGCGCACGGATCACGCCGCGGCCTGGGCCGCGGACCGGCTGTTCGTGTGGGGCGGAACCGGGCAGGCGGGCTTCCTGGCCGACGGCGCCACCTACGACCCGGCCGAGGACGCCTGGGAAGCGCTGCCGTCGGGCCCGCTGTCCCCGCGTACCGGCGCTGCTGCGGTCTGGACCGGTGGGACGGTAGTGGTGGTCGGTGGCACGGACAACGCGGGGCCGCTCACGGACGCCGCGCGCTACGACCCGGAGTCGGGCGAGTGGACCTCGCTGCCGCCGCTGCCGGGGGGCTTCGCCGAGGCCGACGGGGTGCGCGCGGCCGAGGCGGACCGCGCCGTGGTGGTCTGGACCTTGGACCGCGGGGGCCTCGGGTCGACGCGCATCGCGCGGCTCGACCCTGCGGGCGGCGGCTGGACGGAACTGTCGGCGCCGCCGGTCTCCGACGCGGGGCTGCCGCTGCTCGTGGCCGGGCCCGCCACCCTGCACGCCCTGCGGACCTCCTACGACGGCACCCGCGCGGACCTGCTGACCCTCGCCGACGGCGCGACCGCATGGGAGGAGCGCCCCGCCCCCGCGGTGCTCTCCGACCCCTGGGAGGCGGGCATGTGGTGGACCGGCACAGCGGTGCTCATCGCCGACGCCGACGCCGGCGTGCGCTACGACCCGGCCACCGACTCCTGGTCCCAGCTCACCGACGTGCCCCCGGCCACCAGCCCCGCGCCGCCGGTATGGACCGGGCAGGACTTGCTGCGCGTCGAGCCGGGGGCTGAGGGCGCCGCCTGGCGCCCAGCCACGCCCTGACCGGCCCGACCGCCCGGACCGGCCCTGACTGAGCGCGCCGCGCCGGCCCCACCTCGGCCGCGTGGAGAGAAACCGGCGGGAACGACGGTTTGGCGCCCCGCCCCGCCGTCCGTCGGCCCGCGGGCCGGGTCAGGGGCCGACCACGAGGTCGCGGGTGATGTCGGCGACCGTCGGGGTGCCGCAAAGGGCCATCGCCCGGGCGGTCTCGGCACGCAGGACCTCCAGGACGTCGACGACACCCTGCTCGCCGCCGGTCGCCAGGCCCCACAGGACCGGCCGGCCCAGGAGCACCGCGCGCGCCCCCAGCGCCAGCGCCTTGAGCACGTCCGTGCCGCGCCGCACGCCGCCGTCCACGTAGACCTCGACTTCCGCGCCGACCGACGCGACGACATCGGGCAGGGCGTCCGCGCCGGCGACGGCGGCGTCGAGCTGCCGGCCGCCGTGGTTCGACACGATGATGCCCGACGCGCCCGCCTCGACCGCCAGCCGCGCGTCGTCGCCCCGCAGCACCCCCTTCACCAGCACCGGCAGGTCGGACAGGCCGCGCAGCCAATCGATGTCGGCCGGCGTGAGGTTGGGCTCCAGCTGTGTCATCGCATAGGCGTTCAGCCCGGATCCGTCGACGTCCGGCACCGCGAGCCCCACGTTCGCCATGTCCATGCCGGCGGGCAGGGTGAACTGGTTGCGCTCGTCGCGCGGGCGGTGCCCCAGCACCGGCAGGTCCACGGTGAGCACCAGCGCGCGGTAGCCGACGGCGCCCGCGCGCTTCACCAGCTCCTCGGTCCAGCCGCGGTCCTTGTGGACGTAGAGCTGGAACCAGCGGACGGCGCCCGGCGCCGCGGCCGCGACCTCTTCCAGTGACACCGTGGCCAGCGTGGACACCAGCATGACCGTCCCGGCGCGGACGGCAGCCCTTGCGGTGGTCGCCTCACCGCCGTCCTGGGCCATGCGCTGGTAGGCCATCGGCGCGACCAGGACCGGCGCCGCCACCTCCGTGCCCAGCACCGTGGTGGCGGTCGAGACCTGCGACACGTCGCGCAGCGTGTGTGGCCGCAGCCGCAGCCGCGACCACGCCGCCAGGTTGTCGCCGAGGGTCACCTCGTCGTCGGCGCCTCCGGCGTAGTAGTCGTAGGCATGCGCCGACAGGGCGTCGCGTGCGCGCTGCTCCAGCTCGAGTGCATCCATGACGGGACGCTACTGCGACTACCCTGCGGACCTCCAGCGAAAGGACTCTGCAGTGGAAAACCCCTCCACCGCACAACCCGAAGGGCGGGCCAGGCCAAGGCGGTCGTCTCTGGCAGTGCCTGGCAGCTCGCCGCGGATGCTCCGCAAGGCGCCGAGCCTGCCCGCCGACGAGGTCTTCTGCGACCTCGAGGACTCCGTCGCGCCGAACGAGAAGGAGGCCGCGCGCGGCAACGTCATCGAGGCGCTGCAGGCCAACGACTGGGGCGACAAGACCGTCGTCGTGCGCATCAACGCCGTCGACACGTCCTGGGCGTACCGCGACATCATCGAGGTCGTCGAGGGCGCCGGGGAGTACCTCGACTGCCTGATGATCCCAAAGGTCCAGAACGCGGGCGAGGTGGAGTTCGTCGACCACCTGCTGCGCATGATCGAGGACGCGAAGGGCCTCGACCACCGCATCGGCATCGAGGCGCAGATCGAGAACGGCCCCGGCCTCACGCTCATCGACGAGATCGCCTTCGCCTCGGATCGCCTGGAGACGCTGATCTTCGGGCCGGGCGACATGGCCGCCGCGCTGGGGATGCCGAGCCTCACCGTCGGCGAGCTCGTCCCCGGCTACCCAGGCGACCCGTGGCACTGGGTGCACATGCGGATCCTGGTCGCGGCGCGCACCGCGGGGCTGCAGGCGATCGACGGGCCATACGCGAAGATCCGCGACCTCGACGGGTACCGCGAGGTTGCCACGCGCACCCAGACCCTCGGCTACGACGGCAAGTGGGTGCTGCACCCCGACCAGATCGTGATCGCGAACCAGGTCTACGCACCCACCCAGGCCGCCTACGAGCGGGCCGAGGAGATCCTCGCCGCGCATGCCAAGGCGACGGACGTCGACGGCACCGGCGCGGTGATGCTCGACGAGGAGATGATCGACGAGGCCAGCCGCAAGATGGCGGAGGTGACCGCCCTGCGCGGGCGCGCGGCGGGGCTGCGGGTCGGCTGACGTGCCCAGCCCTCCCCCCGCCCCTGTTCGGGCCGGGGGGCGCGCGCCCAGACGCTGCTAGCCGTGCTTGCCGGGGGTGAGCCGGTCGATCAGGCCCGCGGCGACGTTCTGCGGGCGCTGCTGCTCGCCCATGCGGGCGTTGAGGATCACGATGAGCCCGGTCAGCGCCGGGATGATCCACTGCAGGATCTTGAGCTGGCGCTGGGCGGTGGCAACGCCGTCCGGGGTCGACGAGGCCGGGGTGACGGCGTCCTCGCCCTCGAGGCCGCCGCTTGCGGGGGTGTGGCGGGCGGCGTCGGCCTCGGCCTCCATGAGCTTCTGGCCGAGGACGCGGGAGTAGGCGGTCGCGCCGAGCGCGGCCGCGGTCACCCCGGTCTTCAGCGCGGTCATCTGGCGCACACCCTCCTGACCGGCGACGCGGCCGGAGTTGCCGCGGACCAGCTGCAGGCCGCCCAGCAGGTGGGCCACGATCGCCGCCAGGTTGATCGGCGTCCAGCGGCCCCAGCCGGCGTTGCCCACCCGGATGCGGTCCTTGGGATCCGACACCTCCTGGCTGGCGCCATTGACCCCGACCGCGCCCATCAGGGAGCCGCCGAACCACGCGGAGAGGCCGACGTCGTGCAGCGTGCGGGCAAGCGTGTTCGTCTTCGCCATCGTTGCGTCCTTATCATGGGGGGAACTCGGGACCGGTGACGCATCTATGCTTCGCGGCACCCCGATTCCCGAACCGTCGCCCTTCTGAACCTCGCGTGAACAGATGGGCCACTCTTTAGCAGTGGTTGACAGCAACGGGTCGAAGCGACAGGCTATGCGCACGGTCGGCACGTCGCGGCGGCCGGACTCGCGCCTCCCAGACCCCGGGGTTCGTCACTCCCGTCGAGTGGTCACCGTGGAGCAAGGGTGCGGCCGCGTTCTCGGTCCCTACCTCCGCCTAGACGATCTCCCTTTCGCTTCCGCAGGTTGCGGCGTGCCTGCCCCTCGCTTCGCCCAATCGGGCGAGCGCTCAGAGGAGAAGGAGAGGCGTGTACGCCCGCGACCGGATCGTTCCCCGACCACGCCGGGAGAGCCATCGGCAGCTCGTCAATGGTGAACCCCTCGAGCAGTACCGACGCGGCCGCAGCTGCGAGCAGGATGGCTGCACCGCGAGGCTGTCCCGCTACAACCCCAGCGCACAGTGCAGCCTGCACAAGGGCTGGCAGGACACGGCCAGCCGCTCCTACGGCTGAGCCCTGCGACGCACCCGGCCCGCCCGCCGCGCCGCGTCAGCCCCCGCGGCGTGGCGGCGAGCCGGGGTCGTCGACGTCCCGGTCGGGCAATCGGCGCAGCGGCTGGGTGAGGTCGTCGGCCTCCGGGTCGTCCTGCTCCCCGGGCGCCCCGGGCGGGCCCATGGGGGTGCGGGCCTCGGGTCGGGCGTTCAGTTCGTCCAGGGACAGTCGCCGCGTCATCTCCGCCTCCCTCGGCCGCGCCGCCTGCTCCCGCGCCGCCTGCTCCCGCGCCGCCTGCTCCCGCGCCGCCTGCTCCCGCGCCGCCTGCTCCCGCGCC